>JACADM010000159.1_pt1 | contig 24737 bp, 50 predicted proteins | sample 7512371 | NCBI WGS metagenome assembly JACADM01 (sample SAMN14389041, study PRJNA612141) | algae metagenome | isolation source: non-axenic algae culture | place: India: Navi Mumbai | collected 2017-01
AGCTGTACGTTGTCGTAGTCAAAGTTTGCATCGGCGACGACGGCGGTCAGTGCGTACTGGGCTTCGTACTGGCCGTAGTACTCGCGGACGACATAGGTGTATGTGCCGGTTGTGGGCGCGTTGATGAGGTCGAGCCGGTACCCGGTGCTGGCCCACTCGGACAAGAGCAATTTCGCCGCTCGGGCCGTGGAGCGTGACCATCATGTACGCTGCAGGTGGTCGTTTCGTCGATGGTGAAGATGTCGTCGCCTGCGGAGGCGTTGATGGTGAATGTGTCGATATCGCCCGCGTCGAGCGTGTCTGGATGGTCTGGCCGCTGGTCAGCACGACGTTGTCGGTGTCGGCGACGCCGTTGGCGACGACGGCGGTGAGTGCGTACTCGGCGTCGTACTGGCCGTAGTAATCCCGGATGATGTAGGTGTAGTTGCCGGTGGTGGGGACGTTGTGAAATCGACGCGGTATCCGGTGCTCGCCCATTCGGGCGAGGAGTTCGCCGTTCGGGCCGTGGAGATTCACCATGACGTACGCTTGGTGCTTGTGGTTTCGTCGATGGTAAAGAGCAGGTCATCGCCTGCGTTGGCGGAGATGGTGTAGGTGTCGATGTCGCCTGCGCGAGCGTGCCGAAGGTGTGCTCGCCGCTTTCGATGTAGACGGTGCTGTCGTCCGGGATGCCGTCGGCGACGACAGCGGTGAAACTGTAGTTCCCCTCGTACTGCCCGTAGTACTCGCGGACGATAGGTGTACCGTCCTGTCTCCGGCAGGTCGTACGTGTCGAGTCGGTATCCGCTGCTTGCGTATTCGGTGGCGATCCATTCGCCGTCCGGGCCGTGCAGTGTGACGTAGAAGTAGCTGCTCGAGGACGTTCTCGTCGATGGTAAAGGCAGGTCGTCGCCCGCATTGGCTGAGATGGTGTGTATGTATCTATATCGCCCGGCGTGAGCGAGGCGTAGGTGGTGCCGCTGGAAATATCGACGTTGTCCGGATCGACCTGTTCGTCGGCGACGACAAGCGTGAACTCGTAGTTGCCCGTGTGGTCGCCGTAGTAATCTTCGATGACGGCAGGTGTATGTGCCGGACTGGGGCATCGTACCGATCCAGCCGGTAGCCGCTGCTCGCCCAGTCGACCGCGTAGAGCGTGCCGTCGGGTGTACATGCTCCTGAGGTAGATGCTCGTGTTCGGGTTCTCGTCGATGGTGAAGAGCAGGTCGTCGCCCGCTTCAGCTGGACGATGAACGTGTCCACGTCGCCCGCATGAGATCGATCCTGTTATGCCCGCCGTCACCGTCAACGGTGCAGCCCGCCCGCCCTCACCAGATTGGCGCACAACCAGGCAGAGTCAGGCGGAGACGATGCCGTCCTGATTGACGTCTGCGATGGGGTTGGAGTTGTAGTTGCTGACCGGGCTGAAGTCGGCGGGCGTGACAAGGCCGTCGGCGTTCTGATCTGCACAGAGGCGGTCGTCGGTGGTCTGTCCGAGTGCGGTGTTTGCAGCAAAACATCGCTGCCGCACTCAGCATTCGATTGGTTCTGTGTGTCATAGGCGGGCTCCGGTCTGTGTGTTTGTGGTCTTGGGGGCGATTCCCCTCCAACACCCTGACCGAAAGCCGGGGCAGAGTGGACATTTGTGCCGGAACAGCTCAGCAGTCGCCACTGGAGCGGTGGTGAGGGCAGCGAGGGGGTGTTGTAGTTGTTGCGGGGACGTTACATGCGATGCCGTTGGTGTGCGGACCATTCCTGCCGGTGCTGGCCTCGATGAAGGTGTGTTGCCCGGAACCTGCGATCACATCGGCGCGTTGGGGTGCGTGATCTGCACATCGGCGTCGCGGGCGATGGTGATTTGCGGTGGGCCAAGGGTTAGAAGTTGCGCTGCTTGTTCGTGTCCGCGTCGGGCGAGGGGCCCGGGCGGCGGGCTTGACGCGTCGTCGGGGTCGAGTTTGATTTGCAGCCACCAGGCGGAGGTGAGCAGGCGGCCGAAACGCGGACACAGGCGTGACGGTGTCGGCGTCATGCTGGCGGTCGAAATCTCGGCGCGGGTCTCGAGTGTGTGGAGCGTGCGCGTCGCGGGCGGAGCGTGAGCGTCACCTCGCGGTCCTCGCCGAGCTGCTTCACGCACGCGGCGGGTGAGCTCTTCCTGCCCCGGCTCGGTTATCTTCCGTGCTTGAAAGGGCCGAGATGGGGAGCGATTGAGGGATCTTCTGCTGCCAGACAGGCAGTTCGCGGTTGTCGCGGAGGCGGTCCACCTTGTTGAGCAGGACAAGGCGTTCCGGGCGTTTCCAGTCGGGGACGTTGGCGTGGCCTGCGCGCATGACAGCTGTGCTCGCGTTCGACCTCGCGTCGAGAACCGTCGAGGTGTGCGGATGACCTCGTTGTACTGGAGCTCGGCCGAGGGTCGGAGACGTCGAGGACGATCAGCAGGAGATCGGCGTGCGTGGCTTCTTCAGCGTGGCGGGAAGCTGGCGACGAGGTTGTGGGGCAGGTCGCGGACGAAATGACGGTGTCGGAGAGCATGACGTTCACGCCTGACCAGTCCCCACTTGCGTGTGGGTCATGAGCGTGGCGAAGAGGCGGTCGTCTGCGTACGCGCGCCCTCGGTGAGAGTTGAAGAGCGTGCTGCCGGCGTTGGTTGGCCGACAAGCCCGACGGTGAAGCTGTCGACGTTGCGTTTCTCGACGGAGCGCGTCTTGCGCGCTGGATGACCGAAATTCGCGCGTTTGAGGTGGCTCTTGCGCTGCTGGACGAGTCTTCGGTCGATCTCGAGCTGCTGCTCAGGACCCGTTCCGACGCCGCCGGGTGAGCCGCCGACGATGCGCTCGAGGTGGGTCCACATCACGCGCAGGCGGGGTAGGTGTATTCGAGCTGCGATCTCGACACGACTTGGCCTCGTGCGTGGTGGCCAGGCTGGCGAAGATGTCGAGGATGACCTCGGAGCGGTCGAGGACCTTGCGTTCGACGACCTTCTCGATGTTGGCGATCTGCTTCGGGCTCAGGCTCGTGGTCGAAGATGACGGTCTTGGCGTCGAGTTCAGCGCAGGGGCTCTGAGTTCATCGAGCTTGCGGTGCCCATGTACGAGCCGGCGACGGGGCACTGAGCTGCTGTTCGAGCGTGCCGACGACGACCGCGCCCGGCCTGCTCGGCGAGTGCTTTGAGTTCACCGAACGGATCGGCTTGGTTGTAACGGGAATCGGGCAGTCGAACCGCGGCGAGGACGGCGTCGGACTGGATTTCCTTCGTTGCGGTGGCTGGTGTTCATAGGTAGGTGTAGAGAAGTGTAGGAGGGTCGGGGCATCGGACACCCGGCACTCGGCTTTCTGCATTTGTGATGAGGAATTCGAACGACGCCCATGCTGCACAGAGCGAAAGCCTTCACCACCCCATGCCCAATGCCCAATGCCTAGTGCCTGATGCCTCATGCCCAAGTGCCTACTACCCAATGCTTCACGCCTCTACTATCCCACATGCTCATTCTCGGCATCGAGAGTTCGTGCGACGAGACCGCGGCTGCTGTCGTTGAGGACGGCAGGCGGGTGCAGTCGAGTGTGGTCGCCAGGCAGCACGAGATCCATGAGGAATACAGCGGGGGTCGTGCCGGAACTGGCCAGCCGGGCCCACGGAGCGGATCACGGCGGTGGTGACGCGGGCGCTGAGGAAGCCGACTGCGGGCTGGGTGAGATCGGGCGGTCGCGGTGGGGCATCGCCCGGGGCTGATCGGCGGCTCCAGTGGGCGTGTCGGCTGCCGGCGCAGCGTGGTCGCTCGGTGTGCCGTTGGTGGGTGTCGATCATGTGCGAGCATTTGTGGGCGGGGCTGCTCGAGACGGATGCCGAGCTTGGCGATGTGTTCCCGGCGCTGGGCTGGTGATCTCGGGCGGGCACACGGCGATGTTCCGGTGCGGTGCGCCCGACCGAACTGGTCAGGCTCGGCGGGACGATCGACGACGCGGTGGGCGAGGCGGCCGACAAGGCGGCCGCGATTCTGGTCTTGGGCACCCGGGCGGGGACGATCGATCGACTGGCGCAGGAAGCGGACGCCAACGACCGCGTGGAGTGCCCGTCAGCCGACTCGGGAAAGAGTCGCTGGACTTCTCGTTCTCGGACTCAAGACGGCGCTGCTCTACGAGGTGCGGGGTGTGCCGGACCCGGCGGCGTGTTCGAGCGGACGAACGCCTCGTTGACACACGAACGCAAGCGAGACGGCGGCCAGCTTCCAGCGTCGCGAGCAAGGCGATTGTCCTGAAGATGGAACGCGCCGATGCGATTGAGGAGAAGCCGAGGGCGATCCTCGTCGGTGGGGCGTGTCGGCGAACTCAAAGATTCGGCGCGAGCGGTGAACTCGCCGAGCGACGGGCTGAAGCTGGTGCTGCCCGAGATGCGGTTCTGCGGACAACGCGGGCCATGATCGCGGGGCTCGGGCACTACCGGTGGGGCAGGGCGAGCATGACGACCTGACGCTGCGGAGCTTCGCCCAGCATGAGCCCATCAAGGCGGCGGCTAAAGATGCGTGCACACCCGCTGGTAGAATCCGATCTCGTGCCAAGCCCACATCAAACTCAGTGATGATGAATTGCTCAAAGGTGTGCCGAACCGGGCGGGCGGACGGGCCGGGGGCAGCACCGCAACCGCGCAGACGCTGGTGGAACTCGCGCACCGCCGACGGGCCCTCAAGCCCACGCGGGTGAGCGGCGAGCCGCTCAGGAGAACAAGCGCGTCGCGGTGCGTCGGCTGCGAACGGAGCTTACGTGATCGGCGCGAGCACCCGTGCCGTTGGGGAGATCGGTTCGGAGTTATGGCGATCCCGCGTGCGAGACGGCAAGATCGCGTGCAACCACAATCATCGCGATTATCCCGCGATGCTCGCCAGAGCTGGATGTGATCCATGACGCGGGTCTGGATATGAAGCGGGCGGCCCTTCGGCTGAACTGCTCGCGCAGCACCATCAAGCTGATCGCCAAGGAGCCGCGGGCGCTGGCGGCTCTCAATGAAACGCGTGAGGCGGGGAAGAACCCCTTGCGGGGTCGTAGCTTCGATTCAGGAAATCCAGTCCACGCGACTGTGGGTCAGCACTCGCATTCGAGCTGGGATTTGTTGGTGCCGACTCACGAGTATCCACGCATGGGCAGAACCATCGGTCACATCCTGTACGACGACACCTGCGGCTTCTGCGGGCTGGGTGCCCAAACTCCAGGCCGGTGGTGCAGGGCCTTGAGGTGACGCCGCTGCAGAACGAAGGTGAAAGACCGCCTGACGGTCCCGATGACGGATCTCTTGACGGACATCCATCTGATGTTCGAGAACGGCCAGACGCTCCGCGGCGGAGGTGTACCGCTATGTGATGCGGCGTGTGTGGTGGCTCGTGCCGATCTATGTGCTCTCTCGACGCTTCCATTTTGCGGGGCGTGTTCGATTGGGGCTACCGCAAGTTCGCGGACAATCGGTATCGGATCTCGAAGGCGTGCAGATTGCCGGCGGGGCCAGCGGAGGCTAGCGGTGAGTGAGGCTGGCTTTGACGGGCGTGTGGTGATCGCAGGCGGCTCGGGGTTTCTCGGGCGGAATCTCGCAAGAGCACTTGCCCGTCGCGGGGCTGAGGTTGTCGTTCTTTCCGGTCAAAGCCTGCCGGGCTCGATGGTGTTCATCACGGAAGTCTGGGATGCCCGCACGGTCGGCGACTGGGCGAGGCATCTGGACGGCATGCGGCAGTGAACTGGCGGGGCGCGGTCGACTGCATCAAGACGCCCGACCACTGCGACGAGATTCTGCGTTCGCGTGTGGAGTCGACGCGTGTGCTGGGTGAGGCGATGCAGGATCGACAGCCCGCCGCCCGTCTGGGTGCAGATGTCCACGGCCCATATCTACGGCGACCCGCCCAGCGGTCTGCGACGAGGACTCGGCGTTTGGTTATGGGCTCGCGCCGACAGTCGGCAAGGCGTGGGAGCAGGCTTTCGACGAGGCCAAGCCAGAAGGACACGAGGGGCGTGGTGCTGCGGACAAGCTTTGTGCTGGGCAGAGAAGGCGGGGCCATGCCCAAGCTCACTGATGGCGAGGGTCGGACTCGGGGGCAAGATCGCCAAGGGCACGCAGGGCATGAGCTGGATTCATGAGGACGATATGGATCGACTCTTTATGCGTGCGATCGAGGACGAGTCGATGCGGGCGTGTACGTTGCGACGCGCCAGGCCCGTGTCCAATGCCGATTCGACGCTGCGGAGGGCGGTGGGGATGCCCGTTGGTCTGCCCGCGATGGGCTGGATGGTGCGGGTCGGCGCCGCTGATCATGCGGACCGATCCGGGCGGCGCTCTACGGCAGATACTGCGTTTCCGTGCGTTTGGAAGCCGATGGGTTCGAGTTTGCGTACCCGGATCTCGAGTCGCGCTTCGGTGCGATCTACGGACGGGCTGATCGCGTCTGTGATCACTTCTGCGAATTGCGTGCGCGATCGGGTTGGGTTGCAACGCATTGCATGGTCTCAGGTAGATAGAGCCGCGGCGGGGCGAGTCGGAGCGATGCTCGGAGCGGTTGGGGTCGGATTGGTGCTGGTGTGCGAGGTGTTCGGCAGCGGCTGGGGCGAGCCGGAACTCGTCGGGCCGGGTGTCGTTTCGACACAGAGCACGGAATTCAATACCACCCATTCGTCCGACGGACGGCTGCTGGTGCTCACGCGGTATGACGACGCCTCGGGTGTGGGCACGATCGAGGCGCTTGCGGGTCGGGTGAGAACTGGGTAGACGCTGAACACGGGGATCCCGCGGCCGGGCGTGTGGCTCGAAGGCATCGACGCGGGCGACGGGCATCTCTCGCCGAGTGGTCAGCGGTTCTTTTTCTATCGCGATGCGGACATCCGGCTTACCGAGCGCGACGCGGAGGTAAGTGGTCAGAGCCGGGGCGGGTCGAAGAGGTGAGCACCCTGCGCGCCGGAGGCGTATCCGACCATCGCCGAGGACGGCACTGTGTTTGACGAGACAGATCGCGGGCAACTGGGACATACTCCGGCGTCCAGAGGGCGAGGGCTGGGCTGCGCTGAGCGGCTCGGCACCGATCAACACGCGCCTACCGCGAGCACGATGCGCTGCTGACACAGACGGCAACCGCCTGATCTTCGTCCGCATCGGCGACCCGCAGGCCGGGCTCGTCGGACCTGTACACCTCGGTGCACTGGATGAGGGCTGGTCCGAGCCCGAGCTTCTGCCGTTCAATTCGCCGCAGATCGACGGCAGCCTGCCTGAGCCGGACGGTCAGTGGCTCTACTTCACCAGCGGACGCGATCCGGGAGCGTGGATGCTGCCGGGCTCTGCATATGGCGCGTGCGAGTGCCGGAGAGGTGGGGCGGGTGATGAAGACGTGTTAGCCGGGTGGAATCAGTGAGCCGCTGACAACGATCGATCTCGGACGGCTTCCTAAGATCCTGCCATGGAACCCATCAGCGTCTTCGACATCTTCAAGGTGGCGTCGGTCCCTCCAGTTCGCACACGCTCGGGCCGTGGCGGGCGGCTCAGCGGTTTCTCCGCAGGCTTGAGGAACTGGGGAAGCTGGAGGAGACGGTTCGTCCGGACCGATCTCTATGGCTCGCTCGCCAAGACGGGCAGGGGCACGGCACGGGGGTCGCGGTCATCCCGGCCTCGGGCGAGGACTGCCGAACCTGTGACACGAGCAATGTGGAGGCCCGCGCGAAGGCGGTGGCGGCGTTCGGATCGATGAAGCTCGCGGGGCAGCGGGACATCCCCTTCAATCTGGATGATGATCTCGTCTACCACATGGACGAGCGGCTGCCGTTCATACCAATGGCATCCGGTTTACCGCGACATTCGCCGATGGATCGACGCACGAGGAGACGTACTTCTCCGTCGGTGGCGGTTTCGTCGTGCAGGAGGCGTACGTCCCCAGCGAGCACCGCATGGTCTGTCTGCCTTATGCGATCACCAAGGCAAAGGAGATCGAGGGAGATCTGTGCCCAGAACAACTGGACGATCCCGCGCCGTGATGGAGAACGAAGGCGTGGCAGTCGCCGGAGGAAACGCGTAAGGGCGTGCTGAAGCTCAGCCACTGATGCTCGAGAGCATCTACCGAGTGCCACACCGAGGGCATCCTGCCCGCGGGCTCGATGATTAGGCGGGCAGCGCGTATGAACAGGCAGATCCCGGAGATGTCCTCGGTGCCAAGAGTCGACGATCGATCAGTGGTTCCGCCTCGATCGCCAGAGCACCAACGACTTCACCAGATCAACCGCTGGGTCAGCACGTTTGCGCTGGCGGTGAATGAGGAGAACGCGTGCTTCGGACGCGTGGTGACCGCGAACGGGCAGCGGGCGGCGTGATACCGGCGGTGCTCATGTACTACTGGTGTTTCTACGAGCATGCGAGCGAAGACAGGATCGTTGAGTTTCTGCTCACGCGGCCGAGATCGAGCCTGTTCAGAAAGGCGCGACGATCTCGGCGGCGATGGGCGGTTGCCGCGGAGATCGGTGTATCCAGCGCGATGGCGGCTGCGGGCTGGCTCACTGTCTGGGCGGATCGGTCGCGCAGTGTCTGATGGCCGCGGAAATCGCGATGGAGCACCACCTCGGGCTGACCTGCGATCCGGCGGGTGGGCTCGTGCAGATCCCATGCATCGAGCCGCAACACGATGGGTGCGAACAAGGCGATCACGGCTGCGAATATTGCCATCTGCGGCGACCGTCCGAGGCCCGTGTATCCCTCGACGACTGCATCAAGACGATGTGGGAGACGGCTCAGGACATGGCGACGAAGTACGGAAACTGCCGAGGGCGGGCTTGCACTCAACGTCAGTGTCCGCGTGATCGAGTGCTGACGAGCGTGAGAGACAAAATCCCCTGTTCGTGTCGGGCCCGCAGCGAGGTTGCGGATAGCTCTGTGGCGGGCAAGCGCCCGGTCGGCAGATCACCACAGAACACGCAGGGGACTTTGGCATGAACCGCACGCTTATCGTCTGCGCCGGGCATCACGGCGGGGATCACATCGGGTGCAGATGCACAGACCATTCTCAACGGCGACCTGACCGGCCCAATGGCCGTGAGCACGCCGCCGCCCAGTTGGACGGCGGACCGACACCGCGGACACGTGCGACGCGTCGGGGCCGTTCAACTACAGGCAACCCGTGGGTGCTCTCGCCCAACGGCGGGACGTTCGTACGGGGCGGCTCCAGCGACTTCGGTGTCAACGAGGGGCATCGCGCAGGTCGTAGCCGGGTTCGTGCCCGGACAGGTCTACACACTCGAGTTTTACGCCACCAACCTCGGATTCCAGAATCCGTCGACCGGCTGGGGCGGGGCGGACGGCTTCTGGCGTTTCTACGCCGACGGATCGGTGATCGGGGATTCGGTCACACTCAGCAGGCCGGCGCTCCGAGACGGACGACATCACGGACCTTCGGCACGCTGAACTTTGTTGCGCGTCGGCGAGCTTTGAGCTTGCGGTGCAATCGCAGTGGGCGGGCTCGGGCACGGCCGCGTACATGGGCATCGACGGGATCGATGTGAGGGTCGTTCCGGCTCCGGCTTCGATGGGACTGATCGCGCTGGCGGCGTGGGGCCATGCGACGCAGGCGATAGGCGCGTTGCTGGCCGATGTTCGGTTCCGGAGCGGGGATGGCGCAGCTTCGCACGCGGCACGCCCGAGTCAGGGGCTTGTCCGCGTATCCGGGGACATTCTTGTTGAGTTCGCGGGTTGGATGCCCGCCGACCTGCCAGCTGGGTATGTTGGACCCGTCGGCATGCGGCAAACCGACGTGAACCCCGGTGGACCAGCCGCACACCGACACCTCACGCACGCGACTCCGGCCCGCGCGGCCGGTGTTTGCGTGCACGAAAAATCATCTGAAAAACGGTTGCATCGGAAACGTCTGCAACGGGCTGTGCGTCATGCCCAAGGACAGAGACACGGCCTTTGTGCAGCATTGATGACGGGCGAGCCCGCCCGCATCAGGCGGGCAGGGGCGTTCCATGAAGCACATTACCGATCGTTCGTCGTCGTCTGCATGTCAGCGGTGCTGTCGGCCTCGGCAGGAAGCCGTCCGGGCTGCCGACACCTACAACGCCGCCTCGGGCATGCTCGCCCAGGCTGGTGAACGATCTGGCCGCGGAGAATACGAGAAGTTTCTCGAGCTACGGCGACCACGAACTCGCCGAGCAGGCGCGGTACGGCACGGGCGTCGCCCGGAGCAGGCTGGGTGATCACGAGGGCGTCATCAGCAGCGAGCCGCTCGTCGGGAATAGACGTTTCGAGTATGTGGTGGAATCATCGCTGCTCTCGGCGCGCTCGATGCTCGTGCTGGAAACGACCGGAGGATGCCTCGCGTGTGCTCGATCAGGTCGTGCGGCGGCATGAGGATCACGCACTCGTGGAGCAAGCCGGCTCTGTACGTCGAATCGCTTTCGCGAGCCGAGGAGCTTGATGAATGCATCCGGGCGTACGACGAGTATGAAGGGCTTCTGACCGGCGCGATGCGCGAGCGGGCGGGGTATTTCGCTGCGACCGCCGAGTACAAGCAGGGCAACCTGCGCGAAGCGGTCATGCGGTTCGGGCGTCTGGAAGTGCGAACCGGCTCTCGGCGGATCGGCACGGCTCATGCTCGCCCGCTCACTGCAGCAGTTGGGCGATCTGGAGGCGGCGCGTTCGGCGTACCGGAATGCAAAGGACAAAGCCGAGGGGCGCATGGGGTCGAAGCGGGCATCGGGCTGGTGCAGGTGCTGATCGATCTCGATCGTCTGGACGAGGCGGCAAGCGAACTCGATGCGTTGCCGACGAATGGTCTCGGTGATGAAGCATCCGCACGGATTGATCTGGAACGCGGACGGCTGGCGGTGCTTAAAGGTGAAGCCTCGCAAGCCGTGCGTGTGCTCACGCGTCTGGACGGGCGTGCGCCCAGAAGTTGCGGGATGACACCCGCTATTGGCTCGCCGGGCGCATCGGACAGCGGTGATCATGACGAGGCGGCAAAGACACTTGCGAGAGCTGCAGGATGATCCGCAATCATCCTTGCGACCCGAGCTGATGTACCAGGCTCGGGCTCGCAGCTGGCAATGGGCCGACACGCCGAGGCCTGCCAGACCTTGCAGGGCAGCGCGTGAAGTCGAAGGCGCACACGCTAGCCGGCGAAGCACTCCTTGCTGCGGCTTCATTCGCTCAGCGTGCCGGCGATACCGAGCTCGCCGAGACGTTGTCGAACGAAGCGGCGGGCGGATTGGAAGGCGAGGCTGCCTTTGATGCAGCATATCTCGCGGCCGAGAGCGCGTACAAACAGGAGAACTACCGAGTGCCGCGCGTTCATATGCACGATTGCTTGAAGAACTGCCGCGGAGTCATCGCTACGTTGGAACGGTCCGTTATCGGCTCGGATGGCGCGCTGAAGCTGGGTGACGTAGCGGCCGCGGCCGAGGTGCTCGAGCCTCTTTACGAATCGGGCAGCATCGACGAGCGTTTCCTGCCCGGACTGCTCGCGGTTGGGGAGCGGGCATTCACAGAAGAGCGCTGGGAGGACGCGGCTACGTGGTTCCGAGCGGTACGCGGCTCGATTCGGAGAAACCGTCACGGGATGCTGCGGCGCTGCGTCTCGGCATCGCGCAGACTGAGCTCGGTGATCGGCGTGGCGCGATGTCGGCGTATCGGATGCTCATCAACCAGCGGCGTGACTCCACGCTCGCACCGCGCGTGGTACGAGATCGGGATGCTCCGCTCTCGCTCGATGAACAAAAGAAGCGGTCGAGGCGGCTGGAAAGAGCCGCGGCCGCGGGTGATAAACGGATCGCAGTCAACGCAGCTGCAGCAACTCGGCACCATCGCGGATCGCACTGGGAACACGCCGAGGCCGCGGCGTACTTTGCTCGGGCGGCACGGTATGACAAAGGCGGCGCTCGACCGCGATAAGCCGGCTCAGGCGCTGCTCGCGGCTGGTGAACACATACAGGCGGCGGGTGTGCTCGGTCAGCTGAGCACGCAATCTTGATACCGATCAACGCGCCAATGTCTCAGCTCTGCTGACGCTCGCCAATGCCAGAGCCGGCGAGCATATGAGGCGTGATCGAGGCGTCCCGGCCGTTCGCCTCGGGTGGTGCTGAGCTTGAACGATTGACCCGCAACTCGCTTCGGCTGTTCTGTATGAGCGAGGTCGGGCGCTACGGCAACTGAAAGCCCAGCCGGGCGGAGACGCATTCTCGATGCTGATCAGGCGGTACCCGACAGTTCGTCTGTCCCGAACGGCAGGCTCGAGGATTGCCGCGATCGCTATGGCTGATGGCCGTTATCGCGAGGCCGCGACACAGTGCGACCGGATACTCCGGGACCGCGAGGAACTGGGCGTCGCGGTCGTCGAGCAGGCGATCTATCGGCTTGGTGTCTGTGCTCGCGAGCTTGGAGATCTCGAGGTCGCGGCGGATGTTCTGGCAGAGCTGGCCGAGCACGCCAGCGGACAGGCTCTCCGCCTCGGCGGCCTTGATCGCCGGCGAATCACTGCTCGAGCTTGGACGCATGAGTAAGGCCGCCGAGATGCTCGAGATCGCCAAAGCTCCCGGATCGAAGGTCGTGCCCGTTGCGATGCTCCGCTTGGGAGGCGAACGTATCGCTCCAGCGGTGGTCGGCAGCGGAAGAGGTCTACAGCCGATTCGTCGAGGCGTTACTCGTCCGATCCGCGAGCTTACCTCGCGGTCTTTGGGCGGCGTGGTCGCTTGAGAATCAGGGGCGACACGACGCGGCGATCGAGGGATACCGCGCGGTCATCGCGCTTACGACGAGACGGCCGCCCGCGCGCAGTTCCAGATCGGTGAGTGCCTCTACACGCACAGAAGAAGTACGAGGAAGCCGTGCGTGAGCTGCTGCGGGTGGATCTCGTGTACGCGTACCCGCAGTGGAGCCCGGGCGGCTCTACGAGGCGGGGCGATGCTTTGAAGAACTCGACCGCGAGGCCGATGCGCTCGCAGTTCGAGCAGGTAGTCGACCAGTTCGGCGACACGCAGTGGAGCCGAGGCGCGCGTCTCGGGCGGTATCAGCAGTCAGCAGCAGATCGGACAACAAGGGCGGGTAACGACAAGAGGGAGGCAAGCCGGTGGACATGATCAACACACTCGCACAAGCCGCGACCGGCGACGCCGAGAACGCGTCGATGGCCGGGGTCGGTCTGGGATTTCGTGATGAAGGGCGGGTGGATGATGATCCCCATCGGGATCTGTTCACTGGTCGTGCTGGCGGTGTCCGTTGAGCGGGCGGTGGTGCTCCGCAAGAAAGACGTCGTGCCCGACGACTTCGAACGCGGACTCATGCCCACACTCGACGGCGGCGTGCGCTCGAAGCGCGACGCGGAGGCGTATTGCGAGAGTCTGGCACACCGATCGCGCGCTGGTGCTGGCCGGTGTTGAGCGGATCGGGCGACCGATGGAGTCGATCGAGAAGCATGACGTCCGCAGGCGAGCACGAGATCTTCAATCTGCGTCGCCGGCTCCGCACTCTGTCGTGGCGGCGATCGCGCGCTGCTCGGGCTGGTCGGGACGATCTTCGGCATGATCAAGGCGTTCCAGACGGTGGCGCTCTCGGGCGAGGCGGCTCCAGACTGGTTGCTCGCAGAGGGCATCTATGAGGCGATGATCACAACCGCCGCGGGCTTGGTCGTTGCGATCCCGGCTTTGTCTTGCATCACTGGTTCCGCATCCCGGATCGAGAACCTGACGAGGCTGATGGACAGCGTCTGCGTGAATGTGTCGAGGCGATTGCGACAGCGACCGGGCAGATCGAGGCGAAGACCAGACGGCACGGAGCGATGCGAAGACTCGTACCCGTGCGGCGGCGATCGGCTAAAAACGCGACATGCTACTCAAAGCCAAAGCCACGGATTCGTCGCCGGCGATCGGCGACGCGGTGATCGACATCGTCTTTCTGCTGCTCATCTTCTTTCTGGTCGCTACGACTTTCCAGCAGAGCGAGCGGGAGATGCAGATCGCGTTGCCAGAAGCCGAGAGCGGCGGACCGATCTCGATATCTGCGGGAGCTTGTGGTGAACATCGGGCCGACGGAACGGTGATCGTGGGTGGGCGTGCCGTCAGCACCGATGATCTCCGCACGATCGTGGGCGACGCGGTCGAGGCGAATCCCGAGCAGAAGGTCACGGTCCGCGACAAGTCCGCGACATATGACCGCGTCGTTGGCGTGCTCGATGTGTGCAAAGCCGCGGGAATTCAGAGGCCATGCCTCGACACGGTGCCGCTGCGATGAGCCGTGGTCGCACAATCCGGGTAACGGGCGGTCGTGGTCGGTCTGGCGATGCTGGGCGCGGCGTTCTGGCTGACGACGCCGCAGTCACAGCCTTTCTACACCGACTCGGACACGATCCATGCTTCGCAGGAGATTGCGAAGCTGCGACATCCTCTGGCAACCACCTGAGCCACTCGGCGAGCCGCTGAACACGCTGGAGAATGACGAGTACGAGGCCCGCGTTGAGTCCCGACGGGCTCACGATGGTCTTCGTTCGAGGCAAGCCGGGCGGCAGGGCGGATCTGTATCTGTCCAATCGCACACTCAAGGTTGGACCATTCCGGGCGATCGACGCGATCAACAGCAGAAGCGGACGGAACCGGCCCCGAGTTCACACGCGACGGCAGCGGCCTGTACTTTTACAGCGACCGCGGGGCTCGCTCGGCGGGTACGATATCTGGCTCGTTCGGCGCAGCGACACCGGTTGGGGTGAGCCGAAGCATCTCGGCTCAAGCGTCAACAGCCCGTTCAACGATTACGGCCCGGCGCTGCGCTGATGGCAACGACTGTACTTCGCCTCCAATCGACCTCGGGCGGGCGAACCCATCCGGAGACGCCGCCCGCGTCGTGGCCCGCCACGATCCGTGAGTCGTTCCAGAACAGACCCTACGACATCTACTCGGCCCCGATCGGGGAGCGGGTGTCGGCGAATCGCGTCTTGTGGAACTCTCGAGCGCGCTTTCGAGGGCGCGCCCGCAGTCAGCCCGTCGGGAGACTTCATCTATCTCGCTTCCGATCGCCCGGGAGGCGAGGGTGGATTCGATCTCTACCGCGCGCATCGTCGGGGACGAGTTTTCCCCATCGAGCACTGGGTGACGGCGTAAACACCGAAGCCAACGAACTCGACCCGACCCTCGGGATGGGCGGGTTCGGACTTGTGTTCAGGCTCGGACCGTGATCAGGGCGCCGGTCGTCGGTACGACCTGTATCGCACAGAGTCGCGCGAGGTGTACCGCGAGTTGAGATGCTCGCGTCTCCGGATGACGTGGGGAACTCCTACGCATCGTACTGCCACGGCTGCTCCTGCTCGCGTTGCTCTTGGCTCACGGCGCTTGCGCGAAACTGACGGCCGACGAGCGGCTGGAAAGCACGATGGCGCAGGCTCGGGCTGATGGCCAAAGTCTGATTGTCTCGGGGCTTGTGCACATGCTCATCCTGATGCTCCTGACACTCTGGCAGGTGAGCACGAATCTTGACGGGCTGCTCGGCTCGCCCGGCGGATCGAAGGTCACGCTCGTCTCGAGCGCGGTCGGTGGCGGGATCGAATCGCAGATCCTCGCGCAGGTCTCGCCCGTGGCTGAGAGCAGGCCCGTGGAACTGATGCCAATGGAATCGCCCGAGTTCTCGATGACACCGATCGTGTTCGCGCCAGCAGATGGATGCCCCCGCCCGTCACCGTGCAGGACACACTCGCCCAGCAACCTGTGGAGATCAGTTCACGGTCGACACGCAGCAACCGTCGACACCGACGCTCAGCAACGCATTGCCGCAGGAGACGGAGTCTGCGCGCTCAGAAGTCACCACGCTCGCGTTGCCTGCGCCGGGCGGGAACGAGTCGAAGAATCCGGCGTGCCGAGCGAAGTGAAGTGGTGATGATGCAAGAAGCGCCCAGCAGAGCATGTGACGACCACTCTGCCGACACTCGAGGCAGGAGCCGTGCCTCTGGACGTACCTGTATCACTCGAAGTGGCTGATGGCGTTGAGTCCGAGCAGATCCGGTGCCCGCTTCGACTCGAGGTATTCCATCAGGCAACAGGCGTGTCGTTGAAGCGGTCGCTGAAGTTCAGCCGGACGTCGCACTGCCCGGCGCGGTCGAGCAGGCCGAACGCTTGCGGGCAGAGTCCATGGAGATCGGCACAGCCGAAGCGATCGACTCATTCGCGGCCGACGAGCCTGAGCCGCTCGATCTGCCGGGTATTTCCGTCGAAACCGAATCGCTTCCGGCACTCGAAGGCTTGAGTGAGATCGAAATCCCCGATGCAGGTGACCGATGCAACCCCGAACCACGCGGCGTGATGTCCGAAGCGGGGCGACGGGTGGCGATCGATGACCAGGTCTGTTCGAACTCGATGTGACGCTCCCCGAGGGTGTGGCCCTGCCCGAGCAGGTGGCGCTGCCCCAAGCACTTCGGGCATCGTACTCGATGATGAAACGGGTCAGCCTGTGCCGGGCGCGCAGTCAGGATCGATTCCGATCAGGGCGACCTTGTCGAGGGAGCACCGCCGCCGACGGCACATTTGCCCTCGAGCCGGATTTCGATGCCGACTTTGTTGCGGTCACCGCGTCCAGAAGCCCGGTTATACGCCGTCGGCGATGAACCTGCCATCGAGGAACTCGCTCGCGGTGTGGTGCGAGAGATCAGGCTTGAACCGGTCCGGGATACCGTGATCGCGGCTCGAGGAAGACCCGAGGTGCATCACCTGAGGTGACAACGACTTCGGTGGCCGAATCAGCAGTCAGTTCCAGAAGGAGGCGGAGGAACGGTTCTCAGGGCTGAATTCCTGCTCACCGCTGAGCAGCACGAGGCATTGGGTGACGGGGCGGCAGTCGTGATGCTTGGGGCTGCAGGCCCAGAACATCATCCGAATCAACGGCCACGCCGTGCCGAGACGTCTCAACCGCTCGCCTTCCGACGGGGAGCTTTGGGGAGTTCGGAGCAGTGTTCGATGCGTCTTGGCTGCAAGAAGGCGGGAATGTTCTTGAGATCGAGAGCCGGATCAGTTCGGGAACGACCACGACGACTTCGAGATCGTGAACATCAGAATCCTGCTCGCCCCACCCGTCGAGGCCCGAGCGATCAGGACGACGAAGGTCCGGCGGGACCCTGTAACCGCTTATGGAGCGTCCGTATATCCGCTCGGGCATGGGTGGATTCCATGAAACCCGCTTCGGGAGTGTGATTTCACACCAACCGGCTGAAGTTGCACTCACCGCGACCGATATCCACCGAGGCCGAGGATGTATCGGCGGGTGGGTGAATTGCATGCCGATCGAAGAGACCGACAACACACACACGCAAGCGGGTGCTCGAGCGCGGGCGGGAGCCCCGATGGGTCTGATCGCCTGGCCTTCGTGTCGGCGCACGATGCTCTTCTTCTTTGGGTATAACTACTGGCGATACAAGTCGCTCGATCAGATCGATACCGCGCTCTACCCGATCCTGCTCGTTCCTGTCGTCCTCGGGTATGTGCTCTACCGCTCGCAGCGTCGATTGCTGAGTCAGATCGCATCGGTTTCCGAGGCCGTGGAAGTCGCTGCCAGCGGCAGAAGCGGCCCAGATGGAACTCATCGTCGCCGAGCATGACGCAGGGCCGGGGCGTGCACGGAACACCATTGTTAAGTCATACCTCGGTGAAGTTGTTGCCGAGGCTTCCAAACCGTCGGGACCGAGAATGAGACCTCACATCTGGCTATGGCCGCGTTGAACTCGCTCATGCAGACAGTCTGCGGCGTCGATCGCGCGGGACGAGTCGTCGTTGCAAACTCCGCCGCGGGCAGCTTCTTCCAGCGCAATCCAGAGTCGCTCTGGGGAACCGAGATCGCCTCACTCCTCCCTGAAGAGGCGTTGCCCGCGTTCGAGGACGTCATGAACGGCCGTGTCCAGCGCCCGCAACGGCATCGATCTGGTGCGCGCGACGAATCGGGCGGCAACGACGAGATCCTGCAGCTTTACCGTCACCCCCATGCGCGCGCGGGGGGTCTGCGGTGATCACCATCGGGACGTGACCCGCCAGCATGGCAGAACGCTCGAGGCATGAATTCTGGCCCGGGCCACGCACGAACTTCGGACGCCCCTGACCAACATCAGGCTCTACGTCGACGAGGCCATCGATGCGGGCGACGGGACATAAGGCTCGGGCCGAAGCGGCACGAATGTCATCTCGCACGAGTCGCTCCGTCTCGAGGCGTCTGGTGTCCGAACTACTCGATATCTCGGAGGCTCGAAGCGGGCGAGGGTCGTCGACAGGGGCGACATCCGCGTCGATCAGGCTCATGGAGCAGGCTCGGGCGGACTACGAGGTGATGGCCGAGCAAGGGCCTGACGCTCGAGTTCAGTACGCCGCCCAAGATGCCCGTGCTGCAGGGCGATCGGGACAAGGTCGCCGGCACTGCACAATCTGTGGGCAACGCGATCAAAGTACACACCCGAAGGCGGCCGAGTCACGGTGCGTGTCGACGACGAAGGAACCCTCCGGTTCGCGTTCATCGACACGGGCATCGGCATCGGCACGATGAGCAGGAACGCGTCTTCGAAAGTTCTTCCGGTCGTCAGACGAACGTGTCAGCACGATCGAGGGGCACGGGTCTCGGTCTCGCGTTCGCGAGCAGTCGCAGATGCACGGTGGGAACTGGCGATCGAGTCAGAGCTCGACCACGGCAGCACGTTCACATTCAGCATGCCAAAGCCGAAGCTGGCCGCGTAAGGGGTGGCGCGATGAACATCGACACTCAACAACAGGCAGCCGTGACCGTGCTGACGCCCGTGGGCCGCTCGCTTGCAAGCGACGCCGACGAGGTCGGCACCGCGGTCAAGAACGCTGGCAAGCAACCTCGGTCGAGTCGTGCTCGATGTCTCGAAAATCCCGTACACGGACAGCCGGGGACTCGAGATGATCCACAGTATCGGTACCGAACCGTCAGCGCCGGGCGCGTGTTCAAGCTCGCGGGGCGAACGAAACGATGCGAGGTGCTCGCGCTGACCGAGGTCGGCGCGTGCGAGCAGTTTGATGATGTGACGACAGCTGTGCGGAGCTTTGCGTGAGTCTGGGGAGACGGACAAAGCGGGTCGGTGAGGCGCTCGTCGAGGACGGCGCGATCAGTGAAGAGCAGGCTGCAGCGTGCGCGATCGAGCAGGCACGCACGGGTGAAAAGCTCGGCAGCTCTGCTCGTCGATCAGGGCATCGTCTCGGGCCAGACTCTCGTCCACTCGCTCGCCAAGTGTCTCGGAGTCCGCGGCTGCCACCTCCGCCACGGCCTGATCGACCCCACGCTGATCTCCGAAATCGGCGAGGATGAGTGCGAGAAATCGGTCGTCATCCCGATGTTCAAGGTCGGCAACACCCTGACCGTGGCGATGGCCGAGCCGCAGAGCCTCCGACGATCGACCGACTGCGTCGCGCGACCGGTTGCGATATCCGACCGATCCTTGCTCGAAAGCAACATCCTCGAGTACGTCCGCAAGTACAGGGCGGTAACGTCGACGTCGACGAGTTCCTGATGTCGCTGGGCGACCGGGACCTCGAAGTCGTCGAACGCGAAACAGTCGACGAGGGCCCGAGACCGACCTCGACCAGATGGTCGCGGGCAGCCCGATCGTCAACCTCGTCAACATCGCCCTTCTCACGGCTGTCAAAGACGGCGCCAGCGATATCCACATCGAGCCAGACCGCCGCGGCACGCATCCGTTACCGAATCGACGGCGTTCTGCGCGTCTGATGAACCCGCCGCCCGGCATGCACGCGGCGATCGTGAGCCGTGTCAAGGTCATCGGAAAAATGGATATCGCCGTCAAACGGCTCCCGCAGGAGGGCCGCGTCCGCATCGTAGCCGAGGGACGCGAGATCTGCGTGTGTCGAGCATGCCGACACTGCTCGGTGAGAGCTCGTGGCCCGCGTGCTCGACAAGTCCAACCTGCGCGTGCGGCTTGAAGACCTCGGATTCAGGCCCGAGGAGATGCAGACATTTCGCGGCCTACTCGACCGCCCGCACGGCCTGCTGCTCGTCACAGGACCAACGGGCTCTGGCAAGACCACCACGCTCTATTCGGCAACCGATCGAGGCCAGAACGCCAGAACGAAACATCGTGACGGTCGAAGATCCCGTCGAGTACCAGATCAGTCTCGTGAACCAGATCCGGGTGAACGACCAGATCGGCCTGAGCTTTGAGCAGCGCGGAGTATTCTCCGTCAGGACCCCGACGTGATCATGATCGGTGAGATCCGCGACGAGGACACGGCCCGCGTGGCGGTTCAGGCGTCGCTGACCGGTCACCTCGTGCTCGCGACGCTCCATACCAACGACGCACCCGGAGCCGTCGCGACTCATGGACATGGGCATCAGGCCTGCTGTCCGGCGATCATCGGCTCGGTGGCCCAGCGTCTGCTCCGCAAGATCTGCCCGCAGTGCGTCGAAGTACTACCCGGGCGAACAGGCGATGCGACGCGGGACTGCCGCCCGAGTTCAAGAAGGCTTTCCGCAGGGCGGCGGCTGTCAGCAATGCCACGACTCGGGCTTCCTCGGTCGTATCGGCGTGTACGAGCGATGGCCGTGAACTCCGAGATCCGCAAGCTGGTTCACGTGGAACGCGTCGCACGGCGCGTCAAGCTGCGCGGCTCGGCGTCCCGACCCTCCGCGAGGAAGCGGTGCGTCTGGCGATGGACGGCATGACCAGCCTCGAAGAGCCTGCGTCACGCACGTCGACGGCGACAACGAGAGTGAGGCCGAGCAAGCTCCGCCCGCAACGAAACTCGGGGTGGCCGCATGAACTACCGGTACACCGCATTCACCAAAGACGGCTCGCGGAAGCAGAGCGTGATCGAGGCCGACTCGATCGACCACGCGAAATCACTCGTGCAAGCCGAGGGCCTGTACGTGAGCGAGATCGCCGAGGCCGGAACCAGCGGCACGAGCCGGGGCGGCGCATCGAAGCGGTCTTTGGCACGAATTCGCTCAAGAACGTCGCCAGCTTCACACGCCAGATGTCCGTGCTCATCAGCAGCGGCACACCGATCGTTCAGTCGCTCGAAGCCGTCGAACGCCAGACGATCGACCAGAAGTGGAAAGCGGTCCTCAAGGGCTGCGCGAGCGTGTCGAGGAGGGCAACCAGGCTCTCCGACGCGATGTCGGCGTACCCGAACGTATTCGATGATGTCTATCGCGCGATGATCGCGGCGGGCGAGTCGGGCGGCGGGTTCGACAAGATCCTCGCCAGACTCTCCAAACTGGTCCGCCGAGGAACTCGCGGTGCGGAACAATGTCACCGGGGCGATGGTCTATCCGGCGCTTGCTGATGACCGTGGCCGGCAGCGTTCTCGTTCTTCTGGCCTTCACGGTCCTGCCGCGATTCCGCGAGCTCTTCGAGACATAATGCGCCGATCCCCGCATCCACGGCTCTCATTATGGCGTGCGCCGAATTCATGAAAGCGTACTGGTGGGCCGTGCTGGGAGGCGTCGCAGGCTTGGTACGGCTCTCTACTGGCTGCGCACCCGGCGGGCAGCGCAAGCTGCACACGGTGCAGGCTGAACCTTCCGATGTTCGGCCGCGTGATCAGAGCGTTCAAGACCGCCAAGTTTGCGTGTAATGGGCGTGCTCATGGAGGCGAAGGTGCCCCTGCTCGAGTCGCTCGATATCGCTCGGACGAGCGCTTGGCAATATCCTACGAGGAACTCATCGACAATGCGCAGGATCGCGTCAAGCGGGCGAGTCCATGAGCGACGCGTTCAGCGGGTCGTACTGGTCACCCGCGGTGTGCGAAGCGATCCGCAACGGCGAGCAGACGGGTCGGGTCGGCGAAGTGCTCATGAACCTCGCCGATCTGATGGATGAGGACAACGACCTTGTCGTGCGATCGCTGACAAGCATCCTCGAGCCGCTGATCCTGTCGGTGCTCGGTGTTGTAGTCAGTGATCGCGCTCAGCTTGTTCTTGCCGCTGTTCGACCTGACAGCATCGATTGGGGCGGCTGATGACGCTGAACGGAATCAGAGTTGGTGTCGATATCGGGAAAGCACGCTGAGGGCTGTCGCATTGTCGCCCGAAGGCAATGCCGCTTGCACGCCATGGTCGAGACCGTCCGGGCTCCGAACCATCCGGTCCCGACGTGTCAGGATGTCGAGCGTCTGCTGCAATCTTTCGAGCGCCGAAATCGATCTGCAGGATCTCTGGCGATCCCGCCCGATCGGCTCATGAACGCGATCGTTGAGCTTCCTCCACGCTCTTCAGGTGCTCCTATCGAGACACTCGCCCAGCCGAACTCGGCAGGGCGGCGATGGACAGCAAGAGGTGCACGTCTGGGATCTGCCTCCCGGTCGTCGCGCGGGCCAGTGAATACTTTGCGATCGGGCTCTCGCACACGTCCGCCAACGAACTTCTTGCGCCCTTCGTGCAAACCGGGATCGAGGTCAGTGCCCTCGAGCCAGAGGCGAGTGCACGCAGCGCATCACAGCGCGAACAACCGCGTGGTCTCGGCCGGCATCGCACGATCGGCATCTATGCGTACGATCCGCATCGACCCTGTTCGTACCTCCGATCTCGCCGGCGAGTCTCCGGATTCCGACCGGGTCCGGACGAGCCTGATGGGCACCGTGGACTATCTCGCCGAGCGCTTCCCCCTGCGAGGAGGCATCGGTGGTCGTGCTCGCGACCCACCCGGGACCGAGTGCCCGGCGACCGCCCTCCAGCGTGAATACAGACCGTGGTCGAGCTGCATCCCGCGTGAACATCCGTCCCGTCGGCTGGCTTGCGGATCACGGAGTTCGACACCCGCTGGAGCAACGGCGATCGGTCTGGCTTCAAGGCAGGTCAGTCTGGAGTGACCACGCTGAGTCAGCCCAATCTGCTCCCGCAATCAATCAAGGTCAAGGTCGCCCAGCGTCGGCGTCTTATCGTCTGGCTCAAGAGCGTTGCCGTCGTCGCGGTCTTCAGTGTTGTCGGTGCATCGTGGCCGGTGCATACTGATCTCAAATCGCCCGTTAGCCGAAACGACTCGGTCCGCTCGGTCATCAACAAACTCGAAGCCTCCAGAAGCCGCGGCGTGGACGGGATAAACAGTCACCACGAACTCGGTGTCGCCGAGGATATCGCAGGCCAGCCGAACTGGAACGTCCTGCTCGGTGTCACGGCCGCGGGACTCAACGACGACGCTACCTCGAGCAGTCGAGACCTCTCGTCATGGATGAAGGTGTGGATGTTGCCCGCCTTCACGCCTCCGGCCCCGTACCGGGTGCGGGTGACCGGCATCTCGCTCATGCAGGGCGACGCGACGCGGTACGCACTCTATCTGGAAAACTGCCGGCTGTTCGGCTCGGTCCGAATGGTCGGGACACCAGGCCGGATGTCGACGCGAACGCGGTCGGGTTCGAGATTCTGTGCACCATCGGCACTGACGAGGAGAGTCATGAGCAGCTTCAAATCGATTGACGGCATGGGCGTCGCCATGATCAGCGCGGTCGTGGGGCTCTTGTACGTTGCGGGCGTCCGTCCGCTGCAGGCCACCTATGCAGACGCGGTCAAGCTCAAGGCCGAACTCTGGATCGCAAGCAACGGTTGAGCGAACGCCAGACGTCCGAGAGCAAAGCGACGACCACCGCAGAAACTCTCAGACCGCCTCGAGCACCGCCATCGAGCTGTCGAACATCGACCAGATGAATACGCGGCTCGCCGAACTCACTCTAGCTCGCCGAGCAGTCAGGTCTGACCATCGAAGCGGTCCGCCTGTGCGAGCAGGTCAGCAAGGAGCGTTACCGCGCCGTGCTCATCACACTGATCGGGGCACCGGATACGAGCAGGCCGGGACATTCACGGACGCCATGCGGAAGCAGTTCCCCGATACCGGGCTGCAGTCCATCGGGTTCAACCGGATCGCCGGCGAAGAATCCACGGGTCGCCTCCAGATCGAGATGGTCTGGTACGCGGCTCCTGCGGTTTTCGAACGGTCGTGCCGGCCAAACCTCACGCTGAAACACCGCATCGGCGACAGCGGGTTTATTTCGCACGCTCACAACGTGGCGGAAGAAAGAACAAACCAAACGTGTGGTATCTGGTCATCCTCGGCGCCGCCGGCGGGGGCTGGCTCTGGATACGTTCGTCATCCGTGCCAGGCCTCGACCGAAACGGTCGTGGACGAGACACCGAAGCCGTCGAAGCCGCGGCCTCTACGAGTTCTCGGACACTGCCCGTCCAGACCGAACCGCTCGGCACACAGTTCGACAACGCAGCCGCTGCTCGAGCCGCCCGCGTTCCGTCGCACGGACGGCTTTGCTAACCCAAGCTCGAGGTCATCAAAGTGCTGCGCTGAGAGGCCTCACCAACGGGTGCGTTCGCTACCCGTCAGCAGCTCACCGCCGTGCTGAGTCAGCCCAGCGGCGATCTGGCGGTTGTCGACGGCCTGCTCCTGCGCATCGGGGACACCGTTGAAGGCCTGCGCCCGGTGAAGATCGAGAAGGACGCCGCGGTCTTCAGGGAGACGAGAAAACATCCGTCTGCCCACGGCCCGCCCGGCATTCGACCGATAACACGGGAATCACCCCGGTTTGCACATCTCGAAACCCACACGATCAAGTCACCCCAACATCGGGTCGATGTGTGGAATGTTGTTCGCACAATGGGGAGCTAACCAATGTCTGCACAGATTCGTACCACCCGTAGGGCCTTCAGCCCTGATCGAACTCGTGATCGTTGTTGTGATCCTCAGGATCATCGGTGCGGTCGCCATCCCGCGTATGAGTCGCGGTGCCGGGCGCATCCGAATCGGCTCTTGTCTCGAACCTCGCGA
>JACADM010000203.1_pt1 | contig 24495 bp, 46 predicted proteins | sample 7512371 | NCBI WGS metagenome assembly JACADM01 (sample SAMN14389041, study PRJNA612141) | algae metagenome | isolation source: non-axenic algae culture | place: India: Navi Mumbai | collected 2017-01
TGTCGTCCATCACCGGCCCGCCGAGGAACACGATGCGATCCTTGAGCAGACGCGAGTAGATGTCGTAGCCCGCTCGCCGCGACCGGAGGTCTCGATGACCATCGGGACGAGGGTGTTGCGTGCCCGCCGCCGGAAGAGAGCGGGTGGGCCGAGGGGTTGGGGCGGTTCTGGCTGTTCGTATCGGGCGTGTCATCGGGTGTGTATTCCGAGCGAGGTCTGGGGAGAAAAGAACGGGCGAGCGTCGAGGCGGAGAGGGCGGGCCTCAGGACTTGGGCAGGGACTCCTCGGGGAGGTCGATGACCTCGTCCACCAGGCCGTAGGCCTTGGCTTCGCCGGAGTCGAAGTACTTGTCGCGCTCGGCGTCCTGACCTGCTCGACCGACTGGCCGGTGTGCTTGGCGAAGATCTCGTTGCCGGTTCTTGTCTTTGATGATCTGCTGAGCCTGGATCTGGATGTCCGCCGACTGGCCGGTCACGCCGCCGTAGGGCTGGTGGATCATGACCTGGCGTTGGGCAGGATGTAGCGCTTCTCGCCGGCGGCGAGCAGCAAGGAGGCACCGGAGTAGGCCCGGCCGATGGGTAGGTGGCGACCTTGGGAGGACAGGAATCGCATGGTGTCGTAGATGGCCAGGGTGTCGTCCACGACGCCGCCGGGCTGTTGATATAGAAGTTGATGTCCCGGCCCTTCTGGTTCTCCAGGTAGAGCATCTGCATGATCACGCGGGCCGCCGACGCCTGGTGGATCTCCCCGAAGAGGAAGACCACGCGGTTTCGAGCAGCGGCTCGTCGATCGTCATTTCCGGGTGCGCTGGTACTGAACAGCCATGGGGCGTCGTGTCCTGTTGAGCCCCCCGGGCCGACCGGGCGGAGGTGGTGGTGAGAGAGCGGACCGGCTGGGGCCGTCCCGCCAGAAAGGGCAGGGCAGAGCCGTTTATCGGCCGATCGGGCGTGGCGTGAAGCTGAAACCCGACCGGACGACAATCGAGCCGGATCATGGTCGCGAGAGGGCGGGCAAGCCCGATCCGGAATCTCCCCGAACCTCTCCGCACCGTCTGAGAACCGCTGGCAATTCGCGATTTATCGCGGGGTCGGGGCCGATTCTCGTCTCAGGCACTCCCGGCGTAGCACGCCCCGCCCCACGCTGGTAGTCTGCTCCGTCCCCGGTGCGGACCCAGCCCGTTCGCCCGCAGGATTTGGGAGTTTCTCGTGTTTCGACGGCCGTCATCAGCGATATCCACGGCAACGCCGCGCGTTGCACTGCTGGACGACATCCGCACCAAGGATGTCAAACGGATTATCTGCCCGGTGACATCATCGGCTACGGCCCGGAACCCCTCGAATGCGTGGACCTCGTCGCCGAGCACTGCGAGTGGTCGCTCTTGGGCAACCACGACTTCGCGGTCCTCTACGAGCCGAATTTCAACCCCGGTGCCGAAGCCGCGGCCTACTGGACCCGCAGAGCAGTTCGACAAGGTCGAGGATGTGGACCGCAACCAGCGGCACCGCGCTTCCTGGGTCGCCTGCGAGTTCGCGTGCTGATGAACGGTTCCGGAATCGGTCGGCACGGAGTCGGAGAAGCCGGTACTGGCGGTCCACGGCTCTCCCCGTCGCCCGATCAACGAGTACATCTTCCCGACGACGCGATCAACAGCCCCGACAAGATGAAGTCGCTGTTCGACCTCGTCGACGGCGTCGCGATCGTGGGTCACTCCACGTTCCGGGTGTGTTTACCGACGAGCCCGACTTTTATCCCCGGCTGAAGTGGGGACAATTCGACCTACAAAGTTCCTTGAGGGCGAGAAGGCGATCATTAACGTCGGAGCGTGGGCCAGCCGCGCGACCGATCCGCGTGCCGCGTACATCGTGATGCACAGGACCGGGTCGAGTTCCACCGGGTCGAGTACGACGTGGACGCGACGGCGGAGAAGATCCGGAGATCCCGGAACTCACCGACTGGCTCGCCGACCGGCTGTACGAAGGTCGCTGAGCGGTTTCACCGCTGATCGCGCGACGCTTCGCGTCGTGCTGATGTACAGTCTTCGTTCCTGCGGCGACGGCCCCTCGAAGGTGCGAGGCGGTGCTGTTTGCTCCATCGCCCTCCAAACCTGACCCATCGCCCACGCGGTGCCGGGTTTCAGATCGATCGCTATGCCCGCAGCCAAAGAACCACCGCTCCGGATCCTGATCCCGATCATCGTGCTGGCCGGAGCGATCGGGATCGTCTTCGCTCTGTTCCAGAATTCCCAGAGCCAGGTCAAGAACCGCCGCTCAGACCCAGCAGGTCGACCAGACGGGCGTGGGCGACGCGGTCGATGCCACCGCCGAGGAGCGGACGCCGGTCGATCAGCCCGACACGACCGAGCCGGTGGACGCCGACCAGCCCGAGACACCGGCGGACGAGGTGCCGAATCCGTCGACCGGACGGCCCGACGACACCACTGATCGGTGCCCAGGACGAAGGCGAGGTTCAGCCGACGCAGCCGGTGACCGGCGATGGGCTATTCGATGGTCTGCGCGCGGGTCTTCGGGCCGAACCCGCAGGACTCGGTCGCCGCGACGCTCGGCAGCCCGTACTTCGATTCCGACTACAACCTCGAAGTCGAGTTGACATACCTGCGGGCGTGAAGCGCATCCTGCTGAACAAGGGAGTTCAGACCGCCAGCGATCTCGTCGCGGCCTGCGAACGCATGCAGGCCGGCGAGACCGACATCGGGCCTGAGGGCCAGTTCGTGCTCACAAACTTCGGCGAGCAGCCGGTGACCCAGGCCGACGGCTCGACGGTGACCTACCGCCTCGTCCCTCTCGCGGCGGTGGCGATGCTGGTCGAAGACCAGCGGGTCGATCTCTCGGCGGCATCAACGGCCGCCTCTGGCGCGCAGTGACCGGCCCGGCGATGATCGCCGAGATCGAGAACGCCTCCGGTCAAGTCGCGCGCGTGGTCCGTTCGTACGAGGTCAAGCCGAACAGTTACGACATCGCCGTCGAACAGCGCGTTGAGAACCTGACCGACCAGCCGCTGACCTTCGCGTGGGTGCAGGAAGGTCCGCTCGATCTTGCGCGACAAGACCGGCTACTCACTGCTCGTGCAGCGCATCCGCTACGGCTACACGCTGACCGCCCAGCAGGGCTGGCAGGATCCGCAGGTCGAGGCCGACGGTCGCCTGAAGCGCTGACGAACGTGCTGGATGACGTCCGAAGGCCCAAAACAACCAGATGCATGCCGGATTCGATGTGGCCGCCGCGCAAACCGTTCGGCGGGGCCGATGGCTCGTCTGGTTCGCCCAGACGAACCGCTACTTCGGCATGATCATCCACCCCTGCTCGATCCGGCGAGCCCCGGCGACAAGGCGTTCGAAATGGTCGGGCGCGTGGACCCGGTCGTGCTCCCCAACGGCGAACGACGGCAAGGGCGCTGTCAATGCGTATCACGTCGTCTCAGGTCGAGGCAGCGCCGGCTTCGTCGCGCGATCTGAGCTGGCACCTACGCCGGCCCGCTCGACGAGCGTGGCCTCGCCAACCAGGAAGACCCGCGCATCGCCGGGCTCCAGCTCACCGAAATCGTTGTCACAACATCGGCGGCATGTGCGCTTCTGCACCTTCGAGTGGCTCGGCAACTGCTGCTGTTCGTGCTCCGGATCTTCCACGACTACGTGGTGTTCGACTGGGCGCGCGGCGATCATCCTGCTCGTGCTCGTGGTGCGAACCATCCTGCACCCGGTGTTCAAGCCGCAGATCGGCATCCAGAAGTTCGCCAAGGACGACAGCGCGTGCAGCCCAGGCTCAAGAAGCGCAGGAGAGTACAAGAACGACCGTCAGAAGATGATGCAGGAACAGCAAAGGCTCTTCCGCTCCGAGGGCGTGTCGTACACGGCGCGCTCGGCTGCCTGCCCATGTTCCTGCAGTCGCCGATCTGGATCGCGCTCTACGCGATGCTGTACATGAATCACGAGCCCGCCACGAGCCGGCGTTCTTCGGCATCTTCCAGACGATCTCCGGCGGCGAATGGCTGTTCCTGGCCGATCTCGCGGAGCGACCGGTTCATCCCGCTCGGGAGCGGCTTCTCCGTGCCGATGCTGGGCCAGATCGACTCGATCAACATCCTCCCGCTGCTGCTCGGGCTGGTGTTCTTCATCCAGCAGAAGTACATGTCCCCGCCGCCCTCGGCGACGATGACCGACGAGCAGCGAGCCCAGCAGAAGATGATCAAGGTCATGATGGTCGTCCTGTTCCGGTGTTCATGTACACCGCCCCGGCAGCGCTGACGCTGTACTTCGTGATAACTCCTGCTTCGCGATCATCGAGGGCAAGTGGATCCAGCGCACATCGACACGCTCGAGGCTCGACAAGCACCCCGACGAGCGCTTACCAGCCCAAGCAGAAGAAGCCCAAGCGGGTCCGCAACACCGCCACCGCGCCGGGGCAGTCAAGCTGCGCGTGCAGGAGCAGCGGGCCAAGAACCGCTACAAGAAGCGGGACTGAGCCGGTGCGCCTCGGCGACACCATCGTCGCGATCGCGACCGGTTTCGGCAGCTCGAGGCGCGCGATGATCCGGCTCTCCGGGCCGGACGCGTTCAATGCCGTCGACCGCTTGCTCGATGAACCGCCGCCCGTCCCGCGCGGTGTCCGTCGCGCGACGATGCTCATCCCCGCGAGGACGACGCGAACAAGCCGGCCGGGCGGCTCGACGTCATCGTGGCCACCTTCCCCGCGCCGGGCTCTTACACCGGCGAAGACGCCTGCGAGATCCAGTTGCCCGGAACCCGCTGCTGACGCGTCGCGCGCTCGACCTGCTCCTGGGCAGCGACGGCGTGCGCTTGCAGACCCGGCGAGTTCAGTGGCCTTCCTGAACGGCCGGATGACCGCCGAGCAAGCCGAGGGCGTTCGCGCGATGATCGCCGCCCGCCCGCGAGCGAGCACGGGCTGCACAGCGGCTCCTCGCGGGCGAAACCGGAGCCCGGTACCGCGCCATCGCTGACGAACTCGCGACCGCGCCGCGCTCGTGGAGCCGGCATCGACTTCACCGAAGAGGAGGACGTCGTGGCGATCGGCCCGGACGATCTGAACGAGCGACTGACCGAGCAGCGCTCGCGTCGCTGCGTTGCTCGGCCCGGAGCCGTCGAGGCAGGAAGACTCCGGGCGACCCGCGTGGTGCTCGCGGGTGTGCCCAACGCGGGCAAGTCGACGCTGTTCAACGCCCTGCTCGGACGCGAACGCGCATCGTCTCCGAGACCCGCGGCACGACTCGCGACGCCATCGCCGAGGACACGAGATCGTGCCCCGGTCCGAATCGCCCTGGGGCGTCACCGAGTGCACGCTTGTGGATCTTGCCGGCCTCGACGACGAGCTCGCCGCGGCTTCTTCGCTCGATCACTCGGCCAATCTGCGGCCCGGACCGAGATCGAGCGGGCGGATGTGGTCGCTGTGCGACCCGACGCCGACTTCGCGCTGGGCACGACTGCTTCGGACGCTCCTGTTCTCCGCGTGCACCAAGGCCGACCTTCTCGCCGGCGAGGTCGTCGAGGGGCTTGCCGTCTGCGCCATCGACGGTCGGAACCTGGGCGCCTCCGCCGCGCCATCGCCGACGCTCGACGAGTCCTCGCGCCCGCGACAGACGCCGATGCCTCTGCGGCACTCCTGCCGCGCCATCGGCTCGCATGCGCAGACGCTGAGCGCGCTCGACGACGCCAGTGCCAACGCTCGACACTCCGCCGGCGAACGCCACCTTGCTGACGTCGATTGGTCGCCGGCGCTGCGTGATGCGCTCGACGGCATCGGCTCGATCGCCGGGCGAATCAGCCCGGACGATGTCATCGGTCGCGTCTTCGCGACCTTCTGCGTGGGTAAAGCGCTCACCCGTCGGGTGCTTCGGTCCGCTTCATCGCGTCCTCGAGGAACGCCTCCGAGAGCGTCGCAGAACGCGTCGATCGCGGCTTTCGTCGAGCCGTGGGTCGTCCCCAGCATTTCGCGACGGGGTCGACGAAGTCGAGATCGATCTGGACCGCCAGCACATCCTCGACAACGAAGGCGGTTTCCAGCCGGTCGGCGAGATAAGCAGCCAGAGCGTTCACGCCGGGGCCCCGATGGAGATGGTCGGACGCGATCGCAGTTCCTCGTTGTTGAGGTACCAGATGTCGGTGCAGACCATGACATCCGGACGGTGGCTGTCGGGCGTGTTCGCGTGATCGTCGAGCCAGCGGTTCACGCGATCACGGAGCGCGTACGCCAGCGGGCGATCGGCAACCTCCGCGCGGAGGTGTGCCCCGACCACGATCAGCAGCAGGCGCCGGTGTCGATGGCGTGCGGCCCGAGCCAGATGTCGTGCGTCGTTGATTCATCGTTCATGGTGATCTCCGCTGGCAAATGTACCCGCACGAAAAGGCCCCGCCGGTGATGGGCGGGGCCTGAGAACTGTGCATCCGCTGAGCGGATCCGGGGAGCGATTATTCGCAGGAGGTGCCGAACGCGCGCACGGTGTTCAGGTCGGCGAGGTCAACGACGCCGTCGTCGTTGGTGTCGCCCTGATCCGTGGTCTGACCGAACGAACCGAGCACGAGGTTGAGGTCGGCGAGGTCGATGCTGCCGCTGCCGTCAACATCGGCCGGGCAGTCCGGCGAGCCGTCCACGCAGGTCTCGGCGTCCACCTTCAGTCCGTCGATGGCGGCCTCGACCAGCGAGCCGTCACCTCGTCGGACGCGACGAAGCGGAGCATGACCGAGTCGGTCAGCGAGACGAAGTCGGCCGGATCGAACTCGTTCTGGAACCAGCCGCCGTTGACCTGGCCGCCGTCGGGGCCGATCGTCTCGAGGTTGGTCCAGGTCGCGCCGCCGTCGTCGGAGATATCGATGACGAAGATGTCGGCGTTCGGGCTCGCGCCGGAGGAGTTGGAGTACCAGCCAGTGCGAAGGTCACTGCCGGGGCCGTAGTCGCTGAAGTCGTACATCGGGCTGATGAGGGTGGTCTTGCCGCCGTCGATGTCGTTGGCGCCGTCGCCGCCGCCGGGGTGCTGACCGGTGACCCAGCAGAGCGTGCCGAACAGGGCGTCGCCGGGCTGAGCGCCGGTGCCGACCGGGTCGACCCGTTCCCAGATGCCCGTGGTGGCATCGTCATCGGAGTCGCCGACCGTCCAGCCCATGTCGGTGGACAGGTCGTCCTCGAGCACAGTGTCGATCGAGCCGACGTTCACCGAGTACGGGCAGACGCGCCGTCGGTCGGGACCTGAATCGGACCGGTGATCGATCCCTCGGCCGTGAAGAAGAACTCCACGTTCGCGTCGCACGGCATCCGGGGCAGGTCGGCCGAGTAGGTGAACCCGAAGGTGTTGGCCATCGGGACGGTGGTGAACGAACCGCCGTCGAAGCGGTAGTGCAACTGCACCGAGTTGCTGACGACGTTCTGGCCGCGAGCGATCACGTTGAGATCGAGGGTGGTCGGCTCGGACGGGCTGACAAGATCCGGAACACCGCCCTGGAGGCTGGCGCTCAGGCCGATCAGCGAGCCGGAAGTCGCGACGGACACCGGCTGCGAGCCCTCGGGCACGTCCGTGCCGCGGATCTCGACGGTCCAAGTACCGGGGACGGCGTCGGGGACGTAGACCTGCTCGATGTTGTTGACGCTGTCTTCCTGGTCTTGCGTCGCCGGCGAGCCGGGCTGGCCGGGTTGAGCGTCCACGGGTAGTGGCGGACGCCGTTCGGGTCGGTCACGACCAGGTCGAGGTTGTGACCAGCGCCGTGTCGACGTTGGGCACCGCAGGTGCGTCGTCCCACGCGATCGTCGCCTTGAACGGGGAGTTGTTGGCGACCGTGACCTGGAACAGAGCCGAGCCCCTGGCCGACTTCGGTCTCCGCGTAGTTGCGGTTGAGCATCAGCAGCGCCGCGTCCGAGGCTCGGACCGAGCCGTAGCCGAACTGGAAGTCCGGGCCCGTGTTGCCGAGGTCTTCGGCGGTCTGGGCCAGGATGGACTTGATCGTCGAGTTGCGGGTCCTCGGCGGGGTTGAGGTTGCGATGGTGCTCGAGCAGCAGCGCGTGATGCCGGCCACCGTCGGCGAGGCCATCGAGGTGCCGCACAGCGTGGAGTACGACGAGTCGCTTCCAGAACCGAGCGAGGTCACGCCGCCGTCGCCGCCCTGCTCGCAGCCGGGCGCCGAGATGTCTGGCTTGATGCGTCCGTCGTCGACCGGGCCCCAGCCTGGAAAAGGTCATGCTGTCGTCGTTGGCGTTGAGCGCGCCGACGGTGATGTGGTTCTGCGCCGGCGGGCGGTGCGGTCGTGTTGTAGGTGTTGCCGCAGTTGCTGCTCTGGCTCGTTGCCGTTGGCCCAGACGATGCGGATCGGGCGGCCGTCGGTCAGCGAGCCGCGAACCGCGCCGTCGATGAGCGACGCCATCAGGCCGTAGTCGCCGGTGATCGAGCAGGGGAAGCCGTTGGTCGCGGTGTTGGTGCCGATCGAGTTGTTGGCCACATCGGCGTCGAAGTTGTTGAACGCGTTGGCGTAGTCGGCTTCGAAGTCGCCGGGTTGAGTACAGGAAGATCCCGCCGCTGCTCCACTCGAAGCCGGCCGAGACGATCGTGACATCGGGTGCCATACCCTGGTTCGGGCCTTGGGCGCCGACGGTGCCCGCGACGTGGGTCGCGTGGTTCGACAGGTTCGAGTACGTCGATGGTCGAAGCGCGGCCGCCGAAGTCGTTGTGCGACGCGCGGGCTCGTCCGCCGTCGTAGATGAACGCCGTCACGCCTTCACCGGACAGATCGATCGGGAAGCCGACGAGCGTGTCCACCTCGGTGAGTGGCGGTTCTGCACGTTCATCGTCGAGAACTGAGGCAGCGCGACTTCCATCCACAGCACATCGTCCGCGCGGCGAGCGCCTCGATCGCGGTCATCGGCGCTCGATGACGAAGCCGTTGACCGACTTCATGCGATCGACCACGAACACGCCGTGGTTCTCGAGCATCGCGTCCGGCGTTCGCGTCGGCATCGCGGTGCAGCATCAGGTACGCCGCGACGATCGGCTCGCCGGCCGTCGCGAATTCGCTCTGCTGAGCATGACCTGACCGGTCACCGCGTACCCTGGATGTCTGGTTGATCAGCAGCGGATGCATCTTCCACTGCGGCTGGATCGTTGAGACCGCGCTGGCTGCGGCTCCGGAGTTCTGGATCGACGCGACGTCGAGCGAGCCCGCGTCGAGCGAGGCGAAGTACACGCCGTCGCCGGCGTACTGCAGCAGGTTCACGCCCGCATCGCTCAGGCGGTGCTGCGCGTTGGTGATCGGCTGATCGAACTGAACAAGAGCACGCTTGGCATCGGGTCGGTTGGCCAGAGCGAAAGATCCTGCTCGAGCCGACCCGGCTGGGCGAAGCCGACATCGATGCGGACGGTGTCGCCGTTGAGCCAGCGGACATCCGCCGAAGCGGCCTGGCCCGCCGCGAGCATCATCAGCGCGGCGGCGCTCACGCCGAGCGCTTTCGAGCTTCTTCTTAGCAGTAGGGCGAAATCCTGACCGATTCTTCCTTTCGTAATCACGATCAAACCGTCCGAGCCCCGGAAAACACACGGCCACCCGTCCGATCGCATTCTGTACTCCCGCACCGTGCGCAGGAGAGGCAACCCTTCAGTGTTCAGGCAAGACCGGCCTCGAACAAGGAGAACTCGGTCTTTCAGCGGGCCTATTTTTGTTTCATCCGGACCGCAGTGCATTGCATCCGGGCCTGTTGACTCCGGATGCGCGGTCGGATCGGTTCCGATAAGCCCGTTGCGTCACGCAGACGGGGATTCGCTGGCTTCTGACCAGTCACACGATCCGCTAGACTGTCGCTCCGGGTCGCCGCCGGCTACCCACTCTCCCCATCCCTGAGCCGCACGACGCTCAAACCAAGCGAGGAAACACCATGCCCCCGTCGTCGGTGTTGTCATGGGATCGTGGTCCGACTGGGACACCATGCAGCACGCCGTATCCATGCTTGAGGAACTCGGCGTGCCGACCGAGAGCCGCGTGGTTTCAGCCCACCGGACGCCCGAGCCTGCTCATGGAGTACGCGAGCAGCGCGCGTCGTCTCGGGACCGAGGTCATCATCGCCGGCGCCGGCGGGCGCCGCCCATCTGCCAGGCATGATCGCCGCCGCGACCGAGCCCGGTCCTCGGCGTGCCCGTTCGGACGACCGCGCCTCCGGGATGGACTCGCTGCTCTCGATCATCCAGATGCCCAAAGGCGTCCCCGTCGGCACGCTCGCGATAGGCCCGCCGGGCGTGCCAACGCGGCTGCTCGCCGCCTCCATCGTCAGCAGGGGCGACGACGACTGGGCGCCAGGCGACCCGCGATCGGCTCAAGGAATTCCGCGCCGCCCAGACGAAGCGCGTGCTCGACAACCCAGACCCGTCCTGTCCTCCCGATGCCTGATTCCACGCCACAACCCGGAAGCGGCGATCGCGTCGTCGCGATCCTCGGCGCCGGCCAGCTCGGACGGATGCTCGCGCTTCGGAGCTCCCCTCGGGTGCGCTTCCGTTTCTCGACCCCGAGTCCCACGCCCCGCCGCGCCGTCGGAGAACTCATCCAGGCACCTACGACGACCGGACCGCGCTCGCGCGCTTATCGACGGCACGGAAGCGGTCACTTTCGAGCTTCGAGAACGTCCCGGCTCGCGTGCTCGAATTATCGGCGAGCAGGTCCGCGACCACGGCGGCCAACCGCCCGCCCTGCCCGCCGACGCGCTCGCGACCGCACAGGACCGGCTCGAAGAGAAAACGCTCTTCCGCCGCCTGAACATCCCCACACACCCCGATTCGCCAAGGTCGGTTCTCGCGAAGATCTTGAGGCCGCGATCAGCGAACTCGGCGCGCCCCTGGTCGTCAAGACCCGTCGGGGCGGGTACGACGGCAAGGGTCGTTCAGTAGCGCGCGACGCCAACCAGGCCGGCGACTGTTGGTTGTTGGGCCCGCCGCCGCGAGGGCGGCCTGATCGCCGAGGCGTTCGTCCTGTCGTCCGCGAGGCTCTCGATCATCGCCACGCGCTCGCTCCGGCGAGATCCGCTGCTACCCGCTCGTCGAGAACCGCACGCCGGGGCATCCTCCAGCCGCAGCGTCGCGCCCGCACCGGGCATCGGTGCGGACCTGCAGACCAGAGCCGAGACGCATGTCCGGCGACTGATGGAGCGCTCGACTACGTCGGCACCATCGCCCTCGAACTGTTCGAGGTGAAGGACAGCGGCGAGGGTTGGATCATCGCCAACGAGCCGCGCCACGCGTCCACAACAGCGGGCACTGGACCATCGAGGGCAGCCGGACGAGCCAGTTCGAGAACCACATCCGGGCCATCCTCGGCCTGCCACTCGGGCCGACGGTATGAAGCCCGGCGTCGATCGTGCGGTCATGCTCAACCTCGTCGTGCGGCACCGTCGAGCGAGCAGATCCGCCATCGCCCGACGCCCACCCGCACCTGTACGGCAGAGGCCGGAAGCGCAAAGTCGGCATATCACGCTGCTCGATCCCGAAGAGGAGACCGTGACCCACCTCGAATCGCTCGTGCCGGCCGCCGGGCGCGCTGTGGTCTGAGCCCGCTCGTCGCTACTCGAGCCGGGCGCAGCGTCGAATCGAGCCGCGCGCGTACCCGCCGCCGAACAGCGCGACATGCACGAGCAGCGGGAACGCTGGTAGATGAACACTCGGGCGCTCGAAGAACCCGTCGTCGATCGGTCGGTGCTCGGCGTGCTGCTCGAAGAACTCGCGTCCGCCCGTCGAGAACAGCGCGATGAACGCCACTGAACTCCGGATCCGCGTACACGACAGACGGGTCGATCAGCGCGACCACGCTCTACCGCTCGCGAGCACGTTTCGCTCCAGACATCGCCGTGAACGAGCGATGCCGGCGGGCGTGGTCCAGATCGTCACCGACGCGCTCCGCGTACGATCGCAGCCGGCGCTCCAGACCAGCGCCAGGTTTCCCGCGCGACGCCTCGTCGATCAGCGGGAGGACCCGCGCGTCCCGATAGAACCCGCCCCAGTCCGACGCCCAGCCGTTCCGAGTCGGATCGGGCCGATCAGAGTCGGCGAGGCATAACCGAACCGACCGTCGAGGCTCGTGATCCGTGCAGCGCCGCCAGCAGGTCGGCGAGGTGCCTGCCCCAGCCCGAGCCGCCCGCGCCTCGATGTGCTCCATCACCAGCAGATCCGCTTCGGCGTGCAGCACCCGCGGCACCGGCAGATCCGATCGCTCTCCCAGGTGGTCGAGCATCCGGCCCTCAATATCCAGGTCCGGCCCGCCGATCTTCGCGACCACTCGCCCCGACTCCAGCGTCAACACACGCACATCCGCCACGCAACCGCCCGAGAGCGAGCGGGCATCCGAGACAGGGTCACCGAGCAGGCGACCGAGCTGTGCGAGTGTCTCAGGCAGGTCGGGCATCGCGCTCCGAGCATACGCGAGGTCCCGATAACAATGCGGTTGCTCGTCGCACCTGTAGGTTGTACGGGTTTTCCGCAGCAACACGCCGATGCCGCGCTTGCGTTGAACACCTGCACGTACGGTGCCGATAAGGGACTCGGAGGATTTCGCGGTTTCCCCATCGGGAATTCAGGCACGTTCCATGCTGACCAAGACTCGCATTCTGTTCATCATCGGGCGGTCGCCACACTGCTCGCCGCGGCCGCTGCGCAGCCGGCGCCGGGCTCCTCGCGTCGTGACGGGCCGATCCGCATCGGCTTTCCGCCTTGGGTCGGCTTCGACATCATCCTGTACGCGGAGCGGACGGGCCTCTTCGGAGCTTGCCACGGCCTCGATGTCGAACTCATCCGCTTCGACGAGTCCAGCGATGTCGCCCGTGCCCTGATGGAAGGCTCCGTCGGTTCGATTCACCAGCCTCGGCACGCTGGTCTGCAATCACGACGGCACGCCACTCGATGTTGTGCTCGTGACCAACACCTCCAGCGCGCGGACGGCATCGCCGCCGCCCGCGGAGTCCACCATCCCCGACCTTCGCGGGCTCTGAGTCGGTTGCAAAATGGACGCGATCAACCGCCTGGTCCTCGCGGAGCGCTCGAGCATCACGGCCTGACGCTCGACGATGTCACGATCGTCGATCTCTCCAACGACGCGGCTTCAGCCCAGCCCGGCAGGGACGCATCGACGCCGCCGTGCTGTGGGAGCCCAGTTTCACCGTGCTCGCCGACGACATCGGCGGCAGCGTGATCCATCGCACGAGCGACCTCGAGCCTCGTCCTCGATGTCCTCCTCGCCAGATCCGCGTTCGCGCTCGAACTCCGACGAGATCGAGCAGTGCGCCGTCTGGTTCGATCTGCTCGACGCGGTCGAGCGCGAACCCGACGCGGTTCGGCGTCTGCGCCGAATCGCTTCAGCAACCGCCCGAGGGTTTCGCGCGGGCGTGGACCGGCATCCGACCGTGCGGTCGCTCTGAACGCGCGGCTCTCGGTGACGACTTCGATCGAACCCTCCGCGACATCGCGGCGAAACTGGACCTGCCGGCCCCGACGCCCGTCGGTGCGTTTCAGTCTCGTGTCGGAGACAGCGAATGATGCGTTCGTGGCTCAATTCCCAGTCGCGTCGCCGAGGCCTGGCGACCTTCGCCATCCTCGGCGTGCTCCTCGCCGTCGCCGGGCGCGAGTTCGTGGCTCTGCAGAACGAGCTCCGCTACACGGAGTCGGTGCGTGAGCGAGCCGCCGAGGCCGACGACTTCGCCGACGACCTCGAGCTCACCATCGAGGCCTCCTCGAAGCCGACGCCCACGACGGCGTCCGACGCATCGTGCAGGCGCAGCGCTCAGACATCGAGGCCGTCGGGCTCATCGACGAGCAATGCCAGGTGATCGCCAGCAGCAACGCTGCCCGAGACCGGCTGGCACGTCGCCTGACCCGGTTCGCCCCGGTCGAGCACCTGATCTCAGCCGTCGCACGCCCCACTCCAAGCGGGAGATCTCCTTCACCGTCGACGAGCAAGAACGCGTCGCCGCGCTCATCCCGTCGACGGCGGTGTACGGCATCCCAGCCCTCGGCCGTCGCCGTCGTCATCCGCGACATCTCGTGGGTAGTACCGCGGCATACCGGACCCGGCAGACACTCATCTGGGCGGTCGTCGCCATCCTCACCGTCACCGCCTGCATTCATCCTGCAGGCCTTGCGATCCGGACCCATCGAGGCGCCTCCGAATCGCACTCCAGCGCCCGCCGGAACCGGCGAGCCGATCGACCTCTCCGCTGCGCTCCTGAGAACTCGTCGAGATCGGCGGGTCATGCAGAGCGTCCTCGAGAAACTCCGCAGCCAGACGGCCCGCCTCGAGGGACCTCGCCCTCGTCGCCCAGCGCACGAGCAACGCCGTCATCATCACCGACGCCGACGGACGGATCGAATGGGTCAACGACGCGTTCTGAGATCAGCGGCTTCTCCTTCGCCGAGGTGCGGGGCGCAAGCCCGGCCGCGTGCTCCAAGGGCCCGACACCGATCCCAAAACCATCGAGTTCATCCGCTCCCGCCTCGCCCGCGCGTCGGATTCCAGACACAGATCCTCAACTACACCAAGGACGGCAGGCCCTACTGGGTCTCCATCGATATCCAGCCCGTCCACGACGCCGAAGGGAACCTCTGCCAGTACATCGCCGTCCAGGAGGACATCACCGAGCCGCCGCAAGACCGAGGAAGACCTCCAGCGCGTCAGCGACCTCTTCGAGATGACCAGCGACATCTCCGGCGTCGGCGGCTGGGAACTCAACCTCGTTACCGCCGAACTGTTCTGGACCGCAGAGACCAGACGCATCCACGGCGTCGGACCGGACTACGCCCGACCCTCGACGACGCGCTCAGCGTTCTACCCGGCCAGTGACCGCGAGATCGTGAGCGACGCCGTGCAGAAAGCGATCCGCACCGGAGACGACTTCGACCTCGAAACGCAGTTCATCACCGCGGACGGAAACCGAATCTGGGTGCACTCGCGCGGTCGCCCGTATTCGAAGACGGTCGCGTGGTCCGCCTCGTCGGCTCCTTCCAGGACATCACCGCCAAGAAGAACGCCGAGCGCGACGACGAATCATGCTCGAACAGGTCGAGCACAGCCGCGACGAGAGGCCGAGCGGACCGCCAGCGGCTCGCCGAGAAGCAGCCGAGTTCGACGTCGCTCGCGCCGAGGCCGACCGCGCCAACGCCGCAAAGAGCGAGTTCCTCGCCAACATGAGCCACGAGATCCGCACCGATGACCGCCATCCTCGGCTATGGACCTCCTCGCGAGGCCGACCCCACAGCGCGAGTCGCACATCGCCACCATCCAGCGCAACGGCGAGCACCTGCTGGCGATCATCAACGACATCCTCGACATCTCGAAGATCGAGGCCGGCAAGATGACCGTCGAGTCGATCGAGTGTTCGCCGATCCAGATCGTCAAGACGTGATCAGTCCATGCATCCGCGCTCGGGAAGAACATCTCGCTCTCGAGCACCTACGACTCCGCCGTGCCCGAATTCATCGCCAGCGATCCCATCCGCCTGCGCAGATCCTCATCAACCTCATCGGCAACGCCATCAAGTTCACCGAGGCGGGGTCCGTCACGGTCCGCGTCGGGGTCGAGCGCGACGATTCGGGCACGCGCGCGCCTCGCCCTCCGCGTCAAAGATACGGGCATCGGCATCGAAGAGACGCGATCGGTCGTCTCTTCCAGCCCTTCAGCCAGGCCGACAACCATGACCCGCGATTCGGCGGCACCGGCCTCGGCCTGCAGATCTCACAGCGACTCGCCGAGGCTCCTCGGCGGCGGCATCGCGTCGACTCCAAGCCCGGCGTCGGAACCGTCTTCACCGTCCGGTCGGCACCGGCGACATCAGCGGCGTCCGCATGCTCGCGCCAGGACGAGATCCGCGAAGCCATCGAGCAGATCGCCAGAGCCGGATCGAGTCGACCGCGTCCTCGAAGCAGCGCCAGACCCGGGCGTGCTGCCCGCTCAAGGGCGTTCGCGTCCTCCTCGTCGAAGACGGCCCCGACAACCAACGCCTGATCACCCACCACCTGAAAGGCCGGCGCGACCGTCGGGATCGCCGAGAACGGCCAGATCGCCATCGACAGGATCGACGACGCGACCGACTCGATGTCGTGCTCATGGATATGCAGATGCCCGTGCTCGACGGCTACTCCGCCACGAGCACCCTCCGCAGACGAGGCTGCACGATCCCCATCATCGCGCTCACCGCCACGCCATGCCTGGCGACCGCGTCCCGCTGCCTCGACGCCGGCTGCGACGAGTTCCTCACCAAGCCCATCGACTCATCCAAACCTGCCGCCTCGGCGCCCGGAGCCATGCCGGGCGCTCGCCGCCTGATCGCGTCGCGCGGGATCGGGCCCTCGCTTCAGTCCTCGTCGTCCTCGGCCATGATCTGCCGGATCGGCTCGTCGTCGATGCCGTCCACCGAGAACTTCCCGCCGCTGACCGGCCTCCCCGGCCTCGCGCCTGGCCTCCTGCTTGCAGCTGGCGCTGACAGCAGGTCCTCGATGTCCGCTGCGGCTCGCGAAAGAACAACCGGACCGGCACCTCCGTGAACGGCGTCGTCTCGCAGACGGTTGCGCAGATACCGCTCGTAGTCGCCCTTGAACAGTTCGGGTTTGTTCACCACCACCACGAACGTCGGCGGTGCGACCGCAACCTGTGTCGCGTACAGGATCTTCGCCTGCGTCCCCAGACGCGACGGCAGCCCTCGCACCGCGAGATCTCCTTGAGCGTCTTGTTGATCTGCCCGTCGAGATCGCTGGCGCGACTGGTCAGTCGAAAGCCACCTCGATCACCTGCTCGATCCCGATCTTCTCCTTGCTCGAAGTGAAGATGATCGGCGCGGTGTCCAGCCCCGGCAGTTCCTTTTCGATGTACTCCTGGTAATCGTCCGGGCTCAGCGGCTCGCCCTTGCGGTTCTTCCTGCCTCGGCGAGGTCCCACTTGCTCACCACGATCACGCACGGTTTGTACGATTCGGCGATCTGCGCACCAAGACGCTTATCGATCGCCGAGATCTTCTCCGTCGCGTCGATCAGCAGCAACCACGTCCGCGCTCACCGACTGGGCCATCCGCATGTTCGCGAACTGCTCGACCGCGTCGGCGAACTTCGAGCCTGCACGCCCGCCGTGTCGATCGCGACCATCGTCCGCCCGTCCATCTCGAAGCGCATCCACCGCGTCACGCGTCGTCCGGCGATCTCCGGACGATCGCGGTTCTCTCGCCAGCGCGTTCACGAAACTGCTCTTGCCCGCGTTGCGCCCGACCAGCGCGATCTTCATCTCCGGCTCCACGTCGCCCATCGGGTCCGGCTCGGGCAGGGCGTGGAACAGTTTCTCCTTGAGCTCGCGCGCGCATGTAGTTGTTCAGCGCCCGACCAGCCACGGCTCGCCGAACCCAGCGCTGACGCCTCCAGCCCGTGCGGCTCCCAATTGTTCGCGTCGACCTTGTTCGCCACCATCTGCACCGGCGACCCCGCTGCTTGCCTCGGCATCCTTCACCAGCCGGCGGCTCACGCAGCATCTTTGGCGATCGTCTCGTCCAGCGTCGTGATCCCGCGCGCATCGACCACGAACAGGATCAGGTCCGCCGTCGCCACCGCCGCACCGATCTGACCCTCGATGTCCGCCGTCAGCGTCTGCAGGTCCGCGCCCGCATCGTCGAACCGCACCCTCGGCGGTGTAAACGCCGTACCCGCCGGTATCGACGATCTCCACCAGTTTGTGGGGCTCGGTCTTCAGAGGCCCCTCAAATCGATGACGTGCGACACCCGGTCGCGTCACCCCGGCGTCGGATCGACGATCGAAACTTCGCCTTCGCCAGCATGTTCAAAAGCGAAGACTTGCCGACATTCGGTCGGCCGACGATGGCGATTCTGGGGAGAGGCATGGTCGGGCAATTCTACTCGACCTTGCCTCTTTCGATTTTGCTGTGTTCTCCTCCCTCTCCCTTGCGGGAGAGGGCCGAAGGGTCAGCGCAGCCGCTGCTTTGGACTGACTGCCTCAGGTGCCACTGGCCGCTTGCCGGCCAGTGCCGGCCGTTCGTCGCGTGGCCACCGCCCGAACTGCTCTACGTCTCCGTCGCATCCCAAACCGGCACCCCGATCAGGTCACCGATCGCCGCGGCATCCTTTCGGATGTGCTCCAGGCTCCCATGATCCACCACGTTCACCCGGCGCTGCGTCGCGAAGCACCAGGTTGATCTCGTGTACCATGAAGTCGCGAACCCGTCGCCCTGGTCCCCGAACCGCCCCGAGGATCTGCACCGCGTGCACCTCCTTCAGCGGCGCCGAGTGACGCCCGGCCTTGGGAGTTCCGACACCCGGGGGCCCCGCCAGTACCCCTTCGCCTGCAGATCGAACACGCGGCTGGCACACCCACCGGCTGCCGGATTCCCGCCGAAGCCACATAGAACCCGCACACACCCAGCCCGAGGTACAGCAGCCCCGCCCACACGCTCTGCGACAGCACCGCACCGGTTTCGCAAGCCCAGCAGCACGCCCCCAACAGCATCACGCCGATCGCGACAAACAGCAGGCACATCAGCCCGCTCGGCAGGCGAACAGCCAGCGTCGGCATCGACCAAAGCACCGAGTCCTGCACCAGCCGATGCGTGTGCAGATGCGTCCCGAGCGCACCAGCGGCGTCCAGTCCGTTCGCTCCGCCACCGGGTCATCCAGCCGCGAGAGTTTTGCTGGCGGCTCCCCGACGCCCGACCGCGCGGATTGCTCCGCGGCAGTGGTCATCCGCCTACGCCGTCGCGTCCCAAACCGGCACCCTGATCAGGTCCGCGATCGCCTGCATCCTTCCGGATGTGCTTCAGGTTCCCATGGTCCACCACATTCACCCTGGCGACCGTCGTGCAGCACCAGGTTGATCTCGTACTGTTGTACGACGAGTCGTGCCGCTGACCTGTTCGCGGATGATCTGGATCGCGCACCAGATCCAGCGCGCGGAGTCCTCGCACTGCCCACCGCCTCCCGATCGAGAGGACGCTTGCCGCCAGTACCACAGGTGGTCCTGCATGTCGAACACCCGAGACGCGATGATCGCCCACCACATCGCCGCTCCCACCCCGCCGAACACCAGACCAAACGGGAAGATGAACCACCACGGCGGCCCCTTCTGAGAGCCCTGTCAGCGACGCCACCCCGAACCCGATGGCCACCAGACCGATCACGAAGAAGATCCAGCAGAACAGCATCGCCCCGAAAGCCAGCCGGAACTCCGCCCGCACCGGCGAGACGACCTTGAGCCGGTGCGTCCGAAAGTTCGCCCGCCGCTCACCAGCGCCGACCACTCGACCTGCCGCGCGAGCGGGTCGTCCAGCCCGTCCAGAAACTCGCTCAGCCGGTCAGAGCAGGTGGCCTCGGCGACCATTTGGTCACTTTGCGGAACACAGCCTAAGCCCCGCCGCCAACTGATGACTCTGCCAACCCCGCGTACAGCGGACACCGCTCAAGAGTTCCCGCGTGCGTGCCCGTGTCCACCACCTTGCCTGCGTCCATCACCACGATCCGGTCCGCGTTCATCACCGTCGCCAGGCGGTGCGCCACGATCAGGACCGTCCGCCCTGTGCCGAACTCCGCGATCGCCTGCGTGATCTCCGCCTCCGACTGCGTGTCGATCATCGAGGTCGCCTCGTCCATGATCAGAATCGCCGGGTCACGCAGGATCGCCCGCGCGATCGCGATCCGCTGGCGCTGCCCGCCCGAGAGTCAGCCCGCGCTCGCCGACCTCGCGTCCAGCCCGCCGGGCATCGCCTCGATGAACCCCATCGCCCGCGCCCGCCTCGCGGCGTCGGCGATCTGCTCGCGTCGCTTCCGGCCTCGCGTACGCGATGTTCTCCGCCACCGTCCCCCGAACAGCACCACCTCCTGCGTCACCACCGCGATCTGGTCGCACCGAGCCGCAGGTCCGCCTCCGCAAGGTCCACCCCGTCGATCAGCACCCGCCCCGAGCTCGGCAGGTACTCGGCACCAGCGACAGCAGGCTCGTCTTGCCCGAGCTGCTCGGCCCGACGATCGCCACCGACTCGCCGAATTCCACCGTCAGGTCCATGTCCACCGCCGGCGTCTCCGCCCCTGGTAGGTCAGCGACACCCCGTCGAAGACGATCTTTTCGTGGTGTCGAGGCATCTCGCCGCTGCAGGTCGCGTTCGGGCACCTCGTCCAGAATCTCCTGCACCTGCCGCCGAGGCCTCCGCCGCCTGGATCTCCTGAACCACGCCGTTCAGGGCTTGAGCGACTGACCGGCCACCGCCGCCGCCAGTGCCCAAGAACTGTTCACGTTCAGCGCCCGCCCAGGATCGCCCTCGCCGCGAGGATCGCCAGCCCGCCGATCACGATGATCGCGATCATCTCGATCAGCGGGCTCGAGCGCCTTCGCCGTCCGCGGAGCCTCCTCGCACCACCTCGTTGTTGATCACATTGAACCGCTCGGTCGCCGGCTCAGACCCGTACACCTTCACCACCCGGAACCCGTGCACGACCTCCGTCGCGTTGCCCAGGAGCCTTCGCCTGCCCCTGCATCGCCCCCGGATGGCACGCCGGATCCGCTTTCCCCAGCCCGGATGATCGTCGCCATGATCGGGCGCGACCACGATCGTCACGATGCTCCAGCGCCAGTCGATCACCATCGCCACCACCAGCATCACCGCGCCCTTGGTCACGCGGCTGGTCACCGCGATGAACCCCCGGTTCAGCGCCGCCGTGTCCGCCAGCAGCCGGCTGATCCGGTCCGACGCGTTCCCCGCCACGATCCCGCCCAGAGGCAGCGGCGAGAATGCGAGAACACCCGCGAGCGGATCCTCGCCACGGCGCGCGTGCACACGGTGATCGCGATGTACTGGTGCAGGAAGTTCGCCGTCGCCGATCACCGTCAGGATCCCGAGCCCGATGATGATCGCCACCACCGCCCCGAACGGTTCCGCGGGGACGCCCCAGGACCGAGTCCGGCAGCGTCGGCTCCCCGGCAGCCCCGCCATCAACTCTTCCAGCGCTCGCGTGGGCTCAGGCCGATGCTCCCCGTCTCCGGGTTGATCAGGTCCAGAACGCCCACGATGCCCAGCAGCCCCGCCCCCATACCGATCGCCGAGACAAAGGCGAACACCAGCCCGATCGCCAGACGCGTTCGCTCGTGCAGCAGTTCGCGCAACCCCAGAACGTGCGAGGGCGCTTCTTCCGTTTGTTCGAGCCGGAGAGGACATCAACCGCCCAGTATCGCCCGATCCGCCCCGTCGTGCGACTTTCCGGGCGTCAGTGGAGGGTCGCCCTGAGCCGCCTCGTAGATCGAGGCCAGATCCGCCCAGAACCCGGCGTAGGTCTTGTTCACGCACCCCGGATCGTTGATGAATACATTCGGCCGGGCGCAGCCCCACGTGCCGCCAGCGACATCGCCATCCGGTGGTCGTCGGTATCGAAGGTCGGCCTTCGCAGCCCGCCGAGCAGTCCACCCCACCTCCGTGATGGTCAGTTCGTCGGCCTTCGTGTCCACCCGGCAGCCGATCTTCGGAGCTCCGTCGCGATCGCCTCGATCCGGTCCGTCTCTTGACCCGAAGCGTGCAGCCCCGTGATCCGCGTCGGCCCCTCCGCGAACGCGCGGCAACGGCGGCCAGCGTCATCGCGGTGTCGGGCATCTGCGACAGGTCGGCCTCGTCCAGCCCTCAGCTGCCTTCGCCCCCGTCACATTGCCCGATCCGCCTGAGTACTCGATCGGCAGCCCATCCGACGCAGCACCATCGGGAACCGGCATCGTGCTGCAGCGCCGTGAAGTGCATCCCGGCACGCGACACAGCGACCCCGGGAACAGCGCCGCGGTTCCTCGCAGGTCGCGCTGACGCGTCCGGCTCCACCTCGTACTCGAAGCAGCCGTACCGCCCGGCGATCTCGATCGTCCGCCCGTCCTCTGAAACGAACACCTTGCCCCGGCGACCCCGTGAGCAGGCCGGTGGTCATGTCGATGTACGAGCCCGAAGTGATTCAGGTGGATCGAAAGCCCTCCCCGAACCACGGCGCGACCATGACTGCCGAGACGAACTGGCTCGACCTCGTCGGGATCACGATCTCCCCGCTCACAGGTGCCGCGGCCCTCGATGCGGATCGGCACGAACCCCGGCTCGAGGTCTGTCGATCTCCGCCCCTTCGCAGCAGCCTGATCAGTTCGCCCAGGGCTGCTCGCGCATCCGCTCGTTGCCGTCGATCTCCACCGGCCCAGTGCCAGCACCGCCGCCGCCGTCAGAAACCGCGTCGCCGTGCCAGCGTTGTTGAGGGAACGCCGCACCGCCGCGCGCGTACCGCCGCCCACGCCGCACGACCACGAAGTCGCCCTTCGGCGCCTCGACGCTCCACCCCAGCGTCCGCAGCGCGCCCAGCATCCGCTTGGCATCGTCGGCGTCCAGCAGCGCGCTTGATCAGGAGTCCTCCGCCAGCGCGCGATCAGCAGCGCCCGGTTCGACAGGCTCTTCGAGCCCGCGGCATGATCGCGCACTTGAACCGCGGCGTGGCATCACCCGTCAACTCCGCCAGCGTCCGCAGCGGCAGCGGGTCCGGCAACTTGCTCAGCGGCTTGCGCAGCGTGTTTAGATAGGCCGAGGCGTCATCGGCTCACGCGTCGGTCTCTTCGGCCTTGCGGAACACCGCGACGATGTCCTCCACCGGGATCACGAACAGGCGGTTGTCGCCCTCGAAATCCACCGGGATGCCGTGCTTCGGGTTGAACAGCACCTGGTCGTACCGCCGGATCGGGTAGTCGTCATCGCCGGCGACCTGCGCCGAAATCGAAACCACCCGGCCCGTCAGCGTCGGAATCTCGATGGTCGGGAAGGTGCAGCCCCGCCTTGGTCTGTTTTGTCCTCATCCTTTCGGATGAGCACGCGCCGCCGATGGGTCTCCACGATCTCCAGAGCCGGTTTGGTCTTGCCAGATGCCATAGGGGCGAAGTGTATCCGCTCCGATGGATGCGAAACGCCAGCCCGTCAGCCAGTTGTCCGGGAATCACCACCAGCACCGCCAGGTCGTAGCAAGCGTGGACGCCCGCCACGATCCCGAAACCCCGGGCGATGTACAGCGCCCCGAAGTACAGCCCCGCGGCGAAGAAGAACACCAACTCCGCCCACTGGATCGAGCCTCGGCCCGCCCGGGAGCACGCCCACATCGTGGTACACCGCGAACATCGCCGAGGAGATCAACACCGCCGCGATCGTCCCCGTCGAACTCTTCAGCCCGCCCACATCGACCAGCAGCAGGTGGATGATCGCGATCGCCACCATCCGGAACAGCAGTTCCTCGTACAGCCCCGCCCCGATCGAGATCGTCGCCCGTGTTCCATCGAGTGCCCGCTGATCGCGTCGCCCGACAGCGCGATCAGTTCGGCCCGGCCCCGACCACGGTCGGCCCTGTTGCCGATCAGCAGCCGGTACAGCAACTGCCCCAGCACCAGCAGCGGCACCGTCCACACCAGCGCTCCACCCACATCCCGCCGACCGTCTTCAGTGCACCCGCCACGGGTCCCGCGTCAGCACATGCCAGATCAGCAGCACCACGAGAATCAGATGCCCGGCAGGTACACGCCGTAGATCCCGAACGAGTCGAACAACGCGATGATCCGCCTCGCCCGAATGTCCGCGCCAGCGCTGTCCGACCTGGCGAGCCAGATCGCCGAACCGATCTCATAGAAATGATCAGGGAGCAGGAACACCAGGACAGGCGGCGGGCGACTGCGCCCGAAATACCCGCCCTTCGAGGCCCGAAGCGGAGCGGTGCTCGAAGTGTCATCGCCGGTGTCTTCCCATCACCGCTCAGGGTATCGGCGGGACCCGACACTCGCTTCCGCGTTCCTTCCCTCGCGGAGAAGGTGGCAGTCGATCGAAGATCGACTGACGGATGAGGGTGGTCCCGCCAACCGCTACAGCAATTCTCGAAATCCACCAATCCCGTGCCATAGACCTTTCAACCGTTCGCTGTGGTCGAGAACTGGAACGTTGTAGATGTCCAGTAAGAACCCGCCCAGTTCACCACTGAAGAACGTCCAGTAGTCGCGCAAGTGGTCGTCGAGGTCATAAGCGATTCGTAGTTCTTTGCCGTCCAGCATTTGAACCAGAACCTCGACCTCCCCGATTCCATCGCGTTCGGGATAGGTCCGCGAGTACCGAATCTCGAGATATCGGGTGGCCTATTACGCTCGCCCACGAACAGATACATGCCGCTGGCGACTTTGAACGAGCCGAAGTGCCGGCCGCTGACGTCGTGAAGTAGAAGCCAGGGTCAGTCTGGCTGCCGGATCCATCAGAGAAACACTCAGGACGAAGAAGACGGTGATTCGGTTCGTCAACTCGAACTCGCCCGCTTCTTGCGGGTCACATCACTGCTGTAGGCGAGAACGAGCGACTGCATGAATGACGTTGTCGCTTGGTGCCGCCCGCGATGCAAGTCCGCGCGCGCCGGTGGGCCCAGCGCATCGCCACTTCCCGACTTTTCAAAATTTTTTCTGCCCGTGCTTCCTCAGGAATCCCGCGATGCCTTCTCGCATCGC
>JACADM010000169.1_pt1 | contig 24449 bp, 25 predicted proteins | sample 7512371 | NCBI WGS metagenome assembly JACADM01 (sample SAMN14389041, study PRJNA612141) | algae metagenome | isolation source: non-axenic algae culture | place: India: Navi Mumbai | collected 2017-01
TACTTCGTTCAGTTACGTATTGCTAAGGTTAACACAAAGACACCGACAACTTTCTTCAGCACCTCCTAAAACCCTAAAACCCTAAAACCCTAAAACCCTAAAACCCTAAAACCCTAAAAAAACCCTAAAACCTAAACCCTAAAACCTAAACCCTAAAACCCTAAACCCTAAAACCCTAAAACCTAAAACCCTAAAACCCTCCATCGCATGCCTCAAGCGACCTCAGCTGAAACCAATGTAACCGGGCGAGGTTCCCGGTCCAATGGCGAGAGGTGTCTATCTCGACCTCGAGAGATAAACAACGTGCGGGGCCCATGTGTGGTGCTGTTGATGGTGCAGCTTTACACTGAAAGAATAAAACTACAAATTGAAGTCCACAACTCAGACGTTGGTACAAGGTTGAATACACATTTTCTTCGTAAGACAATAACAAGAGATCTTGGGTCATCGGTGTCCTTACTTCCAGACGTTCCCCGACTAGTAACAAGGGCTCACTGTTACAATTATCGACTACACGCTGTCGGGCACCTCCCCTTTGAGCGGTCCCAAAGAGGAGGAATGTACGGAATCACATGATCATTAGACGATTAAAACTGCTTAGCTTTGTTTCTTTTTGTTTTAGTGGGCTTATATATGTTCTTTTAACCACTTGCAGTGGTTGGAAGGATAAGAAGGATGCATTTTGGGCGGTATATGCCTAAACCCAAACTCGGGTCCTAAACCCGAGATCCGGGACCTTGCGGGACCCCCTATAACCTCTTCTCCCACTCTTTTCGTTCTTTCTTAAATAGCCCGCAACACCACAATGCCAAAATTGACAATGCCAAATCACACCTATAAACCCTAAGGAGAGTCTCTCTGTTACACCCTATAACAAGAGATCTTGGGTCATCGGTGTCTTTCTTCCAGACGTTCCGGACTAGTAACAAAGACTCACTGTTACATAAACTTCATAAGTTTCTCTTTTACAACTCAGTTTTTGGTCAAAAGGGAAAAATATTAGAATTATGTAGAAAACATCATATAGTCATCCAGCAAGTACCGATGGCGACATTTATCAATGTTTTACTGCAGCAATTCGATAAGGGCTCAGATGTTATTATTAAATCGGACCTCCACAAGAAGGTCCTCCACCAGCAATTTCCGATGTTGCTAAAACCTCGTTGCCTTCACTGTCGGTGTAGATTGCTGAAACGAGAATTGAGCTAGTTATCACTTCATATTCCGTTGAATCTCCATCACCTGAATCAACAAGGGGACCATTGCACGTTGCTGCGGTATTGTCAGTCTCTACTGTTACAACGATAGCTGCATCACCGTCACCACTTACGTTGTCATCACCTGTATCTCCGGAAACAAAAGTGCAAGTGAGTTGATATCCTTGCAAAGTGTAACCTGGAATTTCGGGAGGTGCATCCCAACCGACAGTGATATCGAAACGTTGGGGTGTTACTGAATCAAGTTCACAGACAGTGTCGAAAACCTCTCCATTCCTTACGCTAAGTGCCTCAGTAATACCATCTGCACCAGTTGCACCAGTTGCACCAGGAGCTCCTGGGGTGCCAGCAGCTCCAGGGGCGCCAGTAGCTCCAGGGGCGCCTGGAGCCCCAGTTTCTAAACCTTCATTTATTGCAGTAACGACCTGGTCATTGAAATTGTAAGCTTGGCTTGCTTCCTCATTGCCAATGTTTGCCGCTGCAAGAATTACAAATTTGATCATTAAGGGGTTTCATCGTTAATGTCATGCAGAAGTATACTCCTGAAATGTAGCGTTCAAGCTCACCAACTTGTTGGTTGATTGCAATTGCATTAGCAGATGCAGCGTCCCCTGCTGCGACGACATCACCAATGGCAACTCCGACATCTCCACTAATGCCGACATCACCAACATCTACCTCATCCACGTTCGTTGATGTAGGGATGGAGTACGACCTTGACAAAAGCTTGAGCTGCCTTCCAGAGATATCGCGAGAAGCCACACTGCAACCAGAAAAGGCATGCTTTAGAATACTTAACATTCCATCATATTTCTAACCAATTGGTATTGCATTTGACTAACTATTACCTTGAAATAAGAAAAGCTGCGAGGCAGCAGACAGTAAAACGGCTGAAAATCATTTCCAAACGATTTTTTGCAACTGTTCAAAGTTTCTACATACAAAATTGATTCTGATCAGACTGAAGCATATTGAGAGTTAAATGCTTAATGTAATTGACCCTGGCCAAAATGATTACTTAACGTTATTGCAATTTTCTTCGCCTCGTCCAAGAAAAGAGATTCTAGCAATTTTAGGATCTTAAAAATAATTTGGGGAAATGTTGCTTTTTTCTCCCTGTCAGCAGATTTGATGGATGAAGTAAGTATGATGCACAAAATCTTCAAGGGATGTAAAGGTTGGACTTAAATGATTCATGATCCAGTCGTCAACAACAGCAAACAGCAAGTGCTATGTCTCCGGATAACAGCACAAGGATACATCAATAGACTTATTGCAAGAAAAATCGGTGAAGAGTTTGACCCAATTGAATTTATCAAACGATTGATGTCCGACCTCGATTGCCAAGTTAAACGTTGGCTCAAGCAATATTTCTGGGTTTTAGGGTTTAGGGTTCAACCAAGATTCCTAGAATCTCAGCACTGCTAAATGTGATTCTAATTCCAAGAGCGAAAAATGATTAAAAAGAAATATGTATCACACAAAAACTTTGGTATTTTCCCACAGTAATGAAAAATTAACAAATACATGCGCATTGACAAAGGTATTCACAAGAAAATATCCTCGTAGAGCTTAAAGCTTGAAATAGCTCAAAATATCGATTTAGGGAATTACTCAGTTGCTGTAGTATTTCCTTAAAACATATTCTTCAAGATGTGTTTTCAATTGAATATTAACGTATAAAATAGATTAGGTGATTGATGAGGCTTCCTGTCCTGTGGAAACGATGAAGCTTGTATCGAGAAAAGAAAAGCGAACTGTTGCTGCTTTGCTCGTAATATGTTTGATGTTAACTTTTCTTCAGCAATTTGACAAGTCCTCGAGCATGGGCACATCATTGAAATCGACTTCGCTGGCCGATCGGCGACAGAACTCCTTTGGTAGGGAATCTAAAGTCGAGAAACTGTTTACAGTGGATTTAGAATTGTGGCAGAACTTCTCTGAAAATGCTTGTTTCGATCAAACACAGTCAGTGATGGAGTGCGAGCCTTTAAATCCTAGCTGTTGGTTTCCATTCGTAGAAAAGTTCAGAGAGATAATTTCATCATTATATCTAATGTGAATTGGGGTTACATTTCATTTGCTTTAAATTTTTGGAGAAACTATAAGGATTTCGGTTATGATAACATAGTGTTTATTGCCGAAGACTGCTCGGCTTTCTCATACCTCTCATCAGCTTTGGGCCGGCACCATGTTGCGCCACCAATTTTGAAAAATGTCAACAAGGAACCCCAAATCTATGGTTCTCAGGGTTTTGGAAAGCTGGCTTCAATGAGACCTATGTATATCCATTACTTCTTAAACAGAGGAGTGTCAGTGATATGGCAGGATTTAGACAGTTTACCCTTACAAGATCCCATGAAATTTGTTCCACGAGGTTTCGATGCAGTGCTGATCGATGACAAGAGGACCGATTTTCATTATTCGAGCAACTATCTATGCTCGTGCTTCATATACATGAATCCAACTCCTTCTACATTTCTAACCCTTAACAATTGGATCGAAGAGTTGAAATTAGATGAAAACATTAATCAGTTGGCCTTTAATCGAGCGATATCTACAGCTAGAAAGGAAAACAGGATGACAATTGCAATACTTCCGCGCAATGTTTTCCCAAATGGAAATGACTTTGATAGATTTATGGAGACATCAGCATGGATTCACGCCAATTATAGAAAAGGTTCGCTTAAGAAATATGAATTTCTCAAGAAAAGAGGTGCGTGGAAGATAAACGAAACACCATTTCTCGATTGCTAACATTGAAACATTTAAAGTGGAAGCATACTGAAAATAGATCGAAAGTTGACTGACTCTTCACAATTAAATTATAAGCATAATCGATTAGTATTATTTTTGTTTGAATTCTCAAATGAAATCGATCCATGCATTGTATTAGTAAACCAAAAATTAGGGGCACACGGAGTCATTGATGTTGACCTTATTAAAGAAGTTCTAAGACCATATTGAAATAAATATTAGGGCATTACATGTAAAGTGAAATGGAACAGCGGACTCAACAGAAGAACAAAGTACATACAGAAAGAGTTTGGAGCAAACCGCAAGATTAAGTATTAAATGCTCAAATTAAGGCTTTCGTCTGCTGTGGTAAATAATATTACAAACGATAGAATAGGGTCATTCGATGCCCGCTCGGTCAATACGAAATTGACAAAAAAAATGTCAAGGAGCAATATATATCAGGCAGTCTCAGAGTAGCAGGATAGATCATGTTGGCGAACGTGCAAGCCACAATTTCATACTTGATTCCCAGCATTAGTTATCTGTAAACCGACGTCCGTAAATTAGCACGAAGCAGAATGATTGTCTTGGCCAGCCTGATCTGTCGGATATTCAAAAGCATGAATCCTTTCTCACATCAGTTTTCGGATGTCAATCTCCCTGCTGTGAAAAGCTTTTCAGTAAACACGATTTCATTTATGTATTGATGTCGAAGATTACAGACTGTGGTAGAGCGTCTAAGTTTTTCTTTAACAGACGCGGACCTACAAAACTCTATTAATCTTTCGTGTTATAAATATAATTATTGTAACAATATTTGGGAAAAAACGAAAACTAACATCTCTGTACCCTCATGTCATCAACATTTATGTCATGTAGCCCCACCTAACTGTAACCGGGCGAGGTTCCCGGTCCAATGGCAGAGGTGTCTATCTCGACCTCAAGAGATAAACAACGTGTGCAGGGCCCATGTGTGGTGCTGCTGATGGTGCAGCTTTACACTGAAAGAATAAAACTACAAATTGAAGTCTACAACTAAGACGTCGGTACAAGGTTGAATACAAATTTTCCTCGTAAGACAATAACAAGAGATGCTGGGTCGTCGGTGTCGTTTCTTCCAGACGTTCCCTGACTAGTATCAAGGGCTCAATGTTACACTAACTGTTTGAGAAAGAAAGGAGGAATGGTCGTGGGGGCGCACTGCTATATAGTCGAACAGATAACATTTAGAGTAGAACTAGTTAAAGAAAAACGATTCCATGATAGTTCAACATAGCACACCTAACGATTCATAACAAGAGTTTTTAGGAGGTCTTAGACATGACGACCGAGACGTTATTCCATGATTTACAAATTACTGGATGTGAGCCCCAACGGTTTCAAAATGCAATAATTATCAACAGAAAAGTGCGAAAGTTTACATTTTAAAAATTAACTATTGAAAATTACTTTACTTTAACAATTTTGAAGAGCATAGAACATCAGTTGTGAATCCCTAAGGGATTTAAATCATCTCAGTCACGGTCGGATGTAAAGCCTCAATGTACAAATCAATGCAGCAACAAAGCTATCTTTCGAGTATTTTTTTACGACTGAGGGTGGATTCTTTTATCATATAATTGAAATTCCAAGGATGGCAAATTATCGGACGGATGCTGAGAAATGTAAATATCAGGAAATATGTTCCATACAGTGTTTCGCATCCAGCAGCGCCTTGTCGTGGAAGACAAATCCCAACAAACCTATCGAAATGCTGTACTTTCCACATTAATACAACGCGATAATGTTATTTTTTCACGACATTATAACTACAAAATACACGTCACAATTGTTTTTTCAATTATTGCAAGCAATAATTTGTATTCCAGTAAGTTGTTATCGGCAACTTACCGGAAATTCAGTTCATAGGCAGTGTGAGATTTCTGTTAAATTAAGAATAAAAGAAACTCTTTGCCTCTTCATTGCGTTGCTTGAGTTTAAGTGACGAAGACTATTCGGATGACTGTATACACGAGCACAAGCATGGAAAACTGAACTGAACAAAGATAGGAGGAATATGTATGAAGAAGAGCTGAACAAGCCACAAGAGGATAACAGACAAGTGATCAATCTGTTGTGATTGGGGTTGTTGAGCACCTTTATACGTTGAGAGTTACAAAGGATGATTATGTATTAAAATGCTAATTACCTGAATTGTCGTTTCTCTCTTGTATCAGTTATCAATCTCTCATATCACTTTAACAATATGAAAGTAAGAATAGACAAAGTCACTCATAACACAATCAGAGACATTGAGAAACAGAAAGACTTGAGATATGTTACAGGAAGTGTTTTCCAGTCGATGAATTCAATATCCTCTCCTTAATTTATTCCGATGTTCTAGGGTCGTCCTTGATCAATCTTTGTGCCTTCGAAAATTGCAATGCCGTTATCTGGAAACATCGAAGCTTCAAAAAGACGAACCACATCATAAATTTAGAAACAGAGAAAATCCATAAGGTGTATATACATTCTCACAGAATCTATGAATTGGATCAGAACACATCTAAACCAATAAGCGAAACAAAACTTTATATCATTAAATTATCTCGGGAATTTAAGCGATGTTATCATTTATCGAGAATCGGACATAATATCTAAACGGACAACATTTGGTACTTGAAAATGCTTGTGATAGAAATATTTTTTCTTGGTCGAATACTTGGATTTGTAATGAAGTTGTCTTTTCCTAGAAATGGCAGGAACGACTGTGAAATATAATATTTAAAATTGATTCTAATACATTACCACAATCTGATACAAAACTCAACTTTTCCAAAATTATTCTTCGTAAAAGAAGAGACAAGACAGGAAAATATGTTTCGGATTTTATGATTTTATGAATTTATGTTATGATTTGGTTAAATATATCATTGCGAAGTAATGATCATAAATAGCAACAGAAGCATTGTTTTCTACAAAAATATCCCAGGTGAACAGTAACGCCTTTTCCATAAGTAGGTATAGTATGAGACGCCAAAGGATAAGCAATGATTTATGAAACATTCTTTACGATTTCGTTTGCTTGAAGAAAATGAAGCAATTGAGAATTGTTTCGTTTATTAAAATATCAATATCAGGGCACAGATATATTACGTATTCTTACTTGTAGCGTTTATATTTCTGATTTGCCTTGTGCGTATAATTCCATCTATATCTGGAGAAGGTCCTTCTTATGAAAGCTTCAATTTTCAAAACGGTATCCAATAATTTATAGGCATGGTAATCCATCGTGGTGTTCCTCCAACAATAGCGAGTTACTCAAGGGTCTTTTTCCTACGATTCCCAGATCAGGTAGCACATTTGCTAGAGAGCTGATTGAAAACTCAACAGGAATAGCCACTGAGTCAGTATATAAAGAAGGCGGAACATACTCCCTAGAATCTAAATCATTTCATAAAACTGTGGAATCCATGGCGACTGTAGCAGAGTCAGGAAGAGAAACAGTGGGGAACCAGCCATGATTAAAACGCATTTTCCATTCATGGGTCCTGAGTTTGACGAGACACAGGAGTGCGTATCCAAAATTATTATGACTGTAAGACATCCCATTGATAATTACATTGCCTGGATAGCTTACAAAGGTTTTATAAAAGGTGAAATACATGCTTTGAAATCACGAAGGCGAATGAAGTTTCCAATGTTTTGGAGCTTTGGGAGCTGCATCACAACTATTGGCATGCATATGCTCATCTTAATGATATACCATTGCTACAATTCAGGTATGAAGATCTATGCGCTGATTCAAAATGGCTAACAAGGAATATTGTTCAATTTTGGACCTAGAATATACAGCCCATGATGAATTTAGAAGCAAGTTCAAGGACTGCTACATGAGGAATCTGGAAAAAAGCCGAAAGCTTTTTCTTTACTTACTCAAAATGATATGCAGCGATTGTATGAAGCTAAAACTGAACTACTGGATATATTTTCATATAGAAAAAAGATCAAGCTGCTTAAAGACATTAAATGATAATAATAAACGAATCAATTGGGAAACAAAAGCTCAAAAGGCGGAAAAGGGTCGTGATTTCTTGGGAATTATACAAGGTTTTGTTCCGCCGAAAGCTGGTTTGGTCCGAAGTAAGAAAGACAATCCAATCGTGAGGGTCTGTAAAACCTTGAGATAGGTGATTGAGTGTTCATCATTGTTACAAATATGTTTGTGATCAAAACTTACGACGTTTGGTTTCGGATAAATTTGGATTCTAGGCACGAATTCGGTTGGCCTAACCGTAGCAGTGAGCCATTGATAATAGTCGCCAGACCTCTGGAAGAAAGGACGACTACTACTACTTTGGAACCTCGCCCGGTTACGCCAAAACTCTGAGAAGCTTTACCCGCTTTCAACGCTGACTGCATTAATGTTAATTTGGCAGATGATCCAGTGTATCGATTGTTTTGTAAAAACTAGAAATGAAATTGCAGAGTTGGTTTAGTATGCAATCTTTTGGTTCAGCATATAAATTGTTAGCGAGAATGGCATTTCTTGGAGCTGTCGTGCAGAGCACCTCTCCAAAATATCGCAAACAAATCTTCAGTTAGTTGAAGATTTACTGCAATATTCTACATTTCATTTGTAAACGCCTCCTTGAATTTTTAATGGACCGAATTATCATCTGTTTCTCCAATATATAATATTACAATCACCATTTTTTCCCGCAAAAAATTTGTCATAAACTCGTTTACCGTTACATTTGTTGGACATAATTGCAATATTCTTAAGAAGAAAGAGGTATTAAAACTCTGAAAATAAAAATCCTTATGTAACGGAGACCAATATTACGGAAAAGATTGAGCTTCACCCTTAAAACATTGAAATATTTTTTATTAAGTATTTATTCGCACTCTTTCTATCACAATAACGACTATATTAATAAGCCAAAACGCATATTTTCAAAGGAGACCTTAATATATTTATATATGGTGTATTCTTTTATAATATTCCTAAGGAAAATTGAAGTGGCTGCAGATTATCGTTTTCGGCCTGACAAAGTACTTCGAACATTACCTTTTCCAAAACATCGGGACAATGTCGAGGCAAAAGAAATACAAAATTGAAATAATTTTTGTTGTCAATGTAGCAGTGCGTCTGATTCTTTCCATAACAGACGCGGGCCTACACAACCCTATTGATGGTTCGTGTTAAAATATTTTTTACAAGAAATTGGAATAGAATTATAGATAGGCATGGCATCTTTATATCGGATTGTATCATTATGCCATCACAAAAGAAGTCATGTAATCATGGCCTAATCCTTTTGGGAAAAGGAAGGGTGAAAAGCCACAAAAGGGGCGCACTGTTACAGTCAATATTATGAAGAGTTTTAGGATTTTAGGGTTTTCAGTTAAGTCAACGTCGTTGTTCTGCCTGTTTTAGCGATTATATTGTACATAGCCACTTGACAAACTTTTTAAAGGAACGAGTAAAGTTCCTAGTCAGGTTGTCATCGTGATGAGCTCTTGCCTGGTTTCATATGGAGATTATTATTCCCAAACGTCATTTTGCTTGTATTGTAAGGTTCAATACGTTACCGTTGATTGCTCAACAGAAAAGAGATATCTATCTCTTGATTTTATGATTTTCAGGAAAGTATTCCTTATGTTGACTTATTGCATTTATAAATTTATAATTATCCTTTTAGGGAAGACTTCTATTACGCTGCAACACCTCTCATAGTAGGTCTTCACGCATTCAGAGAGGAACCATATAGACTGTCCCTGTAATAATATTTGATGTTGATGACCTATATCTCGACTTTTAATTAACGTATTGAACTGTTTTGTATTATTTGTACTATTTAGATACCTTGTGGATGCATGTTCCCAGGGTCAAACTGAGTAGATACTGAAGCATTATTTGGTTCTAAGAATTCTCTTGAGCATATCAGTGTCCAGCCAAGAATTATGTTCCGGTCCGTAGCCTTCGAAATCGATCAGTTATTGCTTGACCTGCGTCTTTCCCAAATAGATTTCTTTTAATATCTTATGAGGCGTGAACTGGATATGTCCTTGTTTTTATCGAAGAGTGGCGGTGGTACGATTTCTTCTTATACGGTATCTCAAGACAAGGTATGTAACTTTATTATCCGCTTAATATTTCACAGCCTGGTATGTCCAATATCACTGAATTTGGGGTGGTGGCCAGGACCCTGAGTGGACCGATGAAGGTAGGGTTAAGTTTTGGGAATCAATACCCTTTCAGCTATAATTTTCGAGTTGACAGTAGCACCAAGTCTCCTACGACATAATTGGATTCGTTGGCACTATTATTGATTTGGTGAGGCATCCAATCTTTGGCGGTATCGATAGCTTGATTTGCTCTAATCAGAGCTTTGTGGAAATTGGCAAAGTCTTGCTTGGCCAATGGTTTCCCAGTGAGAGTTCATAGATGAAGACAGAGAATGTCATGAACGGTTTCCCTCTTCACTCTCCTGAGGTCACTCTTAAAGATTCACCTTACTATGCGGAGACTGATGCATGCATATGGCACCCTTAATTACTACTAAATACTTTAAATACATAATGCACACTGTTTGCGTGACCAGATACATTGTAACAACCTACTAAGTTACGCATTTATGACCTGAACAGGTTATAACATAAAATTATTAGGGAATGTGTATATGTACTCTGGTTTGCGTACGCTTGATCTAATAATTTTGGTTTCTATATATAAAACCCTAAAGGTGCCCAACCTACTACCCGCTCTAGTTAATCTCCCTCCCAAGGTATCAATCACCAGCCCACAACGGAAGGGAAGCACTTAATAGAATCCACAAATGGACCAACAGCACCCTATGGCAAACAAAAACTAATCCAAAATAGCCAAGCATATCCAATACAAGCACGAGACGGAAAAGAACCTCAACAACCACGAGACTCTACTGCTTGCGATCACAACACAAAAGAGCTTGTCGGCGACCAGTCTGACCTAAGACCAGCAACGAACAAGATGACCAAGCCCGCTTCAAACGAAGATCCAATTGGACAAACCCCACAAACACTCATATAATCAATATTAAGCGCAAGATTGGCTCAGCAGAAGACCTCAGCCTCCCCAAGAAGACCGAAGAAGGGAATAGTCCCCAAACCTCACCACACCAGGTATGAAGCTTCGAATCGTGTCACACAATATTAGGGGCTTATCTAACCCAAACAATCAGCAGGACTTAATGGCCCTATGGGACCAATATCATATTGACATAATCCTACTACAAGAAACCAAACTCACAGGAACAGAAGAGATCGTCATGAACCGCACACTATCACCCAAATGGACATGCTTTTGGAATACCAAAACCCCACCCCAACGACATGGATTTAGCCCCAATAGATGCAACAAATCAGGAGCTGTCGCCATTCTCATATGAACAAAGAGACTTGGGTCCAAGACGCCCATCAAGCTGGGATGCACAACCCTGGTCGAAAGAGGACTCCTTATAAGCCTGGACCTCCAATGGGCAGGACACAACCTCCAACTACTCTGTGCATACATGCCTAATCAACCATCAGAACAAAGGAAATTTATTACTACAAAACTGAAAACAGTTTATAACTCCATCAAGACCCATCATAACTGCCTATGGGAGGAGACTGGAATTTTGTCGAAGACCCAGCTCTTGACAGCATCTCTTGCACCAGAATAAACAATGCACAAGAACAACAAACCGCAGCCCTCTGGAACCAGCAATTTCCAACAATAACTGAATGCCACAAAACCAACCTACAACTAGCAAAGGCATTCACACACCAATATAAAGGGGACCTCCAGCTGCCACACACGACTGGATCGCTTCTATTCATCGACACCCTGCACACATACATCCATGAAAGCATAACCCTCTCCAGAACCCTATCAACTCGGATCATAAGCCTATCATTGTAGACATCTTGCCCAAGCAACTGGAAGGAAAACCAGAACTAGGAAAGGACCATGCCACCCCATCAGAAGGATCAATACACCCTACGCCATGGTAAACTTTTACCCAAGCCTACTAGGAGGAATTTAGGAACTTCACTCAACAACTATTAAAAGAAGGCCAGCTTACACCGTAGACAATCATCTTCACCTGGAACAGCATTAAGAACAAAATGGCAAAAGCCGCTAAGTAGCACTCCAAACAGTATGAGAAAATGATAGAACAGGAAATGAAAACAACAATAATGCCAATAGGACCAGCCATATCACTATACAACACCAGCAAGCTCTCACAAGCCAACAGAGATAAACCACCCTGGCTTACTGCGAATGAAACTCTAATGCACTGCACCAGCTTGGACACCATACAGCGCAGTCACCTATCTGCCTTTCTAACCCTAATGGAGCCCTAATCAGCAACCCCAAAGATGCGTCAAGATATTAATTGACACATATGCTTCTGCATCGAAAAATCCGCAATCAAAGCAGAAAGCACAATACAACTTCTTGCAAACACTTACTCCACATGACAAACAAGCCTTCTGCGACCATATGTCAACAAGGGAAATCTCCACTGCGGATGTCAAGACAGCAATCAAAAGAATGATACCAACAGCACGCATGTCAACAGCAGGCCAGGATATCTCAACAGAATACTACAGATTAAACACAGAAGAGACCACCTCAATCAATATGTTACAATACGCAGATGACAGCAAAATCTATCTGCACGAAAATCAAATTACCATATTCAAACAAACAATGGACTCATTCGCACGCGCAACAGGCCAACATCTAAATGTGGAGAAAACTGCAATCAAGATTGTGCGACAACATCATGTCCCTTAAAACTATCTTAATAGGTACTGGACTCCCACCCTTCGCCCACCAAGACAGCTAATATATATATATATATATTAGTACAAATATATATGTTGGTACGTATATAACCTTGTAATGCTTCACTTGTGAGATCATATGTATAATTATAGAAGGCTAACATGTTTCAAGTCGTTCTCTTCTATAATCGGATCGTCATGTATTCAGTCGTATCCCGTTGCTCAGTAAGACTGACTTTGCAGTTTCCGCTCTCTTGATCAATGAGTGAGAACTGTTCATAGTTCGCTGTAACAACCCTTTAACAGTAAAACCTAAATACAATTCCGATGAAATACGGATTTCTTCGAGAAGTTGGTTCTGGGAACAACTAAGAACAAATAAATCTATAGTAGTTATATGAATAAATGGGCAGCCATGTTTGCTATCTTATGCTTTAACCTTTCAGCAGAATATTTTGATATATTTTTAATGTCAGGTGCATAATACCTCAGTCTGTATGTACCATAAACTTTGGAAATGCAGTACTTTTTTTCGTTTAAGTTCATATTCTTTGAATTTCGGAACACTAGGTCGATGTCCATCTCAAGGCGTACATACGCCTATTCTTTTATTCCAAATTTCATTGTGCTTATTGCACAGACGTACTATTGGAACAGATTTGGCGTTCTAGATATGAAGTGTGCAAATAATGTTTCTTCTGGCTTAGCCGCATTTCAGGTAGCGCAACCTTTTAGAACGCAAAACATAACACGGGTCTTTGTAGTTGGGTGTGGTCATTCAGGTACATCACTTTTACTAAGAACTATAGGGAATTTTAAAGGTGTTATGGCTTTAAACAATGAAACAAACGTCCTTGGTAAATTTTCCGGAAATCTCTTGAAAAGAAAGCTGAGTTTGTGGGATGAGCTTGCAGAGAGAAACTATAGTCACTGGGTCGAAAAACTCCTAAGGTGAGTGAACCGCAACACTTAAAGAAAAACGACAATTTGTGGCACCTTGAACACACCATATTTGGGATTGTTATGATAATAATTTCACGAGTGCATAACATGCAATACGCGTTGGAATGTCTGTAGCACATCCTACAACTCGACAAAATATTTAATATGGATCAGATCGATCTGAATCGCACCCGTATCATATTTATCCATCGTGATGGAAGGGATGTCGCAATATCCTTGCAAAAGCGAGGTTATTCATGGCATAAAGCAGTTAAACGCTGGGTTCAGGATAACAATGCAATTTTGCCCCATTTAGATCGCAATGAACTGCTCACGTTGTCATTTGAAGATCTTGCAAACAGTGAAAACGTTGTTCACACCCTCCGGAAGATAAAGAACCATCTGCGCTTAGAAGAAATTAGCGATGTGGATTTGAGCATCTCCCTTTACCTGGAAAAATAATAGATGCTCGAAAGCAGATTGCTGCTTCATATTACAACGACAGAGAGAAAGCGAAATATCTTGGTGAGTCTCTTGTCAATTTAATGGCTTCAATTTCAGACTATAGATCAGATCCACAAAATCTCGAAATGCAGTGGACATTGCGCTCCAAATGTCCGAGGAAAATGCAAGACGTTTCCAGCACCAGCAATTTCGTTCTTGGCAAATGAGCCAAGCATGGCACGAGCATTTTCCCACAAATCGTAACTGGAGCACTTCACAAAGGAGTACTTCTGGAGATATGAAAATGTTTCATTTCTAATGGATTTGTTTAATTATTCTGCTTCTGATTGATACGACTATGTAACTTCTAAATCATTGTTTTATTTCAGCTCACATAAGTAGTACTTGATGTACAATTCTGTTACATGCATGAAACAGGTACCGCTACGGAGGTTGACGTCCCAGCAACAAAAGGATTTCGTGCCACGGTAATGGATCGATACGCCTTCAATCTGATACAACCGTCTCTCTCCCTGTTTCTAGTTTAATGTTATAATATTGCTGGGGCAAATTTAGGATAATGTATTGGAGGTTAAATTATATTAGAATGTCGAAAGGGTTTTATTGCTATCTCTTTTCTCAGACAAAAATGAGCAGAGGTGGCGAAATTTGGCAGTCTGATCAGAAATCCATCACTTATTATTGTTATTATCACGCAATGAGATATCGACGGATCGGTCAAAATGCGATATCTTACTTGACCAGATGGTTAATTCAGCCCAGGTAGAGGAACAAGCATAGCGTAGCTAATGTACCCAACAAAATTCTGAGGATAACGTAATAGCTTATCTAATACCATAGGAACTAGATCATTTCATAACTATTCTTTACAATTCATTATATACTTTTCTTCTCGCTACAAAATACATCAGTTATAGTGTGACTATGAGCTCCTGTAAAAGACGTAGGTATACATAAACACCTTTGATGGTTTGTGGCACAAATATAGTTATTTTAATAAAAATGGAGTGACATAGCAGAGAGCCATTTGCAGTAGTTATTGTTCTTTTGTTCCAGACATCTGACATCTGTTACCAACGGTACCTTGCCAGTTAGCCATTTTGAGGGGACATAGTTTAAAACCGCGGTTCCCGAGACTTGAGCCATAATATTTCTCGTGCCGTCACAATTTTTTGATTTGGACATTTCAAGAAAACATGTGCTAAGTCCCTAGGACTAAATTGGATCCCTCCATCTACGTATTAAATATATGCATTTTATCTATATTCTACACACTGTTGCCATTCTTTGTTATTTTCAACTGATTTGTATGTTTTTTCTGTTTATCTTTTGTAAATCAGGAATATTTTTTCCTAATGATATCAACAAAGACTTCCTTCAGAAAAAAAGTTTAGATCGAGAATATGGTATCCAGCCCTTCTTATCATATTCCTGATATATTTTTAGGGATTATACAAAACAATTCTAAGACCGACGATAACTCAAAACATATTTTGATGGCTGAATTTGGACGCCTCCCAAGTTTTTCCATGAAGCTCTTTTCATGGCCTTCCGGAAGCAAAAGTTAGTCATTGTTCCTGGCAAAAGCATATGGCTCACAGAAGGCAATAACAGCATTGATATTCTTGCTACATCGTTTAAGCCCTGGAAAATATTGAAGAAATTTAAAACAGTGTTAGTTTTAAGCACGGATCCATGGCTGCATCCTCAGAAAGGATACGATGGGCGAGTAACCTATATTCATACTGTTAAAGATTTGCCAGGAACAAAATATTACCCTTTTGGGCATGGTCCTTTGCAATGCGCCGTAGGAATACCCGAAAGATCTTATTAAAGTCAACACCAACTGGAGGCAAATCCTCGATCGAAAAACAGAATTTTGTGCTTTTTATCATCACATAGATCGAAGGCAAGGGATAATCTTTTCGATGTGTTGTCATTGTACAAACCAGTAACTGCCCTGGGTGCATGGAATCCTAGACTCTCATCCAATATGAGAAAGAAGGAAGCTTTCCGTGATAGAATGGTATACAAAGATGACGTCACATATTTTGATATAGCTGTAGAAAAGTACAAGCCATATAAATTTGTCATAGCAGGAGAAAACACAAATGGATTGAACGGATATGTTACAGAAAAATTGTCAATGCCATGCTTGCAAAAGCAATTCCCATATATTTGGGAGCCCCAGATATATCAGGCAAGTAATTATCAAGGAAATTGTCAATTCATTACTGACAGCAATTCATTAAAACTCTCTGTTGCAGGCAATATCGTAAAATGATGAGTGGATACAGTATACCCACTGCACTCAGTTTTTATATCTGCAAATATCAGTAGAACGGCTTGAACTTTTCTTGACCTTCCAAACATTTAAATTAGAATGTGACCTCTATCTCCACATTGATTTCACGTTTAAAATATCAGATTGAGTAGGTTATATTGAGACATTTTTGTACGCAGAACATTTTAATCCTAAAAGTTTTATAGATGCCAGCAGAATGACCAAAGAAAAATTGCTCGAGACCATTGAAGAGCTTGATCGTAATGAAACGGCCTATCTTGAAGTCCTGAAAGAGCCGTGGCTAGTGGCAAATAAATTACCTGATTGGTTTTCTCTGACAAATCAATCAGCATTGTTTTCAGAACTTGTTGCCAGATTCCATCTTTAAACGAATATGTTCAAGTCTTTTATTGTAAAACAGAAAACATGTGCATTCTCTGAACGAAGGAAAGCGATTTAATTTTCACGGCAAGGCAGAAATGATATGTTTCACTGAATATGAGGACATGTTGAAACACTTGTAATGATCATGATCTTTGCTGCAATACGTATCTTGCCAGCCCATTGATAGAAATACAAGGGATTTTTAGTTTCGCTTGTTGAAAAGATATGCCTTTAGTTTTTCAAAGTTTGGAAGTATATGTTTGATCGATTTGTAATATTTCAATTGCTTTATGATAAAAAAATACCAAGTGTTGCTGCAATACTATATTTTCAATGTATTTCCGAGCCGAGATGCCTTCCAACCATGACAGCTCGATTTTTGCTTCAAAACTATATCAATCTCGTTGGTTAAAACATCTCAAGATCGAATTATAAAATATATTTTCGACATGATCATATAATCGCATATCTGTTGCAACATGCTTGGACAGTTGGATGAAAAATTGGTCATCAGGCTCTGCATAAAGCTTCTTGTTGGACATGACATTCTTGGGTTTTGTTACAGACATCAACTCTTTCGCGCCTGTGAAGAACGAAGGGAAGACAGCTTCAAATAGCTCAATTGTTCCTGGAAGATCTTCAGTTAGTCCAACTGTATAATACTCTTGGATATTTTGTAAAGAACGATCAAGTTTCTCCTCAAAAGATAAATTATCGCATTCACCGTTTTCCTGCCCACAAAGATTCTTGTCATAAAATCATTGGGACATTGAAGGCAATCAGAAGTGCGATCTTTCTCCTCTTCCACAACACAGTCCTGTATTGACTGATTTCCTGTACGACACCAATGCAAGATGATGTTTGTTTCTAAGCCATTTTCGAATTCTAAGATTCAAAATTTTTGAACATTCAACCACATAATTCACAACAGTTAGGTCATGATATGCATTGACTTTTATAACTATTCCAATACCATGCTCACTGGAAAAATAGCTCCGTAATTCCAAATGTAATAATTAAACTCACCGAATCGTTGAACATAATCAGCTTTGAGAAATTTATTTCTGTTACCGTAACGATTATAGTAATAAGCAGAAATACACCTTCGAATAGGAGACCGTAAAATGTTAATGTATGCAACCTTGTGTCCATAGTAAATTTCGGGAAAATTAAAATGATTGCAGATAAGCGTTCGATGTCCTGATGAAATTGCATCCAGAATCGCCTTTTCAATGACTTCGTGACGATACTTTGGTAAGGGAAAACGAAAGTGAAGTTGTTCAGCGATGCCAATGTTTTAAGTAAAGTCATCATTGTCGTGCTTCCTGTTTTAGGGATTCTATTATACACAATCACTTGAGGATCTCTTTGTTCGCAGGAAAAGTGGAATTCGTAGTAAACTGATCACCAATGCCTTTGCTGGAAACTAAGCTTGCATCGATCCTCCATATTTTCCCTTGCATGCACAACTTCTTCTCCCAAATGATGAGAACAACCATCAATGAGACCACAAAAATAATAAATCTCTTGCCAAGCATTGCATCTGTCCTAAAGAAAATCGCAATTGTTAAACAGCTAGATAAACGGCGACTCCATTTCGTAATTGCTTTCTGAAGACATTTGTTGTCTCGTTCTCAAGGAATAAAACTTAGAGGTTACTAGAATTCTATGTTTTGGTAAGAGTAAGACTGAGAAAATAATGTTAGCTTTGTTGTTGGTTGAGGTACTTAAGCTTAGCACAATTGGAAATTCTGGAGGCGCTATGGCTATCAACAATGAAGCAAAATAAACAACAAAATGTGCTGGTTACCCTGTCTGGTACAGTTATATGGAGTTGATTGTATTTTTGTGTTGTTTACTCATACTGTTTTAAGATGTTCTTGGAGGTAATCCAAGGAATTGTATTTGTAGCATTGTTTTGTATGTGTTCTTCCTAGAGTTCTTTAGATGACTTTCGTTCCTAGTTTTCCTTGATTATTTGAGAGTTAGCATATATGATTTTACATTGATGACATTAAATTTTATTGAGATTTTAATTAGCATATATTAAATAGAATATGTTTCGTTTACGTAAAACAAGAATCTTTACACAAAGAACCTGCTACAGTATTCTAATAACATTCATTTGTGAACACAGTAGATCTGATCAAAATTGCAATTGCTATATCCCATCTGCAGAGTTCAGGCATCACAGATTTTTCGCGTCAAAAGAGGATGCAGTTAATTTCTAGTAGTTGCAGCTAACATCGCAATTAGCGGAACCAAAATATAACTCCATTAAGACTGAACAAATGTTTCTCTTTTTCCACATTGCAGAAATTCTCAGGAAGTAAATGAAATTGAATGCTAATGTAAAACTCTGTTTCCATCAGCGTTAAGATGGACTTTTCTTCCTTCTACAATGTCTGTTTAAATAAAACTTCACTCGTTGCCAGACCTTTAGGAGAAAGGAGATGAATATCCAGAATCTCTTTTTCAACCATAACGAGAAATGAAAATGAGCGGGAAACTCGAATCTAACAAGCTTGGGTCGGGCTTCCTAGAATGTTTGATCCTGGATGGTTGTCGTCCTTTCTTCCAGATGTCTTTTATCAGTTGCTTCATCTTTACTGTTTTGTCTTCCAGATGTCTGACGACTATTACCAATGTCTCTCTGTAATATCCCTATCTAGAGAAGACCAACTGTCCTCAGTTGCAAGTCCTGGAAGGAAAACCATTGCAGGTGCTGAACTAGATCCACGTTCAACCAAGGGTTTTAAGCTCCTCTCGAAAAACATTAAAGTAAGGATTTGTTAGAGCTTTTGAATGAATATTTTTTCTCTGATGTGTTTTTTCATCAGGTATCCAAAACACCCTATTTTATGGAATCTGCTTTTGCTGAGTTTCATCCAGCGCAATACTTGATATTTATGTTCTTCAGTCTGAGCATTTGTTGAATACATTTAATTTCGGCCTCAGCATTTTTTAAACAAATTGTTATGAAGCTGGGCTCCACCAATTTACAAGCAATTGTCTGCTCCTGGCCTGGAATGGCGATTTTTCCATATGGGTACAGAATCTCATTGCTCATCCCTGTCTCCCCATTTCTTCTTCATTTTTTTTTATTTTGACCAGTTGCTGTTGGGTATTTGCCTCTTCGAACATTTCCAATTGAGCTTGCATATTAAGAGTCCGTGAACATGAAGATCATGGTTGCGCTTCTTTATGCAATGTTTTCAAAACGAATGTAGGGTGAACTCAATACATTCTGTGTTAATAAGAAGAACACCGTACTGCACATTAACCTCTCAATTCTCTAGTGTGAGGGACATCAAAGAATAGCTCCTTCAGAATAACCCTAGCCGCCACAGATGAGAGCGATGTAGTAGTGCGTCTGAGTCTTTCTATAACAGACGCGGACCTACATAAACCTATTGATGGTTCCTGTTACAACTAAAATTATTTTGACAAGAAATTGGAATGGAATCAAAGAATGGCATGACATCTTTGTATCACCATGTCACCACCAAAGATGTAATGTAATCATGGCCTAATCCTTCGGGAAAGGACAATGGCCATCGGTATATTATGAGCGAGCATATCACGTTTGCTGCTGTGAAATGCGGAAACCATACTTTGGTGTCGGAACATGCAGAAAAATATGACTTCTAATATATACTTTAAAAACAGCAAACAGCAATGCTTGTGAGGCAAAATTTCTTGCAGATTTCTGACGACTAGTGGATTTGGCTACAGAAAAGGATACGTGAAAATTTTATTTTTATCTATATTTATTTTGAAGTAATTTAATGCGAATTAAGATTTGAAATTAGTAACTTCATTACAGACTGCGTGTATAAATGTTTGTTTTCACGCAAAATTATCCACTTATGTCCTTGCAAATGTTCACAGCTTTCTACTATTGCCAGCAAAATTCATTTACTATTTTTGAAGGTCAATTTTCCTAGGGCAATGCAGCAGCAGTTGCATCAAGGTCATAATAATTGCCAGCTGTTGCAGATGCAGAGTTGTCAGCATTGATGCCTGCAGCATAAAATTGTATGGTCAGTTATTATCATTTGCATTTTAAATTGTTCATCAGCAAAGCAAAGTTAAAAATAGATACTTACCGAGTTGATCGCTGTATGCTGCAATAAACCCATTCAGCAGCAATAAGTCTGCATCTGCAACCTCTATTACGGTTGAGTTAGCTTCGTTACTGCTTGATATTCCTGCAAAATATTGCAAAAATAGTCTTAAAAATAAGTCTTTTAAAAGAACTTGAAACGGATAACATTTCAATCAATATATTTTAAAATAGTACCTGATTGTCTGAAGTCGACATCATATTCCCCAAAGAACTGAAAGATATTGACATTGCTCCGTTGGTCGATCAGTGTCCTTTCACCATCTTCAGAAGATTCGGCTGCGATCATTAACAATTGTAGGTAATTTTAAACACACTTTTTACCACTGTTTCCATTTCAGGATAAAATTTATATTCTATTCCGCTCACCAAATTGTGCAATATCTACAGTCCCTGACCCTGGTCCAGTGATGTCTACATTAGAGAGCTGCAGCACTAGGACGTCGTTGCTATCATTGCTTAAACCTGCATCAAAATGTTTCTTTCATTCATTTTGTATACTGAAATGATTCATATATTCCTTAGTCTGTGAGCATCTCTTACCTTCCTGTTTGACACCGACATCCACTTCTCCATCAGCATCAATATTTGAAACTTGGAAAACCTCTTGTGAGTCTTGTCCGTCCAAAATAGCAGCTGAAGATAAAGAAATATTTTATTATGCTCATTTTGATAGGGTCGATCTCGTAAAGACAATAAATATATATATATATATATATACACGAAGATCAAAGGTTACCTGATTGATCTGTTTCAATGTCATTGTTGTTTCCATCAGTAGCTATGTCTGATTCCTGAATGATCAAAGAGTTTGGATTATCAACAGATAGACCTACAAAGGGTGAAACCAGAACGGAGTTTAGGGATTTAAGACTGTTTTGAAAATAAAATAATTTCATTTTTTGCATACTGTACAAGCAATATTTTATTCATACCAAATGTAAAACACTTACCGCTTTGTTTCACGGTAGCATCGTCAGTATCCTCAACATCAATGACAGCTTTTGGGCTACAACGGTATTATCACTTCCAAAGGTTCCCCCTGCATTATGTTGTGTTTCAATACGTGTACTAGATTTTGAGAAAGGATACATTCTACATGGTGTCGAACCATCTTTTCCGGTCATTGCATGTTTGTTAAGGGGTAGAAATTTCATACCTTTTGGTCAACAGTCACATCTTTCAGTTTCCTGACATGAATTGTTGCACGAGCCACACTCGATTCTAGCGCTTGACCTGGTATACTGTAAAATTGCGTTCCAAATATAAAATGAATTTAGAGACTTGTTCCTGTTGTTCTCATCTATACAATGACATTCCCAATGTACTAACAAAACATATGAAAATGTACCATGATAGTAAAACCAGAAGCACCAAGCTATGCATTGTCATCGACAGGGGCTGAACCAACGCATTCGATTTTAATTTACTACAAATAATTTAATCCGAAATACAACCTGTGTTATGGCAAATTCTATTTAACCTAAGAAAAAGTTAAAATTTGTTATCTCTTGGATGACGATGATGAATTTCCCAAGCAGGTGCACTAGAATTTTTGGGGTTCAAGGAAGATGAGACTAATGCGGTGCGTGCCGAGACAAGGACTGGAACTATTCAAAATATAGACATTCTGTAGCAGCGTATTTAAGGACTCGGATGTCTCGAAGTAGATATCATTGATTTGATTGGGAAGAATTAAAATAATTATGTTCACAAAATCTACTACCTACTCTATATTGCTCAGAAGGTAATATTATGGAACTTGTACTAGAGATGCATCTATCATAGGAGATATCATGTTCTGGGTCAAACATTAAAGAAATATAAAACGGTTGTACTTTTCCAAGAGAAGTTAGGATACAAACTCTAACGAGCTTAAAACGGACGGATTCCTTAGCCAGAACGAGGTACGCAATAGTTCCAAGCCCTCACTATTTGTATTCAGGTTGTCATAAATTGCTTTCGGCACTTAACTGAGATAATATCAAACCCTAAAAAACTGTTTCTTTGAACAAAACCCTAAAACCCTAAACTGTTTCTTTGAAGTCTACAACTCAGACGTTGGAACAAGGGGAAATACATTTTCAGTTGTAAAGCAGTAAACAGAGATTATCGATAGTCGTCGTCCTTTTCCCTGACGACAATTACCAATTTGCACTGTTACATCCTACGAGGATCTAATCAAACAGCCGTAGTATTTCCCTATCATTTTGCAAAGAATTGATAATGCTGGTCGGTAACGACTCGTAAATTGGCATTTACGGAATGACTTTCAATAAATATGAACTACTTGCAATAAAACAGGTTTACAAGCTGGTGATGCTGTCCTTTGCTTTTAATACTGCGATGGGCTTGAACATAATAAGCATTTATACAGGCTTGCAGTATTTCCAAATTTACTTCAAAGTTGGCCTTTGCGTTTTGTGCGCTCTGTAAACTTATTCACTTGGTTGTGCTCTGTTTCTCCAATTTCCTTTCTGCCTCAATGCCGGCATTGATTTCAGATCCATCTGAGAATTCCTGTGCTTGCTTCAATAGCCTGATCATTGGATGATTCTGGATTTTCACAATGAATTATATTTAATTGAATTAAGTTCTTCTTTTATCAATATTAACAGCTTTCCATAGGTTCCGGCTGGATACTGCTGGCATTGTTCTAAATGCAAAGCAGGAAGTCATGCTGAAGCAAGTAATTCTGTTAAGCTATCAATGCAATTTTTGATTCCTTTTGCCGATAACTACATGCGGAGTAGACTTTCTCAACGAAAAAAATATTTTGCCGCAGAATAATGTCTCCTATTGGAACCCTTGCACCATCTTTATCTGCATATACCGTTCCCGATCAGTTGGTGATCTCATCACCAGATAAAACCCTCCAAAACCCTCCACGCGACCGTAGAAGCCTACCAACTGTTCAAGGTGCAATTCCCAAATATTGGCGTTATGTCTTTCTCGTAGAATATTAGATTCATCAAAGTACTTAAGCAATAAAGATTACCAAAAATGTTCGAATTATGGTATCACAAAAAGCTAGCTGAGACCATTTAAAAGGTTCAATCCATTGGTTACTACTAATACGAAATGTAGAAGCGTGGGTATCCCAACTGAATTCCGATTCCTGAAAATATATGCATGTACCATGAAGTCAACACTGAAATATTGAGTTGCATTTTCATCTGCAACAAATTCAGCTAAAACATCGTAGCATGATGAATCGACTTCCAGAAATATTATGAGATCCTTAGTTTGAATTTCCTTTCTCGCCTCGCCTCGGCATCAATATCATAGTCAGATCTCATCTCCTTTGGTAAGACATATAGTTGGATCTGACAAATTACTCTAGCTTTATTCACACTGTTGAAAGAATAGTACTGAGACTAGAGCACTAGATGCTGACCAATGCAACAAGCACAAAACAAATTTCGTGGCGAAAAGATTTTGCACGATCACGAGTAAGGCAAATTCTAATTGTGGCCATTATGAATGTCCCCTT
>JACADM010000178.1_pt1 | contig 24310 bp, 44 predicted proteins | sample 7512371 | NCBI WGS metagenome assembly JACADM01 (sample SAMN14389041, study PRJNA612141) | algae metagenome | isolation source: non-axenic algae culture | place: India: Navi Mumbai | collected 2017-01
TGTTGGCATCTTTTCCTCGGACATTTTATTAAAATACTTTCTTTTACAACCATTGCGATAAACGGCTCTTTGTTGGTCTCCTGTAAGCGATAAGGCATCGCTTAACTCCGCAGTTCGTGTTTTGCAATTACCAGGGCTGTCTTGATTCTGCTTTAAGGTTTTGATTCATTGTGCTCATTCCCAATATCATAGCAAAGAAAGAAATCAATGTTAACTTTACTAATTTTTTCATGGTTTTTTCAAGTTTTAAGCTACTAATGTAACTATTTTCATAATAAGAGTCCAAAACTACGCCAGAATTTAATTCAATTGCTTTTACTGTAATTTTATGACTTCGATCCTTTATTGTTGCATCGCGTATTCACAATTCTTTAAGCAGTTTTGTCAAGTTTTTTTAAAGGGATTACCCCGTTTTGTAGTATTTCCATGGATTGATTTTACAATTTGATTCCTGGCTTTAACTTGAGTCAGATTTAAAATGGGATGCTAAGTTGGTCTGATTTTATAAAACAGGACCTTGTTTGATGTTGTCCATTGGCCGTGCTTGTTTGCAAAATAGTTTAGTTGGTAGACACCACCCAGAATGTCGGTAGGGATATCGGCCCCAAGCCAATGTAGGAGGATTTCTGGGTGGTGTTTATATTTAAAGTATGCAGATACCTTTCTCTTTTGGAGTACTTTTTCCTCAAGGTTTCTTTTAAAGATTGCCGTTCATGAAGTGAGGTCAATTGAATCATTTCCAAGGCATTATCACACTTCTTCCCTCCAATTGGAAATCGCGGGGAGATTAAGTATTCGTCGACTCTCCTAATAAGATGTCAATCCATTCCAAAACTTGATTATCGTGCTCTAAAATTTCATCTTGGACACGATCAATGGTTTTGCCGATAATTCGATTTACATGAATATGATCTTCAATGCCTGCGTTTTTTCATTTGTGAATTCAAGCCTTTCCATTCCGGTTCAAGGATATCAAAGAGGGTTAAAACCAAATCATAATTGATATGTGCATTGACACCAAGAACTAACAGTTGAAGGTCACTTACCTTTTGTTTCTGGAAATTTCATGCACTTTGCCAAACTTTAGGAGTTTGCTCCCACAAATCATAACAAGCTAGGCTGTCGAAATAATAATCGGCAAACTTTTCCAGAAGGTCATGGACCCAATGTTATCATTAATTCTTGATTATCAATTGCTTTGAGCATGTTAGTGCTCATCATTTCATAACAACTCAAAAATACGTGCCGCGAATCATTACACGTTTTCCACGTAGTAATGTACTGCCTCATTTTATCTAGTACGGGTGAAGCATGTTTCCATTTAATAGAAATTGCTGAATATACCTCTAAATTACTAAAAATAGGGGAGGGATAGGAAATGGATTAAATTAAACCAAGCTTTAGACGTTAAAAGTTCAACAAAGAGTCCTTTTCGTTTTCAACCAACGCCAACTTATTTTTAGTAAGGGTTTTAATGGATTTGTCCCATTTTTATTGCTTAAACCGCTCATAGTCTTTAATTCGTCCAAAGCAATGCGCTCTGCCTTCTTCAGATGACTCAACACAAGTTTTTCCTCATCGTTGAGATCGACCTTCGGGGCTTGTTTTTGGTTTCATTTGCGGAAAAACAAAACTTCCCGAATGGATGCATTGTTGGTAAGAAACATCACCAAACGGTCCATACCAATACCCATTCCAGAAGTTGGAGGCATACCATACTCCAGGGCACGGAGAAAATCGTAGTCGATAAATTGTGTAGCTTCTTCATCACCGCGATCTGCTAATTTCAATTGGGCCTCAAATCGTTCCCTTTGATCAATCGGGTCGTTTAATTCACTATATGCATTAGCGATTTCTTTACCGCAAACAATAAGTTCGAAACGTTCCGTCAATTCCGGATTCTCGATGATTGACTTGCATAAGGGCTCATCTCCTTTGATAATCGATGATGAAGGTGGGTTGAATAAAATTGCTTTCACAATGTTCACCAAATATTTCATCAATCAATTTACCTTTACCCATAGAGTCATCTACTTCTAAGCCCTTCAGCAGCCTTTCTTATTTCTGCCTGATTTTCCCGAAATATCAAATCCGGTATATTTTTAATAGCATCTGCCATCGTAATTCTGGGGTAAGGAGCCTTAAAGTTGATTTCATGGTTCCCAAATTGAGCTTTGGTGCTCCATTGACCTTGAACAAAATTCCAACAATTCTTCACAGAACTCCATCATCCAATTATAATCTTTGTAAGCCACGTAGATCTCCATCGCTGTGAACTCTGGATTGTGTGTTCGATCCATACCTTCATTCTCAAGTTCTTGAAAACTCATAAACACCATCAAAACCTCCAACAATGAGTCTTTTTGAGTATAATTCGTTGGCTATTCGCATATACAATGGAATATCCAACGCATTATGGTGTGTTACAAATGGTTTACGCAGCGCCTCCTGGAATAGGGCTGTAAAATGGGAGTTTCAACTTCAAAATACCCGTTCATTAAAAACGTACGCATGGCATTAAAAGACGGGTTCTTTTTCAAAATTTCCTTGACCTGTGGGTTTACGATTAAATCCGCATAGCGCTGTCGATATCTTAATTCGGATCATTGAATTCATCATGTACCTTTCCTTCACTATCTTTTTTGGAAGCGGTAACGGTTTTAGGATTTTGACAATAATTTAAAATCCTTAACCATCACGGTTTTTCACCTACTTTGGTTTTGAATAACTCCCCTTCAATACCTATAAAATCACCTATATCAAGTAATTTCTTGTATACTTCATTGTACTGTGATTTATCCTCGTTCGGACAAATCTCATCCCTATTGAAGTACACCAATTCTTCCTTCGGCATCCTGCAATTCTGCAAAGAGGCTTTTCCTTGAATCTGTCGTGACATAAGCCGTCCAGCAATGGTAACCCGTTTGCCTTCCTCAAAATTATTCTTGAGTTCTTCAGTAGTGTGGTCTACAGGATAGAGCGCTGCGGGATAAGGATCGATTCCCTCTCCGAAGTTGTTGTAGTTTTTCCTTCGTATCTGTTCCAGTTCAGAAAGTTGCATCAAAATGGTTTTAAGGTGCAAAATTAAGGAATTTGGAACGATTTAAGGAAAAACCTTCCAACATTTTCATGTCGGAAAGGTTTCTGGAATCCATTTATTTGTTGGATTATTTTGCTGCGATTACTTCACCTTGAATTGTTACACGATGGGTGGTTTCTTCCGAATTTGAAAAATGGTAATGGTTTTTAAATGCACCCAGTTTCGTCGTATTGTACTTAACCGTAACCTGCCCTGTTCATTGGGTAATACAGGTTCCTTTGAATAACTTGGTATGGTACAACCACAACTTGATTTTACTTCAGAAATTATCAAAGGAGCATCCCCATTGGTAAAGGAAATCGTTCTGGTTCCATCACTGTTTTGTTCGATGGTTCCATAATCTAATTGATTAGTCTCCAAGGATAATTTAGCAACTGCAGCTGGAGCATTTTCATATGCTAATTGTGCAACCCCAACGGTACAAGCCATAAGGAGAATTAGTGTGCTGATTTGTGTTTTGATTTTGAAATTCTTCATGATATTGGTTTTAAAAGTTTACTGAAACCAAAACTCAATTAATTTCTTGGCAAATTGAAGTGAAAGGGGTTGAATTGAGGTCTAGACCCAGGATGAAAATATTGAACTAATTGATATCCAGGTTCTTTAACTCGTCCCTGGTAGAGGCGTTGAGTTTTTATAAATGTGATTAATATGTGTTTTACGGTACTCACTTAAAAAAGTGCATCGGCAATCTCTTTGTTGGAGTATTCTTTCTGAATCATTTCCAATACCCGTTGTTCTTGACTGGATAGTAGGCAGAATTCTTTTGCCTTCTGTAAGCGGCGCCATTTACCAATAAAAAGAAATTGGCCAAAATAGAAAGTGCTCTGAAGGCAACGAAAAAATACGACCACCAGGGGCCACCCAGTTTTAGATTCTGAACTAAATTCATCAGCTGCCAATTCGGTTTCCATTTGGGACCAATAAGGAGCATCAGGATGATAGGATTCTTTTAGCTGATTCAGAAGGTTTTGATAATAAGGGTTGGTCCCAACTTCATTCACATAGTAGTCATAAAAGGGCTTTGTTTATCACTTAAAATGCATATACATAGAGATTGTGGGGTTCATTTTGGGCAGTACCAAAATCTTGAAGGCTTTGACCCATTTCTGGGTATTGAATTTCTTATTGGCCTCACTGGAATAGGTGGCAAAAGCGAAACGCATGTCATGAAAAAGTGAATCTATTTGTAAATTTTACCAGACTTTTCATTGGCGGCATCAATTTCGCAAAATACCTCTTCATTAAAACCGAGTGGAAAACTTAGCGTATCCGTGTTATGGGCGATAAATATAATTTCCTGCTGTTTGGGCAGTGACCTAAAAAATGGTTGGCCGCCTCCTCCTCAACTGGGCAAATATCCACATGAATACGATATAGACGATTTTTGAGAGGAAGATTATTACCAGTAAACTCGAAGGTTCCCAAACTGTCTGGAGTGACTTGATATAAAATTTGTTCTTCAAAACCCCAGATAGTTTTCGGTAATCTTCAATAATGGATAAATAGGCGCTTCCATCGTTAAATGGTTCACTGACCTGTCCTTAAATTGAAATTGGGACCATCCTTGAATGGATATCCAAACGAAGCTAGCAGTTAAGAGCCATTTCATAGAAAACGAAGATAACCAAATTTCGAAATCTGTAACAAAAATAGTTAGCCGTCCAATAGCTAAATAATAATCTTAAATTTGTATTCTATGAGTATATGGCGTGTGTTGCTGTCTATTTTATTCCCCTTTAGCGGTTATTGATAAGGGATGCGGATCTATTTTGATTGTTTTGATATTAACACTTTGCGGATGGGTTCCTGGGGTGGTAGCAGCACTCATAATTTTGAATAACCCAAATAGATAAAAAATGGTTTACAAGCTATTAGCTTTAATCGGACTCATATTTTGTTTGGTAGGGTGCCAATTTACCGAAACCATGGTCCTAAATGAAGATGGGACGGGACGTATGACGCTTAGTATGGACCTAACTGAAATGATGGCCATTAGTGGGGAAATGGGAAAAGATTCCACGATGGTCAAACAGGATACAGTCATTTCATTTAAGGATATTTTGGAAGAGAAAAAAGATAGTATTGCAGAATTACCGAAAGAAGAAAGACAACGGTTGGAGGCTATGGAGAACTATAACCTTCGGATGTTTTCAGATCCGAAACCAATGAAATGATCGTGGATATTTTACCGATTTTAAAAATGTTTCTGAAACCAATGAGCTCATGAAAGGATTTCAGCAAAGTGAAGGAATGATTCCAGGAACGAAAGCTTCCAATGCAGATGATGATACAGGTAATGAAGAAGATATTATTGGGGTTTCCTATAGTTTTAAAAGGGGACATTTTGTGATGCCTACGTAAGGGATGAGAAACGGCATCGAGCTCAAGTAGACAGCTTGAACAAAATGGAGTCTTTATGTCTGAATTCGCTATAGGTGAAATATACGTTTCCACGAAAGATTAAAAAATGTTTCCGTTGAAGATGCCACTTTTCATTGGATGGAAAAACAATGGAAATGGAACGTAATTTCCTGGATTATATGAAAACCCAGATGTCATGGATATCGAAGTGGAATTGGAGCAAGAATGAACAAACAGAAAACAGTTGAAATACAGGATTTAGGAAGACGGGACTATAAGGAAACCTGGGATTTTCAAGAAGGACTTTTCAGAACATCCTTCAATTGAAAATTAAAAAATAGGAGAGGGTACTTCCCATGAGACCCCGAATCACTTTTGTTTGTAGAACATCCCCATGTTTATACCTTAGGTAAAGTGTGATTCAAGTAATTTACTCATTGACGAAGCCAAGTTAAATGAAATTGAAGCTGAATTCTACAAGATTAATCGTGGCGGTGATATTACGTATCATGGACCTGGACAAATAGTAGGATATCCTATTCTTGATTTAGAGAACTTCTTTACTGATATTCATAAATACCTTAGGTTTCTTGAAGAAATGATCATCCCACCCTAGATGAATACGGAATAAAAGGGGAGCGTTCCAAAGGGGAAACCGGAGTATGGTTGGATGTGGGCACCCCATTTGCAAGAAAGATCTGTGCGATGGGTGTACGAGCCAGCCGGTGGGTGACCATGCACGGCTTTGCCCTCAATGTAAATACAGACTTAGGCTACTTTGACCATATGATCCCTTGTGGTATCAAAGGGAAAGCAGTGACCTCCCCGAACGTAGAATTGGGAAAACCAAATAAACATGGATGAAGTAAAAAGAAGTTGCTTCACCACTTTTCCGAATTATTTGAAGCAGAATTAGAGCACGCTTCTCACGAAATTTCTTAAAACTATTTACTAAAACTAGTGAGGAGGCTTTTGCTTTCCAATTTTCCATTTCTCCTGTAATCTTCAGTTTTAACAATTCCAACACCTTCCGCAATCCATTGTTTGGAAGTGGTTGACATGGAAGGCCCCATGCTTTTGGTGGAGTGGTTTGGGTTAAAACGTAGCATTCAAAGGTTCCGGCTGGTGTTTCAATTGTTTCCATACCCAATACTTCCCTATTGGTAATATCGGTCTTGACGGTCATATTCATCCCAGAGATATTCATCTTAATGGTCACATTGGCATCTGGGAGTTCATCGCCAACATTTATATCATTTGGAATTTCAAGGTTGGTGCCGGTAATTTCTGGATCTATATTCATGCCCGAATAAGCATTCATCATCCCAGAATTCATAAATGATTTGAAATCTATTGAAACCCTTCCGTCTGCACAAAGAGCATCGTAATTGGTTGAGCTAATTTCCTCTCCTTTTGTCATAAAGAATGGTATTCATATTAGCAAGGGTACCGTCATTTCCATCGGTCACTTCCAATACCTCATAGACTACTTTGCCTTGAGCTTTATCCTTTGTTATAAAGGGTTAATTCAGATTTGGAACCTTCAGAAAACGGATAAAATTTACTGCAATTATTTTGGGAAAATCCAAGAAACGTGAAACTCAATACGGTAAAACAGGTCAATACTAATTTCATGATGGTTATAGTTTTAGGTGATCCTTTAAAATATAAAAAATTGAAAATAAGAACTTCCTTGCCGTTAAGCGTTCTTTATTTAATGATGCGTCGACCGCAAACCAGTAAACAACTAATTAATTTACTTGGTACAGGATAATCTCATTGTCCTGCCCTTTCACGATAAGATTGACTTTGCCATTTCTATTGGCGTCTCCCAGTGCTGCTTCCGACGTGCCATAAACAGGGAAATTAGGTAGTAATGTTCCAGAACTATCAAAGAGGTACACTTGATGATTAACCAATTCTGTAAGTGTTATATAGGTTGCATTCTTCGTTCGAAATATTTGGGGTTTGCTGTAGGAGCCGATGGGTAATTCGGTAAGCTTTCCATTGACGCGAAGCAAATGATCGTCTAAGGTGGCTTTGGTGGCTCCACTGAACCGTAAACCAATAGGAGTTGGTGACATCCAGTGCTTGTTTTGAATTTTTCCAGATTGGGAAATACTCAACTTTTCATTGTTTTTGGAAATCACACAAATTGGACCCTTCTTTAACTATTGGAATGCTTGAAAATTCAAACTTTTGGTTTATCGCAACTCGGGTTTTTCCTGTTCGGCTCAAAATATTCGTGGTGCCATTTTCTTCAGCAATCAAGATATAGTCTTTGTTTCCAATCCGTATATGATTGGGTGGTAATATGATATTGGAGCCGGCTTTGAAAAGTAAAACCGTTAACCCGCTGCCCCTTGCGATCATACATAAGCACCCCTTTTCCTGGGTGACTACAAACCTATATTTTCTGTTGTTATCATAGTCGAATACTGAAAGAGGTTGAGTAATATCATCCTTAAACCTCAATGGAAATGGAGCAACCGTATTCCCTTTTCGATCTATTACATGTAATTCATTCTTTGTTGTAAAGGCAAGTTGTTTTTTCCATTCCTAAGAATATCGACTTCAGCAATTTCACCAATGATTGGTTTACCCATTGATTTTTTCCATAGCACCTTTCCATTGGCCGCAATGAGATAAAGCTCATTATTGATGTCTTGTACCACAATGTCTTTTCCGAAGGTATAGTGATTGGTAAAGAATTGGGGTCTATTCATTAGAGGGTTTTCCAATTCAATTAAGGTAAGTTGTTGCACTTTACCCGATGCGATTTGTTGGGATGAGGCTTGCTTGGCTGCCATGTTTGGGCGAAATCACGATCATAAACCAAGGCTACTGCGATGATGGGATATTCATTTGCAGGACTGGCTGAAGTATTGAAAACGCTTGTAAACCAACCCTCCACTTGTTCTTGAAGATGATATTCAACATAGGAGGCAGATCGAGGAAGCAGCAGGGATGTATTTTCGTAATAGGAAGACTCTGAAAGGGTGGCACCGTTTCCTAAAGAAGTAATTGCGTTTTCCGCCACTGTATTGGTTTCAGCAAAGAATAAAATCGTCCCATTGAAAACCACCCCATTATGTTGTTGTTCAAATAGAGGTCCGAAGCACTGAAATAGGAAACTTCTTCTGTGATTTCATACAATGGTATTTCCCTAAATTCATTTCTTTCAGAGATAAAACGTCCTAAGCTCCATGGATAATTCGCTATCTAAACTTTTAAGAGCTATCATTTTTCCATCTCCAAATTCAATTTGTGTAACTTCTTGGATCGTTTCAAATAAAGGATCCATTTGTATGGTATCACCATGTAGCCTATACAGCTGTTTCTCGAAGCTTTCCACCGAAGAAAAGTTAAGGAAACTGCTTTCTTGGCTGTAGTTGGAATGACGGTTACGGCGTCTATGGGTTGGGGTTGTTGCCCCTTAAAACAGAGAGCCATTCGGTGGGAATCATGATGTAATACAACACCTTCGCGGTCAATCCATCGGGAAGAACTTGCAGCTCTATTGCTGTATTTGATGCCCAATCAACTGAAACTCATCCCGAACAAAGGGCGGTACTATTGTGGCATAAATCAATCCTTCGCCATCTTTGGCTTTAAATGCCCTCTGGAAAGAGCTTGATACACCTGTATTTGGGTCAAGGGCATCCTTAAGCATATTTAGGGAAGAGCTTAGGATAAAGGTGCTATCAATGACGGTTTGATAATATTGCGCTTCTCCAAATCCAATTTTATGTATGCCCATGTTGGGTTTCTCCATCTTTTCCGATCTCCAAAGAGCAAGGGAATCAGCATTAAACATGACCTTATTTACAGATCCTAGGAGTGTAAAATGGGTCAAGCTATCTGTCCATTGTAAAGACAATAAAACAGACCCCTCAACGTCTATCTCATCAAAAAGCTTGGTGTTTACTTAAAATATCATTCAGCGGATTTTCCTTTAATTGAGCCAAGAGGGAGTGTTCAACTAGCGAGGACCGGTTTAAATCCCATTGGGTATTTTTAGAAGGATATCTGAGGGAGACGGGACATAATCAATTAATTGTTTTGACTCGTCCTGTTGCGTATTGCATGCGAATACTGTGATAACCAGAATTCCCAAAAAACAATTTCCCAAACTTTGCATAGCTACACAAATGTAACAAGGATTGCATCATCATTATCGGATCTATCAAAGAGTTTATCGACGTGTTTTAACAGTGGGAGTTTGCCTGTCTAAAATCAATTTTTAATTGATTTGGCAACAATTTGAAGCTTTTTCGGTGGTATTTTGTAGGCCAAGGATTTTAATGCAGCCCGGTGTTCTGCTGTAGGATAACCTTTGTTTTTTCCAATGATAGGCCGGATATTCATGGTGCAGTTTTTCCATAAAGTCATCCCGGTACGTTTTGGCCAAAATAGAGGCCGCTGCAATATGCATGTACTTAGCATCACCTTTTACCACGCATGTATAGGGAATTTCGTCAAACGATTTAAACCTATTTCCATCAACTGCAATATATTAGGAAGGATGGACAATTCCTAATCGCGCGTTTCATCGCGAGAATAGAGCGTTCAATATGTTGATTTTATCGATTTCTTCCATCATTACATGTTGTACGGAATAACACAAGGCTTCTTCTTCAATGATATTCCGTAATTGATCCCTTTAATTTTGGAGAGTTTTTAGAATCGTTGATAAAGGGATGGGAAAAGTCATCTGGGAGGATCACAGCCGCCGCCGTGACGGTCCTGCAGACATCCCTTCCAGCCTCGTCAGTTCCACACTCAAAAGGTGATGGTGTATTTTAGATTTTAGCATTGCAATTAAAAATACACAATTCCGTTTAAAAATTTACCTTTGTCGAAAGAGAAGACTTTTTAAGATAAAACCTCAATTTTGTAGGGCTTACTCTAATAGGCTAAACCGTTGATTCTATGAAAAAGCATTGTTGCCAATTTTGATGTTCTGTTGTTGGGCAACGATGTTGGCGCAAACAGGTTCGTGTAGTTTTAGGTCTGCATCCCACGAAAAAGCGAAAACCTCCTATTGACTTATACAGGATCATCACTTTGGATAATGATACTACGGTGGTAGATACCACGCTTTCCATCGCCAAGGAATACCAGTTCAATTACTTAAGAAGGGATGATTTTGAACTCCTTCCTTTTCCCAATGTGGGTCAAACCTATAATACATTAGCCATTAGCTTTGACGAAGAAAACACGAAACCCTTATTTGCGGCACAATCCCATCATTTGAACTATATAGATGTGGAGGATATTAAGTATTATAGTGTGCCTACGCCATTAACTGAACTATATTTTAAGACCGCATTTGAACAGGGCAGCAATTAGATGCATTCTTTACGGTCAATACCAATGAACAATTTAATTTTTCCATTGCCTATAAGGGGTTCGGTCCTTGGGCAGTATCAAAATATTTTAACCAGCACAGGGAATTTTAGGTTCAGCAGTCATTATCATACGAAGGACAGACGCTTTAGAATAAAAACATTTTACAGCCCAGGATGTATTGAACCAGGAAAATGGAGGGCTTACTGAAAACTCGAAGTCCCTTTTGAACAGGGAAACCCCGAATTTGATGATCGGGGTCGATTGGATGTGCTTTTGAGAATGCCGAAAACAAACTCGAAGGTCTTCGGTTTTGGGAGAACAGAATACGATTTGATTCCTCAGAAGGATAGTTTAAAAGTGACTCGGTTAGCTTGGGTGCCACCTTGAGTTATGAGGATCGGTTTTATGAATTTCGGCAGGAAGAGCCTTTTGAAGGATATGGCGAATCTTTTAAATCACAGGATCTAAGAAAAACAACCAAGTTGGAAGATTTTCAAGCGAAGGCTGATGTAGAATTTGAAAATAGCACCTTGGGAACCCTAAGAGGTTTCATAGGCTACACCGATTATAATTACGGCTATAATTCTATTCTTGAACTGGTAGATGGCCGCATTACCAACCGATTGAAAGGTAACTTGGTGCAGGCAGGCGCCCAATATGAGAAGACCTACCGTGGGTTCTCTATTTTGGAGGTGCCATCAATATCTCGGGTGATTTCGATGGCAATTATTTAATAGGCGGTGCCTCTTTTCAGTTGAACGATGATTATTCGTTACAAGGACAGTTTAAAATTCATAGTGTAGCGCCCAATTTTAATTATTGTATCAGAGTGATTATGCCAATTATAATTGGCAGCGAAACTTTGAGAATGTCAATCTCCAGGAATTACGATTTACACTGAAGGCAAAAAGTTCCTAAATGCTTCGGTTAGTTATACGGGAATTGATGATTACACCTATTTTACCATTCTTGATGGTGATGTCACTCCATCACCCAGCAATATGGAGAGCGGGTGGATTACCTTAAGGTCAAGGCTGAAGGGAGTTTCGATGGAAGAGCTTCGCTTTGATGAATACTGTTATGTATCGAAGTAGTGAGTGGGGAAGGGGTGTTGAATGTTCCACAAATTGTGACTAGGCAGTCCCTTTATTTCCAAGATGAGTGGTTTTAAAAAGCAGCCTTTATACAAACTGGAATTAACTTCAAGTATTTTACTTCATATAATATGAATGGGTATGATCCAGTCTTGGCTGAATTCTATGTGCAGAATACTGAAGAATTGGGAGGGTTTCCATTGGTTGATATATTCTTCAATGCAAAAATCCGTCAAACACGGATTTATTTCAAATACGAGCACATCAATCAGCTATTCAATAGTACTAACAATCATTATTCCGCACCGAATTATCCCTATCGCGATGCTGTGATCCGTTTTGGAATGGTTTGGAATTTCTTTCTGTAGGTTGAGGTGTATTTTAATCGTGCAATAAACTCCTTGAAATTACGATCTTTTGGATTTCACTGGTCCCTTCGTAGATCTGCGTAATTTTGCATCTCGCATTAGGCGTTCCACATGGTATTCCTTAACATAGCCATTTCCACCATGTATTTGAACCGCTTCTACCGTAACTTCCATGGCCACCGACTAGCATATAACTTCGCCATGGCACTGCTCATATCGTAATTATTGCCCTGGTCTTTGTCCCATGCTGCTTTCATAACTAAATGACGGGCTGCCTCAATCTTGGTGTGCATATCTGCAAGTTTAAAGGCAATGGCCCGATGGTTTGCAGATTTCTGTACCAAAGCCTTTCTTATTTTTGAATAATCCTTGCCAATTCATAGGCCCTGCGGCAATTCCTAAGGCTTGTGCTGCGATTCCTATACGTCCGCCGCTTAAGGTTTCATCGCAAATTTAAATCCAAATCCATCCTCGCCAATCCGGTTTTCCTTAGGAACTTTGACATCATTAAAGTTTAAGGTATGGGTGTCGCTTCCGCGAATTCCTAATTTATCTTCCTTGGGTCCAATCTCAAATCCTCCCCAGCCTTTCTCTACAATGAAAGCATTGATTCCTCGATGCCCTTTTTCACGATCTGTTTGTGCGATAACAAGGTATACATCGGCACTTCCTCCATTGGTAATCCAATTTTTGTTCCGTTCGGGACATAATGATCACCGTGATCTATCGCGGTTGTGCGTTGAGATGTTGCATCGCTTCCTGCTTCGGGTTCACTCAAGCAAAAGCACCTAGCGATTCACCCGTTGCGAGTTTAGTGAGGTATTTTTGTTTTGCTCCTCCGTGCCAAAATTCTGCAATCCATAACACACCAATGAATTGTTTACCGAAACTATTACGGATGAGGATGCATCAATTTTGCTAAGCTCTTCCATAACCAAAACATAGCTACGGTATCCATTCCGCCACCTCCATACTGTGGGTCAACCATCATACCCATAAAACCCAAATCGCCCTTACTCTTTACCTGTTCTTTAGGGAACTCTTGCTTAATATCCCTTTCAATTACTCCAGGGAGCAATTCGGTTTTGGCAAAATCACGGGCGGCATCACGTATCATTAAATGTTCTTCGGAAAGACTAAAATCCATAATTTGAGCTTTTTTCTAAATCGTTTTCGTAAGCGTGTGCAAAGATACTTTTTACAGAGTTTTATTCAATAAATCCTTCTATTTTACCAAAATGAATAAAAGCAGTTATTTTGTTCTTGGAGTTATGAGCGGCACTTCATTAGATGGGGTGGATATAGCACATTGCAAATTGTGGCTTGATGGAACGCAATGGAATTATGAAATCATTCACGCGGAAACCATACCCTATTCCAAAGAATGGATTGATGCATTGGTCAAAGCCATTGATTCTAAGCAAAATCAACTTTTGGAATTAGATAAGGATTACACGCACTACTTAGGAAAACTAATCACCAACTTTTACAAAAAACATGACATACAATTCATAGATGCTGTATGTAGTCATGGACATACCATATTGCATCAACCTCGGGAAGGGTCACCTATCAGATGGGTAATTTGGAGTCCCTAGCAACGCAACTAGGGGAAACGGTGGTTTGTGATTTTCGCGTTCAAGATGTGGAGCTCGGCGGACAAGGGGCGCCACTGGTTCCAATTGGGGATCAAATGTTGTTTAGTGCATATGATTATTGTTTAAATCTAGGGGTTTTGCCAATGTTTCCTTTCAAGATCGGGAACATAGAATCGCTTACGATATCTGTCCCGTAAATGTTGTTCTCAATCACCTTGCTCAAAATTGGGGCATGAATATGATGCATCGGGAACCATAGCGGCATCCGGTTTTAAATCTGAACTATTACAATCCCTCAATTCGCTGGAGTATTACCAAGCACCAATTCCGAAGTCTTTGGGCATGGAATGGGTTTATGAAAAAATTTTCCGATACTTGAAAACATGGATGATAGTATCCCCAATTTAATGCATACTTATGTACGCCATATCGTAGACCAATTGTCTGGGGTTTTACCCAAAGACCGCAGTATTTTGGTGACCGGAGGAGGAGCTTATAATTCGTTTTTAATAGATCAGATTAAATCGGTGCTGGCCTGCAGATATCTATACCTACTTCACAATTGGTTGAATACAAAGAAGCCTTGATCTTTGGTTTTTGGGGTCTTGAAACTTCGGGGGAGATAAATTGTCTATCCAGTGTTACAGGAGCTGAACAGGATCATTCCAGTGGACAAGTTTGGAAGCCTTAATTTTACATAAAATTAATCTTAAGCCTTTTCAATTTTTATATTTGTCATCTTTACATCTTCTATGAAGGAACTTCTTAAAAAGTACGAAGAAAACCCCCGAAATAGTTTTCCACTGGAACGACCCAGAAACCGAAGCAGAAGGTTGGGTGGTTATTAATTCTTTACGCGGTGGTGCATCCGAGGGGAACCCACATGAGACCTGGTTTGGACCAAAATGAAGTGCTTAGTTTAGCTAAAACCATGGAGGTCAAGTTCACCGTATCGGTCCGCCTATTGGTGGGGCCAAATCGCATCAATTTTGATCCAAATGATCCGCGAAAAAGGTGTTTTAGAACGGTGGTATACCGTTGCCCCTTGTTAAAGGCCTATTATGGCACAGGTGGTGATATGAATGTTGATGAAACCCATGAGGTAATTCCAATTACGGAATCCAGTGGAGTTTGGCACCCTCGAGAAGGTGTTTTAATGGACACTTCAGTCCGACAGAGGCCGATAAAATCAATCGTATCGGTCAGTTAAGGCAAGGAGTTATCAAGGTGTTGGAAAATCCAGAATACTCCCCAGATGTCCATCGAAAATACAGTGGCCGATATGATTACAGGATATGGAGTTGCCGAGGCGGTACGACATTATTATGATATTGTATGGCGGTGATGTTAGTGGGAAACGGGCGGTTGTTCAAGGTTTTGGAAATGTAGGGGCTTCAGCAGCTTATTATTTGGCCCAAATGGGAGCTAAAGTTGTTGGAATTATGGATAGCTCTGGAGGAGTAATCAATGAGAAGGGTTTCAATTTGATGATATCAAAGAATTTTTCCTTCAAAAGGATGGCAACAAGCTCGTTGCTGAAAAGATGATTCCTTTGATGAGATCAATCAAAGAATTTGGTCCATGCCTGCTGAAATTTTTGCACCCTGTGCCGCTTCCAGGCTCATTACACAGGCACAAGTTGACGCCATGATTAATTCTGGACTTGAAGTGGTAAGCTGTGGTGCCATGTGCCATTTGCAGATAAGGAAATATTTTTGGGCCTATTATGGAATATACCGATGAACGTGTAAGCTTGATCCCGGATTTTATAAGTAACTGTGGTACGTGTATTTGCCTATTTTATGGAGCGCAAAGTACAGATGACGGATGAGGCTATCTTTAACGATACCTCAATGACCATTAAAAATGCAATTCAAAATACCTATGATAATAGCAGTCAAAAATTGAATATCAGTAGAACGGCTTTTGAAATTGCTCTGAAACAATTAATTTAGACGATAACTAATTCAACCTCCTGTTTATGGAATCAATCATCATTTTAATTTTCGTACTGGGTTATCTTTCCATCACCCTCGAGCACCTTTTGAGGCTCGATAAAACAGTTCCAGCATTAATAATGGCCGCATATGGGCGTTATTGGCAGTTGGATTCAATGCTGGGTGGTTCAATGTGATCGATACCCATGAATACATATGATTTTTCAAAAGGAGGAGAGAAGTTACACGGATTTGAAAATACCTTGTTGCATCATCTTGGAAGACTGCAGAGATACTCATCTTCTTAATCGGTGCAATGACCATTGTGGAGATCATAGAGCCTGCATAGGGGGTTTGAAGTATTGTGAGCCGTAAAAACAAGAAGTAGCGAAAATTACTTTGGATCATTGGTATTTTGGCCTTCATCTTATCGGCGATCATTGACAATTTAACTGCGACTATCGTCCTAGTTACCTTATTACGAAAATTGATTCATAAAAGGAAGAACGATTGTGGTATGCTGCCTTAGTTGTTATAGCAGCAAACGCTGGGGGTGCATGGTCGCCCATGGTGACGTCACCACTACCATGTTGTGGATTGCAAAAAGTAACGGCATTGGGTCTTATTGAATATGTGGTAATTCCTTCCATTATTTGTTTTATAATACCATTCTTTATCGCTCTATATGAAGCCATTTAGAGGGGAGATACAAATGGATTCGGAAAAAGATGCAGTTGCAGAAAGATTGCTCAGTAGTAGAACCATGCTCTTTTAGGTCTGGGAATGATTGTATCTGTGCCGGTTTTTAAAACACTAACCCATCTACCACCCTATATGGGAATGATGTTGGCATTAGGAGTTGTGTGGTTGGTTTCTGAATACATTCACCCCAAGAGGATTTCAGCAAAGAGCGTCGGCATCTTTATTCGGCACACAAAGCATTATCTAGAATTGAAATTTCCAGTATTCTATTTTCCTCGGAATATTAATGGCAGTAGCCGGCCTTGAAAGTTTGGTCTATGGAGTCGCCGATAATGGGGATCCTGTTGGTACCTTAAGGTATTTGGCTGAAGTACTTCAGTCTGCCATTCTAATCGGATGTCGTTGTTATCCTACTCGTTTTATCAGCCATTATTGACAATGTGCCTTTGGTGGCAGCATCTATGGGAATGTACAATTCCCCAACGGATTCAGTTTTATGGCACTTCATTGCCTACCCGCTGGTACAGGAGGAAGTATGTTGATCATTGGTTCTGCAGCTGGGGTCGCCGCATGGGTATGGAGCGTATCGACTTTATCTGGTACTTGAGAAAGATAGCATGGCTTGCCTTTGTTGGATTATAGCTGGTGCAGGTATTCTGCTCATCGAAAGGGTTATTTTTCATCACGTATAACAATTTACTAACCCTTCCTCGTTAACATATAAATAAACCTTACTTATGCTAAACACGCTCATATAGGAGGGCACGGGCGAAGCCGTGCAAAACCTGATCCGGAAACCACTGAAAATCCCTTTCCATCATGGAACTCATCAGGTGGAGGTCTCGGAGGTCAAATCATCATCGCTATTTTATTCGTATTGCTTTTGCTGCGGTCTATATTTATTTTGAACGCATTTTGCGATTAAGGCTGCTTCAAAGATGGATCGCAATTTCATGAATCAAATTCGTGATCATGTTTCTTCTGGGAATATTCAAGGCGCTAAGGTTCTATGTGCCCAACAAAACTCCCCGGTTTCTAGACTCACCGAAAAGGGTATTTCAAGAATTGGGAGTCCGTTGGAAGATATTAACAAAGCGATTGAGAATGCCGGCCGATTGGAAATCTACAAATTGGAAAGAATGTGAGTATTCTTGCAACCATTGCCGGTGCCGCTCCCATGATTGGGTTTTAGGAACTGTAATAGGGATGGTGCTGGCGTTTCATCAATTGGCTACCAGCAGCGGACAAGCCGAAATGGGTAATTTGGCGGAAGGGATATACACGGCTATGACCACTACTGTTGCGGGTTTGATTGTAGGTATTATTGCCTACATCGGATACAACCATCTGGTGGTTCGAACGGATAAAGTAGTGCATCAAATGGAGGCAACTGCTGTTGACTTTTAGACTTACTAAACGAACCGGCTTAATGAATTTAAGAGGACGAAATAAAGTACGTGCAGAATTCAGCATGAGTTCCATGACAGACATTGTATTTCTGTTGTTGGTTTTCTTTTGCTTACTTCTCCCGCGATTACACGATGCTTTGGATCTGATACTTCCGAAGGCTAAGGGAAAATCGACCAATCAACAAAAGGCTTCCGTAAGTATTACAAAGGATGGCGCCTATTACGTTAATAAGGAACGGGTAAGTGAGTACGGTGTAGAAAAGAATTAAAAGCCGTTTTATCGGGGCAAATGATCCTACCATTATCCTCCGGGCAGAAGAAGGGGTGCCTATTGAGGATGCCGTTTTTGTCATGGATATTGCCAATAAAACAATTTTAAAGTAGTCTTAGCAGTTCGACCTAATTAATATGAGTCTCATTGATACCAGGCATAAACGAAAGAGTATGGTGTTAACCATCATCTTGCATGTGATCATACTTTTGCTTTTGTTTTATTTTGGATTGCATTATTTAGATCCGCCCCAGAAAATGAATTGCCGTGAATTTTGGCACAACGGATACAGGCCAGGGTAATTCACAGCCTCTGGAGAAAAAAAACAGCACCCAAACTGACCACACGAACCTGTGCACGAGACAAAATCTGAGATCAAAGAAGAGGTAGTAACAAGAGAACGAGGAGGCTCCAGTAGTGAAAAAAGAAGAGGTTCAAGGAGAAAATAATTGAAACCCCAAAGAAACTCCTAAAAGGAACCTCCCAGAAGCCCGATCCGAAACCGGATAAATCAACAACAGATGCACTTTCAAGCCTAATCAATGGCCCAAAAATGATGAGTGAAGGGAGTGAAGGAAACGATACAGAAGCAGGCGATAAGGGGAATCCCAACGGAGATCAAATGCCAGCAGTTATTACGGTACAGGACTTGGACTGGATGGGGATGGTAATTACTTGCTCGGTGGTAGAAAAGCTTTGAACAAGGAAAAGTTTGTTCAGATTGTAATGAAGCGGGTAAAGTGGTGGTTAGTATTGAAGTGAATAGGGAAGGAAAAGTGATATCTGCAGTGCCCGGTGTTAGGGTACGACCAATAATTCAAAATGTTTACTGGAACCTGCTAAAAGAGCGGCTCTCGCCACGAGATTCAATAAGGATGAAAATGCACCGGCCAAGCAAATCGGAAAGATCATCTACAATTTCAAACTTTCAGAATAGGCTCGGTAATCTGAATTGATTTATCTTTAGGAAAATATATTTGCTATGCGCATACTCCTAACCTTATTCCTCCTTATTGCTACTTTTTTTCATGTTCCGAAGGAGAGGATTCCCTCGGATTGCCGCTGAAGAATTTCCGCATGATTTTATGTTTATGCAACGAGCCTACCCTACAGGGTCCATAAAAACAGAAGCCTATAGTGAAGCGATGGATTGGAAACGTCAACATCAATCCCGATTTGCGGATAATTGGGAATTTGTAGGTCCCGTAAATATTGGTGGAAGAATTACAGATATTGAAATTCCGGTGGATCAGCCGCAAACCTATTTTGTAGGTGCTGCTTCTGGAGGTGTTTTAAATCCATGGATGCAGGTAATTCGTGGAATGCAATTTTGATGAACAAAGTGCCCTTTCCATCGGTGATATTTCCATTTCGAAAAACAATTCGGATTTGGTATGGGTTGGAACGGGAGAGGTGAATGCTGGAGGCGGTTCTCTGGCATATGATGGGGATGGAATCTATAAGAGTTTGGATGGAGGAGCAACTTGGGAAGTAAAGGGGCTGCCAGATGTTGGAAGTATCAGTAAAATTGTCATTGATCCAAATGATGATCAAACAGTATTACTTGGGGCCATGGGACCGCTTTTTAAAATGATCCCAATAGGGCGTTTATCGCACAACGGATGGCGGTGACACATGGGAGCAAAAATTGTTTTAAGTGATTCAACAGGAATTATTGACATGGTTATCCATCCTGCCAATGGAACTATTGTATATGCAGCCGCTTGGGAACGAATCCGACGTCCTCAATATAGACAATATGGAGGCGAAACATCGGATTTATCGATCCATCGATGGAGGAGATACTTGGGACGAACTAACCAATGGATTGCCCACAAGTGCTTCTCAGAAAGGACGAATAAGCTTGGATATATCACAGAGCAATCCCAATGTGCTCTATGCAAGATATGCCGATGCCAGTGGGAATATTCGAGTATACAAAACCAATAACGGAGGGATAGTTGGGTCGCAAAAATAGTGCTCCCTTAACAAATGTGGGGTTTCATTGGTGGTTTCGAGGTATCGTCATAGATCCAACCGATGAAAATACTATTTACAATGTAGATTTTTCGGTTCAGAAATCAACGGATGGTGGAGATACGTGGTCAAACTCTTTTTGAGGGTGCATGTAGATCAACATGCACTGGCATTCAACCCGAATAACTCCGACATAGTGTTACTGGGGAATGATGGAGGGTTTTATGAGTCGAATAATGGAGGGGGTTCATGGGTCAAGGATCAGACACTTCCATCACGCAATTTTATAGAATTTTTGTAGAAATGAAGATCGGGTATATGGTGGGACCCAGGATAATAGTACCATGAGAACGTTAACCGGAGGTACAAATGATTGGCAAATTATTTATCAAGGAGATGGTTTTCAGCCTTTGGTAAATCCGGATAATTCGAACATTATTTATGCATTATATCAATATGGAAATATTGGAAAATCTACCAATGGAGGAGCTTCGTTTTCACCTGCGACTTCTGAATTTCGTGCAGATCGAAAAACTGGGACACCCCTGGTCTTCGATCCAAATGATGGACAAGTCTTGTATACAGGTACACAACGGATGTATAAAACTGTTAATGCGGCAGCCAATTGGAATCCTATAAGTCCCGATTTGACCAACGGACCTGGTGGTGGTAATTTGAATTACGGTACGATTACCAGTATTGATGTTTCTACCAACGATAGTGTGATTTAATTTATGTGGGAACCGACGATGGTAATGTCTGGCGTACCGATAATGGAGGTATGGATTGGATATCCCTTTCTGATGGATTGCACGATCGTTGGGTGACAAAAGTCCAAGCAGGGGATCTTCCCAATGAGGTTTATGTGACGTTTTCGGGATATCGCTATGGAGTTGATGAGGGCATGTTTTTATAGTTCTGATAAAGGTGAAGCCTGGGTTGATATCACCTTTGACCTTCCAGATATTCCTGTCAATGATATTGTTATTTCAAGTTCGGTGTGCGCTTTATTGCAACGGATATTGGGATTTTCAGAAGTAGGAGGATCGTGGAGAGTTTTGGTGTTGGGTTACCTGCGGTCCCCATAACCGATTTGGATTTGAATGCCGCCAATGGGGAAGAATATTTATATACGGGTACCTATGGAAGGTCTATTTATAAAATCTTTATTGGTTTACTACAAACAGATAACTTTGAAGCGTCAACAATTTTAGTGTTTTCCCTAATCCGGCAAATGATATAGTAAACATTCAGTTTTCAAATACAACGACTGGAGTTTTAGACCTATTGGACCCACTTGGGAAACTTGTGTTAAGTCGGCGCATTGATGGGAGTCAAGTTCGATTGCCCATTGATCACTTAAACCCGGACTCTATATTATTCGTTTCAAGACTAAAGCAGTTACCATTCAAAGAAATTGATTATCCACTAATTCTTTAATCATCGAATATCAAGAAACATTGGCATGGCTTTTGAGCAATTACCCATGTACCAGCGAGTAGGAGGCTCAGCGTACAAAGCGGATTTGAGCAAGACCTATGAATTGATGGATTATTTGGGACATCCCGAAAGAACTTTCAAAGTGTTCATATAGCCATATGATTGTTTCGGTATTTCAAGAGTCGAGGATATGGTAGGTTTATATACTTCCCACATCTTAAGGATTTTAGGGAGCGCATAAAAATCAATGGAGTCATGATTCCAAAGGAGGAGGTCGTTTCTTTTGTGGAAGAACATCAACTTTTTTTGAGCATAACCTGTCATTTTTAAATGACCGTAGGTTTTAGCCTTGATTACTTTAAAAGAGTCAAATTGATATTGCAATTGTAGAAGTAGGAATGGGGTCAGTTGGATAGCACGAATGTTCTAACTCCAGAGGTATCCGTTATTACCAACATTGGAAAGGATCATATGCAATTCCTCGGAAATTCAATTGAAAAAATCGCTTATGAAAAAGCGGGTATCATCAAGGAAGGTATCCCGGTAGTAATTGGTGAATCACAACTTGAATCAGATGTGGTTTTGAAAGTGTGGCAAATCAAAACATTCAAATTTGATTTTGCTGATAAACAAATTGTTTCCAACTACCCATCCGATTTGAAGGGGCCTACCAGAAGATGAATCAGCTACTGCATTGAATGCTTTATACGTTCTTCAACAGTTAGGTTGGGACCTTGCTGAAGAATCAATTAAGAAGGGATTACGCCGCGTTATTGAAACTACTGATTGCTCGGTAGATGGCAAATTTTGCAACATAATCCTAAAGTAATTTGTGATGTGGCACATAACAAGGAGGGATTGAAATTATGATGCAGCAATTGAATACGGAGAAGTATAATCAACTGCATATCGTATTGGGTTGCACAAAAAGGACTCAATGAACTTTGCCTCTATTTCCTCAAGATACCACCTATTATTTTGTGCAGCACAAATCCAAGGGCGTTAGAGGCAACTAAATTGCATAAATCGGCGGCAGAACATGGAAGAAATGGCAAGGTATTTCAATCGGTAAAATAGCGTTTGAAAAGGCATTGGAAAATGCAAAGGAACAGGACTTGATTTTTGTTGGGGAGTACATTTGTCGTTGCCGAAGTTTTGTAGTTTTTTATGAATTGTTTGTGGGTTTTAAAACTAACTTATATTTGCATCCGCTAATGCAGGGCGCGTAGCTCAGTTGGTTCAGAGCACTTGGTTTTACACCCAAGGGGTCGGGGTTCGAATCCCTTCGCGCCACTTCGAAAAAATCCCAAAGGACTTCTGGGATTTTATTTTTCAATTTTTCCCACATTTTAGCAGTCAATCGGAAACTTCCAATAAAATCAAAGTTGCATTCATCTGGCTTTATAATGGAAAGAAATGGAGCGCCTTCTGAATCGCGATACAATTGATATATTTCACCAACAATGGGTTCAAAATTGAATTGGCCCCGATACACCAAATGGTTATAGTCATATTGTTCCATAAGTTGATCAAATGCTGCTTTTAGTTCGTCGTATTTAGCCTTGATTTGCTTGTTGACTTGATTGATATTACGGTTTTTCCACTGGGTATCCGAAATCGTAATCTTAGGTGCTCAACACCTGTTGCATAGGTTTTAAAGCCGCATCGTAAAGATTTCGATTCCTCATTGTACACTACTTGGTCTGGTTTCTTACTCATGATCGCTTTGATATTTTATTTCCACTAATATGTTTTGGCGACTGCATTTAAAACCTGATTCGGCATAATCAAAATTTCGTTTTTTGCATGCTTTGTTTTCTTCTTGGACTCGTTTTCGCCACATCCGAAAACTACTGGGTTTCATCTCCCGCCTCATTAAATGTGACATCTTCACTCATACCAAATTGAAATTCGATGGCTTCAAAAGGTTCGGTCTTCCGCCATTTCAATAATCCGGTCTATTTCCCTTGGTGTTCGATTTTCAGTATTCATCTGGATGTTCAATTATGTGTTGTGCCCTTTCCTTATGGGCCTTTAAAGTATCGTGGTTCATTTATTTAATAAATTCATCATCATGCCCATTCGTCTGTTATTCTTGAAATGCTCCTTTTGTCATCTAGAAAGTTCCAGTAAAGGCTATTAAACGGACAAGCATCCTCACCTGTTTTTCTGAAACCTTATAATGACAATCACTGCAATAATTGCTCATTTTATTGATATAACTTCCACTGGAAACATAGGGTTTGGTGGCAACGATTCCCACATCGGCATATTGACTCATCCCTCTTGTATTGGTGATTTCAACCCACTCAATCGCATCGATGTATATGCCTAGTACCAGGCATCCACCTCATCTGGATGGATTTGAGTTAATAGAGCAAAATTACCAGTTATCATAAGTCGTTGAATGTGATGGGCATAGGCATCATCCAGACTTTGACTTATCGCATGATGCATGCAATTCATTTTAGTATTACCTGAAAAGAATTCCGGAAGGCTATTGCGGTTGTCAATGTATTTAACGATTGATAGTGGGGCATTTCTTAATAAATTCCCTCAGGAATTCCCTCCAACCAATAATCTGCCGAACAAACCTTCCACTTGTGAGATGTGGATGTCATCTTTGTGCCCTCTCCAATGTTCAATTACCTTGTTTACTACTTTGGCGTGATAAATTTAATTATGCAAATGATAGTCT
>JACADM010000065.1_pt1 | contig 24247 bp, 38 predicted proteins | sample 7512371 | NCBI WGS metagenome assembly JACADM01 (sample SAMN14389041, study PRJNA612141) | algae metagenome | isolation source: non-axenic algae culture | place: India: Navi Mumbai | collected 2017-01
GAGAAGCGCTTCAAGGCGGTATTGGCGCTGCTCGAGGCAGGCGGCCACACGAGCGAAATCCTGGTCACGACAAAGGCGGGCGATGCCGCCGGTTTCGTTCGGGCAACGACATCAGACAACGCCGATATCCTGGCAATCGCCGGCGGTGATGGCACGATCAATGATGCAATCCAGGGAGCCGGCCCGCAGACGCCGCCCCTGGGGCTCATACCGCTCGGCACAGCGAATGTGCTGGCGCACGAGCTCGGCATCGGCACGGATCCACACCGATCGCGAACTGCCTTGTGGAAGCGCGTAGCCTTAAGATCCGGCCGGGCCAGGTCAACGGGCACCGCTCATGATGATGGCCGGCATCGGGCTGGACGCCCAGGTTGTTTCGGATCTCAGCCGCGCCACCAAGACCCGCTTCGGCAAGGCCGCCTATCTGATCGAGTTTTCCGGACACTGAGGTCGATGGTCCTGCCCGCCGGTGGACGTCCGGCTGGACGGTGAGCCCGAAAAGGCAGCGACACTGATCGTCAGCCGTGGCAAACGGTATGGCGGGACATTTGTCCTCGCACCGGATTGTGATCTCGCCAACCCGTCTTTTTGCGCAACGATATTTCCTCCAGGCAGCGCTCTGTCTGTCTTCGGACGCTTTCTGCTGAACCGGCAGGCCTTCTCCTGCGGCTTGGTCTCGTTGCCCAACGGCCGGCCAGAGCAGTCGAAATCCTGGGTCCCCTGGGCGACCGATACAGGCCGACGGCGATATCGTGGCGCATGCCCCTGCGCAGATCTCGGTTTGCGAGCAGCCGATACGCCTGTGCGTCCCGGTGTCCCGGCGATAATACGAGCCTTTAAGATCAATCTCGGCTTTCCAGCCCGGCAAGATGGACCAGTCGGCGGCATGCACTCATCAGTCGAAGTCTTCGCGCGCGGCAATGGGCGGCTCCGGCACAGTCGTCAACGCATACTCCAGCGCCTCGAGAGCCCTTCCAGTTCGGTGTAGAAATGGGCGTTGGATAGGCCTTGTAGGGAAGGTTGCCCGGACAGTCCGGCAGGATGACATGGCGGCCGGCAACCAGCGCATCGGCGGTTGCCGTGCACAGGATTTCGCTGCGCGAAGGGTTCACCATCACCCGGTATCGTCCGATATCGGACCAGAACCGCCGGTTCGGTCCGAAGAAATCGCAAATCCGCGCCTTCCTCTCGTGCGAAGGCACGAAACTCTGCTTCATCGCGTCCTCCGCCGATGACATCGATGGGCCTTTTGGCACGCGCAGCGATGCGGGCAAGGTCGTCCAGGCCTTTTTCCCAAAGGAAAGCTCCGAGAAAATAGATCCCTTCGGTTTCCTGCGTAACGAGAGGCACTGCGCGTAACCGGGCATGACACCGGTCCCCGTTCCACAGGCATTGTGATGCCCGGCAGGGTGAGGGCGGGCGACAGGCTGAGGGGCAGATCGATGCGCAGCCGCAGGGCGCGGCCGTGAAGAAAGGGACACCAGCCGGCGAGGCTGTTTGGAAACGGCAGCCCGGACATGCGGATGTAGGTTTCATAATCCGTCATGCTGAGGCCGATCGTCTTGTCCGCCCGGATGCCTCTGCGCCCGGTCGTTACCGGATACCAGCACAGATGCTCCGGCTCGCTCGCGATCAGGCACCGGGCCGGCGGCGCGGCGCGGTAGACGTCTTCCATCGGCACGATCGACCCCATGCCTGCCACAAACCTTGCTCGATAAGGCCGGCATTCCGGAAATTTGTAGGGTCCGAATGCTTCAAGTTCCGTCTGGAGCCAGTCGACCTGCTCGTCAAAATCGACGAAGCGCGTCTCGCCCCACAGCCGTTGCTGTGAAACCTCATCCAGCCAGGGAAGAACATAGACAACCCGATAGCCAAGCGTTGCCAACCCGCAGGCGTGCCACAGCGAGATGAAGGACGGTCCGGTCATCCACGGCAGGGCGGCACTCGTCAGAACCGCAAATCATGGCTCTCTTGACCTTTGGTACGTTCGCCAGACAGGGGCACTTGTCTCCAGTTTCAACAGCCAGAACACGGGCAACGATCTGCCAGCACCCTGAAGCGAAGGACGCGGCAGGCTGGCGTGAGACACCAGAACACATGATTCTCCGCCCGAGACAATCCACCATCGCAGGTCCGGAAAGCCAGACAGGCCAGAACGCTAACGCCCGTTTTCGGCCTGTATTTTCCACAAGACGCCTGGCACGCCAAATGGTGAGGCCTTGTCACAAACGCGCGAATGAGGCCGTCTAAGACGAAAGTCACCCGCTCGTGACTTTCGGTTGAGTGCTCCATTGCATATTTTAGGGGCAATCGAACAAGGAATTGAGCCAAATGGTGGGATCGTTTTCCCGGAAGGCCGGCAAGGCCTCCGCACCGCGCTTATTGTAACCGGCGGAATAGTTGCCCTGGCCGCGCCAATCAACGGCGCGCAGGCGCAACCCGAAAAAGTCATCGAACTGTTTACCAGCCAGGGCTGCTCCTCGTGCCCGCCGGCCGATCGGCTGCGGAAAAGCTGGTACAGGAAGACAACAACGTCCTGACCATGGTGATGCCCGTCGACTACTGGGATTATCTCGGCTGGAAGGACACGCTGGCAAGTCCCGTCAACTCGCAGCGTCAGCGGGCCTATGCCGCGCGGCGCGGTGACCGGTCGGTCTACACCCGCAAATGGTGATCAACGGCGAGGAACACGTCGTCGGCAGCCGCGAGGGCGATGTCCGGGCAGCACTGGCACGCACCGACCCCTTTACCGCGACGATCGACCTGAAGATTACCGACATGGTCGTCCAGGCAACGGTCAACGGCTCCCTGCCCAAGGGCTTTCAACATGGCGACCGTCTATTTCCTGCGCATGCAGGATGAAGCTCTGGTTGATATCGGCCGTGGCGAAAACGCGGGCCGCAAGGTGCGTTACGTCAACGTGGTGCGCAATCTGCAGCCGATGGGGATGTGGTCCGGCGGCCAGGAGACATTCCGCATGCCGAAGTCCAAACTGATGCTGAAAGGTGACGCCCGCTGCGCAGTTGTCGTGCAGCTTGAAAATCCCGACGGGCCCGGCCGGATCATCGGCGCGGCAACCATGAACAAGAGCGGCGGTCTATGAACCGCCGCTGTGGTGTGGCCAAATATCAATTCCCTCTGAAAAACGAGCCCACCGGCTTCAAAGCCGGGTTGTACCCCCGAGAAAACTGCTACCCCTTGCCCCGTTCGGCCGCCGCTTGAACCGTGAACGCCTTGTTGGCGCACGGTTTGCACGACCCAGTGGCCGGTCAGGTTCTCTGCTTTGCCGGTGTCTGGTGAAGCAAATCGGTCCTGGGGAATGCATGAAGTTGAAGCGCAGGCTTCAGATAGCCTTTTTGAGCATCGTTTTCGGCTTGATCGTTCTCGGTCTCAAGATCGGCGCCTACCTGCTGACCGGCTCCATAGCGCTTTATTCGGACGCGTTGGAAACGACGGTCAATATCGCGTCGGCCATCGCAACACTTGCAGCCGTCTGGTTCGCCGCCAAACCCGCCGACAGCAACCACCCCTACGGCCACGACAAGGTTGAGTATTTCGCGGCGGTTCTCGTCGGCGTGATGATCGTGCTTGCCGCCCTGTCGATTTTCCGCGCGGCTTGGCTCGGCTTCATCAGTGGCGACAGTCCGGAATATTCGCCAGCCGGTATCGGCATGAACCTGCTTGCCGCCGTCATCAACGGCGCCTGGGCGCGATACCTGATGAAATACGGCAACACGCAAGATCACCTGCCCTTGTTGCGGACGGCAAGCACCTGATGACCGATGTGGTCAGCTCCGTCGGGGTTCTGGGCGGCGTTGTGCTGGTGATGCTCACCGGCTGGAAAGTCATGGATCCCGCGCTTGCGGTTCTTGTCGGTCTCACCGTTCTCTGGTCCGGCTGGGCCTCGTCAAGGAATCCGTCGGCGACTGATGGACGAGGCCGCCTCGCACGACACATTGGACAAGATCCGTGTTCTGATTTCCGAACATGGCGAAGGTGCCCTGGAGGCGCACGACCTGCGCACTCGCATTGCCGGCAAATCCACCTTCATCGATTTTCACCTGGTGGTGCCGGGCGAAATGTCCGTCGACAAGGCTCATGAGATCTGCGACCGGATCGAGATTGCCATCGTCGAAGATGTCCCCGGAGCCCGGATCACCATTCACGTCGAACCGGAACACAAAGCCAAGCATTCGGGCATTGTGGTGCTCTAGGCCAGCCTTCAAAAATAGTAGGGATAGCGGCCGATACGTGCCGTTTTGCCATCATTAACGACACCGGACGACTGAACGCAGCTCATGCTCCAGCACCTTTTTCAGCTCTTGCTGCTTGCCAGGCCGACGCTTGGGTGCGCCTGCGGACTGGCCGAAATCCAGCTTGCCCTTGCCTGTGACTAACCATAATACTCTGCAACCGGCGATCCTCGCCGCCGTCTCACTGACGGGTCAGTACCGGGCAAATGCTCAATTCGGAACTGTTTTGGCGTGCCAAACCGGCAACTTCGAAACATCTGCATTCCGTCCTCGCAGCTCTTCCGCCCCGGTTACTTCGGAACGATTTGAGGAACCAGTCTCATATGCCCAACTGGCGGCGCTGGCATGCCCAGCTTCTTGATCATCTGATCCTGATCGGCGGCGCCCTTGTGATGACGCTGCCTGTCTATTCGATCTTCGCCGCAACCACCCATGAGGGCGGAAGGGTTCGGCCAAGGCTCGATCTGGAGCGGCACGCTGGAAAACTACGGACACTTTCTGCAGACCGGCGCGGGCTTTTCCGTGACGTCACTGCATTGTCGATGATGTGGAATTCCTTCCTGCTGGGCGCTGGATTTGCGACCCTGAGGTCGTTCTGTCCCTCATGACAGCCTATGCACTGATCTATTTCCGGGTCCGCTTTGCCAGCGCCATCTTCGCCGTGCTTCTGCTGACCCTGTTGTTGCCTCTGGAATCCCGGTTCCTGCCGACCTATGCCGTGACCGTCGAACTTGGCCTCGTCAACACGCGTGCGGGCCTCATCCTGCCGCTGGTCGCCTCCGGCCTTGGGACGCTGTTCTTCCGCCAGTTCCTGATGACGGTTCCGGATGCGCTGCTGGAATCGGCCAGGATCGACGGCGCTGGTCCACTGAAGTTCTTCAAGGACATTCTGGTTCCCCTGTCGTTGCCGACAGCGGCCGCCCTGTTCCTGTTCATGTTCGTGAACGGCTGGAACCAGTATCTGTGGCCGGTAATGGTTACTTCGGAGGAAAGCACCTACACCTTGGTGCGTGGCATGCAGTTTTTCGGCAATTCAAGCCTGCGTGGACTGATGCTGGCGGTGCTCGCGTTCGTGCCTCCGGCCTTGCTTGTCATATTGTTTCAACGACAAGTCGTTAAAGGCCTGTTCGACGGCTCACACTAACGACATCCGGCATTGAAACCGGAGGTCCCTGCCCCAATTTTTTCAGAACGACCCGAAAGGCACCTCATCCATGGCATTTGAAGCGATCCTGTTCGACTGTGACGGCGTTCTGGTGGATTCGGAAATCATCTATGTCGATGTCGAACGCGAACATCTGGCCCGGATCGGCCTGAAGTACGAGCTTCATGAGTATATGGACCGGTTTCCAGGGCCTGGGCAGCACGGATTTCTGGGCGGCACTCGACGTGGATTACCAGACCCTTGGCAAGGGACCGCTGCCTGAAACATTCGGACCGGATCTGGACGCTGCCACCCAGGCACGGATCGACCGCGAACTGGCGGAAATCAAGGGTATCAAACAGCTACTGGCAGCCCATGACGGCCCTCGCGCCGTCGCTTCCTCCTCCCGCCTGCACCGGCTGACCCACAAGCTTCAGCACACAGGGCTCTTCCCTTATTTCGAGCCGCATATCTATTCAGGCGAGCAGGTGACCAACGGCAAACCCGCCCCCGATCTGTTTTTGTTCGCGGCGGATAAACTGGGCGTGGACCCGAAAGCCGCGCTTGTCGTGGAAGACAGTGTCAACGGCGTGAAGGCGGGCCTTGCCGCCGGCATGACGGTTGGGGTTTTGTCGGCGGAGGTCATTGTCACGATGGCCACGCGGAACAGCTGCTTGGCGCCGGTGCACATCGGGTCGTCGACAGCCACGACAACCTGGCCGCGCTGCTGATCAGTGAAAGCACAGCAGCCTGAGGCTGTTTTGGTTCGATCCAAAAATCGGATGGAGCTCGAATATTCCTGAGAGAACCGCGCGCCGTTAGCCGGCGCGCGGCAGGCCGTTCTAGCGCCCGAGATCGTGTTCCGGATTTGCGCTGATCTTGTGGATCGAAAGATCCGCCCCGCGGTGCTCGTCTTCCTGAGACAGCCTCAGACCCATCGTCGCTTTCAGGATACCGTAGACGGCAAGACCTGTCCCAAGGGCGTAGACGCCCCCCAGAACCGTACCGATAACCTGCGAAACGGGAGATACACCGCCAAGGCCGCCTAGGGCCTCGAGCCCGAAGAAGCCAGCGGCGATACCACCCCACGCTCCGCAGATGCCATGCAGCGGCCAGACACCCAGAACGTCGTCGATTTTCAACTTGTTCTGGCAGATCTCGAAACCGATTACGAAGACCCCGCCGGCGACGCCTCCAACAATCAGGCTGCCAATCGGGTGCATGACGTCCGAACCGGCGCAGACGGCAACGAGACCGGCTAGCGCACCGTTGTGCACGAAGCCCGGATCATTCCGGCCGACAACCAGCGCCACAAGAATACCGCCAACCATGGCCATCAACGAGTTGATCGCCACAAGACCGGAAATGCTCTCAAGTGAGGCAGCCGTCATCACGTTGAAACCGAACCAGCCGACACAAAGCATCCAGGATCCCATGGCGAGCCAGGGCAGCGATGAGGGCGGAATACCGATGGGACGGCCGTTGCGGTCGTAACGGCCCATGCGGGCACCCAGCAGCAGAACGGCGCCGAGCGCGATCCAGCCGCCGACCGCATGCACCACCACAGAGCCTGCAAAGTCATGGAACGGCGCGCCGAAGGTCGCTTCCAGCCAGCCCTGGAATCCGAAATTGCCGTTCCAGACCAGCCCCTCGAACAACGGATAGACGATGCCGACCAGCGCAACGGTGGCCAGGCATTGCGGCCAGAACTTCATGCGTTCCGCGATGCCGCCGGAGATGATCGCCGGAATTGCGGCGGCAAATGTTGTGAGGAAGAAGAACTTCACCAGGCTCAGACCCTGAAGTTCGAAGCCTTCACCACCACCTGACAAGGTCGCCGCGTTCACCAGGAACGTGGTGCCGTAGGCAACGGCATATCCGACGAAGAAATACGCCACTGTCGACAGGGCAAAGTCGACAAGGATTTTTACCAGCGCGTTGACCTGGTTCTTTTGCCGGACGGTGCCGACTTCCAGAAAAGCGAAGCCGCCGTGCATGGCGAAAACGAGAATAGCTCCCACAAGGACGAAAAAGACGTCCGCCCCGACCCGGTTTCATTCATTTGACCCCCAGATAGGCAATTTGCCGTTTGTTTTTGCGTTTCGGAGCGCACAGCATTCAAACTGCATGCCAAACGGGCAAAAGCTCAAAAAGACCCGGAAATCAGCCGGTTTTTTAATCGAAACCTTCGGAGACCTCACCGACGGAAGTGTGTGGATCGATTATTTGTAATCATTCGCAAGTTTTTTAGGCAAAACAGGAACTCTGGGCACCTGACCAAAAAAGAGCCCGGGGTTGCCCCCGGGCTTTCCAAGTTTTGCGGTCTGAGCCAATAGACCGCCTGGGAGATTTTTGTCGGCGCCGCCTTAGAGGCGGCCGGAGCCGGTTCCGAATTCCGGATAGGCTTCCACACCGATTTCGACTTTGTCGAGACCAAGGGCCTCTTCTTCCTCGGACACCCGGATACCCATGGTGGCCTTGAGACGAACCAGATCACCGAGCTTACGACCAGGGTGAACGCACCGATGGAAACGATACCGATCAGCTGGGTGACGTAGGAAGCGTCGGAGTTGGACAGTGGTACGATGAGCGTGCCCCAGATACCTGCCAGCAGGTGAACCGGGATGGCGCCAACGACGTCGTCGATTTTCAGCTTGTCGAGCATCGGAACCGCGAAGACCACGATCACGCCACCGACACCGCCGACGAAGACGGAAACCCACACGCTCGGTGCAAGCGGTTCTGCGGTGATGGCAACCAGACCTGCCAGAGCGCCGTTCAGAGCCATGGTCACGTCGACCTTCTTGTAGAGGATCTGGGTGAGAACAACCGCGACGACGACACCGGCAGCAGCAGCCATGTTGGTGTTGGCGAAGATGCGGGAGATGTCGGAGACGTCACCGATGGAACCCATGGCGAGCTGGGACGCACCGTTGAAGCCGAACCAACCCAGCCACAGGATGAACGTGCCGAGGGTTGCGAGCGGCATGGAGGAACCCGGGAACGGGTGCACGGAGCCATCCGCACCATACTTGCCTTTACGGGCACCAAGGATAACCGCACCGGCCAGAGCAGCCCAGCCACCGACGGAGTGAACGAGAGTGGAACCGGCAAAGTCGGAGAACTCAGCGCCGCCGATAGCCTTCACGGCTTCGCCGTTGAGCCAGCCGCCGCCCCATTCCCAGGAACCGGTGATCGGGTAGATGATGCCCGTCAGGACAACCGTGAAAGCAGAAAGGCCACAGCTTGATGCGCTCGGCGAGCGTGCCGGACACGATGGACGCGGTGGTCGCACAGAAGACCATCTGGAAGAACCAGTCGGACGCCGTGGAGTAGCCGGTGTCGAGTGCGTCGCCGCCGACGGCGTCAAACGCGTAAGGACCGAAGGAACCCATGAAACCGCCGTCAACGCCGGTGTACATCAGGTTGTAGCCGGTGATCCAGAACATCAGGCCTGCGATGGCGTAGAGCGTGATATTCTTCAGGCACTGCATAGAAACGTTCTTGGAGCGGACGAGCCGGCTTCAAGCATTGCAAAGCCGGCGGCCATCCACATGACCAGGAAACCACCGATGAGGAACAGCAGTGTATTGAAGATATAGGCAACCTCGGGAGAGACTGCGGCTGGAGCTGCAGCGGCAGCCTCGTATCCTGCGCAAGCACCGGCAGAGCCGTAAGGCTCAGCAGAGCCAGCGACGTCGCGCCCTTAGCGACAAGTTTTTTTCATGATACGTTTCCTTACCTAAATCACAGAGCTTCGGCGTCGGTTTCGCCGGTACGGATGCGCACGACCTGATCGATCGAATGGACGAAGATCTTCCCATCCCCGATCTGGCCGGTCTTGGCAGCGCCGGAAATCACTTCGACGACCTTGTCGACGGAGGCGGCATCCACAGCGACTTCAATCTTCAGCTTCGGCAGGAAGCTGACGGCATACTCGGTGCCGCGATAGATTTCGGTGTGCCCCTTCTGGCGGCCATAGCCCTTCACTTCAGTCACCGTCAGCCCCTGGATGCCGATGCTGGTCAAGGCATCGCGCACTTCGTCGAGCTTGAACGGCTTGATGATGGCCATCACTATTTTCATTGCTCGTTCCATTCCCCTTCTTAGCGCCCTTCCCGTCGAAGAAGCTCGGCCTACCACCCCGAAACTGCGCCTGGTTCTGTCCCCCTCTGGAAGGATCTTCTCAGGTCTTCGGCTTCACCACGTGTCGTGGCCCCGGGCCGGTGTCGGCTCTTACTAATCAAGGACCGTGCCAACTTGGCTTTTTCGGAGAGTCTTTCGCGGAATCCCGCGGTTTTGCAGTGCAAAAACGCCGGAGCCAACTTTGTGGCATAAATGGGATGACGGCTTTTCAGGCAGTTTTTCTGCCTATTTTTTACACACGACACACTTTCGAGGTTAAAAATTGTGCACAAAAGACCGGCAATCGCTCCTCGCATAAAAATGCGGCACCTGAACCGGTCAACAAAGTTACGGCAGTGCAAACGGACGTGCCTCGCCACTGCGGCGGCAGCCCGCCGCGAAAGCAGCTACTGCCTCAGTGCGGAGGCACAATCCGTATCTCAGGTTCCAGGTTGAGGACTGGTGCTGCCGCCTGTTTACGAAACTGTCAGAGAAAGGGCTGCCACATCGAATAAGTTCGAGCTTGTTCGGGATCCTGGAGTATACTTTTCAGAAGTAACCCCGGAAGATGCAGCCATTAGTTGCCCTGCCTTTTCAACGACCCCATCCCAACGGACCAACCGGCAGAGGTAGAATGAGACACAGTGCCAAGCTAGCGGCCATCGCCCTTTCGTTCTTGCCGGGTCTTGCGAACGCGCAGGACGTGGCCGACACCATCTATTCCGGCGGCCCCATCCTGACCATCAATGACAGTCAGCCGAAGGTTGAAGCCGTCGCGGTGAAAGACGGGCGAATACTGGCGGCAGGAACGTTGGCCGATATTTCGGCCTTTAAAGGCGAACGACGGGGCGTTCGATTTGAACGGCCGGACGATGCTACCGGGGTTCGTAGATAGCCACGGACACGTGGTCATGGGGCGGAATTCAGGCCCTTTCGGCGAACTTGCTTGCGCCGCTGGATGGCAACGTCACGGATATCGCCAGCTTGCAGGCAACGCTGAAGCCTGGGCGGAGAAGAACGCTGGCGACAGTCGACAAGGTGAAGATGATCATCGGCTTCGGTTACGACAACGCACAACTGGCCGAACTCCGCCATCCAACGCGTGAGGATCTCGACGCGGTCTCGACGGAAGTCCCGATCGTGATCGTGCATCAGTCTGGCCACCTCGGTGTTGCCAATTCCAAGGCGCTCGAACTCGCGGGGATCACCGCCTCGACCGAAAATCCGGAAGGCGGTGTCATTCAGCGCACATCGGATGGAACTCCCAATGGCGTTCTTGAAGAATATGCCTTTTTCAATGTGCTCATCCCGCTGCTCGGAACTCTGGGGCCGGAAGGACTGTCCTGCTTTCGCAGAAGCCGGAGCAGACCTCTGGATGCGCTACGGATATACGACCGCGCAGGATGGCCGCTCTTTCCGGGCGGTGGTCGAAGCCTTGAAGGCGGTCGACGCGGACAAGGGTCTTCCGGTGGACGTTATCGCCTATCCCGACGTGCTCGAAGCGAAGAACTACATCGCCCAGCATGTTTCGCGCGACTACGAAGGCAAAGTGCGCGTGCGGATGCAAGCTGACAATCGACGGCTCACCGCAAGGCTTTACCGCCTTGCGAGACCGGCCCTACTACGATCCCGTCGGCGATTATCCTCCCGGTTATGCCGGATATGCTTCGGTGACGATGGAAAAGGTTCAGGACGCCGTGAACTGGTGCTACGAAAACGGCATCCAGATCATTACGCACGCCAATGGCGAAGGCGCCTCCGACATGCTGATTGCCGCCATTGGCGCGGCTCAGAAAAAATATGGAGACCCCGGCAACCGGCCGGTGCTCATCCACGGCCAGTTCCTGCGTGAAGACCAGGTGGACAGCTACAAGCGGCTTGGCGTTTTCATGTCCCTGTTCCCCATGCACACCTTCTATTGGGGCGATTGGCACAGAGACCATACGGTCGGCCCGGTGAACGCGGACAATATTTCACCAACAGGGGGGTACGCGAACGTGGCATGAAGTTCGGCTCCCATCACGATGCGCCCGTCGCTTTCCCGGACAGCATGCGTATTCTCTCAGCGACGGTCACACGGCGCACCCGGTCGGGCGACATCCTTGGCCCGAGCCAACGGTAGACGTCATGACCGCCTTGAAAGCCATGACCATCTGGCCCGCGTGGCAGCAATCGAGGAAAACGACAAGGGGTCGATCGAAGTCGGCAAGCTGGCCGATTTCGTTCTGCTGTCCGAAGACCCGACGGCGATCGATCCGGAGAAGCTGGCCGGGATAAAGATCGAAGGACCGTGAAAGGCGGCAATCTGGTCTATGACGCACAGAAAGACAGCCGTCGGGGCGACCTCTCCCCGCAATTTCCGGCCTTTGGCAATCCGGAAGCAGCGCATCACCTGATGCATGCGATGTATGACGGCTTGAGCGGCGTTTCCAATCAGTAAGCAGAACGCATGCTGCGTCGGGACGGCCTTCGAAGACCGTCCTGAAGACATAGAAACCAGGTCAATGCCTCCGCCCCAGAAGCAGCTCCCGGCAGATCCTCAGGCTGAGAAGCCGCCGCTTTCCAGATAGGCGATCTCTTCCGGCGTCGATTGCCGGCCGAGAACGGCATTGCGATGCGGAAAGCGGCCGAAGCGGCGGATGACGTCGAGATGGATCAGCGCATAGTGATAGAGTTCCGTGGTCGCCAAGGACGCGACACAGGTCAACAGACCTTTCCTGATGCGCCATGTCTTCTGCTGTTCGAACGGCAGGTAGAAAAAGCCGCGCGCCTCTTTGGAAAACGCCCTGTCAAAACCACGATCAAGCGCTTTTTCGGCGACCTCTACGGCCTTCGGGTCAGCCGGAAAGCCTTGGGGCTGCCGCGGAAGACATTGCGCGGGAACTGGTCAAGCAGGATGAGCAGCGCGAGCGCGCCATCGGCCGTATCCGCCCAGCCATCAAGCTTGCCCTCAGCCGCATCCTCGATAGCGGCCAGGAACCTGTCCCGGCACAACTTGTCGAACTTGTCGTCCTTTGCGAACCATTTCGCCGGCCCGGCGTTCCACCAGAAATCGAGAAACGTCGAGGGAGGTGATCGGCTGGTCTGTCATGGCGGCAATTTCCGGAGATGAAGGAGTGGAACGGGTGCGATCCGTTCCTGCCAGCTTCACTTGCCCGCTGTCAACGCACCGCAGGCCAAATGTCTGCCAGTTGACCTGGTGTTGCCGTGTCCGGGCGTCCAGAAAGCCGCTGTCCTTCAGGGCGGACATTTCCTGCCTGAACGCCTCGACCAGCGCGGGATCCGTTCCCTGGCTGAACACGGCCCACAGCGGGTTGGCAAGTGCTTCAACAAAGACCACCGGCTGCAGGAGGCTGCCGTCATATCCCTGCTTGCAGGCGCTGGCCTCAGCCAGGAACCCAGTCAGCGGCAGCACATCGATCCGCTCCAGGTAAAGCATCTCGATACCCTGGTGAAAAATCGGTGATCGGCACCAGGTTCCGGTTTCCTCGAACCCGAGCTGTTTCAGGTAGGAAAGTAGATTGGAACCGTCCTGAACGCCGATCCGTAGATTGCGATCACGCAGATCCTCGACCGCGTCGGCTTCGATCTCTTCGGTCTGGTCGAGAGCTGGTAGAAATTCTGTCCATAGGGCGAGACCTCGCCCAGCCAGATGAATTTGTCTTCCCGCTCCGGCGTTCGCGACAGCGAGAAGAAAAGCACATTCGGCATGGTTTCGGCCAGGAGCATTGCCCGCTTCCAGGGCAGGAACTCGTAAGCGCCGATCTTCAACGGGATCGTTTCTCCTCCGACCCGCCCTGTCAACTTCGAGCATGTAGGCAGTGACATAACGTCCGTTTGCCCGCGTTGTCCCATTGCAACGGTGCGAAACTCTGGGTGACGATCTGAATTTCGGCGGGGTCTGCCTTTGCCGGGCCGGCAACAAGCGAAAGGGCCGCGGCCGCAAGCATGATTGCGCTCCGGAGTCCTGCTTTCATTCCTGCATCATGCAATCGTCCCGCGCCTTTGAAGAAGCTTTTCTCGCAGTTAACCCTGCCGGCGGATTGCGGGTGCGCCTTTGCGACAGCCGTCATTCCGGAACCGGACCCACCAGGCCTGCCGCCTGGGACGGTTTTCATCCCTGCACACCAGTGACAACCGGCAAATCAGGCTAGTTTTGACTTCCTAATCTTGTATGAATGGCCAACAAAGGGAAGAAAATTCGACCCGCCACCGGCGCCCCTGAAACGGAGACTTTGTTGACGACCGGAACGACACTCGATCTGAAGGGCCTGAATGCCCGCTGCCCGTGCTAAGACCCGCAAGGCCCTCACCCGGTTATCCAGCGGCGAGCAACTGACGGTTTTGACTACGGACCCGATGGCGGAAATCGACATTCCCCATTTCTGCAACGAGCAGGGCCATACCTTGCTGGAGGCAGAGCGCACAGAGGGCGGCCACCGTTTCGTGCTGACCAAGGGCGGCTAGATCAACAAACAACCGTACTTAGTACCCGGCTTGAAGTGTCACTGCATCTTGCGGCAATCTTGTCGATGTCCGCCGCCGCGAGCTGCAGGTCCAGTTTGCTGAGACCGCCAACATCATGGTCGACAGGGTGATATCGACACTGCGATAGACATTGAACCATTCGGGATGGTGGTTCATCTTTTCCGCACCAGCGCGATCTGGTCATGAAGGCAAAGGCTTCGCGGAAATTGTGAACTTGAAGGATTTCGATATCGCCTCCCGGTCTCGCACATGTGCCAGCCCGGCAGATCGTTCAATCCGGCGGCGCGGTCTTCCGGCTTCAGTCCGTTCAACCATCTGGTCCTCCTGTTTTGCGTAAACGGCCCGGCTCGAAAACGAGCCGCCTGCCTGCCGTGCACCTAATCCAGTTCTGTGTCAGCCCAATGGCGGGCTGCCAGCATCCACTTGGCGTCTATTTCAAGGATAACCCGCTTGCCCCACGCCGTCCTCTTCGTTTGCCTGGCAACATCTGCCGGTCGCCACTTGCGGAAGGCGTTTTCGGGACATCGTGCAGAAGGCAGGGCTGGCAGACAGTTTCGTGGTCGATAGCGCGGGAACCGGTGCCTGGCACATCGGCAATCCGCCGGACCCACGCTCCATCGAGATAGCCGCGCGGCATGAGGTCGATATCTCCTCCCAACGGGCACGGCAGGTGCGGGCAAATGATTTCCGCCGCTTCGACACCATCGTCGCCATGGACAGGGACAATCTCGCGGGCCCTCAAGCGCATGGGCGGAGCGAGCAGCCCCCGGCTTCGATTGCTTTTGAACAGACCGCGCAGGATGTTCCCGATCCCTACTACGGCGGCCCGGACGGCTTTGAACAGGTGTACCAGCTCGTGCGGACTGGTGGTCAACGTCTCCTTCAGGACCTGATGACGAGCGCCTGACAAAGCCAGGCACGCTGCTTGAACACATGACAAGCCGGGGATTGCCGGCACGGGTTCATAAATCCGTCTCAGACACCGGTGTATGGGTGTCTGATCTGCACGACTTCCTTGGCACCAATATGAAAATTCTGTGGTGGTCTCTTGCGGCTGCGCTGATCCTGGCCGGGCTGGTAACGGTCTGGCTGCCGATCCCGACCGGCGTCCCCCTGCTTGCGCTCGGCATGATTGTCATTGTCGGCACGAACCGGAGTGCGGCACGCATGTTGCGCAGCCGAAGACGCAAGACGCCGCCGCTCAATGATGCCATTACCTGGGTGGAAGACCGCTCGCCCTTGCGCTTTGCCCGCATCCTGAAACGCACAAGACCACGCAAGAAGTAGAGTTTTTGTCAGCGTTCGGCAAATACGCGACCGATGCCGCGAAGTGCCCGGCGCGCCCGAACCGCCAGCCGTTGCAACACCCGCTGCAGGCGCCGCCCCTTCACGGTGAACCACTCGTCAAGCTGGCGATCGCTCACCAGCGGTGGGGTCTTGCGATAAAGCAGGTGGTGGATCGCCAGGATCAGGAGCAGCGTTCACGCCCCAGGACAACACGCGTATCGGACAGGAAGTGCCCGCCGAAAGCCACCCGGTTGGCTGACAGGATCAGGCCGAGCGGGACAGAAAGACGAGAGCGCCCTTGCGCAGGTTGCGGGCACCAGCAAGGTAACTGCTGCCACCAGCCACATGGCAGCCGACCTTCCCCGGACACGAAAGAACAGTTGCTGTCGCAATAGTTCGAGATTTTCCAGACCGGCTGGTACGGCAGATCCCCACCGAAGATCTCGACATTGCGGGGCCGCGGGCGGCCCAGTTGTCTTTCAGGATCAGGTTGACCAGAACCCCCGCCCAAGGATCAGCGTCGACAGCAGGAACACCGGCTGACGCAGTGGCATCAGCGGCTGACGGCCCGGCACCAGCAGCTTGATGAGCAGAAACCGCCACGCAGACGATGGCGATCACCCGGACAAGAAACGGCCCCAGGTGCCGGACATCGCGCAAAAACGCTACGTTCTCGGCCTTGAAATCCCTCATCGCCAAATGGAAAAAGCCCGCTCGCCCAGAGATCGACGCCGGGAAACGCCAGAAAGAACAGGGACACAGGCAGATATAAAGCCCAACGCACACCATCGAATGGTTAATGCACCAGATGGTAGTTTGCTCAGTCCGGTCTTGGATTATGCTGCTGGGGCTGGGTTTTGCGTCATGGCTGCTCTTTAAACGCATCCGATTGCCCGATCCAATCCCTTCCTGAAACCGGCCGGTTCAGATTTTGCGGAGATGCGGAATGTGAAAAACAGTCAGCCGCCTGCGGCCCCTACCGGCACGAATATAGTGTCATTGCGGCAGGACCGAAACCGGTGGTGGAGTTCTGGTACGAGTTTGCATCCACCTACAGCTATCTCTCGGCCATGCGGATCGAAACGCTGGCAAGCGACTATGGCGTTGAGATCGCCTGGCGGCCATTTTTGCTCGGTCCGATCTTCAAGAAACGGGCTGGCCGACCTCTCCCTTCAACCTGTATCCCGCCAGGGCGACTACATGTGGCGCGACATGGAACGGCTCTGCAGACTATACGGCCTGCCGTTCACCTTGCCGTCTCCCTTTCCCCGGACGCGCTGCTGGCCGCCAGGATCGCACACGCAGCACAGAACCAGCCCTGGATAGGGGCCTTTACCCGTGCGGTCTTATCGCTGAATTCGACAGGGGCTGAATATCGCCGACGAAAGCCTGATGGCCGAACTGCTGCTGGAAATCGGTGCCCCGGCCCGACGGCCCTGTCAACCGCCCAAAGCCGGGAAAACAAGATTAGCCTGCGCGCGGCCGTTACCGAAGCCGAGAAACTCGGCATCTTCGGTGCACCAAGTTTCGTCATTCCAGGCGGAGACCTCTACTGGGGCGACGACCGGCTGGAACAGGCCCTCGAGGCAGCCGGAAACCTGGTTGAAACAGACGCCTGAAGACCGCATTGCGTTCATCCGATATCCCAACTCAAAACCCGCTTGCGGATCCGAGATCGAAGGCTATATACGAAACATATACGTTTCATATAACCATCCATTTCGGGAGACAGTCCAGGGCATCGTCAAGATCGACGAGGGTCTGCACGAGGAAATCCGCCGGGCCAGCACCGTCATGTTGCCGCTCCATCAATGCGCAGGCCGAATTCTGGATGAAGATCGGCATGCTGGCGAGGCAACCCGACGCTGTCCTTCAGCGACATCATCAAGATGCAGCTCGACGCAGCGCGGCTCCCTCAGCAGATGCAGCGGTTGCCTGACATGGTCAAGACCCCGGAAGAACTGGAACTCATGCGCAACTCGGGCAGGCTGCTTGCCTCCGTCTTCGAATGCTCGATGGCGTTGACCTTGCCGGAATGTCGACACTCGCTGTCAACGACATGGTGGAGCTTTCATAACCGAGGACCCTTTGCCGCCCGTCCGGGCCAGCAAGGGGCAATACGGCTTTGAATTTGTGCTGAATTGCTCAATCAACCAGGTCGTCTGCCACGGCATTCCGGACCGGAACGAGATCATCCGCGACGGCGACATCATCAATCTGGATATCACGCTCGAAAAGGACGGCTTTCATTGCCGATTCCAGCAAGACCTATGTGGTCGGAAACGCCAGTGCGGCCGCAAGGCGGCTGGTGCGTGTTGCCCAGAAAGCGATGTGGAAAGGGATCGAGCAGGTAAAGCCGGGCGCCTGTCTGGGCGATATCGGCTACGCGATCGAAAAACACGCCAAGAAGAACGGTTACTCGGTGGTGCGCGACTATTGCGGGCACGGCATCGGCCGTGAAATGCACGAGGAGCCCAACGTGCTGAATTTCGGACGGCGCGGAACGGCATGAGATTGCGCGAAGGCATGGTCTTCACCGTCGAGCCGATGATCAACCAGGGCCACCAGCCGGGTTTCAACCGAAGAGGACGGCTGGAAGGTCGTGACCAAAGACGGCAAGCTGTCGGCGCAGTTCGAACACACGGTCGCCGTTACCGCCGATGGCGTTGAGGTTCTGACCCTGCGCCGAGATGAAACAGCCCTGACAGGATAGAGGACGTAAGTGTGGCCCTCAGCCCGCCCTGCGTCCGCTCGCCTGTTTCATCGCCTCGAAAAGGGCGGCAGGTGACAGGGGTTTTGTGAGGATTTCCCGGAACCCCGCATCCCGCAAACGCGTGTCGCCAACAGACTCCAGAGCCGCTGTCACGGCAATCAGCGGCAGGTCCGGCGCAAAGAGCCGAGTGCCTCCGCCGTTTCGACACCGCTCATGCCGGGCATGTGCAGATCGAGCAACGCGGCATCGAAGTCGCTCTTTTGAACGAGACCGACAGCCTGCTCGCCCGATCTGGCGGCCTCCGACGAAATGCCGAAGGATTCAGCAGCGCTGCCAGCAGACGGCAATTGGTCTCGTTGTCATCGACAATAACACATGTGCCGACAAAGGCCCGGTGACTGACGCATCGTCGGACGTTGCCGACGTTCCATGCTGGTCTGCCTCGGCCTGCAACAGGCCGTCATCGCCCTCACCGAGCCGAGCGGATTCCACATTGAACCGGCTGCCGCCGGTCTCGGAACGCGCCAGTGTCAACCGGCCATTCATGTCCCCGGACGAACTGCGCCGTCCCCCACAGACCAAGACCCGTTCCAGGCGCGGTTTCCGGCCGTGCCGGCCCCGGACGAAGGGCCGGAACAGCCGTGCGCCTTCTTCAGGCTCGATGCCGGGGCGCTGTCTGCAACAGAAATCAGGATGGAGGAAGGATTGCCCTGACCGGATGCATCCTCCGATTTGTGGCCGGCTGCGCGAACCTCGACCGTGACCCCGCCCTCAGCAGTGTATTTGACAGCATTGTCAGCAATGTCGTGATCACCCGGCGCAGTGTCCCACCACTCGATGTCACCGCCTCGCGGGCCTCGTCGTCTATATTCAGCGTCAAGGTCAGGTTTTTTGCTTCGGCCGCGACCTGGAAAAGGTCGGCGATTTCCGAAACGACTTCGGCGATCCGACTGGGTCTTGTTTCCGCTTGCGATCCCGGTTCGGCAGCCGTGACAAGCTCGCCGTCTCTGCGTAAGTGCATCGATGGAGCGAATGAGGATCGACATTGATCCTTTCTGTGTCCCGTTCAGCGGACCGGTGCGATCAGCTCCGCCGTCAGCGCATGGCGGCAAGCGGCGTTCTGAGGTCGTGGGCCAGAAGCGCAAGTTTGACGCTGTCCTCGTCATGATTTGCCATGCGGCCGGAGATCCTTCGCCTGAATGGGTCTCAACCGGGCTTGCCAGACACGCGCCAAAAAGCCAAGTTGGTCGAAATTCTGCTTACCTTGCCGTGTGGCCGCTGTCCATCCAGACCGGCATCCACCTGCACCCAGTCCCAAATCAACCGAAACAGCCTTTCGGTTGCCGCATAGATGCTTGCTCAAACACTTACGATCGTCGCCCCGGTTTTCCTGCTGATCGGCATTGGCTACTGCCTCGCCAAAACCCGCATTCTGAACCAGAGCATCAGCGAAGCGCTCGGGCAGTTCGTCTATATCGTGGCGATCCCGGTGCTGATCTTCCGATCGCTGATCGGCGCTGACCTCAGCGCGGGTGTTCCGCTGGCGCTCTGGGCAACCTACTTCATCGGCGTCGGCTTTGCCTGGCTGCTCGGATCGCTGATCATTCGCAAGGGTTTCGGCCGCGATGCCCGGCAAGCGCGATCGGTGGGATATCCGCCGCCTTCGCCAACACGATTCTGGTCGGCCTGCCGCTCGTCGCCTCGGTATACGGCGACGAAGGTCTGGCCCCGCTGCTGCTGATCATCTCGATCCACCTTGCACGATGACAGTGCTGATGGCGGTGATGATGGAGCGGCAGCCGCGATCGACAACGGCACGGCCTCCCCTCCCATTTCCCAACTGTGATTGGGGCCGGGAAAAGCCTGGTGAAGAACCCCCTCGTCGTCACCATCGTCGCAGCCTTTGTCTGGCGGCAGACAGGCCTGGAGCTGCCGGAGATCGGTCTCGACGTTATCAGCCGCATCGCCGCCACGGCATTGCCTCTGTCACTGCTGTCACTTGGCATGAGCCTCGTGCAATACGGCATGCGCGGCAATATCGTGCCAGGACTGATCCTCAGCATCATCAAGATGCTGCTGATGCCGATCGTCGTTTTTTGTTTCGGGGCTTTCGTGTTCCATCTGCCGCCTCTGTGGACAGCCGTTGCGACCTTGACAGCCAGCTGCCCGACAGGTGTGAACGCCTATATTTTCGCCAACCGCTACGGCACCGGCCATTCCATGTCCGCAAATGCGATCACCATGACCACGCTCTGCGCCATCGTTACAGCCAGCTTGTGGATCTGGTTCCTGGACCATTGGTTCGGCATGAGCCTGCGCTAAGCCTTGAATGCGCTAAAGCCCGATCCTCTTGCGCAATTCGGCATGGTCATGCCGGCCTCACGCAACGACCGGAGACTGGTGTCCTTGCTTGGACTTCGAGAGCTTGCGCCCGTCCGCCCCGGACGAGCCTATGATGGCCGGTAGACCGGTGACGGCAGGCCGAGCAGTTCCTGCAGGCCCTGTGCACGCTGGTCGCGTGATAAAGGTCCTGTCCGCGCAGCACATCGGTGATGCCCTGCCTGGCATCATCGACCACCACCGACAGATGATAGCTCGTAGGCGTGTCCTTGCGGGCAAGGATCACATCACCCCACGCTGCCGCCTCGACAGGCACCGCGACAGGTTCTGCAAACAGACTTTCGCCTTCCGCCGCCCCGTTTCCTGCCACGACAGTGCCCTTCCGATCTGCGCGAGGGCGCGCTGCATGTCGAGACGCAGTGAGAACGGTGCATCGCTGGCCGCCCGGCTCCTGTGCTCTTCCGGCGAAAGAACTGCGGCATCGCAGGATAAGCGGCGCACCGTCGGGATCCCGCAGCCAGCTTTCTCCATTAGCTTCCTTGGCAGAAACGAACGCCTTGATTTCAGCACGGGTCAGATAGGCGGGATAACAGGCCCATGTCCTGCAACTTTTCCAGGGCAGCCCGGTATTGCGGAAAATTTTCCGATTGGCGCAACACGGCTCATCGAGCGGCACGCCCAACCAGGCGAGATCCTCGAACATCTCCCGTTCCAGGTCCGGCGTGCACCGGGTCTGGTCGATGTCTTTCACCCGCACGAGAAACGGCCACTGAGCGCAACAGCTGCACGCGCGTTCAGGAGAGCCGAAAGCGCATGCCCCAGATGCAAGTGCCCATTGGGTGAAGGAGCAAAGCGGAAATACGGGATGGGTCATGAGATCGGCAAAGGCTGTTGACGCGGAGCGGGCTGATGAGTGAAGTCCTACCTATCATTCCCCAGCCGCCGCGCAAGGACAGTATCGCCCGGCAGTTCAAGACATCTCCGGACAAGCCCCGCCGACATGACCCCGATTGCCACAAAAGAAGACATCGAAGCCGGTCTCAAGGCGCTGATCCGTCTCGACCCGCGCCTGCAGGAAATTGCAGGAACAGCAGTCCGATCCCCTTGCGCCGCCGCGCGGCCGATTTTGAAGGTCTTGCACAGATTGTCACCGGACAGCAGGTGTCAGTTGCCAGCGCGGCTGCCATCTTCGCGCGCCTTCAGGTGCTGATTTCGCCGCTGACGGCAGAAAACCTGGCAACCTTCACCGACGAGGAACTGGCAGGCGCCGGCCTGTCCCGACCGAAAATCCGGACCTTGCGCGCTCTGACGGAAGCTTGCGGCAACGGTCTCGACCTGCTCATCTGGCACAGGCCCCGGCGGATGAAGCCCACCGCGCATTATGCGAGATAAAGGGCATCGGCCGCTGGACCGCGGTATCTTCCTGCTGTTCTGCGCGGGACATCCTGATGTCTTTCCCGAGCGGCGACCTGGCCTTGCAAGTCGCGGTTCAGGAGTCCTCGGCTTGGCAGAACGTCCGGCACCAAAGGAACTCGACGTCATCGCCGAGGCCTGGACACCGCACCGCGCCGTTGCCGCCCGTCTCTTCTGGGCTTGGTACAAGGTGAAAAAACGGGCCGGGAAACCCTGCCGGTCTAGGGTGTGGTCCCTATCGGGCCGACATGTCCGCAACGCCCGCAAAAGAAGATCGATGTCCTCCGGCCGGGACAGACGATGATCGCCATCCGGCACCAGCGAAAAGGTGACATCGTCCAGCGGCAAGGCCTCAACCCAGGCGGCGTGCATGACTTTCCGGCACATCCGGGTCCTGCCGCCCTGCAGGATCGTAACGGGAGCACCGAGATGAAGGGCGACCCGAAAAGTAGGTGATTGCGGCCATCTTCGATCAGCTTGCGCGTGATCACAAGGGCGCATCGCTATAGGCTGAAGGCTGCTCCCAGCGGCCATCGGCAAGAATGGCGGCACGGATCTCATCGCTGAAGCGCTGCTTCCACATCAGCTCTTTCGGTAAAATCAACCGCCGGAGCGATCAGAACCAGCCCCTTGATACGCCCCAGAGTCCTTGCGGGCGAGCGCCAGCAACAAGGCGAGCCACCCGCCCATGGAGGAGCCGACCATACGGTTTCGCCCGGGCAACAAGCATCGAAAACGGCAAGCGCCTCCTCCAGCCAGTCGGGAAACACAGGCATCTTCGAAATCACCCTCTGAAAAGCCGTGGCCGGAATAGTCAAACCGCACCACGCCCTGCCCGTTTCGTGCCCCCTCCTCGGTCAATGCCTCGGCTTTTGTGCCGGACATGTCCGACTTGAACCCGGACAACCACAAGATGCCGGTTACGAACTTGCCCCGAACCGGCGCGTTCCGCACGGCAATCCGGCGTTTCGCGTCGTTTTTTCCGATCTGGATGAATTGCGGTTCGGAATCACCCATATTAAGGCTCTCGTTCTGATAGATGTTTCTGTCCCTGCCATTTGCACAGACGCCCGCCTTGACCAGTTCACCGGAGATCCGATTTGGTTCATCTGCCTTCTGAGACCACGATTTTGCAAGTGATCCCGGATCTCAACTCCGGTGGCGCCGAGCGCACGACGCTGGACGTTGCCAAAGCGGTGGTGGAAGCCGGCGGAAAGGCTCTCGTTGCAAGCCAGGGCGGCCAGATGGTGCCGGAACTGGAAGCCCTTGGCGCGGAGCACATTGTGCTGCCCGTCAAGTCGAAGAACCCGGCGACCCTCTGGAAGAATGCAGCCAGGCTGGCGGAGATCGTGACCACACGCAAGGTCAGTCTGCTTCACGCTCGCAGCCGGGCTCCGGCATGGTCGTGCCTTTGGGCCGCACGGCGCACCAGAACCCCTTTCGTGACCACCTACCACGGCACCTATAACCAGTCGAATGCGCTGAAGGGCTGGTACAATTCGGTCATGGCCGCGGGGATGCGGTGATTGCCAATTCGCATTTCATATCCGGTCTGATCGAAGACCGGCACCCGTTTGCAAAAGGCAAGATCACCGTCATCCAGCGCGGATCCGATCTGAAAGGCCTGCTACCCGACAATGTCAGTGCCCTGCGGCTGCAGGCATTGAAGGACCAGTGGGCATCCCGATGGGACGGGCCGATACTCCTCACATGGCCCGGCTGAACCGCCTGGAAGGGACAGCGCGTCGTGATCGAGGCGATGGCGCTTCTGCAAGACAGGCTGCCGTCCGACCCTATTGCCATTCTGGCGGGGATGCCCAGGGTCGTGACGGATATCTGGCGGAGTTGAAGAAGCTGATTGCCGACAACGGCCTGCAGGACATCCCGGATCGTCGGTCACTGCGCCGACGTTCCCGCCGCCATGGCATGGCCGATATTGCGATTGTTGCTTCTGTCGAACCGGAAGCCTTCGGCCGGGCGGCAGTCGAAGCACAGGCCGCAAGGGTGTGCCTGTAATCGTCTCCAACCTCGGGGCGGTACCTGAAACCGTCCTCTCCCCCCCGCCGGATGCGGCCGAAGCGAACGCCACCGGCTGGCGGGTGGCACCGGGCGACCCTCCGGCTCTGGCGGACGCCATTGTCCGTGTGTTTGGGCCAGGACGTGGACGAGAAAAACAAAATGGCGGGACCGGGCTCTCGCCCATGTCCGCCAGAATTTCTCGTCGAAACCATGTGCGCCCGCACGCTCGGTGTTTATGCCGGCCTGCTGGGCAACTGATCTCAGCCGGCGCGTACGCGTGCCAGGAAGCCCGTCGACCTCCGCCTGAAGCGCCCGGGCATTGCTCGCAAGCGTGCCGGACGCCGCCTGCAGCTCTTCCGCCGCATGCCCCGACTGGGTGGCTGCTTCGCTGACGCTGCTGATATTGCGTGTCACGTCCCGTGTACCGGTGGAAGCTCGTGTACATTGCGCGCGATCTCGGTGGTT
>JACADM010000088.1_pt1 | contig 24149 bp, 35 predicted proteins | sample 7512371 | NCBI WGS metagenome assembly JACADM01 (sample SAMN14389041, study PRJNA612141) | algae metagenome | isolation source: non-axenic algae culture | place: India: Navi Mumbai | collected 2017-01
AGCTCGAAGATTTCGTAACGATGATCAAGAGTTTTCAGGTAACCGCTCAGAGTGCGGATGCTTTTGTCCTGGCCGAAACACGTAGCCAGAAAACTGGGATCTTACTCGAATTTAAAAAGACGGTACCCCCGAAGGTATTGCCCGGATGGAAAACGTAGAGGGACTGCTCAACGGTATCCGGGATTTTGTGGAAGGCCAGCAGGAGTCGACGGGGCTACCGGGTCGCTTGCCGAATTTCTCGAAGATGTCGCCCTGGCCACAGACCTGGATAACGATACTTCCGATGACGATCGTGTGGCCTGATGACCATACATCTGGCCAAAGGACTCGAGTTTCCTTACGTTTATATCGTAGGAATGGAAGAAGACCTGTTTCCCTCTGCCATGAGTATGAATACCAGAAGTGAACTCGAAGAAGAAAGAAGACTGTTTTATGTAGCCTGACCCGGGCCGAAAAACAGGCGTACCTGACCTATACCCAAAGCAGGTATCGCTGGGGAAAACTCATCGATGCCGAACGAGCAGGTTTATCGAGGAGATCGACGAAAAATTTCTGGAATACCTGACCCCTCCGCTCGATTCTTCCTATCGCTTACAAACCGATGATCGATGCGGATATTTTCGGTGATGTGGACAAAAGTAAACTGAGACAGAACAAGCCCGTAAGCGGAACACCACCGGATAAAAAAGGGCCTTCCGAAACCAGCTTCGGAAAATTGCGAAAAGTTAAACCCGACCTGGGTAGCCGGTAGGTAACGGCGATGCGGTCTCCTCAGACCTGGAGGTCGGTAGCCGTGTATCGCATTCCCGTTTCGGGAACGGACAGGTTATCAAGCTGGAAGGCGTAGGCAATGACAGGAAAGCCGAAATAAAGTTCGATAACGGGGAGTTGAAAAAACTGCTTCTGCGTTTTGCCAAACTCGATATTATCGCGTAGCGGTATATTTCCCGTCGGTAAGAAAAACCGGAGATACCAACACACAAAAAAATCCCGGACCTTAAAGAATGAGGTCCGGGATTTTTTATGCTGTATTCCAAAGCGCATCGAAGAGATAACGCTCGGCTTCACCGTTCTCATTGAGAATGATCATCACATTTCTTTCGTTGGGATTAATGGTCGCCGCAATTGCTTTGCCTCTTCCGCATTCCGGATTTCTTTTCCGTTAATACCTACGAGGATTCTTCCTTCCAGATTGGCATTATTGAGATAAGGAGCAGTACGCGTAATTTTTACGCCTCCTTTGATCTTGTACTTTTTCTGTCCTTATCCGAAATATTCTTCACCTGCATACCCAGTTCGTTCAATGTAAAACTATTCATTTTGGTAAGAGTCACAGGAATAGTCTTCGTGCTGCCTTCACGCGCTATGGTAACCTGGATAACATTTCCCGGCCTTTTGGAGTTGAGATATCCGGTCAGGTCTGCAAACTTAACTATTTTGATGTTGTCTACGTTTTTAATGATATCCCCTTGCTGAATACCCGCTTTTTCTGCGCCGGAATCTTCTTCCACACTGTTTACGTACAGCCCTTCGATATCATTTAATCCGTTTTCTATGGCATACGCAGAATTTTTGGTAAGGATGGAAACCCCAAGCAGTCCTTTTTGTACATTTCCGAATTCGAGGAGATCTTCTACCACCTTTTTGGCAATATTACTCGGCACCGCAAAAGCATACCCTATATAGGTTCCGGTACGCGAAGTGATAGCCGTATTGATACCGATAAGGTCACCATTGGTATTTACCAGGGCACCGCCACTGTTACCGGGGTTTACCGCAGCATCCGTCTGTATAAAGGACTGGCTGTTGCTACCACTCAGATCGCGCGATTGGCACTGATAATACCAGCGGTTACCGTAGAGGTCAGGTTAAAAGGGTTTCGACTGCCAGTACCCATTCCCCGACTTTGGCATGATCCGAATCTCCGAAAGCGAGATAAGGCAATTCCTCTTCCGTATCCACTTTAATCAGGGCGATGTCCGTAGAAGGATCAGACCCCACAAGTTCGGCGGTATAGGTCTTGTTATTGTTCAGTGTAACAGAAAGCTCACTGGCTCCGTCGATCACGTGATTATTGGTTACGATATAACCGTCCGGAGAAATGATCACCCCGAACCGGTTCCTACCTGGGTACGTTCGCGGGCATTCCCGAAAAACAGGTCTTGTATACTCGAAGGCCCCCTGCTTGTGATCTTGTGGTAACGTGCACTACGGCATGTACTGTTTTTTCTGCCGCATCGGTAAAATCTGTAGTTTCGGCCGCAGCGAGCGCAGAAGGGTGGTAACTCGCCGTGACAAAATTCGGTGTATTGTCTTTATGCTCGACAACGAATTCCCCTTTTCAAAAAAGTTTTGTAGATCCCGAGTGTAAACAATCCTCCCAGGACAGACACCATAAGTAAACCGATAATTTTTTCATAGGTTTTGATTTATGATTTATGTTATTAATACGTGTTGTTTATGAACCGGTCGAAGAGGTGGGGCCCGGAATGTCCCGGTGCTTGCCTGCTGTACTTAACAGCGTAAACTCTTTGCGGAATAATCAAGTGTTTTTGTAATTTACCTTCCGGAACCTTGCCCGAAAGCCGAATTTTAACATTCAAATTTAAGCGTTTATTATTTTAACATTTCAACTTTAACGGCAGTTTAACAGGCATATAATTACTGTTAAATTGTATATTTGCCATAGATGATCAACCGTCGGTCGACCGACTTAAAAACAAATGAATGCACTTGATATTTCATAAATACCAGGGAACGGGAAACGATTTTATTATGATCGATAACCGCCAGGGAGAATTCCCCAAAAATGATACCAAACTGGTTGCCAGGTTGTGCGACCGAAAATTTGGCATAGGTGCTGACGGGCTGATATTACTCGAAAATGACGATAGCACCGATTTTCGCATGGTGTATTACAATGCGGATGGCGGAGAGAGTACTATGTGTGGTAACGGAGGACGTTGTATTGTGGCCTTTGCCAATTTCCTGGAGATTATTGGTGAATCGACCAGTTTTATCGCTATAGACGGGATGCATAAGGCATCCGTAACAGACGGAAGGGTACGCCTGCAAATGACCGATGTGGATACGGTAACCGTATTCGAAAACTATACATTTCTCAACACCGGCTCCCCGCATCATGTACAGGAGGTAAGTGCTCTGGATAATTTTGATGTAAGGACCCAGGGCGAAAAACTCCGTATGGCAAATACGGTAAAGCCGGAAGTAATATCAATTTTGTAAGTCCTGTAAGCAAGGATGAGTTTAAGGTGCGCACCTACGAAAGAGGTGTGGAAGATGAAACCCTTTCCTGCGGGACAGGTGTACTGCAGTAGCCATAGCTATGCACAGTACCGGAAAGACCAGTGGCAATTCTATAAAGTTGCAGACACCGGGAGGGGTACTTACGGTATCTTTTGAGACCGAAGACGGGAAATACAGAAATGTTCATCTCGAAGGTCCTGCAACGCGGGTTTCGAAGGCAAAATAGATATATAGATACACGGTGATCCCTGTTTAAATTGGTATGAAGATGCAGACCCTGACCGGAAAGAACATATTTTTGAGAGCCCTCGAACCCGAAGACCTGGATTTTCTCTATCTGCTGGAGAATGACGAAACCATTTGGGAGGTGAGTGAAACCCAGGTGCCTTACTCGCGTTATATACTCAGGGAGTATCTCAGGAACAGCCATAAAGATATTTATGAAGTAAAACAGCTACGCCTGGCTATTTCCGGACTGGATAATACGCTGCTCGGTTTTATCGATCTGTTCGATTTCTGCCCGAAGAATAAAAGGGCAGGAGTAGGCATTGTCATCCTCGATGATCAGAAAAGAAATAAAGGGGTGGGTACCGAGGCACTCGGACTGTTAATGGATTACGCATTTGCACACCTCGGACTTCACCAGCTTTATGCGAATATTGCAGCAGACAACACGGCGAGCATACGCTTGTTTTCCAATCTCGGTTTCGAAAAGGCAGGGGTGAAAAAAGACTGGAATTTTTCCGGTGGCCATTTCAGGACGAATTGCTCTTTCAGAAAATAAAAAAATAATCCCGGGCACTCCGGAGGAGCCCGAATCATATATTGATCATGTATATAAGAAAATAATAATAGCTGTTTTACTCCTGGGAATTATCGTTGGTCTGGTATTCGTATATCGTATATATACGGCAATCTTTGCGCCCAATACTGCTTTTAATAACGAAGAAGCTTACATTTATGTATCTACCGGGGCACCCTTCGGCGAGGTCAGGGATCAGTTAGAACCCTTGCTCAAAAATATCGGTACTTTCGAAAAGGTAGCGGAGAGAAAAGGATATGCTTCATCCCCCAAGGCCGGAAAATACGTGATTAAAAAGGGAATGAGCAATAACGATATCGTCAATACCCTGCGGAGCAGAAATACTCCCGTAAAGGTATCATTCAATAATCAGGAAACTCTGGAAAAACTCGCAGGACGTATTGCTGCCCAGATAGAGGCAGACAGTGTATCGCTGGTAGAAGCTTTCCGGGACAAGGCTTTTCTGGATAGCATTCAGTTTAAAGAAGATGAGGCGCTGGGCATGTACATTCCCAACAGCTATGAGTTTTTCTGGAATACCTCAGCGATGGACTTCCGGAGCGTATGCTGAAAGAATACGACAGGTTCTGGAATGAGGAACGATTGGCCCGTGCCCGCACTCAGAATCTGACAAAAGCTCAGGTCATGGCATTGGCCGCTATCGTACAGAAGGAAACCGCAAGGGTGGACGAACGGCCGAGAGTGGCCGGGGTTTATCTCAACAGGCTCCGGAAAAATATATTGCTGCAGGCAGACCCCACGGTAATCTATGCTTTGCGAAGACATACCGGCGATTACGATACCGTCATCAAAAGAGTGTTGTATAAAGATCTCGAGATAGACTCTCCATACAATACCTATAAGTATGCCGGAATTCCGCCGGGCCCCATAGCTATGCCCGATATTTCCGCCATAGATGCCGTGCTGCACCCGGAGAAACACGATTATTTTTATTTTGTGGCCGATATCAATCAGCCCGGTTATCATAAATTTTCAAAAACACTTGCGCAGCACAATGCCAATAAAAGAGAATATGTGAACTGGCTGAACAAGCAAAATGTGAACCGGTAAAAAACTTTTTCTATTGATTTTTCCATTATATTTAGTATAATAAAGGGCAAAAACCTCCTAAACTCGTTTTTAGAATACTTTAACATTTTGAATATCAGTTTAATAAAAAAATCGTATATTTGCCCTCGCTAATTTCGAGCACGATTTCTGTTTTTCTCCGGAAGGCAGCGATGGATTTTTTCCGGTCTGTAAGTCTCGAAGAAATTAAATTCGATGGGAAAGAATATTCTGAAATATTCTGTTTTAATTATTCTTTTAACATTTATTAGTTTAGGGTTTACGTCTACCAGAGAAGTAAAAGTTAATGATAAGTTCAAAGTAAACGGACCGTTATTGACCACGGTTCCTACGGCAGACGAACCGCTAAGCAGAACCACTCCTCCCTTTCTCGGGAAATCTTTTGTAGGTTTTAAAGAAGCTTTGGGTTTCAAAGAATCGAGAGGGAATTATTTTGTTACCAATCACCTGGGGTATATAGGGAAGTATCAGTTTGGTGCTTCTACTTTAAAACTCATCGGAGTTCATAATGCTTCCGATTTTCTGAGTGATCCGGAATTACAGGAGCGTGCCTTTATTGCCAATACCGCAAGGAACAAGTGGGTGCTCCGAAGGGATATCGTCAGATGTGTCGGAAAAAATATAGGAGGCGTTTATGTTACGGAATCAGGGATACTTGCTGCCGCGCATCTGGCAGGTCCGGGTAATGTAAAAGCTTATCTTCGCTCCGGAGGAGCCAGGGGATTTAAGGATGCTAACGGAGCTTCCATAAGGTACTACATGAGAAAATTCTCCGGATATGATACCTCGTATATCTTACCGGACCGGAGAGCCAAAATTTAATTATTTGTTGTTAGACAAAGTTTTTTAAAATCCCGGGCTTCTTTGAAATTCCGGGATTTTAACTTTATATATAAGCTCTTCAGGTCAAAAAACTGTGGTATAGGGGCGTTGTAGAGCGTACAGTAGTCATGTGGACTTGCCCGGGAACCCATCTGAAGTAATCAAAAAGCAATGTTACCGGGCGTGAAATATAAAGATACAGGGCCTTTTATGAAGGCTCTCCGTATTCCTTTTCCATTGCCCGGCTGTCTGGGTGCGTATAAATTCGGTAGAAAGCGTAATGTCGCAGGCTACACATACTTTCGTATCATTTTTGAGTGTGGTAGAGAGGTCGGCCAGAAATTGTTCGTTACGATAGGGGGTTTCTATACATATTTGTGACTGCTGTAATTCTGAAGAACGTTTTTCCAGTTTTTTGATCTCCTGTTTTCGGGCTGCTTTATCTATAGGCAGGTAACCGTTAAAGGCGAAACTTTGTCCGTTCATCCCGCTGGCCATGAGTGCAAGCAGAATAGAAGAAGGACCTGTAAGGGGAACCACGCGAATACCTTTTTCGTGGGCAAGAGCCACAACATCAGCTCCGGGATCTGCAATTCCCGGACAGCCGGCTTCTGATATCACCCCTACGGAAATCCCCTGGCTGCACGGATCGAGAAAAGCGGGGATCTCTGCGGGTTCCGTACGCTTGTTAAGAACACTGATGTGAAGGGAATGCTGCGGTTTGTCCGGGCATATACTTTTGATGAACCTCCGCGCTGTCTTTTCGTTTTCTACGATATAATGGTCTACAGCTTCTACAGTACGCTTTACGGAAGCGGGAAGTACCTGCAAAGGGTCCTGTTCTCCAAGTGTTGTAGGGATCAGGAAAACTTTACCGTGTGTGTCTCGTGCTGGTTTCAAAACAGTGATATGGAATATTAAGATTGCGGAGCCAAACGTTCCGTGAGTATATTGCAGGCGTTGTCGAGCATGTCAAACACGTCACTAAAACCTCGTTTGCCGCCGTAATAAGGGTCGGGAACCTCCAGGTTTTTACCCGGATAAGCAAGGTTGAGAATACGATCTACCTTGTTCCTGTCTTCTGCATTTCTGGCGAGGGCGGTTACGTTTTCGTAATTGGAGTTGTCCATAACGAAAATATAATCGAACTCGTCAAAATCGGAAACCGTGAATTTTCTGCACCGTTGTGTGCTGATATCGATATGATTTTTACGGGCGATGTCCACAGATCGGGGATCCGGTGCTTCACCCACGTGATAACCCGCCGTGCCGGCAGAATCTACAATGACATTTTCCGGAGCCACCTTAGCACGTAAAATACCTTCCGCGAGGGGAGAGCGACATATATTACCGAGGCATACCATGAGGATCTTGGTTTTCATACGTAAATAAGCTTGTAGTGACAATATAGAAATTTATGCGCAATAAAAAAGAGATGGGGTAGTAAGTTCTGACACGATTTTATTGCGAGAACTTTTTGGTAAGGTCTTCCAGGTGCTTCCGGAACTGTTTATCTGTTTCGGCGAGATTGTCAACCGTCTTACAGGCGTGGAGCACTGTAGCATGATCGCGTTTCCCGATCTGGGAGCCGATGCTTGCCAGGGATGCCTTGGTGTATTTTTTTGCAAAAAACATAGCGAGCTGACGCGCCTGCACAATATGCCGCTTCCTGGTTTTGGACTGTAGCGTAGCAACGTCCATCTGGAAATAATCGGATACCACTTTCTGAATGTAATCTATAGAAACCTCCCGCTTGGTATTCTTTACAAATTTTTCAACAATTTGTGTGGCGAGCTCTATGGTTACTTCTCTCTTGTTAAAGGAAGACTGTGCAATCAGGGAGATAATAGCTCCTTCGAGTTCCCTGACGTTGGACTTGATATTTTTGGCGACGTATTCGATAATATCTTCAGGCATATCCACGCCGTCCCGGTACAGTTTATTTTTGAGGATAGAGATTCTCGTTTCGTAATCGGGAGTCTGGAGTTCGGCGGACAGTCCCCATTTAAAACGGGATAAGAGTCGTTGTTCGATATCCTGCATGTCTACAGGGGCCTTGTCTGAAGTAAGGATAACCTGTTTGCCGTTCTGGTGCAGGTGGTTGAATATATGAAAAAATACATCCTGTGTTCCGGATTTTCCGGAGAAAAACTGTACATCATCGATAATGAGTACATCGATAAGCTGGTAAAAATGAATAAAATCGTTTCGGGTATTTTTCTTTACCGACTCTATATATTGTTGAGTGAATTTTTCCGCAGAAATGTATAATACGGTTTTTTCCGGGTATTTATCTTTGATATCCACCCCGATAGCGTGAGCAAGGTGGGTTTTCCGAGACCGACACCTCCGAAGATCAGCAGGGGGTTAAATGACGTCCCACCGGGTTTGTTGGCTACTGCCAATCCTGCCGAACGGGCAAGACGGTTGGAGTCCCCTTCCAGAAAATTATCGAAGTTGTAATTGGGGTTTAGCTGAGATTCGATTTTGATATTCCGGATACCGGGTATTACAAACGGATTTTTCAGTTCCGGATTCTTGTGCTTAACAGGAACATCCAGTTCCTGAGGTTGCAAATTCGAACGGTTGCTGCTGGGTATCTTTTCGGTGAACGGGCGTTGGTTGCCATAGGTGTTTTCCATTTTGATAATGTACACCAGTTTGGCACTCTCTCCCAACTCCTTTGTAAGGGCTACTTTGAGCAGCTTTACATAGTGCTCTTCGAGCCATTCGTAAAAAAACTTACTCGGAACTTGGATACTCAGAGCGTTATCGGTAAGTTTGACAGCTTTTATCGGGTCAAACCAGGTTTTGTAAGCTTGGGGCTGAATGTTATCCTTTATGAATGATAGACAATTGTCCCATACCGATTGCGCAGTCAAATTCATTACCTCTTATAGTTTATTCAGTTAGATTAGTGATTATGAAGAAGATCGAAAATACTATATCTTCCCGCCTTAGGTTGAACAAATATGTGAACAAAAAATTGAAAAAAAAAATGAAATACCGGTTGAATTTTCAGTTTTTTTTTCGCATGCCTGTTAACATTAATATTACCTTATCTTAACACGTAAAATATACGATATTTTTTTATGAAAACACATGAAATTCCGATAAGAATTCGATATGGTGAAACCGATCAGATGGGCGTGGTCTATCACGGAAATTATGCCCAGTTTATGGAGATAGGAAGAGTCGAATGGCTAAGAAACATCGGGGTTTCCTATAAATCAATGGAAGAAAAAGGTGTGATGCTTCCCGTGGTTTCCCTGCATGTGGAATTTAAAAAACCGGCCCGTTATGACGACCTTATTCTGATAAAGACCACCCTGGTGGAAAGACCGGGTGTAAAAATCGTGTTCGACTACAAAATTTACGACGAAAACGGGGAGGTTTTAACAGTCGGAAATACCGTGCTTGTCTTTGTGGATATGAAGTCCGGAAGACCTGTCAGATGCCCCGATCACATCCTGAAAAAAATAGAAGAAAAAATGAGTTTCGACTAACTCTTTTTCTGTAAAAGAGCCATATAAAAACCATCAAACCCGGAAACGGAAGCAAGTATTTTATGGTCCTTTTCCAGCTGAAAGTCTTTTCCGTTTTCACTTTTCAGAAAAGTACGGATCTGCTCCTGGTTTTCCGATGGGAGGACGGAACAGGTCGCATAAACGAGTTTACCTCCCGGCCTGACCATTCTGGAGTAACTTTGAAGGATATCCTGTTGTGTCTTACGAATGTTGTCTATAAATTCCGGTTGCAGTTTCCATTTGGTATCCGGATTTCGCCTCAGTACACCAAGCCCGCTACAGGGGGCATCGATCAGTACACGGTCTGCTTTGTCGTGTAGTTTCTTGATCACCTTATTATTTTCGATGATGCGGTATTCTATATTAAAGGCACCGTTGCGTTGGCACGGGTTTTCAGCTGTTTCATTTTGCTCTCGTACAGGTCCATGGCAATGATCTGCCCTTTGTTTTGCATGAGAGAGGCGAGATGCAGGGTTTTTCCGCCGGCTCCGGCACAGGCATCTACCACACGCATTCCCGGTTGCACGTCCAGGAGCGGGGCTACCCTTTGGGAAGAGGCATCCTGTACTTCAAAGAGTCCTTCCCGGAAGGCATCCGTAAGAAAAACATTGGCGCGTTCTTCCAGAATGAGTGCGTCGGGATACGCCTTTAAAGTCTTGGTTCTGATCTCTTGTTCGGCGAGGATGTTTTGGAGACTTTTTACAGTGGTCTTCAGGGTATTGACGCGAAGTACCACGTCTGCCTGCTCGTTTTGGGCTGCAATTTCCTTGTCCCAGGTAGCTTCTCCGAGCTCTTTTGCACCGGTCTCGTCCATCCAATCGGGGATAGATTCACGGAATTTTCGGATTTTGGAAAGCTCCTCGAACCGTCCTTTGATACGGCGGGTGGGCGTGCCTTCCAGCTGTTTCCAGTCGGGTATTTTATATCCGCGAAGAACGGCCCAGACGGCAAATATCCGCCAGAAGTTGTCCCGGCTGAAGGGCTCTTTCACATCAGCAATCTCTGCATAAAGGCGTTTCCAGCGGACGATATCGTAGATGGTTTCCGCTACAAATCGCGGTCACTGCTTCCCCAGCGTTTGTCTTTTTTCAATGCCTTTGCAACCACTTTGTCGGCATATTCCCCTTGGTTAAAAATAAAATCGAGAGCATCAATTACGGTAAAAACCAGGTTTCTGTGGAGTCGCATAGGTGAAAAAAATTAGTCGGCAAAGATATTAAGATAATCGGGATTTTCACGGGTAAAAACAGATTTCCGGTAAAATAGCCGAAAAACAGGGTATAAGGTCCGGAAATCTGTATTTGTTGGAGGATACCGGTCGGATTTTATCAACTATTCGATGTTTTGCTCGGGCGAACTTCGATCTTGCTCGGGAGTGTCCTGGCCGGCATTTTGAGCAGGTCTGTGACCAGTTGCCCGATATCCTCGGGTTGTATTTTCCAGCTATCGGAAGCATCCGGGGTATTACCGTTGAAATGAGTGGCCACTGATCCCGGCATAATGGTGGTGACCTTGACATCATAAGGACGGAGATCGAGCATTATGGCCTGCGAAAATCCTACAAGCCCGAATTTACTTGCATTATAGGCCGCGCCTTTGGCGAAGAAATTGGTGCCGGCCAGACTGGCTATGGTAACAATATATCCTTTGCTTTTTTTAGTTCGGGAATCGCTGCTTTTACCGTATTGAAAACTCCTGTAAGGTTGGTAGCTATGGTGTGGTTCCAGTCTTCCGGAGCCAATTCGTCGATAGGAGCAAAGACCCCGACACCCGCATTGGCAATAACATAATCCAGCGTGCCCCAGGTATCGATCACCTTTTTTATCGCAGCCTGCTCCGAAGCGTAGTCGGTAACGTCCGATTCGATAACGAGATAGGCATCGCTGTTATCTGTTATACGCTTCATGGCGGTCATTCCCTGGTCTTTGTTGCGGGAGGAAATAGCGACCTTTACGCCTTCGCGGAGCAATGCCTCCGCAATTCCGAGTCCTATTCCTTTTGATCCGCCTGTAATGTATGCTGTTTTGTTTTTCATCGTTGTATTGTATTTTACAATTTTCAAGTTACTGAAAATTTAAAAAGACAGAAAACGAATGACTTCCTTTTATAAAGAAATCCTTTATAATGTCCTGCCAAGTCATTTCACAAATGTAAAAGAAGCGTTATTTGCCAAACAGTCCGTCCAGTAATCCGCCATCTTTTTTGCCACCGAGAGCCATACCTGTAATATCATCTATAACACTGCCGTCACCGTCGGCATCGAGTATCGAAGTGAGGAGGTTTTGCTTTGCTGAAGACTGTCCGCCCAGAAGGTTCCCCAAAAGCCCGGAAAGTCCGTCTGAAGAGCTGATATTTTGTTTTCTTGCCTGTTGTCCGAGATATCCCATAAGTATCGGTGCAGCTATCTTTATGATCTTGCTCACAGTACCGATATTTACACCGGTTTTTTGACTGATGGCTTGCTCTGTTGCAGTTTGTTTGGTACCGAGGATATGTGATAAAATACCTTCTCCGTCCTGTTGGTCTTCCTTATCGACTCCACCCCCGAAAAAACCACCGAGGTTTTCGAGAATACTGCCGGAGTGTTTGCTTCCGGAAATAGCGCCCAGAATATTGGCAGCTCCTTCGGGTGAAGATGCGTTTTTTTGCAGGGCGCCCATCAACACCGGTAAGGCGAGATCCAGCACACCGGAAGTTTCCTTTTCCGAAGTCCCGGCTTCATCGCTCACCCCACGGATGATCTGTTTTCCGAGATCACCATTCAGTAAATCAGTTATATTCTTCATCGCTTGTATATTTTAGGATTAAAAAATTGAATTCTAAATATACAAAAAAATCCTCCCACAAGGCGTGGAAGGATTTGCAGGAATTACCGGAAAATCGATAATTAGACCGTTTCTGACTTTAAAATGCTTATTATTTGTTGTGCCAGTTCTGTTCCTATTCTGTCCTGTGCCTCATTAGTGGCAGCTCCGATGTGAGGAGTCAGGGAGATTTTGGAGTGCATCAATATCTTTATTTCAGGTGTAGGCTCGTTTTCAAACACGTCAAGTCCCGCAAAAGATACTTTACCGCTGTCCAGGGCACTTACCAGGGCAACCTCATCCACAACACCTCCGCGGGAAGCGTTGACGATAGCCACACCGTCCTTCATCAGGGCGAGTTCTTTTTTACCGATCACATATTCCTTCTGAGCCGGAACATGCAGGGTAATAAAGTCAGATTGCCTGTAAACCTCTTCGAGCGGTTGTGTTTTTACTTCTACCTTTACAGACTGTCCGTCGAAAAAGTCGACAATAACATCCGCTTTATCTACAAATTTATCGGCAGCTATAACTTTCATACCTACCCCGATAGCTATTTTGGCTACTTCGATACCGATACGTCCGAGGCCTACGATCCCCAGGGTCTTACCGCGGAGTTCCGTACCGCCTGCGTATGCCTTCTTGAGCTGGGCAAATTTGGTTTCGCCTTCCAGCGGCATATTGCGGTTGGCATCGTATAAGAAACGTACTCCGCCGTAAAGGTGTGCAAAAACAAGCTCTGCAACAGATTGCGATGAGGAAGCCGGAGTATTGATAACGCTGAGTCCCTTGGATCTTGCGTATTCCACATCGATGTTGTCCATACCTACACCACCACGTCCGATAACTTTGATGCTGCTGCAGGCATCGATCATATCTTTTCTCACCTTGGTAGCTGAACGCACCAGGATAACATCGATTTTGTTTTCGTTGATATAAGGGATGAGCTGTTCCTGAGCTACCTTGGTTGTGATGACCTCGAAACCTGCTTTTTCAAGAGCTTCAACTCCGCTTTTTGAAATTCCGTCATTAGCTAATACTTTCATATCTCTTTTTTTTGTATTCCCGGCAAACGGGAATGAAATTTTAATAAGGGTTGTTTACGATAGGGTTACCCGACTTTTTTCTCCAGTTCCTGCATAGTTTCTACCAGTACTTTGGCACTTTCTACGGAAAGCGCATTGTACATGGATGCACGATATCCTCCTACACTTCGGTGACCGTTAAGACCGTTGATGCCGGCTCCTTTCCACAACGCATCAAAGGCATCTTTATGCGCTTCGTCGACAAGGTTGAAGGTTGCATTCATCGAACTTCTGTCTTCCCTGGCTGCAAAACCTTTGAAAAGCGGGTTGCGGTCTATTTCATTGTACACCAGTGAGGCTTTTTCGTTGTTGATTTTTCAATGGCAGCGATACCTCCCAGATCTTTGAGCCATTGCAGGGTAAGCATGGAAACGTAAACGGCAAATACAGGAGGGGTGTTGAACATACTGTCTTTATCCAGGTGAACTTTATAATCGAGCATAGATGGAATGGCACGCGATACTTTGCCTAAAACTTCTTCTTTAACAACCACAAGAGTGGTTCCTGCAGGCCCCATGTTTTTCTGGGCACCGGCATAGATCAGGTCAAATTTTGAAAAATCGAGTTGTCTGGAGAAGATATCCGAACTCATGTCACAAACCAACGGCACAGCGGTTTGCGGGAAGTCCTTGATCTGTGTTCCGAAAATAGTGTTGTTGCTGGTGCAATGGAAATAGTCCGCATCTTCGGGAATCGTATATCCTTTTGGGATATAATTGAAGTTGGCATCCTTGGACGAAGCTACCTCTGCGACTTCCCCCAGAAACTTGGCCTCTTTGAGGGCCTTGCTACTCCATGTACCGGTATTCAGGTAAGCGGCTTTTTTCTCCAGCAGATTGTAAGCAACCATCAAAAATTCAAGGCTGGCACCTCCCTGCAGAAAAAGTGCTTTATATCCCTTTCCTTCCAGGCCTAACAATTCGATGGCCAGGGAACGGGCATTCTCCATAACTTCTATAAAATCTTTACTCCTGTGGGAGATTTCTATCAGGGAAAGGTCTAAACCGTTGAAATTGATAACTGCTTCTGAGGCTTTTTTCAGTACCTCCTGAGGAAGCACGCAGGGACCTGCGCTAAAATTGTGTTTTTTCATCATGTGGATTTGACAATGTTGTGTTGAATGTTCTATGCAAAAATGCTAAAATTACGAGGAAAAACAGTTATAAAAACGATAAATATTTGTTATATTCTTAACAGGAATTCAATAGTGTCAACACCGTCCGCATAATCTGATAATGCAGGTTTTTGCGTGTTTCCGAAACCTGTTTCTCCCGTGATAAACCCATTGGAAACCACACATTGTATTTTCTCCGAATCGACCTCCAGTTTTTTCTTTAATTCCTGCCCGTTCTCATAGGTTTCATAAAAGAGGGTCGCGATCGGAGAAGCATAGCCTTCGTCCTCTTGAGCATCAGGAACCCGTTTTCGAGCATCTCAAAAAGGCTCATCAGGTACACGGCCTTATTATAGTCGTAGTTATTGGCGTATTTGGTGATTTCAATAATATCGCGATAGGCGTATATAGCCTTGAAAAACTGATCGAAATTATACTGTTCCGGGACAAATATCTTGGAGACATTCCGGCAACCAAGGCCGAAATAACGAAAGATGTCTTCCCCGAGGGCCTTGAGTTCTTCCGGGGTTTCCTTACCGGTGAGGACAGCGACAGAATTTCTGTTTCGCCGGATAATATTCGGTTTTTTTCCGAAGTAATATTCAAAATACCGTGCGGTATTATCACTTCCCGTAGCTATGACCGCATCAAAATTTTCGAGTCTATCCTCGGTGATCGAGATCCGGCCTTTTAATGTCGGCTCTGCGTATTCCAGGTACTTCGAAAGGTAAGGCAACAAGTGCCTGTCATTGGACGACTGTTTTACCACTACCGAATGTCCGAGCAGGAGAACCGCCAGAAAATCGTGAAACCCTACCAGGGGAATATTTCCCGCCATAATTACAGCCACACGTTTAGGGGTTATGTGGCGGGTATCATATCCCGAAAGCCACTCCAGGAGATGTTCCCGGGTCAGGGCCAGGCTCCATTGCTTCATGGCAAAAGACAGGTTTTCCCGGATAAACCATCCGTTGTGCTCTTCGGCAAGTTTTAACTGGTGCAGAAAACCATCATAAAACATATCGTTATTGGCAATACCTTCTTTTCTGACAGGTGTAGTATCACAGAACTGTTCGAGAAATGCCCCCAATTAACAAAAGCGTCTATGTTTTTTGCAGTACATGCATAGGCTTAAAAATTATTTTTTAGTAAAAAACGAGGATATTCAGTGCCTTATACGGTCTTTTATGTCCCCGGCCGAAAGCAAAGACCATGAAAAGTCTACTTTTTTTGTATAGAATTCCTTTTCGCCTTATTTTTGCTGGACAAAGTTACACGAAAAAGGAAGAAATCATGGCAATTATCATAACAGATGAATGTATAAATTGTGGCGCTTGCGAACCGGAATGCCCGAATACGGCTATATATGAGGGAGCAGACGATTGGAGATACAGTGACGGTACATCACTCGGAGGAGATGTGGTGTTGCCGGACGGAAAATCTGTAAATGCTGATGAAGCTCAGGAACCCGTTTCCGATGAAATCTATTATATCGTCCCTGATAAATGTACCGAGTGTAAAGGATTCCACGAAGAACCGCAATGTGCTGCGGTATGTCCCGTAGATTGTTGTGTTCCGGATGAGGATCACGTAGAAACCGAAGAGGAGTTGTTGGGCAAACAACGGTTTATGCACCCCGAATAGGGAGTTGTATTACTGTACTATATGATAAACGCTGATCTTCTGAGGTCAGCGTTTTCTTTTTCTACGAGCTATATATTGCTGTACGGCTTCTTTGGTGGTAAGCCAGTTTCTGCCTTCTTTATAAGCATCTATCTTACCCTGCCGTGCAAGCAGGCTGATGTATTCCTGCCCGTAGGGCATGTTTTCTTCTTCGACAAGGTCGGATATTTCTTTATATTCGTAATCACTGCCCGGTAATGCGCCGATATAAATATTCAAGGTGCGTTCGAGGGCTTGTGAGACGAGTAACATCAATTTGTGATATTTTCCCCGGTTGGCCTGTTGAGAGCCTCATAATATTTTTTGCGATCGTTTTTGAGGATGATGGCAGGAGGAAACCCCTTGCGCATAAGCAGGAGATTCATAGCCAGACGAACGGTTCTGCCGTTGCCATCGAAAAACGGGTGTATCCATACGAATTTGTGATGAAAAACAGTAGCGAGCTCTATATCGTTGAGTGCTTCCGGATTTGTTTTCACGAAGGTAATAAGCTCCTCGACCAGGTCCGGAACTTTTCTGGCATTAGGAGGTATAAAATTGGCCCCGGAGATACGAACCCCTCCGTTGCGAAGACGGCCCGCCCATTCGTCCTCGATACTGCGCAGTATATACCCGTGAAGCGATAACAACTCGGAACTGCTCAAAGGAGACGATGTGCCTTCGGCAAGCTTGTATAAGTGGTTTATGGCACTTTCGTGGTTCTTGGCCTCGAAGTGTTCGCGCAGCGATTTTCCTTTTATGGTAATGCCTTCCTGAAGAACCATTTGTGTCTCGCGGAGACTAAGGGTGTTTCCTTCTATACTGTTGGAATTGTATGTCTACTCGATCATGAGACTTTCGCGGATTTTGCGCAGGGCAACAGCAGGTAAGGGACGTTGATTCTGGAAGACTTCCTTTTTTTCTAAAAGTCTGTCAAAGACTTCCTGCAAATCGTTACGGTATGTTTTGTCAATCTCCCACATACCTCAAAGGTATAAAATCGTTTGTGGTTTTAAAAGTTTTATCCGATATTAAAATGCAAAATAAAAGCCCGAAAAGCATCCCGTTTTGACAATGGGAAGCGACAAACGGCGGAATTCCGTCAGCCTGTTCTGAGTTTGCCAAAACCCGGGTTCAGCCTGTGCTGGTAACTAAGGTATCCTGTAAAAATAAAAAGCTGCCTGTGGGCAGGATCTTATGACCCTGTTTCAGGCAGCTTCAAATATGATATTCGGAACTCTTTTTTTTATTCCCGTCCGTTTAGAATCCCCGGAACCTTCCACGACCCCTGCGTCCTCCCGGACCTTCTTTTTTACCCCCGAACTTGTCCAGTTTACAACTCAGGGAGAACATGACATACCGTTTTAACACTGTGTTTTCCACATCCTGTATGTAAGAATCCGTAATGTTTCGCATCGTACCTACATTCTGGTCGAGCAGGTCATATACCTTGACTTTGAAAGTCATTTTGTCCTTCATGAAATTATACCCGATACTGCTGTTCCACAGCCAGAATGATTTCCGGAAACCATCGGCGATATTAGAGTTGTAGGTGTAACCAAAATCATTTCCGAAAACGATATTTTTCGGCCAGTATGAAGTCGTCAGTATTTTAAAGGAATGGCGGAAGTTAGATGTCCGGTCTATGGTATAATTGGTATATCTCGATTCGTTATAGCTAAATCCGTAACTGGGTTCCAGGGTGAACAGTTCGCTGTATTCCCAGGTGAATGCGGCCGAAGGGCTCAGGCTCAGATTATGGGCCTGGAACTTTTCATTGTTGGTAATTCCCCGGTTCATGGACAGGTTGCTATTGATCCCCACACGATATTTAAAGGTGTGTTCTTCTTTCTTTTTGCTTGTGTTCCAGTTCATACCCAACATGGCGCTATACGTGCCGTTAAGATTCTGGAATGTGGTGGTCCTTTTGAAGTTTTCATCAAAAGTAGTGACATTTACGATCTTGTTTTCGTCATAACTCAGGTTACCATAGGCAAAAAAACCGGTTCTTTTGGCAAAATCGTAATTGTTATAGTTGAAATAAACCGAATGCCCGCGGGTAGGATCGAGGTCCGGGTTACCTATGGTCGTGCTCAAAGGGTTCGATAAATCCTCTACGGGAAGTAACTGGGAAGCCGATGGCAGGTTTACCCGATAGTTGTAGTTGACGAAAAAAGATTTTCCCTTGGAAAGGTCATAACGGAGGTTGGCACGTACCGAAGGATAGATGTATTGTTCCTTGAGTTTGGTCTGTTCTCCCAGGTAAAGGGAGGTATTGTCATAATCCGTAATGTTGGTCCCGAGATTCAAACGGGCGTGTATCTTGCTTTTTCTGAGCCGTAAACCGATTTCCGGGGTCAGGGTATTGGTTTTGGATTCGATAAAGTTGGAGAGCGGATCATTACGTCCCGTATAATCATCCGTAGCTTCTTCAAAATTGAATGTTTCCCTGTTGTTTGTCGATTTGTTATTTTCATAACTCACTTCCCCGGTCAGGCTCAGTGAGTCTGTGATAGGTTCGGTATATCTCAGGTTCAGATTATAATTATCGGTCTGGTTGTCATTGATCTCTTTCTGGTTACGGATATCATCCGGATCGTCATTCTGGTAAAAGATCGTTGACGACCGGTTTATCCCTTCCGAACCGTCGGAAGAATTATTATTGCCGAACCGCAAATTCATGTACCTGCCTTTTTTGTTAAACCTTCTGACTACGAAAAGGTCGGAACGAAAGGATTTTCGGGTACTTGAACTGTTGTTTACAGATTCGCTTTCATTGAGCAGGTCTCCGTTTTCATCTACAGAAAACTGGGTCTGGTTCGAATTGAAGTCCGAATCCGTACGTGTTATGGTAGGGGAGAACCCTATAGAGGTCAGGGAATCTATTTTGTACTCGAAATTGGCATTGAAATTATGATCCCTCGATTCGTTTTCCGTAGAACTTTCCGAATTGGAAGTAAATTCACCTTCCGGGGTCAGGTTGGTTTGTTCCGTACGATTGTCATTTTCGCGGTTGGTTTGTGTAAAGAAATAGCTTGCATCGGTTTCCATCTTCTTGTTTAAAAGATCGTCTGCGAAGGTAAGCCCTCCGAGATGAGAGGTCGTAATTCCCGATCCGGTAGACCCGAAAGATACGCCGTTAACATTGATGCCGCCTCCGCTGTTGCCCCAGACATTTCGTCCGCCTCCCATAGCATCGAATATCTCATCCATCGAAAACCCTACACTATTTATATTATTACTTCCCCCGAGCAGGCTGACACGCTGACTGCCGTTGAAGTAATTGACAAACAGATTGGCTTCATAGCGGTCGTCCGTGCCGTAACCTCCTGTGGCCCGCCCGAAGTATCCCTTGTTTTTACCTTCTTTAATGGTGAGGTTAATGGTTTTTTCGTCGGAACTCGCATCCTCTCCGGAGAGCTCTTCTTCTTTGGTTTTGGTGTCCGATACCTGTATTTTATCAATAATATCCGAAGGCAGGTTCTTCGTGGCAATCTGTCCGTCATTTCCAAAAAAGGGCTTTCCGTCTACGAGAACTTTATTAACTTCTTTACCATTTACCGTAATCTTCCCGTCCGAGGCTACTTCCACACCGGGAAGCTGTTTCAGTAAGGTTTCAACGTTAGCATCGGGACGAACCTTAAAGGAGGTTGCATTAAACTCCAGCGTATCTTTTTTTATTTGTATCGGAGCGCTTCTCCCTCGACTACGACTTCCGAGAGTTCGTCGACATTTTCCCGGAGCTGGATAACGCCAAGATCGATCGGATCATTGAGGTTTTCCAGAGCTCTGGAATACAAACGGTAGCCTATAAATGATATTTTAATATATGCCGGTTCTGCAGTTTTTCGGACTTCGAGCGAAAATGTACGGACAGGTTGCTGATGGTATAGTCCAGTACCGTAGAGTCTTTCTGGGAAGAAATATACACGGTTGCAGATTCGAGCGGAGACTGGTCCATGGCATCTACAATTTTACCTTTGATCTCTATGGTGTTTTGTGAAAAAGCAAAAGAGGCCCAAAACGAAGCCACTACAATGAGTAGAAATTTACAATGCATTACGGTTGATTGTTGGTTAAAACGATTAAGCTATATTACTGGTATTATCAGGTATTTCCTATCGTGTTATAATAATTTAATACTTTTTAACAGAAGTTTAATGCTTCTGTTCGCGCTCTTAGACCCCGGTAACATAAAGAAGTTTAAGCAGGGGTCCGGTTTTAACAATATTTTAAATGCTAAAGGCAATATTTCCGGGGAGGATTAGAAAGAAAAAAAGTTATCGGAGCGGATTAATAGCCTGCTGCCTTATCGTCTCCGCGTTTGTCCGCACCACCTTCGAGTTTGCCGTCCGGACGGACAAGAATGGCATCGACTTTGCCTAATATGGGAGTACGGTCTTCATTGATAAAGTAACCTTTTTGTTTCAGGCTGTCGAGAATAGCCGGAGAAAATGCCCCGGGTTCAAAAGTGATGGTATCCGGGAGCCATTGGTGGTGAAACCGGGGTGCATTTACCGCTTCCTGCATGCCCATATCAAATTCGCATACATTGAGTATGGTTTGCAGTACGGAAGTAATAATGGTAGACCCGCCCGGTGTCCCGACAACCATCCATAACTTTCCTTCTTTCTCTACGATAGTAGGGTCATGGAACTCAGCATACGCTTTTCCGGAGCTATACTGTTGGCTTCGGCACCGGTAAGCCCGAACATGTTGGGCGTTCCCGGTTTGGCACTGAAATCATCCATTTCGTTATTGAGAAAAAATCCGAGTTCGTCACTGTAAACTTTAGAACCGTAGGCCCCGTTGAGGGTTGTAGTTACGGAAACAGCATTGCCAAAGGCATCCACGATCGAATAATGTGTGGTCTCATTACTTTCCGTAACCTGAATTTTTCCATGAGATACCTCGTCCGAACGGGTAGCCTGTTCAAAAGAAAAATCGGCCATACGCCCACGGAGATATCGTTCGCTGAGCAAGGTACCCTGAGGAATATCTGTAAAATCCGGATCGCCCAAAAAATAGTTCCGGTCGGCATAAGCCCGCCGTTCCGCTTCTGTAATCACCTGTATGCTCCGAACCGAATTGTGTCCGTATTCCTGCAAAGGAAAGGGCGCGATCATCTGCATGATCTGCCCGAGTGTGATTCCGCCGCTGCTGGGGGGAGACATGGAGATGACTTTGAGGTTTTTTGTAGTTGAAAATAACAGGGATTCTCCATTTGGCCTGGTATCTCGCCAGGTCTTCTTCGGTCATGATACCTCCTTTTTGCCGGATCAGGGCAGTCAGTTTCTTAGCGGTTTCTCCGCGGTAAAAACCGTCTTTCCCGTTTTCCTGAATACGTCTCAGCGTATGGGCAAGCGCCGGATATTTAATGGTATCTCCGCTGCGAAATGGTTGGCAAAGAAGGTACTGTCTCCATTGACTTCAATAAAGAGGTTACGGTTTCGCTCCAGTCGCTTTGCCTGGTTTTCGGTAACGACAACCCCTTTTTCGGCCAGGGCGATAACCGGTTCGAGAATTTCACGGAAAGGTAAAGAGCCGAGTTTGCGGTGTACTTCCGCAACGCCTGCTACTGTTCCCGGAACTCCTATGGCCATGGCACCGAGCGTACTTTTTCGGGAATGACATTTCCCAGGCTGTCGAGATACATGTCTTTATGAGCGGCTAAGGGAGCTTTTTCGCGATAGTCAAGTGCGCCTATTTCGCCATCCGGAGTACGATATACCATAAAACCACCTCCGCCAGGTTTCCGGCAAATGGGTAGGCCACCGCCAGGGCAAGTTCCGTAGCGACCATGGCATCAAAGGCATTTCCCCTTTTCTTAGAATTTCCACACCTACGGCAGAAGCTTCTTCACGGGCCGACACGACCATGGCTTTATCGGTAATCAATCCGGATGTCCCGTTGTTGGTCTTGCATCCGAAAACAAGAACAGCACTGAAAAAGTAAAGACAGGCCTTGAGATATGTTATCTTCATGAATTGAATTTTTGTTTGAACGGATTTTAACGCTTTTAAAGCTCCCCCTTTTCCGTTTTTCCCATCCGCTTTACTGATCTGCCTCGCGGATCTTTTCCCTGGTAAATATAAGCAACTCTTTAAAAAAAACAGTAAACTCTTCCTGAAAGGCGGTGTAGTGTGCCCGCAGGTCATGTACGGCCAGGTGCATGTTTGATTTATAGGCTGTTCTCCGTTCATTTGCGTGAGTATCCTTTCGAGACCCTCCAGGCTGGCATAACTCAGGAGCCAGTTTTCTCTTTTTCATATACGGCAGCATCCCCAGGGTCCGCTCCGGAAGTATATCCCGGTGGGTTTCCAGGGTAGTGTAGAACTCATCGGCAAAAACGTCCAGGGGCACATCGGAATAATCGCCCCAGTTAGCAGCCAGGAAATGATCGTAGTACATATCGACAATGACCCCGCTGTAATGGCTGTAATTGGCGTGAAGCCTCCGCGTGCTCTGTCTTACTGTTGGGTGATGGTCCGTATAAGAATCGATCTGCCGGTGAAGCAATATGCCCTGCTGAACGCGTTTCGGGAACATCGTGTATTTGTTGCCCTTAATACTGTCGGCAATAAAATTCCGATCCGTAGCAGCTCGTCGTCACCCGATAATAGATGTGTGCTAAAAAATTCATTTTTCGAATATACGAATAAAGCGCTGTGGTAAGCAGGAGGTTTTTTTTGTTTTTTATACCGAACCGGAGAAATACATATTTTTTGGATATTGATGAAAGAAAATAAAAGTCCGGAGCAGACCGAGCTGACGGGGGGAATCGATACATGGGTATATCCGATCGGGCGAAATGATAATCCAAAATCACATTCCGAAAGCATATAATTGTATATTTGTTCTGTTTTCAAAGGCAATAAAGGAAAACGGGATCCCGTTTTCCCCTTCAAAAAAACAGGTATTAAACAACAACACTTTATATTCATGACATTAATCAAATCCATATCCGGAATACGGGGAACCATAGGAGGTGTACCCGGAGATAATCTAACTCCTATAGACACGGTGAAGTTTGCGGCAGCTTACGGAACCTGGCTGAAAGAAGAGAACCGGGGTAAGGAAAAGCTCAAGGTCGTTATCGGGAGAGACGCCCGTATCTCGGGTGAAATGATACAGGGATTGGTTATTCAGACCTGACCGGATTGGGGATTGATATCGTAAAACTCGATCTGTCCACAACTCCGACCGTAGAGGTAGCCGTACCCCTGGAGCATGCCGATGGGGGAATTATACTTACGGCAAGTCATAACCGAAACAATGGAATGCCCTGAAGCTGCTGAACCACAAAGGAGAATTTCTCAATGCAGCACAGGGAGCCAGAATACTCGAGCTTGCGGCAGAGGAAAAATTTGATTTTACCGATGTGGATCATCTCGGTAAAGTGACACGCAATGAAGCTTACATAGATATACATATCGGCGAGGTATTAAAATTGCCGTTGGTCAATACCAAGGCTATAAAGTCTGCCGGATTTCACGTGGTAGTGGACGGCGTAAATTCTACCGGAGGCATTGCCATTCCGAGGTTGCTGGAGAGACTCGGAGTCCATGTTACGCCTTTGTACTGCGAACCCAACGGGCATTTTCCGCATAATCCGGAGCCTCTTAAGGAGCACCTGACCGACATCTCGGAACTCGTGGTTAAAAAGAAAGCCGATTTTGGTATTGTAGTCGACCCGGATGTGGATCGCCTGGCGTTTATCTGTGAAGACGGGGAAATGTTCGGAGAAGAATATACCCTGGTGGCCTGTGCCGATTATGTTTTGAGTAAAACCCCCGGAAACACAGTTTCCAATATGTCATCTTCCGGGCATTGCGCGATATGCCGGTAAACATGGCGGAAGTTACCAGGCCAGTGCCGTAGGTGAAGTCAATGTGGTTGCGCTAATGAAAGATACCGAGGCCATTATAGGAGGAGAGGGTAACGGGGGGATCATATATCCCGAACTCCACTATGGCA
>JACADM010000179.1_pt1 | contig 23924 bp, 30 predicted proteins | sample 7512371 | NCBI WGS metagenome assembly JACADM01 (sample SAMN14389041, study PRJNA612141) | algae metagenome | isolation source: non-axenic algae culture | place: India: Navi Mumbai | collected 2017-01
TTGTTGTACTTCGTTCAGTTACGTATTGCTAAGGTTAACACAAAGACACCGACAACTTTCTTCAGCACCTCCTAAAACCCTAAAACCTAAAACCCTAAAACCCTAAAACCTAAACCTAAAACCCTAAAACCTAAACCCTAAACCCTAAAACCCTAAAACCCTAAACCCTAAAACCCTAAAACCCTAAAACTCTATTTAATGCCGCTCTTTTTCTCATTGATGATTTACTTCCGCTATGGCATGTTCGGATACAGATATAAACTATGTTGTCTGGCAAGTAAAATTATATTTTGTTATACTGATTATTAAGATGCTCTCTCATGTTTCCATTTATAGCCTTTAAGTTCTCTTTGTGAGATGAGCCTTTTATTCCCTTCTATTTCGCTCTTGATTTTCTCCTTTTGCTGTTGAACCTTTTATTTCACCCAGAGCTTTTCTCTCTTTTCCCACTCATTCTCTTATTTTCTTACTTTCTTATTGAGTAGTTTTACCCATAAAGCTTTTCTCTCTTCTTTTCTCCCACTCATTCTCTTGTTTTCTTACTTTCTTTTGAGTAGTTTACCCGCAACAGCTTTTTCGTTCTTTCTTCTTCACTCATTCTCTAATTTTCTTACTTTCTTTTTGGTGGTTTTACCCGCAACCCGCACATGCCAAAATTTTACATGCCAAATCGCCTACTAAACCCTAAACCCTAAACCCTAAAACCCTAACCCTGTTTTTTCTTGTTCTCTCTTCCTCTGATTTACTCCTGGTTTCTATCTTGTCTTCTAAGTTAAACAAACCGACCGTTACAAATTGACGAACAAAAATAAACTTCTGTCAAGTGGAGTTCCACCCTAATTTAATATTATTTTAGATAACATGATAATTATGTTTTCATTTCCGGAAGGCAGACTATGTAACCTTCAATCTTTGGTTTGGCACCATATTGCAGCCATTGTATGCTAGGATCTGGTCGGAGTCTGAAGTGGTAATCGTCTCAATCTGGACAACAAAACCAAATCACAATACAGAAATACAACAAAATTTTGATTTGCATGGTGGCAAGCACCACTAATTCTTTGAAAATCGGAAATCGTTTTATCGAGGGCAACTGCCATGTCCAACTATTTGACAAGCGCGTGGCTTCGTATGAAATTTCAGAGCACTAAAAGGTATGGCGAATTAGACTTGTCTATATACTTCAAGTCTTTAGCAAATGGTTATAACAATGCACACTTTTTCCTTGCTCATCTCGTCTTTAATTCCTGACCAAATCGAGAGTTAACCGCTCGATTTTGTTTTTCTTGTGTCGTAGTATAGACTTTGGAAGGAGTGTAGAACCCGATTTATTAATTGTTCAAGTATTTGATGAGGCTGCAGTCGCTCTCGACAAGCAAAGTTTGAAGCTTCTTGGCCATCGACAGGAGATTGTACTCAGCAACTGTGGCGCTCGCGACGGTGCGTTCTGTTCCTAGTCGAAATCGTATAGACTTGCATCAAATTAGGAATTTTATCGGTTGCAGTTATATTATTTATGTGTAGACCTTTAAGTGTTTGGAAGTTGTAACAACTGTGTTGTTAATGTCTGGGTGTGCCAATATCAATGATTGAACAGTGTTACTTATGCTTTCTCTGTTCATTATGTTCAGGATGCAACTTGGATGAATGCCGCTCTTTTTCTGATTGATGATTTACTTCCGCTATGGCATGTTTCGATACAGAGATACACTATGTTGTCTGGCAAGTAAAATTATATTTTGTTGTTTTGATAATCAAGATGCTCTCTCATGTATCCATTTATAGCCTTTAAGTTCTCCTTGTGAGATGAGCCTTTTATTCCTGTCTAATTGGCTCCAGATTTTCTACTTTTCCTTTTGAACCTTTTGATTTCACTCACAAACTTTCTTTTGTTTTCTCCCTCACCTTTCTCTTGTTTCTTATTTTCTTTTTGAGGAGTTTACCCGCAGCAGCTTTTCTCTCTCTTTTGTTCCCCACTCTTTTCTGATTTTCTTACTTTCTTTTTGAGTAGTTTTACCCGCAGCAGCTTTTTCGTTCTTTCTTCTTCACTCATTCTCTCACATTCTTACTTTCTTTTTGAGTGGTTTTACCCGCAAACCGCATATGCCAAAATTTGGGTATGCCAAATCGCACCTATAAACCCTAAACCCTAAAACCCTAGTCCTCAATATCGACCGGCTGTCCTGTGGTTGAGGAATTATCTGAATGATGTCTTTTTAAGCGTGAGACGTTCACCACAGGATGGAATTTATGGAGATAGGCGACAGAATCGATTTCCACAGCATTGTCTGAGATGATTCGAATGATCCGAAAGGTCCCGCCCACTTGGGTTGTAATTTCTTCCACTGACGACCGTTACGAGTCAGATGTTTGGTGACAACCAGACTTGTTGACCAATCTCGAACTTTTCTTTCCGCCGTCTCCTGTTTGCTTGTTTCGACTGCCTTTCTTGTGCTAAGGATATGCATTGCTTCGCAAGAGAATGTGATTCTGCCAAAGTGGACACCAACTGCTGTGCGTCTGTGTGTGGTTTCTCTGGTAATCCTAAGGCAATTCTTTCAGGGAGTTTTGGATGTCGCCCATAGTTCATGAAGAATGGCGTATGCTGTGTGCTGGCTTGGTAAGCATTGTTGTATGCAAATTGGAGAGGAGGCAACAGATCATCCCAGTTGCTGGTTTCTTCATCACAGAAGCAACGCATCATTTCCTCTAGTGTTCTGATGGTCCTCTCCATTTGTCCGTCTGTTTGAGGGTGGTATGAAGATGACATCAGAGGCGTTGTTCCCAAGCATCGAAACAATTCTTGCCAGAACTTGTTTGCAAATCTTCGATCTCTGTCTGAGATAATCACCTTTGGCATACCATGGTTGACAAAAACTTTTCGACAAATAGCTGTGCAGTCATCTTTGAGTCACATGATTGCGGTATGGCTGTGAAATGAGCCATTTTGGTAAATCGATCCACAAAAACAAAATTCCAGAGTTATTGCGCTTTGTTTTTGGCAGTTCCACCACGAAGTCCATTGTCACCTGATCCCACAGTCCATCTGGAATCGGTAATGGTTGTAGTAAACCAATTTGTTTTGGTTCGTCGATTTTGAGGCTTGGCAAACCGTACAATTCTTGACATATTCGCTGATATCCGTGTACATACCTGGCCAGAAATATTGTCTCGATATGTCTTGATACAGCTTATCTCTCCTGGGTGTCCGCACAAGACGGAGTTATGGTGCATATCGATAAATGTCTGCACTATTTGATCACCCTCTGGTAGAATCAACCTATTTTGATTCTGTCCGTGTTTGTTAGGATACCCATAGTAGAGTAATCCATCACGCTCTTGAACATATTCGGGCTTAACCTTATTCAAAACTGACGCAATCGGAACTTTGGTGTACATATATCTTTTCAGTTGCGAGATGAATTTACTGCGTCGATAAGCTTGTCGCACGCGCTCTAACAAGTCTGACTGGGTGGTGGCAGTTAAGGCTACCATGTTCAGATCCACGGAAGGTCTACTCAGCATGTCGGCGATAGCATTAGCTTTCCTTGGACGTATTTGATTTGTGCATTGAAAGGTGCTATCTTCTCTATCCAGCGTATCTGTCGGCCGGTCAAGTCCTTCTGCTTCTGGATGTGAGTCAAGGGTCGGTGATCCGTAAATACAGTCGGTGATTCTCCGTACAGGTAATGCTTCCACTGCAATAAGGCATAAACAATTGCCAACATCTCTCGATCATGAGTTGCATAGTTCCGTTCGGTGCTTGTGAGAACGCGGGAGGCATATGCAACTGGATGCATGATGTCGTCGTGTTGTTGCATCAATACGGCTCCTATAGCAATATTTGAGGCGTCTGTATAGATAACATACTTTTGTCGGGATCGGCAAGTTTCAACACCGGGGCGGTGGTAAGCAATTGCTTGAGTTTGGCAAAGCTCTGTTGGTGCCGCTCTTCCCAACAGAATAGTGCGTCCGTCTTGGTGAGACTGTGCAGTGGTTCTGCAACCTGAGCAAAATTGGGCATGAAGCGTCGGTAAAAGCTCGCTGTGCCAAGAAATGAGCGAAGTTGCGTCTTGTTCGCAGGAATAGGAAACTCCATAACCTTATTGATGAGAGTGGAGTCTGGTTTGAGCCCTTCGCTTGAAACAGTGTATCCTAAGAATCTCGTCTCCGTCTGAAAAAACAGCATTTTTCTCCTGTAGGAACAGCTTGTGGCGCTCCAAGATCTGTAATACGAAACGGACATGCTCTTCATGTTCTTCTTTGGTTTTAGAGTATATGAGAATATCATCGAGATATACTACCACAAATTTATCTAGGCATGGCTCCAGTACCTTGTGCATCATTGTTTGGAATGTCGCAGGCGCGCCAGTCAACCCAAAGGCATGACCAGCCATTCGTAGGATCCGTATCGAGTCCTGAAGGCGGTCTTTTGCTGGTCTTCTTCCTCGATTTCTATCTGATGATATCCTGAACTGAGATCCAGATTGGTGAAATATGTCGCCCCAGCAAGTTGGTCCAGTAGATCGTCAGCCCTCGGTATTGGAGATTTGTTCTGTATCGTGGCATCGTTTAATGCCCTGTAATCCATACAGAGACGCAACGTTCCATTTTTCTTCTTTGAGAACAGTACTGGAGCTCCGTAAGGCGAACAGCTGGGTTGGATGAAACGCTTCGTCAGCAACTCATTAAGTTGTTTCCGTAGTTCCTCGAGAAGCTTGGGTGCCATTCTTCTTAATGGTTGACATATTGGGTTCGTATTTGGTTTTAATGGAATTTTATGTTTTGTGCGAATTCCATCCGTGCGTTGTGGAGGTAGTCCATCTACAAAATGTCCTTAAATTCTGTCTTAAGTTCGTCAACCAGAGCCTCCTGTTCATTCTCTCTTTGCTGTAAGCGGTCCTGCGGGCACTCTGTTGCACGTATAATTGCCACTCCTACTACATCTTCTTTGGTGGGAGGCGGTATTATGGCATTGTCCATTTTCCACGATGTTTGCAGTCCTGGCGTCAGCACGCGGTGGTACTTGGGTAGGTATAGGGCCCCACTGTCATAGCAAAGTCTCACTCCATGTTTAGCCAGCCACTGTTCGCCGAGAAGTACGTCGTACCCAGAATGCAATGGTGCAAGACGCAGGGATGACACGAAGGATACCGGTGGAGAACTCGTCTGCAGAACTGATACTTTGATCGGGCTGGTCTGCAATCGAGAACTTCTGCTGGTCCCATCTGCCATTTTGATTTCAACTTCAGGCACCGTGGTGACTGGGACCCTCGCCTCCATGGCAAACTTCTCTGATATAAAATCGTCTTTTGCACCGGAGTCGATTAAAATCCTGACCTCTCTCCTTTGACTTTGCCTGAGAACGTGAAAGTCAGTTGCTGCTGCTCGAGATTTTGAGGTGCAATGTGATTCAATTCTAATGTTTCCGTTCTCCGAGGCGGTGTGCATCGACAAGGTGCTTTTCGCGACTCCTTCTTTACGCCACACCTCCAGCAGTACCTTGGACAGAATTCGCGTCGTGAATGTAAACGGTGACAGTTGGACACATAATTTCATCTGATACTTGCTGCTTCTTGCTCATTTTGTCTTTACAACTGCATGAAGGCGGCGCGTAGTTATGTTGGTGTTCTTCTGGATCAGATATTCACAAAGTGCATCGAGCATGGGGTGTGGTTCATCCCCGTCAGGCGAACTCTGGGTTTTGTGGCGCACGACATACTCGGTCAAGAACTTGTGAGCCTCCGTTGCATATGTCGGGTTCAGGTTTGTAATGAATCGATCGACATAAGTCCCTTCAGAGTCCTGGGTGCCGGCTGCCTGTTGCAATGATATGAGCTGACGGAACTGGGCAACGAACTCGATGATGGACTGGTTACCTTGGCGGCAGGCTTGCATTTCCCTGACTACCCCAATCCCATAGCCTGCCCTGTCCATCTGGTGAATAATCTGTGCTTGAAATTTTTCCAGTCTTCGAATGGATGTACTTTGTCGGTTTGTTTAAACCACAGTAATGCATCCCCTCTAAAAGCTGAGGAATGTGCATGGGCCATTTTTCCTCCGGTAATGTCGGGTACACTTCTTCCATATACAATTGTGCGTTTGTAAGCCAACGGCACACATCCTCTGTTTTGTTAGCTCCAGCGAATAAGGGAGCCCTTTTGCTACCCTTTGGTAGCCGTTATTCTCGCTTCTGTGGCGACAATGGGCCAACAGAGCTTCTGCTAGTGCTGCGATTGTGTTCTTCGAATGTTCCGCGTCCACACGACGTTCTGGTGGATCTTCTGGCGGTTCATTTGCTCGCAGCGATCCCAATTCTTCCGTTAACAGCTGTACTTGTTGCTGCAGGGCGCGATTCTGGGCCCTTAGGTCCCTATCTGATGTCTCAATCGGGGAGTCCATATTTGTAACTGCGGTAAATACTTGTACTCAACAGCTGAAACCAATGTAGTCGTGCGTCTGATTCTTTCTACAACAGACGCGGGCCTACAACCCTCTTGATGGTTCGTGTTACAAATATATTTATTTTTACAAGAAATTGGAATGGAGATATAGATGGGCATGGCATCTTTATGTAGGATTGTATCATCATGTCATCACCAAAGATGTCATGTAATCATGGCCTAATCCTTTTGGGGAAGAGGGGCCGAATGGCCACAAAGGGCGCACTGTTACAGGGACCCCTATTAGAAAGGATGAATGGCGCACTGTTACACGTTGGAAAATTAGGTTCCGACATACCTCGTCATGCAATGCAGAAATAAGATCTTAAGTTGAAACGTATGAAAAGACTTTTATTTTCCAAAAGAACTGGACAATAACAACGCATATGCGACTTCATTATCCATGTTACAACTGCCAGACAGACGACAGACGATGAATTAACTTCGAATGGCAACAAAGTCGGGTGCAAAACCTTCAAAGCCTGGTACGTCCACACATCCTCCAATGGTCTTGGCAACTTTGTCATGGATGCATTTCACCACAATCTCCCTGTAAACGTCCATACAGAAGATCATTGCCTCAGTGTCGGACAAATCGGTGGCGTCAATACCAAGCAAACCGACACCACTATCCTTCAAGCTAGCGCATTCCAAAGGACTTGTCGTCGGATCACAGGCATGGATAGATTGAGTATTAATGTCAGATATGTACAGGTAGCCATTGTGATATTTCATCATTGTATGGGAGTCATCAAGAGCTTCGTAGGACCCCGGCACCTCGTAGCAGTTTCCGAAGTCATAGTTGGCCGCCGTTGGGTCAAAGCTTGGACACGCAGAGGTAAAAACGCTGTGAAGGGTGTAATTGGTCATTAGGCCAAACAGCATATTGAGCGATGGGACGTATGCAGGATACCCCAACATATTATTCGAGTTGGCAGTTCCGATTGGCCACGTCCCCATGATAGCGCAGCCGGAGGCATCACAGTTGAATATCTTGTTTTCATTCGGTCCACCATCGCTCTGAACGACAATGGCATTGTTTCCGATCAACGCAAAGCCGTTTGATGTGTATTCATCCATGAGATCCCTGCTGTTCGGGACCAGACTGCACGTCAGCTGGTCTGGATCGCAGAACCACAAGCCACCGTCAGATGTAGCATCGTACTTAAAGTCTTCCTCAGCGACCACGGCAAATGTATTGGTCGTTGCATCGTATCACAATGTCTACGGTTTCTCTCCTTCATCGCCGACGTTAAAGTATTCACAATTGACAATGGAACTGCCGTCAAACATGCATTTAGCAAGAGGATTTTGGACAAAACTGTATTCAGTACCAAAGTAAATTTGAATTGCGTCCGGGCTCCCTGTTGGACTTGGACTCTCTGTTGGACTTGGACTCTCTGTTGGACTTGGACTCTCTGTTGGACTTGGACTCCCTGTTGGTGATGGGCACTCGCTGCAAAAGCAATGAATAACCAGCGTAATTTGCATTAGTTTCTTATCGAGATTTTATTCGGTATCGTTTTTCAGTCGTATGAAAATATTCATATCGGGAAAATGCATCTTGAAACTCGTTGCAAATATAGGAATACGTACGATACAATGAAGGAGTCAGTGTTGACCCCAACACTAACTCCTGCTGCATTTAAAGCTTGGACGGTGCAAATAAATTGACCAGGTTCAAAGGTCCAATGGTCACGTCAGAAGTATCAAAGTTCACAATTGCTCCAGGAGGAGAAGCGGCAGAGTCGGAAGAGCACACAATAAAGTACTTGCTGACAGAGGCCCCGCCATCATTGAAAGGCTTCTGCCAAGATACATTTGCTCTGGTTATGCAATCGATGGTGTAAGGAGAAACTTGTACGTCTTGAACTCCAGAAGATACATTAAAGTCAAGAGATTCAGCGAAAGAATCTCCTACTTCCAGTGTCAGAACAGTGATTGTAGCATCTGGAACCGAAAGGTCTTCAAGAATTTTGGTTAAGGCGTCGGTGTTATTGGTTTCAAGAAGAACCGCTATTTCCTGGATATTTCCTCGGTTTGACTCCACCGTCAGAACTCGGACAAAACGAGCACACTACCTGGAAGGACCGATATAACTGAGCAATCGGTGTCGTCTGCATTTTTCAAGAAAAACAATTCCATGAATGGTATCAAAAATTTGGAGCACTTAAGTTATTCAAACGCATTCCATAAATAGCACCAGGAACATTTAGCAAGCTTGGGTTAGATTACTAAGAGATTTCGTCAGAATTGCTTGGAACAATAGACGTATACCAAATGAAACTGCACGCAAATTAAATATTATGATAACATAAATATTAATCCTGTTTACCTTCATTAAGACCGGAAATTTCCAGAAGATTGAGACAGATTTGGCGGCGGTCGGCATCTGAGAAAAGCGCTGGGGTGTCATAACCAGATATCTCGAACTGGATTCCGAGTGTGGGAAACACTGGAGGGCAATTTCTGCGTAAAACACCTCAAATTTATTTTTATTATTAGTACAAAAGCTTTTATAATAACTAGAATAAAATTTCAACCTCGAACAGCTTAGGGTCGAAAAAATAAAATTATGCTAACCGTTATACTTACAAAGTTGTGAAAGGGTCAGCAAATGCAGCTTCTCCTACACCAAAATCATTGACTGAAGCAACAGAGCAATTATACTCGATACCAGCAATGAGGGACCAAGAATAGCATTTCTAGCCGTGCTTGGGTAAGTGTTATTGACCTGATCTAAAGATGACACGCATTGAACAAGATAAGAATCTATGGCTCCGCTTGAGGATGGCGTCCATGATACGCTGACATACTGACTGCAGGATGAATTAGCCCATTGAGATGCATCGACAGGATATAGAGCAGTCACCTCTTCTGGTGCAGAAGTGCAAGTGCTGCAGTATAGAAAATAATATAGTTTAGCATTTTTTAAAATCGCATCATCGATTCCTAAAACCAGGAAAGTAAGAAAAGCTGAAAGAGCACATACCCGTAAAAATTCGACCACAGAGCTTGCTTGGCTGCTGCCATACTGATTTCTCGCGACAACGTAGCAGCTGTATGCGATATCAGAGTTATCCAAGGGACCTACGACAGCGGTTCTCTCGTTTCCACTGACAGACAATTCGAGAGAAGGAACGCCATCACCATTGCATAAGACTGAGTAGGAATCAACCTGTTGCCCTAGAGGTGCATTCCAGCTAATCCGAACACTATTCCCGCAATTCTCAGAGGGAAAATGGCCTCGATATTGGACGGAGAGTCAGGGCAAGAACTGCAATTGAAAAATCCAATAGAAATTCGCGTTAACAAATACTATCTAACAGGATAATTTTGTGTTTGCAGGTAAATTGGTCGATAAGATGAAAATATTTGGAATTTACCGGGCAGACGTGCCATGAAGTCGAAGTGTAAACAGGAACGACACGAAAAAGCAAAACCAAGACTTACTCTGTTGCTAAGAAGGTTTCAGTGTATGCAGGTTTACTTGTCCCGTGCAATGACGAGGTTGAGGATACGGAACACCTGTAGGTTACATCTTTACGCAAAGGACCAATAACAGATTGATAAACATCTCCACCAACGACGTCGACCACCCGGTCATCCATATTAACGGTCTCGCAAGTCACCAAGTAACTGTCAATCAGGAAATCATGAGAAGGAGTCCTCCATTGGACGAGAACCGAATTTCCACAAGGCTCCGAGGGAAAGTCGCCCGCACATCTTCAGGAACTGGTGCGTAATGCTTCATCAGCTTTTCTTTGCTCAGAGCATTTGATGTTGTTAGACATAACGCTGCTAATAATAGCATGGACGTGCACAACGCCATTGACAATAGATGAGCCATGACAGTTGTTGTCGGCTCGTCGAGGATGTTATGAATTCAAGGAAACAACCTTGTCAGTATGGAGCGATAGTATATCCGTGAAAATTGGGATATATATTTGTTTTACAAATAAATTAGTTAATGAGTAACAATGTGCATATCCTACGTATTTTTCTCTTGTTAATGAAATCGTTTGTTCGTCCGAAGTGATTTTCAACGAGTTGAGAAACATTAAAAACTGTATGGGAAACGGTTGGCATCCCTCGGAGTTTCACCCCGATTGGGATGCTTCTTGAGCGAATTCTTTGAGATTTGAACAATATAATGTCCTTCATGCGTTGTCTATAAGATGTTGACTTGTCTCTTTAGAAATTAATATGATTGACAGCTAAAAATGGGATAAAATGATAGCGATAACCACGCTCAAAGGCATCGTTGTACTGCATGAAATTGAATGGCGTTGACTTTCAAAAGAAAGGAAGAAAAACAAAAAGTTAACAATGACAATGTACAGGACAACATCGCATTACTTGGCTTGAAGATTGGTTCTCAGCCAAACGTATCATCACTATAAAGGTTAAAAACTATTTTTGACGTACATCACCGTAATCATGATTGACTAAGACTGCATGCCACGGTACGCTCTTCAGAGAGCCAGGATAAACGTTGACGAAGGAGTGATGGAACAATGAATCTTGGGTACTATTTAGTCCATTTCGATCTGCATGAAATGGCCGAGATCCGCCCACCCTTAGCGGGGAACCCCTATCACGCTGTCGGGCACCTTCCCCTTTGAGCGGTCCCAAGAGGGGAATGCAGGCAGAATCACATGATGTTGGGAAAACTGATTTTTTTTCTTATGTATCTTTGTGAAGTCATGTTGGTTCATATATGCTCGATAAACCATTTGGAGTCGTCGGAAGGATTTGAAAGAATGTTTTGAGGCGGTATATGCCTAAACCCGAGATCCGGTCCCCATTTGCGGGGTGCAAAGAGCTGCAAACCGACCCACTGCCAACGGCTCTCCACCATAGCATGCCGACCATATCCACCGCTGCAATTGTAAAACACTTCATAGAGAGCAAATATATACCGCGATATAAGATTATATATTATGTGAATTGCAGAAAGATATATTCAACTTTACAAATTAAAATATTTTGTGTGTACAGCGAGAACGAGTTCGGCATTTGTAACATTTGTGAAGTCCTCCTCCCTTTCCGGATCCTTCTCTCGTAGGCTTGCTTGCTTTTGCTCTCTCTTTTGGATTGACAGTTTTTTTTCTCAAAGACAATCCTTCTTTTTCATTCATACTCGATTCCTCTTGATTGTAGTATTTCTCGAGGAAGCTCAAACGGTCTTCTTGTCATCTGTCATTGAAGCAGCGAGGCTAAGAGACAAAGGCCGCCACACGTTTATGACTGCACGCAAATCTTTCAGCTGTACTATTGATTCTATTCAGATGTATATGCTCTACTGTTGTCACTTCCCCGTCCGTTTCGTTTGAGGGCAATGAAAAACAAGATGAGCTCGAATCTACGTTTACATATTGCGGTGCGACAGGAACTCTATACGGCATAATACGCACAGCACCCAATCAATATTCTACACACGCACACTATGGACTCTGTCTAAAATGTGCTCCTTCCACGCATCCAGCCTTGAAAAGACTTTCTTCCCATTGAGTTTCTATCATAAACGCACCATAGCTGTAGTAATCAAGAATTGATACATAGAAAATAAAAGATAGATTATTGTCTTGGAGATATCATAATTTAAACATAATACGACTTTGGATTTGTCCGTAATATTTCTGTTATAACGGGTTTGGTAACAAGAATGTAAGGTTGTAGTAAGTCTTACAGCTTGACTGGTCGTTGGAACAGTGTAGTAGATTGTATATATTTAAAGTAGTAATTCGAAGTCCCGTATATGCCACAGTTCATACACTAAAGATTACTCGTAAACAGGAAACACACGAGAGAGAATAAACTTGTTTATGGCATTTTAGCGGTTGGTACATTTACTTTAGGTAGATTTTTAGATACTCATTTATCTGGGCCAAACATTTCGATACGCTTAAAGGAACGCGGATTTTGTTCAAGGCAGAAAAAATGTAATAATTATCTTTTAAATAGTAAACCTGCTATATTACCTCTGCACAATGTGCATGAAATTCAGCCGACCAATGGGGGTAGGGCTCCACTCCAATTGATTTCATCCGATTGATTTCCCCAATGCAGCCGCAAAGATTGCTAGAGATGAAAATTTATACTTAATTAACGTTGCTCTTCATTGGAATCCTATGATCTAGTTTGTGTAAGAAACTCCCATCTCTAGCTGAAATAAAGAATTATTCATCAAAGATGTCCCGGCAAAACTAGAGACGCCACTAAAGTCCCTACCGAAAACGAAAGAAAATGAGGCAAAAAGCACATATAACCCGTTAAAGACACCCACCGAATTAGTATCAAAAATAAATTGTAGCAATCACATGAAAATATAAAAGATGAATATAACAATGAAGAAGCCAAAAATCACAGGTTTTTCTTGACAATGGATCAAGCTGTGCTGTGTGAGAGAGATTTTTGATATTGCTTCTAGCTTTTGAGTGGCCTATTTGAATAATAGTACTAAATGTTTTGTGTTCACAAAGACAAAGAGATCATATGTTATCTTTTGCCTCGAGTTATGAGTTCACTATGAAAACGTCAACCGAACCATGGATGTTTGCCAAGAAATTTTCAGAAAAGAACGAGGCTTTTCCTTCTGCAAATTTCTTGAGTAGACCAATTCATGGATCCAAAATTTTGAAGAAGAAATTAAATGAAATATGACGATATTTGACACTTTCTTGTACTTTTTTAATATCGGTCTCAAGTAGTGTAGTGTAAGTCGCCTTCTGAGCCCACCCCAAAGCTCCCATTCCATTCTGCCTCAGTTTTGCGTCGCTAAAAGGTATCGCCCTCCCAAAATCCGTGAGGAATATTGTGTCCACTACAGTATAACATAAAATACTTGCAGTATAAACACCTGGGCTTGTAAAACTAATCAGACGAAATGTTCAGTTTGACTGTATCGTAGAGGAAGGAAAGTAATGGAGCAGAGAAGGTTAGATATTTAGAACGGAATTATGGAAAGGGATTATCTTGTGTGTGTTTCCTTTTGATGGTCTGCTCCACAAATGTACAGGAAAAAGATCTGTTATCTACCTGATCTTCTCTCCAACAAGACAGCAACATATAAATAGAATTCTGAGTCTAATTACATACTGTTCACAATGTATGGTGGTTTGTTGGATCACGACGACCCAAGAGGTTTCAGGTACGCTAACAATCTTAATGTTTCAAGAGTGGTTTTATCTCTATCGTGAAGCAAGCATTTGACGGAAATCAAGTGATTTCAACTTCGATTTCAGGAAACGAAAACGCTGAAACAGATCATTCTGAGACATGCTGGCCTTTTGGTTGGGTGATCGCTGTAATACTGATCGTTGCGCTTTTAGAAGTCATAGGCACCGTTCTACTTTAGCGAGCGAAATTGAAACACATCAAGAAACCAATAAGGAGTTACGAAAACAATTTTCGAACAAATATCGGGAGCTAGCTGATGTTAGAAGGGAAAGCAAGAAAGCTCTGTCAACAGCAGAACAGCACAAGGCGGAAGTCCAGCGATGGGAAGGAGAGCATTCTCGCTGCCAAGACGAGCTTACAGCTAAAACTGTAGAGTTGCATGAAAAACAGGACGAGCTAGGGCGACTGAAAAATGAATTGCAGGTTGAAAAAATAGATCTCGAAAGTCAGAGAGATCTGCTAATGCAACACAATCACAGCTAAGAGTTTTGCAAGATGAATTGAAGAGTGCAAGAGAGGAAATCCAGCTGCTTAAGGATTCTATTGATGCTTTAGCTTCAGATGCTGACAAGAATGGTAGTTTAGAAAATATAGAAAATGAAGTAGATGATATCCAGGAAAGTGATGATTCCAAAACGCAAAGTGAACAGGATACTGCACAGGAAGTCCCCGAACGGTTAACCCAGAAATCCTTTGGAAAGCTTCGCAAACAAGATAATAGAGACACAATACCAAACGAACGAGTACAGAAGATCGAATCTGATGACAAGCAAACCAAAGATACGGCCAAAACCGAAGCTTCTGTGCCGAAGAACCCTGAAGGAACTCGTCGTCAAAAGTTTGCTACAACTTCTTCTAACAAAGATGTTGAAAAACCGGATCAACAGGAGAATGACAGGACAGAATCAGATCGAAAGTTTCGATATCCTAAAGGGAAGAAGAGGAATCCATCTATGTTGGAAGAACATATGGGAGTTGAGCGTGGCAATATCAGAACATGATTTTTACAAATCAAAATTTCTAGCATGCAGTTTAGCAATATATTTTTCTATTGTCTTTAATGTAAGTACTGTATACTTGCACACCAAAAGTCCTAGAGAAGGTGAAATATATTTGATTCATATGGATTTGCTCATAGGATTTGTTGCAATAGAAGATTTAAATCATTAGACCTGGATTCAGGCATCAGCGATTAGCTATGTTAACTGGATCTGAATAGAGTAGCACTAAGACATTGTTTGCACTGAATGATTATTGATATTGTGTTAAATCAACAATTCTGTATTTTTTCAATTTTGCAAAGCTAATTGAAAACTATTTTGGTTTCAGTATCATGAGCTGGTTTATAGTCACATCCATTAGGAAATTTCTTTGAATCAAGGCCTCTCAGTGATACTGTGCTTTGCTTGAAGAAAGAATGCCAAACTAATCCAAATACAGGATTATCACCGGTTTCTAAACAAGTTACCTTGATTGCGCAAATTTGCATTGATCCACCAAGATAGACAAGGCAGTATTGTGTAATACTACAGATGGACTGCCAAGGCTTGATCGTGTTCGACACTTTTATTGTATAGACAATGAGATTGGAAATCAACCAAATCCACCAAATTTTTAACCCAAAAGTCATTTTCGTACAGAGAACACGAAATCCATAATTTTATGGTGTAATATTCTAAAATGATACATTACCTCAATTCTTATTGTTTAATACTCTAGGAATTTCTCTCTCTCCAGCACTTTCCTTAATTAATCTCCATTGATGCCAACGTTGCATGTCTGTCGCATTTCTTCTTGTTTCAAGTTCTTCATATTTTTCCTACATTCTTCGTACAAAGTTGCATCCATGTCCTGGAACATTTTTCGAACATTTAGAGATAAGTTATGCACAGCAGGATTCCAATGATGTTTTGCGTTATGTTCTAATGCTCCCACCACTAAAGGTAAAACTTGTGCTCTGTGTTGGCTCACAAGCGAGACTATGTACTCATTATTCCAAAGGAAAAGTGACCTCTCTCCGACTTGAAAATGAGAAGACATTAAACAGCGTGATATTTGCCGAAACAGAGGCTCTGTCACAGCTGAAAACTCCTCTGGTTGTGTCAGCTCCAATATTTCTTCAAGTTCTCCAAGAAACATTACTTCCTTGTGGGAATTAGTTAAGGGCCAAAACTTAAGGAGGCCTCTTATCACCACTTCTGCTAAACGAGGATCCTTTTCCACAAATTGAGTAACACAATAAGATAGTTGTTGATGGTAAAGAGCCAACGACTTTGGTTTGTGCAAGGGAATCAAACCTCTTTCAAGAAAGTTTTTATGCTCCTCCTTTAGAGGCAGAGCAAATCCATTGATTATAGAACCCAAGATTTCCAGCAACTCCAATGCCATTATGACGTTCAGTCTCATATACAAACCTATAAAGACATAATTAATAGCTTTGCGTATAAAGGGCGATGAGCCATGAACTTGCCATATATTCTATGAAGTATTGTCTTCAAATAATCTCGCTCCCGAGGATCTTCTGAATCAAAAGATCGAGCAGTCTGACCACAAAAGACTGATCAATATATTTTCTTGCCGTTGCGTCAGTATCAGATGAAATTACGTATCTGAGCAAAATTTCATAAACAATGGATATATGAGGCCAAGAAGCTTCCAAAACTGGCTCTTCTTCTTCTACATCGTAGCTATCGTGAAAAATGGATGCTTAGATGGAGGAGCGCCCGAAATAAATTGGAAGAAATCATGGATATGATTGCTGGTGAATTGCTCTCAGTGAACTTCCCATTTCCACCGGCATTCACATAATCACACAAATCTTGCAAGGTAATTCGTTTCATTTCTTTCTCTCACATCCAATGAAGGATCACTAAAATTAAAAACAAACTTGCATTGCTCCAATTTCTTAAGAAACAAGCCTTCTCGTTCGCTTGGTGGCACCTCTCGGAAAAGAGGCAGTGGTGCTGCAAAAGAAATGCATCTTGACTTAGTTCCAATAATAACAGAAAACAGCTGACTAATGTATTTGAGCAACAACCATGAGATATTGATGATACAAAATATATTGAAGACGAATCAGAAGAAAACGCTCGAACCAAGTTCTTATTACTGATTTTGCCTAGCACCAGATCAACAACAAAAAGAAAAAGAAAATTCTTGGGCACGCACCTGCATAAGCTTTCACCATTGCTTCCGTCATGGACTTCTCGCTCTTCGAAGAACCATCAACAAGTGGAGCATTGTCATTATTTTTCACGACAACTTGAGATAATTTAGGATCTTCGACGGTACTCCTTGTCGAAGAAGAGGAAGGAAGATCCCGTTCATTCGCTGTTTTATTTCCAGACTTAGACCTCTGTTGACTGCCACTCAGCTTAGCTTTCATAGATCTGAGCAACCCTGAAGTCGACATGTTACAAAATGAACCCTAAAATGTCTAAATGCTGGTCCATTAGACAGAAGTAATTGATATAGAGCATGTCTTGTTTGCTCTCACAGAACAACCATAACTCTTCAGTACCATAAAGATATAAATATGAAATGTATTATTTATTTAACACTAATTACATTTCAGATGGGATGGCACGTGTATATTTCCTTGGGTTAAGAATATCTTGAACTAAGGTGCACAACTTGCTTTTCCTCTCAGCTCTATTCCGAGACTCTTTCTTCAAATCTATTGGCATTCCATGAGCAGATTTGGCTGGTCCTGTCTGCTCAAACATATTTGTTTATCCTCGTTTCAAAAGCATGCATGATTCTAGGGAAACAACCATCCTGTTCCGAATTCTGATAAGGATGATTCTGTTGGAACCTCAGGGACAGAGAGAGCACTCGTTTACAGGATGTCCTGCTCAAAACACTTCCATCCTTAACTCACATGAATCACCATTCTTATGCAATATATTCTCATAAATATATTATTGTATTATGATACTAGTATCATAATAATAAAGTGCAAATTATCCATATATTTTTCTTCCGTAATCAAGGACTTGCCTCTAATTTCGTAGATTGTCCTCGAATAAATCAATAGCGAAAATTCTTTTAATGACATTTAACTACCGTTCTTCGCTATTTCCCAACCTCTTGTTTTGATTCGGCATTTTGTTTTAGTATGAATCCTCACCTGCATCAAGATGTAGAGGTGATGGCAGTCGTCCTGGCAGGGGACAGCTCATGCTGTCTGACTCGAGGAGTACCTAAGGCATTGGTGCCAATAGCCAATCGTCCTGTGATAAGTTATCCGCTTGTTGCTTCAAATTGCTGGCATTCATCGAGCATTTATTGTTGCAGAAGGCGATAGTGTTGCTACAGCTATCCGAGAATGGATAGATGCAGAGCCATTCACATCTCTGCGTGTGAAATTGTTTGCATTGATGACGGTTCAGGATCTGTTGAAGCCTTACGAAAGATAATTGGACATGTACACACGGATGATTTTGTACTAATAAGCGGAGATATAGTTTGTGATATATCGCTTAAGAGTCAGATATTGCAACATAGAATGCAGAAAGCTTCTGCCACCATTCTAATTGAGAGCAGCAAGCACAGCATGTCGACAACAAGACCTTTCCAAAGACATGTGTTGGTATTAGTAACTCTCAGAGGCTTGAATATTATCAATTTTGCCTCGAAGTCCCAGAGACTTGAAAATTCGAACATCTATGATGCAATGCTGCCCGTTTTGAGATCACAACTGCTTTGACAAGCATGCAAACTATTATATTCAATACAGGTATAATTAGGGCTGTTCTTGAGAACAGAAGTGATATGCATGATATTGACAGGCATCTATTGCCGTTCCTTGTCAAATGGCAAAGATCAATGCCTACAGATATTCGTATTTCTTTAGTTTCCCATTCCAAGAAAAATTCAACTAGCAGCCTTGCATCGGATTTGTCCTCCAAGCTGACCTTGGCATCAACAGCATCAGCAACACCTGTAGGGTTGCAGAAACCTCCTTCTTGACACGCTGCAATAATGGTGATGTTTCTTGCATAAAACGAAGCTTGGATAGAAATACTTCCGCGAAAACAACTTATATATCAAATGCGGTTTCAAAGTACCAAGAGACGATCTGCTCTGCCTATTTTGTGCAACGTGGATCATTTTGTCGGTGCAAATTCGCTGCAGGGTTTTCTGGAAATCAATCTCCGCATTCTTTCCCAGATTCTTGCTTCACATTCATGAAGGGGCTTTCAGGAAGAAAGGGAGATAATTTAATTGCTTCAGATGTTGTCATAGGACCCAAATCATCATTTGGTCATGGATGCATTTGTGATAGTGGTACATCTCTCGTGAGAGGAGCAGTGTGAAACGCAGTGTAGTTGGGAAGAAATGCACTATTGGGAATTTTGTACGAATAATCAATTCTGTAGTGATGGATGGTGTTAGCATCAGTGAACGTTGCACTATCAATAATTCCATTGTTTTCTCTGGATGTGTAGTTGGAAGTGGAGCACAGCTGAAAGACTGCAAAGTTGGCCCAGATTCAATTATTCCTGCAAATGTAGATCAGAAAGGGAAATTATTCTGAGAAGATAGCGATGAATCATGGCTTGCTTTATTTGTAAAAATACCAACTTAAGCTGCAAGTTCGATAATAGTATGGCATTAATCATTTAAGTATTGCACAGATAGCAGAAAGCTGTGTATGAAATGGGAGGAGTTGTGTTGTACACCTCTTCTGTAAAGAATGACTTGCTCTGCATATCAACTGTCAACAATTTAGAATTCTTCCATTAAAAACAAATCGCCTTATCGTCACAATAGAAATAATTACTGTAGTTCTAGTATTATGAATTATAGTTCAATTTTATGACAGAATCTCGGAGCTTACTCCTTATTTATGATTTTGCAAAGTGATTAGCCTACTCAGGTTATTTTTTTTTCCTAAACATTTGAAGAGAACCATTGCTTTCGTATCTCTCAATTCTGTTATCTTTCTTCCGTCTATGGCAAAGCTGAAAGTATTGCTTAAATTATCTCTTAGTTTCCGAGTGTTTCTTTGTATTAGCTGTTTCTGGATGAGAATCGATAGTAGTAGTCTCTTAGTTAGTTTTTTTCCCTCCTCAAACAACAGAGTCCTTTCTTTGCCACAAATTTGGTCTTTCTCTTGTGCCACTTTTTGTGCGTTCCATCTAAAACGATGTGGATGATAACCACATACGCCTTATACATATGTAATCTACCACCACATTTATTTTAATTCAAAAGAAAAAAAATAATAATGCCAAGAATTACGGTTGCAACAAGCTCTAAGCTCTCAGGAGTATGCAGCGCGGCGAACTCAGAGGTTCGTATCGCTGAAATTGGCGGTGCCAACTTTCGCGAATGGCCGCATTGCAAATTTTACCGGTCTTAAATCCTGTAAAATCAATGCAACAGTAAGTCTTGTTCGTCATTCTTATGAAATGGCTTGTTTTCAGGTACCATTGCACGTGTGAACGATTCAACATTCTGCACTTTGTTCGTCATTCGTTTTCCAGCCAGTATATGTCATGAAAGATTGATTCCTTGAAATTGATGGCCTTGTAGGCAAGATCAACTCTTCTGGAGGCGGCTTCCTTGGTAACTCGTCCGAGAGCTAGAGTAGTATCGGTGCAAGCTAGTAGCAAGAGGGAGGTACCCTTAGAGAAGTACAGAAATATTGGAATTATGGCTCATATTGATGCTGGTAAAACTACTACTACAGAAAGAATTCTATTCTATACTGGTAAATCGTATAAATTGGGGAGGTCCATGATGGAGCAGCAACCATGGACTGGATGGAACAGGAACAAGAGCGTGGCATCACGATCACATCAGCAGCTACCATGTGCTTGGAGGGAGAATCGCATCAATATTATTGACACACCCGGTCACGTTGATTTCACCCTGGAAGTGGAGCGCGCTTTGCGGGTGCTCGACGGTGCTGTAGCTGTTTTGACTCAGTGGCTGGTGTTGAACCCCAATCTGAGACAGTATGGCCAGGCAGACAAGTATGGAGTGCCCAATTTGTTTTGTGAACAAAATGGATCGCATGGGAGCAAACTTTCTGCGTACACGTGATATGATTATTGAAAACCTGGTGCTAATCCGCTTGTTCTCCAGCTGCCAATCGGTGAAGAAGACAGCTTCGCTGGCGTTGTTGACCTCGTAAAATGAAAGGTATTGTCTGGAACGGTGAAGAGCTTGGTGCATCATTTGAAGAAACAGATATTCCAGATGATTTGAAATCACAGGCGGAGGAATATAGAGAGAAGCTTATCGAAGCAATAGCTGAGCTTGACGACGATGTAATGATGGCTTATTTAGATGGTGAGATTCCTGATGAAGCTACTATCAAGAATTTAATACGTAAAGGAACTATTGGTGGAAATTTCGTACCTATGATGTGTGGAACTGCCTTCAAGAACAAAGGCGTGCAGCCTCTGTTGGATGCTGTTGTTGATTACCTACCGTCCCCACTTGACCTTGAAGATGTTCGAGGAACTGCAGTAGACGATCCTGAGACTGAAATGAGCCGAAAATCATCCGATGAGGAGCCATTTTCAGGTCTTGCATTCAAGATTATGACTGATCCATTTGTTGGATCTCTTACCGTCCGCATTTACTCTGGTGTGCTTGAGGCTGGAACCTATGCATTGAACGCAGCTAAAGGGAAAAAGAACGCGTAGGTCGATTACTAGAAATGCATGCTAATAGCAGAGAAGATGTTAAGGTAGCTCGTGCTGGAGATATTGTTGCTATTGCTGGTCCTCAAGGATGTTGTCACAGGAGACACTCTTTGTGATGAAAAGGCTCCTGTTTTGCTGGAAAGAATGGAGTTCCCTGATCCAGTTATCAAAGTAGCAATTGAGCCCAACAGTAAGGAGACTTGGATAAAATGACTACAGGGCTTATCAAATTGGCTCAGGAAGACCCTTCATTCCATTCTCTCGGGATGAAGAAACAAATCAAACGGTGATTGAAGGAATGGGAGAGCTTCACTTAGAAATTATTGTTGATCGCTTGAGGAGAGAATTCAAGGTTGAGTGCACTGGTGCTCCTCAAGTCAATTACAGAGGGAATTCTCGTCCTTCAGATGTGAGATATGTTCATAAGAAGCAAAGTGGAGGTTCAGGCCAATTCGCCGATGTTGCTATTAAATTTGAACCTGGAGAGCCTGGGTCTGGATTTGAATTCGATCTGAAATCAAGGGTGGTGTTGTCCCAAAGAGTACATACCAGGTATAGTCAAGGGGCTGGAAGAAAGCATGTCATCTGGTTCATTGGCTGGATACCCTGTTGTTGATGTCTCCGCTACTCTCTATGATGGTTCATATCATGATGTAGACTCTAGTGTGATGGCATTCCAAATTGCAGCCCGTGGCTGCTTCAGAGATGGTATGAGAAAGGCAGGAGTGCAGTTGCTTGAACCTATCATGAAAGTTGAAGTCATCACTCCTGAAGAACACATGGGAGATGTCATTGGAGATATGAATTCTCGACGAGGGATAGTACAAGAATTCATTGACAAGCCTGGAGGTATGAAACTTGTAAAGGGCAGTGTCCCCTTCCGAAATGTTTAATTACGTTTGACTTTGAGAGGGATGGAAAGGACGTGCACAGTATACTATGCAATTGGAGAAGTATGATGTCGTACCTAGTCACATTCAAGAGAAAATTGTTGCCAATTCGAAAGTAGCTGCGGAATAAGTGAGATCAGTTCCATTATTTTGACCTTTGAACAAACTGTTCCATTGTAGAACATGGAATATTTGCCATTTCTGCTATTCTTCTCGATTGATTAGTATAAGATCAAATTTTTGATGGGTGTAATCCAATTAACATGAAATTGCTAAAGAAAGACATGTAAATAATTGGCAAGACAGGAGTTCCATTTACAGTATGGAAGTTTCAAACCGTATAAAATTTTATAAGCATCTTATCCAGCATTGTGTTCGTCGTTCCAGGCTAGAATCGCCTAAATATCACCCCCCCACCCCCCACCACCACCCCAAAAATAATAATAATAATAATAATAATATAATTAGTAATCATGCGCAACACCGTTTCGACACCATCGTTATTATTTTACTGGGAATGCATACCTGTTCGAGAAGGACGGTTTAATCTCCGCGAATCGGTCGAAGACCTGCAGTTGAGGGAAGGAAGAGCAAGAGTCTCCGAAGGAATCTGACGAGCTGCAAATTCGTACCCAATACGACTCGAAGAAATAGTTTGCCAATTGTGTTCATGTGAATGCAGCAACATTCATGTTACTAATGAAAAGGAGAAAATCTTGAGTATGCAAAGCTGGTGACCGTCAATGAAAACCGGAGTATTCATCAAAGCCGATAAAGAATAACAAACACCCAACGAAACATCGCCAGACCTCTGCATCGCCCCATTCTATCCACCCAAATTAAAAGATAGAAAGAGAAGGCCAAACCATATCCTGCTAATTTCAGACTTCAACCCCTGTATCATCATATTGTTGTCGTATTTCTTAATATTTTCTCAAGTTTGTTGTGAGTCTTGTCTTCTGTAACCAACATGGGTTTGTTTAAATGCTTCATTGAAGAGCACTGGAGTGCAAATTATGCCATTCATACAAAGACCGTTCGTGGTCGTCGTGCTTCAATTGTAGCAATGGCGGGAATTAAAAGGTAAATTCATTATATTATAGTTTTACTATGCTTGTGTAAAATAGTTCCTACAGTGTCTTGTGCGATGTTTTTCCATTGTGTTGGTCTTATTTCTCATTGCAGGTCAACTCTTACGACGAAGATTGGGAGAAAGGTATGTTTCACCCATTGATTGTTATCAACAAAAAGAAAACGATGATTGGTCAATAATGTGTTTGCCTGGCTAGCTTATATGGAGTGTGTCTGAATCCTTCTACATAAACCCAAGAGTAGCGGTAATGGTGTTCCCTGAGTGGAAGATGAAACCCTAAAAGGCGATATGCAATGACTGGCATTTCTAATCGTACATCGACCATGAGCAAATATTGAGCTCTGTGTATAGCTATATATATATATTTAATCATCCTTTATACTAACTTTGGCAGGATTTTTGGAACTGGGATTTTTCTTGAGGACCGGGAGACCTCTGCCAAGAGTCCTTTCAAGAAGATAGAGGGAAAAGAAGCTTTTGTCTTCTGTAGAAAACTTGGACTTTTGAGTAAGCTGGAGGCAGCTGGCATTACTCTAAGTAAATTGAACAATCCAAACTATGAGTACAGCTGAGAAACTGGAGCTCTGAACTTGCTGAGAAGTTTCTTGCTGAACCGGCTGCTGTGGCTTCAAGTGCATTACCTTTTGTTGTTCTT
>JACADM010000180.1_pt1 | contig 23428 bp, 43 predicted proteins | sample 7512371 | NCBI WGS metagenome assembly JACADM01 (sample SAMN14389041, study PRJNA612141) | algae metagenome | isolation source: non-axenic algae culture | place: India: Navi Mumbai | collected 2017-01
AATTTGGCATCAGCCTTAGCTTTTCCGCTTCCGCTTCCTCTTTGGCCCGAACAGTGTATGGTACCAAATTTATAGATGGATTGCGGTGTAAGTCCCAAATGTCCCATTACAGGGATGCCTGCATTTAAGATGCGTTTAACCGATTCTTTAATTTCTTTTCCACCTTCCAACTTTACAGCATGCGCACCACTTTCCTTCATAATACAGAATGGCCGATCGAAGTGCTTCCTTAGGATCACTTTGGTAGGTTCCAAAGGTAAGTCTACCACAACCAAACTTCTTTCAACAGCCCTAATAACAGAAGACGCATGGTAAATCATTTGATCGAGGGTAATGGGTAAGGTGGTTTCATGACCTGCCATTACATTCGAAGCCGAATCACCTACCAAAATTACATCCATCCCTGCACTGTCTACAATTTTGGCCATGGTATAATCATAGGCGGTTAACATGGATATTTTTCTCCTTGATGCTTCATATCGACCAAGGTTTTAGTGGTAATCCTTTTATATTCTTTTTGCTATGGACATAGTGTAACATATTGAATTGTAAAAGTACTAATTTTGAAACGCAATCTTGAATCAAGCTTATGAAGTTCATATTTTCCTTAGGTCTACTGTGGATAGGTTCCATGACCTTCGCACAAACTGATTTTTCCAAAAACGAGGCAATTTCAATAGTCGATACCTTTTTAAAGGTTTTCATAAAGGCGATACCGTGATGATGAGATCTGTCATGATCAAGAACATGCCTTCCCAGACTGTATTTACTACTACAGAAGGTGTAGAATTGTAGATGGGGATACCGATACGTTTTGAATGCCATTGCCAATCGGCCCGAAGATCAAGTATGGAAGAGCAGTTATTGGATTATAAAGTGAGTATTGACGGTAACCTAGCTCATGTATGGACACCCTATTTCCTCAACGGTAGCTTTAGCCATTGTGGAGCCAATGCGTTTACTTTGGCCAAAACCTCAAGCGGTTGGAAAATTGTACATCTAATTGATTCCAGAAGACGGGAGGTTGCAATCAACCTTAATAACCACACTTTTTAAAATAAACCAATTCACCTTTTCTTTTTTGTGAAAGGGAATTTATCGCGATCAGTAAGCTGTAAAACTCGATGATACCCTCCTGTGGTTTGTGCATCTCTCATGAGGGACAATAAGATTGCCAGCCGGTAAGCTGAACCGTGCCGGGTTGCATAGGCACGCTTAATAATGGAGGTAGGTCAAGCTTAAGGTGTGTTTTCAGTTGGTAGGCCATACGGTTATTGATCGTTATCGCGAAGGCATCCTCAAAAGCTCCTTGCGAACCTGTATAGGAATTCGATCAAATTCCGGTCCGGGATAGACGTCAATTTCGTTTGTACTATTTCCGAAGCCCTTTGGACGCAGTTTTCATTTTGGTTGTTTTTCCCTTTGATTTTAGTTTCAACCAATCACCTTTAGCCAAAACGGATTTTGATGTTATAGGTGAAAACATACTTCTGCTGCCCATTATTTCTTCAGTTTGAAATCCTCCAAATACCGATAAATAACCTCTTACACCTTCATGAGCCGGACCAATTTTAATACATCACCTTTATTCATGGTGGAAGGCTGATTCATCGGAATGGCCTCAGAACCATTTCTTATGAGTTCAAATTTCCCTCCCGTAAACGCGATACGCGTTTCTGAATGAAACTTCAATGTAGGGCCTACCAAAGTACATTCTAATACAGCAGAATTATTTTCATTATGAACCAGGGCATTGGAGAGCACAGCTGATTGCTGATCCATAGCCCCGAAATAGGTACGCCCATGGCAATTCCCTCATACCGTCCTAGATCTTGAATACTACTGTATTGACCATATGAAGTACTTCAATCATATTTCTTCATAGGTTGGTTCATATCGATGCTCCGAACGGAATTACTAATATCCTGGAACTGTTCCATATCAATAGCTGAAAACTGTACTTCATCACCAGGTTGAAGGAAACAGGGGCCTCCTTCTTTATATCAAATAGATTAATTGGGGACCTTCCTAAAATATTCCATCCTCCCGGACTTGCCATTGGATAAATACCGTTTGTTTACCGGCTATACCAACAGAACTGAAGGGACACGAGGTCTTGGAGTGTTTTACGAGGAATTTGAAGGGGTTTTAGGTAAGGTCCCTAAATAGGGAAAACCTGGTAGGAACCCCAAAAAAATAGAGGTGTGGGGGGCGTGTATGCCATTCGATGATTTGTTCTTTGGATACCTTTTTAAACCGGCTACACGGGTTAAATCCATTCGAAATTTTCATCATAGCATACAGGGATTTCCCACCTTCGGAAGTTTAGTTTTTACATTTTCATGATGATTTTCATAAAGTTTCTTGAATGCTTGCATCATGACAGTCCTGTTTTGTATTTGATCTAATTGAATACACAAACTGTGATACGTATGATGAAGTATCAAATTTTCGAAGGCTTCTTGAAGGATTGCTTTGAAACTTAGCATATCCATTAAAATATCCCTGTTGATTTCTTGCGGCCATACAATCAATATTGCGCGGTCTCCGAAGCGATGGTATTTTAACTCATATTCACTCATCTAGTTTCGATATAGCTACCCCCAATTGTTCAAACCCGAGTTTGACAAATTTTAAAATTTCATGCGCTTTTGGATGGTCTCCATGAATGCAGTAAGTACGTGCTTTAATTGGGACTACCGCGCCACTGTATGTTTTACCTCATCGTTATAAAACATGTGTTTTATATGTTCAAATACCGTTTGGCTCTATGATTAAGGCATTCTCATCAGTACGTGGTTTGAGGGATAAATCAAGCTTATAGTTTCGATCCCCAAAGCTTCAAATATAACAGGTATATCTTCATCCATAGCCTGGTTCGCAAGCATGGATTTAAAAGGAGCCAGAATGCTAATATTTAAGTGTAATTCCTTGTATATCACGATAACTTCGGCTATCTTGGAATTCTTTGCTACCTCATTGTAAAGTGCTCCATGAGGCTTTAAATGATGTAATTGCGCGTTTTGAGTTTCTAAAATTTTCAAAACCCAGTTACTTGATTCAGTAAGATTTCTTTAAATCTTCCATGGAAATATCCATAACCCGCCTACCGAAGTTTTCGGTCGGGATAGGATGGATGAACCCCAATCTCAACGGAATGTTCTTTGCCAGTGCAATGGTTTTATTAGCGATCTCCTTGGTTCCAGCATGTCCTCCACATGCGATGTTGCATCACACTTAGATAAGGCATTATGAATTGCTCATTATTAAATCCTTCCCTACATCAGCGTTAATATGGATGGTTGAGCGATTCATCAAATGTTAAAATAATGCATTTAGGATTGTCCTTAAACCAAGAAATAGGGTTACCATTAAGATAAGGATTCCAATAGTATTTGAAAGCCGTTGTTTTATAAGCCCCAAGAAGTTGTTTTCGGTTCATCGACCAAATTAAAACCCAGCAATGATGGGCAACAAAAGTCCATTTGCCACTTGCGCGAACTGAATTACGGTAATGGATTTAATGTCCGTTGAGGAAAGTAGGATGCCAATTAGCAATATGAATCCCCAGGTACTTCTGAACAAGGGATGTTTCAAATCACCTTTTACCAAAACATCCCATGGCTACATATGCAGCTGCCATTGGGGCCGTTATGGCACTGGTAATTCCAGCAGCAAAAAGTCCAATGGACAATAGATATTTTGCAGAGCTTCCAAAGAGGGTTCCAGTCCAAGAGCCAAGTCTGCTGCCGTATTGATATCCTTAGCAGGAACTGCTGCAGCTACAACGATAATACCCATGGAAACGAGTCCGCCAAGTCCAATAGCAATGAAGGTATCCCTTCTTGCGAAAAGGTATATCTTGAAGGGAATTCCATTTTTCCTGTACTAAAGATGCATGAAGAAATAAATTATACGGTACAACAGTTGTTCCTATCAAAGCAATAATGGTCAACCAGCTATTGCCAGGGAAATTCAAAACTGAAAACACCTTCAAGAGTTCTGTCAAATTTGGTCTAGTGAGGATAGCCAATTAGGAAGGATAAACTCATGGTAATGACCAAAATGATAAGGGATCTTTCAATGATCCTGTAGTTGCCCGTATAGAGCAGCATGAATGCGATTCCACCCAATATCAAACTGTAAAATTTGACCGTCATTATTCCAAAATCCACTTCTGAAGAGCCAAATAAAGTTTCCATACCCAAAACGGCACCACTGATATTACCAGCCTCATAGGCTGCATTTCCAACTACTATAGCAGATAGAATCAAAAAATGATCAATTTTCGGGACCATGGATTAGAAATCTGTGATTTAATGACATGGGAAAGCCCCTTTGAGTGACAATACCTAAACGAACGGCCATTTCTTGCAGTACCATGGTGGCAACAACCGAAAAGACCATAGCCCACAATAAGGCATAACCAAATTGAACTCCAGCGAGTGTACAGGCTGTAACCGTTCCAGGCCCTATGAAGGCTGCTGCAATCAGTGGTCCTGGCCCTATTTGATTCCACCATTTCTGCCGCATGATTTTGATTTTGAAAAAGGAACGAAAGGCAAGATGCAACTTTTGCTTCAAGGGCAAAATTAACAGTCACTTACATTCACTGAACAGCCAATCCACCCTCGCTGGTTTCCTTATATTTTGAGGTCATGTCCTTAGCTGTTTCCCACATCGTGGCGATTACCTTGTCTAATGGTACTTTAGCTTTTTAGGATCACTATCCAGGGCCATTTCGCAAGCGTTGATAGCTTTTATTGCTCCCATGGCGTTTCTCTCAATACAAGGGACCTGTACCAAACCTGCAATGGGATCACAGGTAAGGCCCAAATGATGTTCCATCGCAATTTCCGCTGCCATTAATGCTTGATCTGGTGCCCCCCATCAATTCAGTTAAAGCTCCAGCAGCCATAGCAGATGATACCCCGATTTCTGCTTGGCAACCACCTAAAGCAGCACTGATGGTAGACCCTTTTTAAATAAACTTCCAATTTCCCCTGCAGTCATTAAAAACTTCTTCACGTCATCAAATCCACCATCATGATTTTCAATAACCAGGTAATACATTAATACTGCTGGAATTACCCTGCACTACCGTTAGTAGGAGCGGTTACAACCCTGCCAAGTGAGGCGTTCACTTCATTGACCGCCAGGGCAAAGCAGGAAACCCATTTAAGTATTTGTCGGAATTTCACTTCCGTATTACGAATGCTTTCGATCCATTGCCTGGGATTATTGTAGATTTGTCACCAATAAATTTTATGCATTTCAAATGCCCTCCTTTGAACATTCAATCCACCGGGTAAAACGCCTTCCGTATGGCATCCAGTGTACATACTGTCTAACATGACTTCCCAAATAACCCTTAATTTATCTTCAATTCGTTGGGGTTCTCTAATGGAAAGTTCATTGGCATAGACTATATCACTGATTGCTTTTTGCTCTTGTGCACAGTATCCAAGCAAATCATCGGCTGTTTGAACCGATAAGGGAAGTGTTCAAACTTTTCTTTCTGGCGTTTGGCCCTCCTTCGTTCCTTTTGGATGATAAAACCACCTCCAATAGAATAATAGGTTTCGCTCAGTTTTGTCCATTTCGAAGTGTAGCTTTAAAGGTAATCCCGTTGGGGTGAAAGGGTAAAACTTTCGTTGGAACATAATGTGATCCTTCTTTGAAAGGCAATGGGCTTTTCTTGATTTAAGATCAAATTCCTGAATCATCCAGCTTATCAATTCCACTGAATGTTTTCAATTGGATAGGTTTCCGGATCGGCGCCATTAAACCCATAATTACAGCAATGTCGGTTGCATGGCCTTTTCCTGTTAGGGATAGCGATCCATATAGATGAACCTCTACATGATCGACACTAGTGATTGTTCGCGCAACTGGAGCTTTCAATCCATTTTTGGCGGCAAGGACCCAAGGTATGGGAACTTGAGGGCCTACACCAACAGATAACATATCAAAACACTAATACTTTCAAAGGGCTTCATAAGCACAAATGTAAGCTACTTTTATGATTTTGGATTAAAAATAGTGGAATCTTACTTTCCAATTCATCTCTTTTATTACAGCCCTACCGCCTGCTATAACTTTGAATTCGGTATGTTGATGTTTAAACATGACATGCTGTCAGCAAGATTTGGATGGCACAATCATTGACAATTATAAGATGAATTAAAAATTGAAATTAGAAATTATAACTATATCACTATGAGTAAAATTATTGGAATTGACTTAGGTACGACCAACTCTTGTGTATCGGTGATGGAGGAAATGAACCCACGGTCATCCCAAATGCAGAAGGTAAGCGTACCACCCATCAGTCATCGCTTTTGTAGAAGGCGGGAAATAAAGGTTGGTGATCCTGCTAAAAGGCAAGCTGTAACCAACCCGACAAAAGACCGTTTCTTCAATTAAGCGATTTATGGGGAATAAGTTTTCAGAATCGAAAAAGAAGTTGAAAACGTAGCCTACAAGGTTGTAAAAGGAGACAATGATACACCGCGAGTTGTCATTGACGATCGTAAATATACCCCTCGGGAATTAAGTGCGATGATTCTTCAGAAAATGAAGAAAACCGCTGAAGATTACTTAGGACAAGATGTTGACAGGGCTGTTATTACGGTGCCTGCCTATTTTAATGATAGTCAACGACAGGCAACTAAGGAAGCCGGTGAAATTGCTGGACTTAAGTTGAACGAATCATCAATGAGCCAACTGCGGCTGCCTTGGCTTATGGTTTGGATAAAAAGATACCGATCAAAAGATTGTGGTTTTGACTTTGGTGGAGGAACTCATGATGTCTCAATTCTAGAATTGGGGATGGGGTGTTTGAAGTTTTGTCTACCGATGGTGATACGCATTTAGGTGGGGATGATGTGGATAGCAAAATCATCAATTGGTTGGCAGATGAATTTCAAAAGAAGAAGATATGGATCTTCGAAAAGATCCTATGGCGCTTCAACGTTTAAAAGGAAGCTGCTGAAAAGCAAAAATTGAATTGTCTTCCTCTTCACAAACCGAAATCAATTTGCCTTATGTAACTGCCACTTCAAGTGGGCCAAAACACTTGGTTAAAACTTAAGCCGTTCAAAGTTTGAACAGTTGATTGAGATTTGGTAAAACGAACCATAGCACCTTGTGAAAAAGCATTGAAAGCTGCTGGCTTGAGCAAAGTGACATTGATGAAATAATTTTGGTTGGTGGATCAACGCGTATACCTGCAGTTCAGAAAGCGGTAGAGGATTTCTTTGGTAAATCCCCAAACAAAGGTAAACCCAGATGAGGTTGTAGCCATTGGTGCTGCAATTCAAGGTGGGGTTTTGACAGGTGATGTCAAAGATGTTTTATTATTGGATGTAACACCACTTTCCTTGGGAATTGAAACCATGGGTGGCGTCAACACCAAATTGATCGAAGCAAATACTACCATTCCTACTAAGAAAAGTCAGATTTTCAGTACCGCGGCTGATAACCAGCCTAGTGTTGAAATCCATGTACTTCAAGGAGAACGACCCATGGCAGCTGACAACAAGACTATTGGTAGGTTCCACCTAGATGGGATTCCGCCATCGCCAAGAGGTGTGCCTCAAATTGAAGTAACCTTTGATATTGATGCCAATGGTATCATCAAAGTAAGTGCGACCGACAAGGCTACTGGAAAATCGCAAGATATCCGTATCGAGGCCTCTTCTGGATTGACCGAAGAAGAAATTGAAAAATGAAAGCAGAAGCTGAAGCAAATGCAGAAGCGGATAAAAAGCGAAAGAGAAAGTAGATAAAATTAATGAAGCAGACGCTATGATTTTCCAAACTGAAAAGCAATTGAAAGAGTTTGGAGACAAGTTGAGCGAAGATAAAAAAGAAGCCTATTGAAGATGCTTTGAAGATTTGAAAAAGCCTATGAATCGAAAGATATTGATACGATTCAGCCAGCTTTGGATAAAAATCAACGAAGCATGGAAAACCGCTTCTGAAGAAATGTACAAAGCACAAGCTGAAGCGCAACAAGCAGAAGGTGGAGCAGAGGCTGGAGGAGAATCCTCTAGTTCTGATAACGAGGGCAGCGATGTGGAAGATGTAGATTTTGAAGAAGTAAAATAAGCTTTTAGATCCTTCTTAAAACCCTCATTTGAAAATGAGGGTTTTTTATGCATGTGCTCTTCGTGTTTTACCTATGAGGTATGCCAATCCAGCAAGAAGCAAATAAGAAAACAAGGCAGAAACCGTCAATTCCCTAAATCTTCAGATTTCGGAAATACATAAAAGTTGAGGTAATTTGTAAAAAGTAAGAAAATTAAAAAGACCGAAGAAACGACAGTTCCCATTTTCTTACCGATTGGGTGTTTCTGTAGAAAATCCATGCTAAGAAAAGGATAAGGGCTTCAATCCCAAAACTAAGATTTTTAAAATGCCATAACCCTATACCCAATTTTGGTTCTCCATACCACAGAGGTAAATCTGGCACATGAACAATCAAATCTAAAACCAATGAGATATGACAGCCAGGCCCATAAAAACGGCCACCTTATTATTCGGTGATTTTCCACCGAAAACCATATAGACACCATAAAATAAGACCCCCAAATGAGCGTTGCCAACAAGCCATGAGTGTATGGAAAATTCATTTGAAAATTATTGACTTCATTGAGACCATCGACAAATGTCAACTCTTCAATCCCCATAAGGCAAAGGGAAAAAAAGAATGTCCACAAATTGGACGGCAATAAAAGCATCCCAAGTGAAGTCTTGGGTTCCTTAGCCTTTAATACAAAGGCAGCTGCGTAGTGACCAACAAACATAGGGCGTTACTTGTGATAGCAATATAGCCAAATAATGTGTATGCGTCGCTCTTAAGACCTCTTATAGTTCGTCTTCCTTTTCTTCTTGGCCAGACATCATGAGATAGGCTTTAAGGAAGGCATTGATATCCCCGTCCAAAACAGCATCTGTATTTCCTGTTTCTTCATTGGTTCGAACATCTTTCACCATTTTGTAAGGATGCAGTACATAATTCCTAATCTGGCTGCCCCATTCAATGGACATTTTACTCGCTTCTATTTCATCGCGTGCGGCTTGCCTCTTTCTCAGTTCAATTTCATACAACTGAGATTTTAGCATCTGCATTGCTTTCTCTCGATTTTCGAGTTGAGAACGGGTTTCGCTATTGTGAATTACAATACCGCTTGGGTGATGCGTTAAAATGGCCTTGGTTTCTACCTTATTAACATTTGACCGCCTGCGCCACTACTTCTTGCAAAATCCCATGAGATATCGGCCGGGTTTATATCAACTTCAATCGAATCATCCACCATGGGGTAAACATACACACTGGCAAAACTCGTGTGCCTTTTAGCGTTACTATCAAAGGGAAATCAACCAAACGGTGTACGCCATTTTCACCTTTCAGCCAGCCAAAAGCATATTCTCCGTCAATTTCAAGGGTTACGGTCTTGATTCCAGCAACATCACGATTGGTGGTTTAACTCCTTTACTTTAAATCCATTTTCTCCGCCCACATTAGATACATGCGCATAAGCATGCTTGCCCAATCACAACTTTCGGTTCCTCCTGCACCTGCTGTTATTTGTAAAATAGCCGATAAGTCATCCCTTCACTACTGAGCATATTCTAAACTCCAAATCTTCAATTAGGTTTTGGCCTTTTCAAATGCTTTATCAACTTGTTCTTGAGAACCTTCCCCATCTTTCGAGAAGTCAAGTAATATTTCGGCTTCTTCCACCAGAGAGGTGGCCTTTTCAAAGTCTTCAACCCATTTTTTGGGAACGAAGCTGTTTCATGAATGCTTCCGCTTCTTGTGGATTGTTCCAAAATTGGGATCAAAGGTTTTTCTTCGTCATTTGCTATACTTATTTTTTCCATCAATGTCAAAGATACCTCCTTAACGCAACCAGGCGATCCCTAAGATCTTTCAATAGATCAGTTGTAGTCATATCAAAACTATTTAATACAAAAATACGTTCTGAGATAGTTAAAAACACTTTCGATAAATTTTAATAGCTTTATCCACTAAAACCTTGGGAGACAAAACTATGAGAAGATTCTATATTTTAATTTTTGCATTTTTTATACCTTATTTGGCCTTTGGCCAGTTTTTCTGAAAAAGAATTAAGGACTTTCGAGGTTTTTTACCTTCCATTATGCGGAGAAAGAAGGTAAAATATATTTGGAAATACCGGTAAATAAGTTGGATTATGAATTTCTGTATGTACATTCCCTAAGATCCGGTTTGGGGTCTAATGATATCGGTTTGGACCGCGGACAACTCGGTGGCGGTGAACTTGTAAAATTTATTAAAACAGGCAATAAGATTTTATTGATTCAGCCAAATCTTGAATATCGCGCAGATACCGATAATATGCTGGAACATAAAAGCATTGGGAGGCATTTGCCCAATCGGTACTCTTCGGGTTTGAAATAAAGGATCAGAAAGAGGGAAAATATTAATCGACTTGTCTCCATTTCTTATGGAGGATGCCCATGGCGTAGCCAATACGCTTAAAACGGAAATCATGGAAGCTTTAAATTGGATCTGTCAAAAGTAGCATCTGGATGGAACAAACCAAAGCATTTCCAAAATGTAGAGTTTGATGCCTTAATGACTTTTAAGGGAATGGCAAAGAGCGGGAACCTAAGCAGTGTAACTCCAAACAACGAAGCGTTAACGGTTATTCAACATCACAGTTTTGTTGAACTTCCAGAAAAAGGGTATTCCCCAAGAATTTTTGATCCTCGATGTGGTTCTTACCCAATGACGTATAAGGATTATGCTACCCCAGTTGATCAACCATTGGATAAAAGATTTATCACCAGGCATCGATTGGAAAAGAAAACCCTTCAGCACCTATCAGTGAGGCTGTAGAACCCATCATTTATTATTTAGACCCAGGAACACCAGAACCGGTTCGATCGGCATTATTGAGGGAGGACGTTGGTGGAATCGAGCATTTGAAGCAATTGGATATAAAAACGCCTTCGTGTAAAGCTGTTGCACGAGGATGCAGATCCTTTGGATATTCGATACAATGTAATTCAATGGCTGCATCGTTCAACAAGGGATGGAGCTATGGGGTGACTATTACCGATCCAAGAACCAGTGAAATCATTAAAGGACAAGTTAGTTTGGGGAGCCTTCGTATTCGTCAAGATGTCATGATTGCCCAGGTACGATGAACAAGCCATTTGCATTGAATGATTCCAATACCGGGCCTATGCTTGAAATGGCACTGGCGCGAATAAGGCAATTATCGGCCCATGAAATTGGCCACACGCTTGGTTTTGCACATAACTTTGCTGCAAGTACAACCCAGCGGGCAGTGTTATGGATTATCCCCATCCTTTGTTGCAAGTGGCTAATGATCAAATCGATTTCAGTAATGCCTATGACACTGGTATTGGGGAATGGGACAAAATAACAGTTGCATATAGCTATGGTGATGCACCGGAAAATAAAGAGGAATCGTTTTAAGGAGTTACTTGACAAGGCGTATGAGGATGGTTTTAGATATATAACCGATAGCGATGCAAGAGCTGCAGGAGGATCCCATTCCAAGGCCCACTTATGGGACAATGGTGAATTGGCAAATGAAGAATTGGAACATTTACTTGAAATTAGAAAATGGGCGATAAATAATTTTCTATTGATAACATTCGAAATGGCGAACCTTACTCCGTTTTAGAGGATGTCTTTGTGCCCTTATACTTTCTGCATCGTTACCAAACAGAAGCTACCGCTAAGTTAGTAGGAGGGATGGAATATTACTATGGCTTAAAATCCAGTCCGAAATCAAACCCACGCATCTTCCAAGAACTATCCAGGTGGAGGCATTAAATGCATTGTTGAACACCTTGGATCACGAAACCCTAGGGATACCTAAAGACAAATTGGAATTGTTTCCGCCGAGAGCAGTAGGGTATGGAAGAAACCGTGAAAGTTTTAAGAGCAATGTAGGGTAGCTTTTGATGCATAGCGCAGCTGCAACATCCAGTAGCTATACCCTGGAATTTTTATTACATCATGAGCGTGCCAATAGATTGATTCAACAGAAAACAATACAACCTTCTAATTTGGGATTTGATGAGGTTTTGGAAGCTTTGATAAGTCATATATTTGAAGGAATAACCCTACTAATGCGTATGAAAAGAATTACTTCAAATAGTGCAGTACCAAACCCTTCAAGGGTTGTTTAGGCTTTCATACAATAATAGGGCATTTCCTCAAGTCAAGGGTTTATGTTTACAAGCCCTTGAAACATTTGAAAAGGAATTTAAAAGGGAACGTACTCCTTTTGCCAAACAAGTGATGAGGGAATTGTACCAGTTTAGGAACAATCCAGATCATTTTGAAACGGTCAGCACACCCAGGATTCCAGATGGCAGCCCATTGGAAGTTTTCAATGTGGTATGGGTGGGTAAAAATCTTTGTTTAATTTAGCGTTTTAAAGCAACTTCTTTATGAGATACTTCTTGCTATTGATGATTCTTTTGGTGTCGGTAACCATGAAAGCTCAAAACGATGAGGCTTATGTGCGATCCTTGGTAGAAGAATTCACTCAAAGTCCTATAATCAGTGAAGTTTCAACTTTTTTATAACAAATTATTATTGCTCGGGATCTATAGAAATGTTTCGGATCAATGGTAAGATGTGTATATCCAAGGGGACCTATTATGAAATGTATGTATTCTGGAACGAACAAGGGATTGATTATTTAAAGAAATTTGATAATTGTGGTCAATTTGAGACCGTTGAATTGAATGACACTTCTCTTTCCTCATTTACGAAAGGGAATGGCCGGCTCTGATCAATGATGAGGTTAAGCCGTACAGATCGGATCAATACACCGGACAGCTGAACTTCGAAAGAATGTTGAACCCTGCTTTGCGGAATTCCGTTTTGTAAAGGGGAACGACAGGTCGAAAAATCGTTTAATTTATTTGATATTAGTAATGATAGCGATGGCGATAATAAGAACTATACCTTCAATCAGACCTTAAAACTGGTAGCCTTACACCAACGAATGAAAACACTTATTTCCCAGCAGAAATTTAAAAGAATTCCTTGATGCAAATAGACCTAAGAAGCGATACGGTAACGAAGCCAACTCCAGGGATGATGGATGCCATGAAAAATGCAAAGGTTGGTGATGATGTGTATAAAGAAGACCCTACGGTCAACGTATTGGAAGAACGGGTAGCAGACTATTTGGGGCAGAACGCGCACTTTTCTTTCCAACAGGAAGTATGGCCAATCGGGCTGCGATAAAATTGCATACACAACCTGGGGAACAGTTAATCGCTCATGAATGGGCACACGTTTATAACTATGAAGGTGGAGGGTTTCATTTAACAGTGGTGTGTCATGTAAATTACTGCCAGGGGATCGGGGATTAATTCATGCAAACCAAGTAGAGTCGGCCATCAATCCACCAGATTTTTATCACAGTCCGCTTAGCACCTTAGTTTGTGTTGAAAACACTACCAATAAAGGGGAGGGGCATGCTATTTACAAGAAGATCTAGTGGCTATTAAAAGGTATGTGATCAACATCAGTTGCGATATCATATGGATGGCGCCCGGTTATGGAATGCATTGGTGGCAAAAAAGAGGATCCTAAATTTTACGGTAAATTGTTTGATACCGTATCGCTTTGTTTCAGTAAAGGATTGGGAACACCCTTGGGAACTGTTTTGGTAGGTACTTCTGAAGCCATGAAAAATGCCATGCGTGTTAGAAAAGTACTGGGGGTGGAATGAGGCAAATTGGCTATATGGCAGCCTGTGCTTTATATGCCCTGGAACATCATATCGATCGCCTTTCGGAAGATCATGAAAAGCCATTGAAATTGCCCAGTGCCTTTCAAAATTACCCTATGTCCATAAGGTGGAGCAAACGGAAACCAATATTGTGATTTTCTATCTTCAATCCGGAATGGATCAAAAGATTTTATGGAATATCTAGATTCCAAAGATGTCCGAATCAGTGATATGGGGAAGGAAAATTAAGAATTGTAACCCATTTGGATTATACGGATGAAATGCATCGGAAATTTTTTAACTATAGTATCTCAGTATCCGGCATAAAAAGGCTCCTTTGGAGCCATTTTGTTTTGATGTAAGGGTTAAGGTTATCCTTCAACTTCTTTTACATCGGCCCCTGGGGCATTTTTCTTAACAGATTCAATACCATTGTTCATTCCGTCTTCGTTAGCGTACATCTGACTGCTTCCAATGATTTGACCGTTAGTGGATTTTAAATTAAAATGGAATTTTCCGTTTTTGGCTGTTTTGTTTCCCAGCAATCTGCATTTCCACAATTCTTCTTTACAGACTCAATTCCATTCATGGCAGAGGCTTTTGATGCGTACATCTGACTTGAAAGAATAACTTGACCATTTCCGGCCTTCAATACGAAGTGATATTTTCTCCGCTTTGTTTAAGTTCGAACATATGTATGGTTTTGATTATTAATTCGTTTAACTGTATAAATTTCTGAAAAATTTATGAAAACTCAACTATAGTAGCGAGTTCTTTTTATATAGTTAACATCAAATTAAGGGGTTTGCGCAAATTGCGTTATTTGAATAGATCTAGTCCCGGAATATTTGGCATTCCATCTTTTGCCACAGCTGAAATTTCAGTTTCATGAACCTCTGAAGCTTTATTTATAGCTTTATTGAGCGTGACTACCAAATAATCTTCAAGCTGATCCACGTCCTCCAGAAGGGAAGGGTCGATGTTGATTTCCTTAATCTCCCGATTGGCGGTTAGTGTAATGGTAAGCAGTCCATCACTGCTCTTTTCGTCAACCATTACAGTGTCCAAACGTTTTTTGTGGCTTCTACTTTTTCTTGGGTCTCTTTAAGTTTCCCCATCATGCCCATAAGATCTCCAAACATGCGTTTTAAATTTTAAATAGGATTAATTGCAAATTTAGTATTTTGTCGCTCAAAATATAATTTCAGAACTATGAAAATTCCAACGGCATTTTGTATCCTAACCCTTATTTTTGCAGCTTCTTGTAAAAATGAGAATCCAAAAGAACCTACTATGAGTGTTGAACCGCCTATTGCTGAAAAAAGGGACAAAGTATTGGAAATCCATGATGACATGCGAATTGACCCTTATTATTGGCTCAATGAAAGGGAGAACGAAGAAGTGATTGATTACTTGGAGCGGGAGAATGATTACTATGAAAAATGACCGCCCATACCAAGGAATTTAAAGAAGATTTGTTTGAAGAAATGAAGGCTCGTATTAAGGAGGATGACGAATCTGTTCCATATTTCTACAATGGTTATTATTATATCACCCGTTATGAAACGGGAAAGGATTATCCTATTCATTCTAGAAAAAGGATCCTTGGATGCCGAAGAAGAAATCATGTTTGATGTTAATGAAATGGCAAAGGATTACGCTTATTACTCCCTTCGAGGCATTAATGTAAGCCCAAACAATAAATGGGTTGCATTTGGAGTCGACACCTTGAGCAGAAGAAAGTATTCCTTGTTTATCAAAAACCTGGAAACAGGTGAAATCCTTAAGGATGAGATTCTCAATACCACGGGTAGTTCTACCTGGGCGAATGATAATAAAACGCTTTTATTACACACGAAAAGACGAACAAACCCTAAGAGCAGATAAAATCTATAAACACACTGCCGGGAATGATCCTTCTGAAGATGAACTGGTTTATCATGAAGAAGATGAAACTTTGGGACATATGTTTACAAACAAAAATCTCAAAAATATTTGGTTATTGGGAGCTACAGCACGTTGACTACAGAATTTCAAATTCTAGATGCAAATAATCCCAATGGGGAATTCAAGGTTTTCAACCACGTACTCGTGGATTGGAATACAACATTTACCATTTTGAGGATGATTTTTACATCGTTACCAATAAGGACGATGCTAAGAATTTAAACTGATGAAAACCTCACATACCCAAACTGAGGTCGAAAATTGGGAGGAGGTTCTACCACATCGTTCGGAAACACTGTTGGAGGATATTGATATTTTTAAAGAATACTTGTAGTCACAGAACGCAATCAAGGGTTGAATAAAAATCCGCGTAATGAAATGGGACGGCTCGGAAGATTATTATCTGCCATTCGATAATGAGAGACCTATACGGCATATCCATTTCAAAATATTGAATTTGACACTGATATATTGAGGTATCGCTACAATTCCCTAACGACTCCAGCTTCGTTATCGACTTTAATTTGGCCACTAGGGAGCAGGAGGTTAAAAAGAAACAGAAGTGCTTGGTGGGAAGTTTGATAAAACAATTATGAATCCAAAAGACTTTGGGCAACTGCACGGATGGAAAAGAAAATTCCAATTTCTATGGTTTATAGAAAGGAATTGAATCTGGATGGTTCAAACCCCTTACTTGTATGGGTATGGCTCTATGGAGCTACCATTGACCCTATTTTTCAACGACTCGGCTTTCCCCTGTTGGATCGCGGATTTATTTATGCCATTGCTCATATTCGCGGTTCCCAGTACCTGGGAAGGGAATGGTATGAAGATGGAAAGTTATTTAATAAGAAAAATACATTTACTGATTTTGTGGATGCATCCAAATACTAATCCAAGAAAACTATACTTCTCCAGAACACTTGTACGCTGCAGGAGGATCAGCAGGAGGATTGCTAATGGGTGCAGTTGTAAATATGGCCCCTAATTGTATCATGGTGTCATTGCTTCCGTTCCATTTGTTGATGTGGTTACCACCATGTTGGATGATAGCATTCCACCAACCACCGGAGAATATGACGAATGGGAAATCCAAATGATTTGGAATATTATAATTACATAAAATCCTATTCCCCTTATGATAATGTTCGTGAGCAGGAATATCCAAACATGTTAGTAACTACAGGGTTGCACGACTCTCAAGTACAATATTGGGAACCTGCAAAATGGGTAGCCAAACTTCGTGATATAAAGGTAGGTGATCAGAAAATATACCTTCATACCAATATGGATGCAGGTCATGGGGGAGCTTCTGGACGTTTTGAAAGCCTCAAGGAAGTAGCAATGGATTACGCATTTATCCTTGATTTGGAGGAATAAATAAGTAATTCATTTTTACCGTAAATTTGTGCGGTTTTGGCGCGGAAATTTCGCGCAGCTAATAAACTCTTGATATGGAAAACATTCAAGCCCAAGATAGTGTGTTAGACCTCATAGGAAATACTCCTCTTATAAAATTAAAGCACATTACTCGTGTATGAAAGGTTCGTTCTTTGCTAAGGTTGAAGCTTTTAACCTGGCCATTCTGCTAAGGACAGAATTGCCCTATATATTATTGAACAAGCTGAGAAAAAAGGAATATTAAAGCCGGGAGATACCATTATAGAAACAACCAGTGGCAATACAGGTTTTAGTATTGCAATGGTTAGTGTTTAAAGGGGTATCAGTGTATTTTAGCTGTTTCTTCTAAATCTTCACCGATAAAATTGACATGTTAAAAGCCATGGGAGCTGAAGTACATGTATGTCCAGCCCATGTAGCAGCTGATGATCCACGATCCTACTATGAAGTAGCAAGCGATTGCATCAAGAAATTAAAGGTTCCATCTATATCAATCAATACTTCAATGAATTGAATATTGAGGCCCACTATCAAACCACTGGCCCCAAATTTGGAAGCAAACCAATGGTCAAATTACGCATTTAGTGGCGTGTATGGAACAGGAGGTACAATTTCTGGAACCCACGTTATCTTAAAGAACAAAATCCAGATATTCAAATTTTAGGTATCGATGCCTATGGTTCTGTGATACAGAAGTATCATGAAACCAAAGAGTTTGATAAAGATGAAATCTATCCTTATCGAATTGAAGGTCTGGGGAAGAATTTGATTCCTACAGCAACCGATTTTGATAAAATTTCGATTTATGAAGGTGACGGATGAGGAAAGTGCTTATACCGCGCGTGAAATTGCAAAAAGAAGGTCTTTTGTAGGTTATACCAGTGGTGCAGCCATGCAGGGAATTCGACAATTTGCCGAGGAAGGGTTTTGATAAAAATAGTATTGTTGTGGTAATATTTCCAGATCATGGTTCGCGTTACATGAGTAAAGTCTACAACGACCAATGGATGGAACAGCAAGGCTTTACAGAGGCCAATCAAAAGGAATCTTCAAAATCCAATACGTTAAATAGTCTAGGTTTTCGGTTTTAACTGGAAATTCTTAACCTATATTCCATTTCTTTAGTGGAAGAAACTTGCTATCCATTTGATTTTACCTATTTTTGCACACTGATTTCAATATATAGAACGTGGATGAAAGATTTATTTGACAAAATTTACAAGGATAAAGGTCCTTTGGGGAAATGGGCGAACAAGCAGAAGGCTATTTTGTATTTCCAAAGTTAGAAGGGCTATTGGCAATCGGATGAAATTTCAAGGAAAAGAAGTGATTACTTGGAGTGTGAATGATTATTTAGGTCTTGCCAACCATCCGGAAGTGAGAAAGGTAGATGCCGAAGCAGGCTCAAAATATGGTTCTGCGTACCCTATGGGAGCTAGAATGATGAGTGGTCATACAGACCTACATGAAAACTTCAAAAGGAACTTTAAGTTTTGTTCACAAAGAAGCCGCATATTTACTAAACTTTGGATACCAAGGAATGGTATCTACAATTGATCTTTGGTGTCGAAGGATGATGTTATCGTATATGATGTCGATGCACACTGTATTATTGATGGAGTGCGCTTGCATTTGGGTCAGCTGATTACGTACAAGCACAATGACATGGAAAGCATTGAAAACCTTAAGCGAGCTGAAAGGTCGCGGATAAACAGGAGGAGGAATCCTTTGATATCTGAAGGGGTATTTGGAATGCGCGGTGAGCAGGGGTAAATTGAAAGAAATTGTTGCATTAAAGAAAAATACAATTTCCGCTTATTTGTTGATGATGCTCATGGGTTTGGAACCCTTGGTAAGACCAGTGCAGGTGCTGGTGAAGAGCAAGGTGTTCGGGATCAGATTGATGTGTATTTTGCGACCTTTGCAAAATCTATGGCAAATACAGGTGCATTTATTGCGGCTGATGAGGAAATCATTAACTATTTAAAATACAATCTCCGCTCACAGATGTTGCCAAATCGCTTCAAATGCAACTGGTTGAAGGAGCATTAAAGCGTCTGGATATGATTAGAACCATGCCGGAATTGCGTGAGAATTTGGAAAATGTAAATGCTTTGCAAGGGGACTTCGTGAAAGAGGTTTTGATCTGGGAACTACTCAGAGCTGTGTCACACCTGTTTACCCAAGGGGACTATTCCGGAAGCGATGGCTTTGGTGAAGGATTTACGTGAAAATCATGGTGTTTTTGTTCGATTGTAGTATATCCTGTAATCCCTAAAGGATTGATCTTGCTGCGTATGATTCCTACAGCATCACATACTATGGAGGATATTGAAGAAACATTGGAAGCGTTTTCTGCGATTCGTGAGCGACTGGAAAATGGAACCTACAAAAGGCTTTCCGCATCGGTTGCAGCCGCAATGGGAGAATAGGGGATTTACCTCATTATAGAAATATAAAGCGTTCTTTGGAACGCTTTTTTATGAAATGTCCTTGCGAAACGTGCTGCGTTCCTTATGCTGAATTGATTGTAATCCTTCCAAAGTTGCTGAACGGCTTTATTTTCCTTTAATTCCGATTGGTTTCAACCTCTACAATTCCTTTGGTCTTAACAATTCCTGCATTTCTTCAAAAATAATTGTAACTCCTTTCCTTGATATTCGGGGTGAATGCCAATCAGATAAAATGCAGCTGTATTGTTTTTCTTTGTGCTTGCAAAAATATGCTACCATCCCAGTGGCAACAGTTTTCCATTGGCCTTTTTCAAGGCTTTGCTAAAGGAGGGCATCACTACGGAAAATGCGATCAATTGCCCTTCATTATCCTTGATGCATGTTATATAATCTGGATGGATGAATCCAAAATACTTTTTTATAGTAATCAATTTGATATTGCTGAATCGGAACAAAAGTCTGTAATTTATCGTAAGTATTGTTCAGTAGATTGAACATCTCATCGACATAGGACAAGATTTCATGCTTATTTTTAAAACGAACTACCGAAAGACCATAGCGCTCTTTTACCAATTTTGAAAATCTCCGTACTTTTTCCTTTTACGTCTTGCGTTTCCTTTATTCGGTATTCAACCCATGTAGCTTGTTTCTCAAAGCCCAATTGTTCAAAGTGTTTGGCATAGTAGGGTAATGATACCAGGTAATCATGTGGTATTTAGTTCGTCAAATCCCATAGTTAGAATTCCGCTTTTCCATATTGGAAAACCCTACAGGTCCTTCAGCATACTCTAAGTTAAATCCCTACCAATTTCAAAACCTTATTTAAAGAGCCTTGGTCACTTCGATATCATCAATCACGTCAAACCATCCAAACCGAATTTTTTCTTTTCCAATTCTGAATTTCCAAATGATTGACTATTACCAATCCTTCCTGCCCATTTCCATTTTTCGAGCCATAAAGTAAAAGACTCGGCATTTTAAACACAGGGTTTTGGCCGTATCCAAGGTTTCCATTTCATCCTTAATTAGGGGTGGAACCCAATAAGGACAGTCCTTATATAACTGAAAGGAAAGGTTACAAACTTCTTTAGCTCTTTTGAGGATTTTATGGGTATTACTTCAATCATAGGCCTTAATTTCCACCATTATCTCCACCATCATCATCGATCTCAAAACTATCTCTTCGTTTTCTACCCTTTTCTTTTTTTTTTTCTTTTTAGCCTTCTTTATTGCTTTATTCTTTTCTTTTTCAGCTTTCTCAACTCCCGGCCAGCCTTTCCTTTTCCTCAATATATTCGTCCTCCTCATGCATATCAAACCGCCAGGCAACTCCAACCCTTCCGTAAAATAGCGATGGGGTATCCTGAAATTTAAAGGTTAGTGAAAGATCAACGTGCAAGTTTTCATTAATCAAAGCAGCCCCCCTCCCGAAGCAATTGATCTGCATAAAATCACTTTTAAAACCTTGATTCTCAAGGAATACAGAGAAATAGCGGTTGGTGGCATGTGTCAGTGTAACAATATAGCCATAGGTTGGGAAATCGGTGGTTATCCTATCCGCAAAATGTTGGTAACCAAAACAAAACTTCCAACAAAATTATTTTGAGTTGAAAGCACCACTTTAGGGCTGATGGTTGTTTCTTGATAAGGCAATAAAGGATTGTCTACAAAATCAAAATTAGCTCCCGCATAAAGGGCAATAGCTGGTATCAAGTCTTCCCATTGGATACGATTGTTTTTTCCTCCAACTATATAAATTGGGTCCTTCCAAATCTCTTTTACGATAGGGTCATAGAACAAATACTTAGCACCTATGGTATTGCTTTTAAAATTTGAAAAGGTTTCCTCCCACCAAGACCTTGGGTGAAGGTAACTGCATTTCGTTGAAATGAGCCCATAAGACTAACTTCTTCTTCTTTCCATACTCCATAACGGACACTATAGTCCCAATTGAACAATTTGGTTTCCGTATTCAATAAATCATGAGTTTCTGTACCGTACGTTAAACCTGTTTCAAATTGCAACACATTCTTTCCCACCGAAAAGGCTCCCTGTGAACCTCCTGGACGGTTGGTATTGATCATATCCGTATACTGCGAATAGGATAAAATTGGCAGGAAGAATAGTAGGCAAAAGTAAGGCGCGCATGAAGTTTAGGTTTAATCAAAGATATAAGATTTTATCATTTATTTAATATTTTAAACTGTTCTTTTCAGCATACTCTATGTACATTTGACCATAGAAAAAGGTTTATCATGGATAGCTTTCTTAAAACGCTGCTTATACTGTTATTGGTATATTTCGGACTCCGATTTATATTCCGATTCGCCAAACCGTACCTCATGCGTTTTTAGCCAAGAAGATGGCCCAAAAATTTGAAAAGAGTTTTGGAGCTAATCCGTTCAAATTCACCAATGAAACTCGTAAAAGTTCTGAAGGTTCCACTCATGTTGATAAAGAGAACGACGGGTAAAGGAAGAAAAACAAGTAGGGAGTATATCGATTTTGAGGAAATCGATTGATTGATTTCTACGTTTATGCTTGGCATCCTAATTTAATTTCATAATTTGCCTTTCTAAATCGTTCAACATATGGTGACACAATTAAGAAATGGATTCCTCATTTAGGGGCTCTTTTACTTTTATCATTCTCTCCCTCGCATATTTCCACCCAGTACTTCAAGGAAAAGTTATTTTCAAAGTGATATTGCGCAGTATATTGGAATGTCTCAACAGCAAAGGGATTTTAGGGAAACAACGGGTGAAGAAACCTACTGGACCAATAGTGCATTTGAGGGATGCCTACCTATCAACTAGGGCAAAATACCCGCATAACTATATAAAGAAGCTCGATTTAACCATTCGGTTTTACCAAGACCAGCAGATTACCTATTTCTATATTTCATCGGTATTTACATATTGTTGTTAGTCTTAAAATTAGATTTTAAACTGGCAATATTAGGGGCCGTTGCATTTGGTTTTCCACCTACCTCATTATCATACTCGGTGTTGGTCTGAATGCGAAAGCCCATGCCATTGCCTATATGCCTTGTACTCAGTGGAATTCTCTTTAACTTTTCGCGGAAAGTATTGGTGGGGATTCTTCCTCACAGCCATTGCGATGGGATTGGAATTAGCAGCCAATCACTTTCAGATGACTTACTATTTATTGTTATTGGTCTGTATTGGAGCAGCTTACTTATGGGATGCTTATCAAAGAAAATGCTCTCCATTTTTTCAAATCAGTCGGTATCTTGGTCGCTGCAGTTTTTCTTGCTTTAGGCTTAAACTCTACCAACCTTCTGGCCACTCAAGAGTATGCCTCGACTTCTACCAGGGAAGCTCTGAATTAACGATTAATCCAGACGGTTCCTATAAGGAATCCAATAGTGGACTCACTTACGATTACATTACAGAATATAGTTATGGAAGATTGGAGAGTTTCAATTTGTTTATACCGCTTTATGGGTGGAGGAAATTCTGAACCCTTTCCAGAAAACTCAAGACCATTGAGGAATTGGTTAAAATGGGAGTAAGTTCACAACAGGCAAATCAGATTCTCTCTTTGGTACCCATGTACTGGGAAAGCAACCCATAGTTGCTGCTCCTGCCTATATTGGGGCTGTGGTTATTTTACTGGCTGTACTATCATTATTTCTAGTCCGGGGACGTTTTAAATGGTGGGCAGTTTCGAGGTTATTGTTGAGTTTGTTGCTTTCCTGGGAGATAATTTCAAATGGCTGACCGAATTTTTATCAACTATATTCCCTTGTATGATAAATTTAGGGCTGTTTCATCCATTCGGTGCTCATAGAATTGATTACCCTATTTTGGCCGTTGTAGGCCT
>JACADM010000030.1_pt1 | contig 23313 bp, 30 predicted proteins | sample 7512371 | NCBI WGS metagenome assembly JACADM01 (sample SAMN14389041, study PRJNA612141) | algae metagenome | isolation source: non-axenic algae culture | place: India: Navi Mumbai | collected 2017-01
CGACCGAGAAGTGCCAGCGCAATCTTGCCGGCTCGGCTTCGAGATCGTTGCTTGCACAAGCGGTCAGGAGGCCGTGGAAGGGGCGGAGATCATCACCACGGTCACCGCGGACAAGCAATATGCCACGATCCTGACCGACAACATGGTGGGCGCAGGGATGCACATCAATGCTGTGGGCGGCGACTGTCCCCGGCAAGACCGAACTGCACCGGGATATTCTCCTGCGGTCCGATATTTTCGTGGAGTATCCGCCGCAAACCCGCGTGGAGGGCGAGATCCAGCAGCTCGACGCCGGGCATCCCGTCCAGGAATTGTGGCGGGTGATCGCGGCAGGGCTGTGGGGCGCCGGGAAAAAGGGCAGATCACGCTGTTCGATTCCGTGGGTTTTGCTACCGAGGATTTCTCTGCTCTGCGGTATGTACGCGACAAGCTTTCGGGTACCTCGCACTATGTCGATCTCGATCTTCTGGCAGATCCAGACGAGCCCCGCGATCTGTTCGGAATGCTGCTGCGCTTTCCCGGTTCTTCCCTGCTGGCGAAGCGCCAAAGCGTCTGAGGAAAGCGCGTTCAATCGTCCATTTTTCGCACAAGCCTTAAAGCGTGTCGCGATCTTTCAGATTTGCTCCCTACGCTTTAAGCTCCTGATCTTACGCATGTCTTTATCCCGGAACCGGTTTCCATTTCCGGAGACCTGCGTTAACGGGCCGCCCGGGGTTGCCGAAACCAGCCATTGGCGCAGATTTCTGATCCGACGGTCCCGTTCTCAGGGCTCGCGGATAGACGAGATAGTATCCCTCGCCTGCAATGCGGTGATCGAAGAACGGGACCAATCGGCGTGCTCCAATATCTGCGCCGGCGATTTCCGCCCCGGCGAGGGTGATCCCTGCACCGTCGATTGCGGCCTTGAGACCAAGCCCCGCCGAATCGACAATCGTGATTGCGGCCGGCCTGACCGGGCCTCCGGGCAAGGTCGCGTTCCATTCCTCGAATGCTCGCGCCGGTGCTGAGAGAGAAAGAGATTGGCTTCGCCAATCGCGTTGCGCAACGCTTCTTCGTTGCCACCAGTGAGATGAGGGGGGCCAAGCAGGGTAACGGTCTCGTCGAACAAAAGATCGGAGAGGAGACCGGGCCACTCCCCTTTTCCGTGCGTATGGCGGCATCGGCGACGCCAGCTGCAAGGTCGACGGGGGCCTGTGTCGTGAAATCAGGAGCTCGAAGCCTGCCCTGTCGAACGGGTAGGAATCAGCCGGGGCGACAGCCAGTGCACGGCGAATGTCGGCAGCATGGACAGGCGCAGAGGGCCGCTCGTGCGATCCTGGCGCAGGTTCTCGACCGCCTGGACGGATGCGGCTGAAACCTGCCGTAAGCTCGGGCGCCAGCATCTGCCCCGTCTCGGTGAGTTCAACGGGCGCCGTTGCGGCGCATCAGCTCCAGTCCGAGGCTATCTTCCAGAATGCGAAGCTGATGGCTTACCGCGGAGGCCGTCACGCCAAGTTCCAGAGCGGCTTCCTGACCGACAGATGCCGGGCGGCTGCTTCAAAGGCGCGCAACGCATTGAGCGGGACGGAAAGGCGCATGGATATCGGTGTCTGGCTGTCCATGCCTCCTTTCTAGCATTTCTCTTCGGCCTGCCGGAATGGCCCAGTTTTGCGAAGCGGTGATGAAAACTCACCGGCCGGTGAGAAGTGCTCACTGGCCTTGCTGCTCCGTTTGCCGTCAGCTTTTGCGAAGCAACGGCGCCGAAAGGTGGAGAGATGATGAATTTTGCGGATCGCGACGGTTTCATCTGGCTGGATGGGGCCTTTTCCGTGGCGCGAGGCGGAACTGCTGTCCTGACCCATGCACTGCATATGGGTGGAGCCATCTTCGAGGGCATTCGCGCCTATGACCGGATGTCTTCCTGAGCGGCGCGCGCATTATGACCGTTTTGGGCCCGCTCCGCGGAGATCCTGGGATTTGCGCTTCCCTGGACGAAGACGGAGCTGTTGAAGGCGACCGAACCGTGTTTTGGGCGAACGAGCTTCAGGATTGCTACATCCGCCCGCTCGCCTGGCGCGGTGCCGAAAGCGTTTTCGGTGGCTGCCCCGGATGCGCGCATCCATGTGGCGATCGCGGCCTGGGAGTGGCAACGCCGGCAAGTCAGGGCAAGGGCACGACCGGTCTGCGCATGCGCCTTGCCGATTGGCGCGCGCCCTTCGCCCGAAACGGCACCCCGGCCTCGAAATGCTCGGGTCTCTACATGATCGGAACGCTTGCCCGCCACGCGATTGCCGAGGACGGTTATGACGACGCCGTTATGTTGGATGCGCAGGGCAATGTCGCCGAGACCACAGCCACCAACATCGTTTTGCTCAGTGGCGATACGCTGATTTCCCCGAGGCCGGACTGCTTCCTCGACAGTATCACGAAGCACCATGTCTTCGGTCTTGCGCGCCGCCTTGGGCTGAAGGTCGAGGAGGCGATCGTGTCGCTCGACATGCTGGCTGCCGCGGATGAGGTTTTCGTTACGGGAACCTCCGTGGAGGTTCTGCCGGTGGTGGAACTCTCCATGTCCGAGCGGGTGATGCGCTGGCCCGTCGGGGAGGTGACTGGCACTGATGGCGATGTTCGAGGCTTCCACCCGCCGCCGAGCCTGCCCCTTACGCGGCCTGATACGGCTACCCTCCCGCCCCCGACCGGAAAGCGGAAAACAGAGCCATGCCCTGCGGCCAATGGCCGAGGCGGCTGGCACCATTGATGTGGCCGAGCGCGCCGGCAACCACCAGCCCTGCGCTCCAGGCGATGGCGCAGGACGTCGCGTGATCGAGCGTTCCATAGGGATCGTCGGTGCTTGCCACGATCAGCGCCGGAAATCTCAAGTGGATGCATGGGGGGATCACGAAAGGAGGCGGCTTGCGGAGGGAAGACCTCTCCATCGGCATCGGGAACCGACACCAGAAATGCGCCGCGCGGCTTCTGAGTGCTTCGCTCCGCCCAATGGGCGACGAGCAGGCAGGCGAGACTGTGAGCGACCAGAAGCGGCGGCGCGCCGGCCTCCGCAACGGCTTCATCCAGTGCGACGATCCATTGCTCGAGCTCCGGTTCATCCCACTGACGGGGCGAAACGCTTCATGGACGGATCTTGCGCTTCCCAGTGAGTTTGCCAGTGCTCGATGCCTGAGCCACCGATGCCGGGAAGAATGATGACGGGAGCCTGCATTGTCACCGCTCGAATGTCTGAACGATCAGGAATTGAAATCGAGCTTAGCATATTCAACAGGTCAGGCGCGTGAGTGTTTTTCATGCGTCTGACAAGCCGTTTCATTCCAGTTCTTCCTCGATCAGGAGCGGGGGAAGTTGCAGGTAGCGGGCAACCTTGCGCTTGGCGGTTATGTCGCGCCATACCAGCCCGACCTGGCGTTCGCTCAGCCGGCAGGCGGTGGCGACTTTCGCTGCGGGAATGCCATTGTTGAGGCCGTAGAGGCACAGATCCATCTCGCGATAGGGCAGAGCGAAATAGAATTCTTCCTGGGTCTGCGGCAGTGAATACGTATCAGTTGTGGGCGTGCGGCAGCGAACAGAGCAGGGTATGCCCAGATATTCGGCCAGCTGGTAGACCTGCGACTTGTAGAGATGCGCTATCGGCTTGATGTCGCCGCTCCGTCGCCATTCTTCACAAAGAAGCCTGATCGTATTCAATCGGTTGGGTGTGCCCAAACAGCACAATTCAACCGGTCGGCATGTAGTATTCGAGCTGCTTGCGGGTGCGTTGCTTCATGTTCGTGGCGGCTACGATCCCCAGATAGACATCCGGTGGCAGCCGATGCTTCTCGATCTGCCTGTCAGGGCGGCGGACGACCAGCGAGGAAATGTTGTAGGCCTTGGTGGTGAGCGCGTTGTCGATCACGATCTTGGAGGTCCAGCCTTCCCATAGTCGGGAACCACCTGGCGAATGAAGGCGTCGCGCCGCTCGTAACAGCCCATGGCGTCGAGCATCGGGCCGATATCCTCGATCGCCCCTGAAAGGGCCGAATGCGGAAGCGACGTCCTGCCCAAGCCGGAGGCTTTCCGGATCGGAATCGCGTTCGGGCATGTAAAGGCAGAAAACCCCCTCGGGCCCGACAGCGCGTGTTGCGAGCGCTGCGCAAACGCTGGAATCGATGCCCCCGAAAGACCGAGCACGAGGCCGCGCTTACGCAGGCCGTTGCGCAGTTCCGAGCGCATCCAATGGACGATGCGCTCGGCTTCTGCGGCCACGTCCAGTTTCAGGGTGTCGGCGGAGAAGGGCTTGCTTCTTGCGGTCATGATCGTCGCATTGCCTCCATGGCCGCAAGACGCCGGCTGGGTTTTCCGCTCGCCGTCCTGGGGCAATTCCTTTCGAAATCCGATGCTTTGGGCACCATCGTGTCGGGGAGATGTCTGGCGCAATGTCGTAAGAGGCCGTTGACGGAAAGGGTGTCGTCCGTTGGCACCACCAGCGCTTCCAGCCTGTGCCCAAGGAGCGGGTCGGGCACAGCATAGACCAGCGCTTCGCAATGCCGGGAAGTCCTGTGAGAAAGGCTTCAACTGCCCTTGGCGCGACTTTCTCGCCACGCACCTTCACGATGTCGTCGCGGCGTGCGACGAATGGAGGAAGCCGTCCTTGTCCGCGAAGAAGAGATCGCCCGTGTGAAGCGCCTTGCCTTCTCCGTCCGGCAAGGCGCGCAATGTCTGTTCAGTTGTTTCCGGAGCGTTCCAGTAGCCTTTCATCACATGGGGCCCCCGAACCACGAGCTCGCCCGTGGTGCTGGGGGGAGCGGGGTGACGTTGTCGTCGACGACGAACGCCTGTGTTCCGGGCAACGCCCTGCCAACGGAATCGGGCCGGCGGTCCGATCTCTTCGGGAGGAAGATAGGTCGCACGCGCGCATTCAGTAAGGCCGTACATGGAAAACAGGCGCGCTTGCGGGAAAAGCCTGCGCAGTGCGCTGATATGCGCCGCCGGAAGCGCCGCCGCGGCATTTGTCATGTAGCGCAACCGGGGCAGGCTGGCTGCGGAGACTTCCTGCATCTGCACAAGCATCGCTGCCATGGTTGGAACCAGGGGTAGGCCGGTTACCTTTTCGCGCCGGGCCTTTTCAAGCAGTGTGTGGGGAAAGGCGAAGTTCTTTTCCAATACGAGGCAGCCGCCTGTGCGGATTGTGACCAGCAGTTGATAGAGACCGTAGGTGAATGTGAGTGGCAATGCGCTCAAGATCACATCGTGTCGGTGCTTTCCAGATAGTCTGCGATCATGCGCGAGGCGGCGTCGACATTGGCGTGGCTCATCATGACACCCTTGGCCTGGCCGGTGGAGCCGGACGTGTAGAGAATGAATGCCAGCGCGTCCGCATCGTCGGGAACGGGTTGAAGATCGTGCTCGATGGCGAGAAGCTCTGAAAGACCTTCGACCCCTCGCTCCCGTCCATATCGCTCACGATGCAGCTCGGCGGGAGGGCTGTTTCCACGGCGCTTTCAGCAAGCGGAAAATGCCTGCCTTTGCAGATCAGTGTGTGCGGGTTGCAATCGGCGATGATGTGTTTTCAGTCCCGCACCCTTTACCGAGGGGTTGACTGGACAACAACCGCGCCGGCCTTCAGGGCCGCGAAGATGGCGAGGGCGGTGGCGCCAGCCATTGTCGAGAAACAACACAATTCGGTCGCCGGGTCCAACGCCACGCTGTTGCAGCGCGGCGGCCAGCGTGCCCGAGAGATGTTCGAGTTCGCGGTAGGTCAGGCGCGTGCCACCATCCACCTATGGCTGTTGCGTCGGGCCTCAGGCGAGCGGTTTCGGCCAGCGTATGTTCTATCCGCATCGCTCAGGACGCCTTGGCGGCCAACCTGTGCCGAAGCTTGCCGTCGGTGAATGCGGTAAGCCGTGCAATGTTGTCGAAGTTTTCCGGAACGATTTCTGGTCGGCAATCGCAATCCCGAAATGCTCTTCCAGATAGGCTACGAGTTCGAGAATGCCGGTGGAATCGACGATATCGTTCTCGATCAACGATACTTCGTCGCCGGGCGCCTGGCTTTTCATCGCCGAAAAGAAAGTTCTCGATGATGAAGACGCGGATTTCCGCCTTGGTTGAAGAAGACATGGGTTTCCCTTTGAAACGACTGTCAGACAGCCAGGGCGCGGCTGTCGGCATGGTCTTATGGGTGAAGTGCCTGTGCCAAATCTCGGTCGATAATATGCCGACAATGCGGCGTTGTCTCGGAAGCCGGCCAGCGGAGAACGTGGCTTTTCTCCAGAAGTTTTGCGGTGGCGCGCGGGTTGAAAAGACCGCTTTCTCCAATCGATCTTTCTGAAAGAAGCGTGCGGATATGGGCGCCGGCTTCACCGGAAAAAACGACGCTTTCAGGCGCGCGGTATGGTATGGTTGTTTGGAACGGTTTGCGATCTCGTGCGGCAGCAAGTCCTCGTGCCGCCTCGCGCAGCACGTGTTTTTCCCCGCAGGCCCCGCAGCTTGGTCTCAGGGCGCGAGGCGGGCTGCCGCTTCAACCAACCGGTGGTCGAGAAAGGGGTAGCGCGTTTCGATGCCGTGGGCCATGGCGACGCGATCTCCCTGGCAGGAAAGAATGTATCCCGGCAGAAGGAAGCTTTTCCAGATACTGGGCCTGTTCCAATGGATGCCATCGGGTGAACTCGGACGGCAAAAGAGAGGCCATCTCATCGGCCGCGTCATACCCTTTCAGGCGCTCACGCAAGGCTTCGCCGAAAAACAGTTTGGCGCCTGTTGTCGCGCGCATGCGCGGCCGGTGCGAGAAGAGGGGGTCCTCCAGGTTATCGGCTCCAACGCCGAAGAAGGCGCCGAGATAATCCGGCGTCTGCTTTTGCAGCGTTGTCAGATAGGGGTAGATGCGGCGAAACAGATGCGGCCGTAAACGGAAGCGGCTGATGGGCGCAGAACCTGCGAATGCGCGCTTCGCGAAAATATCGTAGCCTGCGAATATTTCATCGGCGCCTTCGCCGGAAAGCACGGCCTTGATGCCCTTGCTGCGTGCAAAGCGGGACAGGAGATAAAGGGGTGCCGGCGCGGTGCGCAACACACCGGTTGTTTCCGTATGATATATGGTGTCGGCGAAAGCTAAGGCGATTTCATCCTGCCCGCAAACGAGGTGCTCATGACGGATGCCGAGCCTTGACGCCATATGCTCTGGAACGGTGTCTTCGTCATATTCCTCGTCGTTGAAGCCTATGCCGAAGCTGCGCAGCCCGCGGGGGCGAGTGGGGGCTGCAAGCGTCGTGATCAAGGCGGAATCAAGACCGCCCGAAAGATAGGTGCCTACCTCCACATCGGCCCGCAGACGGATGCGGGTCGCATCGGATAGTAAGGCGCGTACTTCTTTCCGTGTCTTCCCCCGTTCGGGGCGGTATGTGCACCTAATCCGAATTCAAGACGCCAGTAGGGCCGGACTTCAACGCGGCTTCCTCGACAAGCATGATATGGGCGGGAGGTAATTCCTCGATGCCTTCGAAGGCAGTGCGGGGGGCGAGGGGAGCCCAGAAGGTGAATATCTGGTCGAGCGCTATCGGATCGAGCTTGGCTTCGATGCCTTGTATTTCAAGAAGCCCCTTCACCTCGGAGGCGAAATAGAAACGGCCTTCATGGCGCGTATGATAAAGGGGGCGGACCCCCATGCGATCGCGCGCGAGCATGAGCCGGTGCAGGCGGCGGTCCCAAGTGCGAAGGCGAAATCGCCATTCAGCAATTCCACGCAGGCCGGCCCCATCTCATCGTAGAGATGGAGGATCACCTCCGTGTCGCTGCCGGTGCGGAACCGAGTCCCTTGTTTTCCAGTCGGCGCGTAATTCAGATGTTTGAAAATTTCTCCATTGTAGCAGAGGCACAGATCACCATCGGCGCTGTGCATGGGCTGGTGGCCGTCCGACAGGCCGACGATTGCGAGCCGCCGATGTGCGAGACCAATGTCATTGCCTGTAAAGATGCTTCTGCATCCGGACCGCGATGAGCGAGCGTGTCCGCCATGGATTTGGAGGAGGGCATTCGCCTCGTGTGGCGACAATCCTTCTCCGAAGAAGCCAGCGATTGCGCACATTATCGTCTTCCCCCGAAACTCCGGCCTGCAGTCAGTCGAAACGGCCGCCGATCAGGCGGTCCATGATTCCACCGCAAAGCCGTTGAAAAATGCCTGGCCTGAGCGAAACGGCGTCACCAGAGACGAATCCTGCGCATGGACGATACTGGATGCTGAATGAACGAAACTGAAACGACGGGCCAAGCATGGCGTTCAAAAGCGCGGGTTGAGTGCGGCCCCGCAAGGCTGCCAGGCCGCGCTGGTCGGCATCGGCGAGCATGGCGTCGATTACTGCGCCCTCATGGCCGGGCGCAGCCAGAATCTGGATTGTACGGCCGATGCGGGCCTTATCCCCGTAATAGAGGAACATTCCTACGGAGAACCCGAGCGGCTCGATACCTTGCGACGTACCATCGATCCATAATTCGGCTTGCTGCGCGAATGGGCCACCATCGCTGCGAGATCCTCCTCCTTCCATGCAGGACGCATGGGAAAGTCGGATGAAAAATGCCGGAGAAGCAGGCTGCTTCGTCGTCGTCGATATCGGCTCCGGGCAGCAGACGGTTCCCGTGGACGGCCGGTGAGAGATGCGACCAGGCCGCTTCATCGGGCTGCGACGGATCAGTGCATCGAAGGGGCGGGCAAGCGGCGATGCCAGGCGGGCGAGGCGCGCTGCCCTGGCTGCGGCCTCGATCATGAAGGCTGCCGGGCGAATGACGCGCAGCCATTCCAGACTGTAATCGGCCAGCACCGTACCGCGCATCTTCCGCCACATGGTGGTGGAAATGTCGTTGGCCGTCTCGGTAAGGGAAATATCCTGAGGGCCCGCAAGGAATCTACGCAGAAGGCGGGCGCCGGCAAACGGATCGTTCTCGTGGTCTTCGACCATATAGGTGCTGGCAATTGCTGCGCGCAGCGGGCGATCCTCAAGCGTCAAGGCAAGGGGAATGACGCCGATGAAACCGGAGACCGAGCCGTCATCGCGAACATGAACCTGCGAGACGATCTCCGGATCATGGCCGGGTGGTTCCAGAAAAATGCGACTGAGATATTCAACGAGGCCGGATGATGGCGTGCCGGGCTCCTTGCGCAGAACGCGCATGAACATGGACGCAACTTGTGGAACATCCTGCAAATCCAGTGGTCGAATTTCACTCACGAGCCAATCCTGACGTTTAGAGAGCACGCCTGGGAATCAATTGCCGTGGTTGTGCACCGGAGGTGTTTAGAAAGTCTTTTGGTTCTTTTCTTTTCCGTAATTGTTTATACAGAGAATTTGAGGGAATGTCACGTAATTGATAATGCGATGGACTATAACAATAGTCCTTTCATCCACTGTCGATTAGTGAATAAATCATTGGAAAGGTTGGGTTGGAGATTTATCCTTGCCAGCCGCCAATAATCGCATCGGCCTCGATTTCCACCAGCCATTCCGGGTTCACAAGCGCTCGATCGCCATGATCGTATCCACAGGCCGGATATCCTTGAAATATTCCTTCCGCACATCGATGGCGGATTTCAGTTCTCGATATCGGTGAGTATCACACGGGTGCGCACGACATCGCTCAGGCTGGAGCCTGCCTGTTCAAGTGCGGCCTTGATGATCTCGATGCATTGCCGGTTTGAACTGCGACATCACCGACGCCGACGGTCTTGCCGTCCGGGCCGACGGGGGCGGTTCCGCCTATCGATATGAAGGGGCCGACCGGACCGCACGGCTGAACCGACAATGGCTTCCATCGGGTTTCCGTTTGAGATCAATTCTCTGTCGAAACGCATGGGTTCACCTCCCGTGGGGCGGTTCATCGTTTCATGGCAGCACTGAACCGCTTCAAAAAAAACGATCCATTGTACTCCCCACGGGACTGTGCGGCTATTGCCCGTTGGTGGAGGACGGGCGGCTTGATCTCGCGGCAGTCAAGCAACTTCAGGCAAATGCCTTCGAAGCTGCTCGACCTGTAACACCGTGCGCCCTCTTGATGGGATAAAGGACGTTCAGGCTTCCGATTTCTGGAGCCCGCGACGGGCTGCGACCTGTTTGCGGACAATCAGGCCGATGGCTGCGAGAAGGATCGTGCCCACGATGAACAGGAAGGCTGCCGCGGCAATGGCCGGGCTGATGTTTTCACGGATCGTGGCGAACATCTGCCGCGCGAGCGTGCGCTGATTGGGGCCTGCCACGAAGAGCGTGAGCACCACTTCGTCCAATGAGGTGGCAAAGGCGAGCACGGCTCCGGACAGGATGCCGGGCATTGCCAACGGCAGGGTGACCTTGCGGAACACGGTGAGGGGAGAAGCGCCGAGGCTGCTGGCGGCCAGTTCCACGCGCCGGTCGATGCCGCCGAGCGCACCGATCACGCTCACCACCACGAATGGTATCGAGACGACGGTATGGGCGACGATGACGCCGGCATAGCTCGAAGCTATCCCGAGCCGCACGAAAAGCACCTGCATGCCGACACCGAGAACGACAGCCGGAACCACCATTGGAAGCAGGAAAAGCGTGCGCACCGTACCCTTGAAGGGAAGGCGCCAGTTGCGCAACCCCAAAGCGGCCATGGTACCGAGTACGGTCGCCAGCACTGTGGTGCCCGCGCCGATGACAAGGCTGTTCAGGATCGCCCGCTTCCACGATGCGGCCGTGAAAAGCACGTCGAACCAGCGCATCGAGAATTCGGGGATCGGATAAGTGAGGAACACGCTCGATGTGAAGGCAAGCGGAAGGATCGCCAGGAGTGGGGCGAGCAGGAATGTGACCGCGGCGATTGCGAAGACGAGACGCAGACCCTGAAACATTTCAGCCCCTCCTTTCCTCGGCCGAAGACAGACGGCCATAGACGGCATAGAGCAGGATGGTGATCGCCAGGAGCACCACACCAAGCGCGCCGGCCATGCCCCAATTTGCTGAGCCCGTCGCGTAGAAGGCGATGACGGAGCTGATCATCTGATCTCCCGCGCCGCCGATCAGGGCCGGGGTGATGTAGTAGCCGATGGCCGTCATGAAGACGAGCAGGGAGCCGGAAGCGATGCCGCGCAGGCTGAGCGGCAGGAGAACGCGCAGGAAGGCGCGCATGGGATGAGCGCCAAGCGAGGAGGCGGCCTTCATCAGATTGTCCGGTATCGACAGGAGAACGCTGTAGATCGGCAATACCATGAATGGCAGGAGCACATGGGTCATCGCGATGACGACGCCGGTGCGGTTGAAGATTAGCGGAATGGGACCACTGGTTATGTTGAGGCCGGTCAGCATCCAGTTGATGAGACCGTTATCCTGTAGAATGATGAACCAGGCAGCCGTGCGCACGAGGAGCGATGTCCACAAGGGGAGCAAAACTGCGCCGAGCAGAGCCTGCCGCTTCCAGCCTTCGGTGGATGCGATCAGCATCGCATAGGGAAAGCCGATGGCCAGACAGCAGAGTGTGACAAGGGCGGCGACCCAGAAGGTGCGCAGCATGATCGTACGGTTCGCGGAAGCTTCTTCGGGCATTGCGACGATATTGCCGGAGACGTCGCGCTCCAGATCGACGGCTGCGAGAAGGTAGCGGTCGGTTTGTGGGCGAGAGGGCACCGACGATGGCTTGCCAGTAAACAGGTTGGTTCCAGCGCTCGTCCACTTCGCCGAGATCGGGAAGGTCGTCCTTGCGCAGCGCCCGTGTCGTGCGTGACATGAGCGTACGGAAGCCGGGTTGGGCGCTGTTCAGACGGCGTGTCATGTCGCCGAGCGCCTGACGGTCTTCCACCGCCTGAAGATCCTCGGCAAGCGCCGTCTTCATCTCAACCGTCGGCGGGCTTTCAGGGTCCCATCCCTCCGCGGCTTGCGCGGTGCGCGGCAAGAGGTTGAGTACAGCGGTATCGGAGACGGACTGGCTCATCACCGTGAAGAGCGGCCATATGAAGAAAACGGCGATGAAAACGAGAAGCGGCGCGATCAGCGCTACTGCTGCGAACCTTCCCTTGCCGGTAGACGCGCTCATGAGCGGAGCACCCGCAGTCATCGGGTTGGAAACGCGCCATGACTTCTGCGCCCGGCTGGTGCTGGGCTGCCTTGCGGTCGAGATGGACGACGAAATTATGCGCGCCCTCATCGAGCTGAATGCGCAAATGATTGCCTTGATAGACGCTGTCGGTGACGCGGGCCGCAAGCTGGTTGGTTCCGCCGTGCAGGTCGTCCAGCCGGATGCGCTCGGGACGGATCGAGACGAGCACGTTCTGCCCATTGGCCAGCGTCTCGGATGCGGCAGCGGCAATGTGTCGTCCGTCCGGGAGCTTCACCCGGACGCCGCTGCCTGCAGCGCCGTCCACGACGCCTTCAAGCAGGTTCGTCTCGCCGATGAAGTTGGCGACGAAACGCGTGCTCGGGTGATCGTAGATTTCGCGCGGACTGCCGATCTGTTCGATCTTGCCCTTGTTGAAAACCGCGATCCGGTCCGACATGGTCAGGGCTTCCGACTGGTCGTGCGTCACGAAGACGATGGTGAGGCCAAGCCGGTTGTGGAGCGCGCGGATGTCGAGCTGCATCTGTTCGCGCAAATTCTTGTCGAGCGCGCCAAGCGGCTCGTCCATAAGCACCACCCGCGGTTCGAAGACGAGGGCGCGGGCAAGCGCGACGCGCTGCTGCTGGCCACCGGAGAGCTGCGCCGGCCAGCGGTCGCGCATGGCGCTCAGCTGAACCATATCGAGGACGCGCGTCACCCGTTCGGCGATCTCGGCCTTGCCTACGCCGCGCATCTGGAGGGGAAACGCAATGTTGTCTCCCACCGTCATGTGGGGAAACAGCGCATAACTCTGGAAAACCACACCCATGTCGCGCTTGTAGGTGGGGGTGTTGTCGATCACCTCTCCGTCGACCAGAATGCGGCCCTTGGTCGGGCTCTCGAAACCCGCAAGCATCATGAGAAGGGTTGTTTTTCCGGAGCCGGAGGGGCCGAGCAGGCTGACGAACTCTCCCTTGGCGATGTCGAGTTCCAGGTCGTCCACCACGCACAATGTGCCGTAGCATTTCGTGACGTGGTCAAATCGTATGCGCAAGTCGCTCAAGAGCCTCTCCCCCGGCTGGCTTGGTACGTTTGTTTGTTATTCCATATTGCCCGAAAGGGACGGACGCGCGAAGCGGTTCCGCGCGTCCATGAGGGGCTTTACTGGGCGAGCCAGGCGTTGAAGCGCTCGGTCAAGGCTTCCGAATTGTCGATCCAGAAGTTGACGTCCAGCGAAATCGCGCCGTCCAGATTTTCCGCAGTGGTCGGGAGCTCCGCCTTGTATTCGTCGCTCACCATGCCTGCGGCTTCCTTGTTCGGCAGGCCGTAGGCCACGAATTCGGGAAGCTTCTTCTGATTTTCAGGTTCGCTGGCGAAGGCGATGAAATCCATGCCAGCGTCCTTGTTTTCGGCGTCCTTCAGGATGACCCAGCTGTCCACTGCGTAAATGCTGCCGGGCCAGACGACCTTGAAGTTGCGGCCCTCGCTGCGATTGATGCCGGTGATACGGCCGTTATAGGCGGACGCCATCACCACTTCGCCCGAGGCAAGGAATTGCAGGGGCTGGGCGCCTGCTTCCCACCAGACAATATCGTTGCGGATTTCGTCGAGCTTCTTGAAGGCCCGGTCGACGCCTTCAGGCGTGGACAGCACGTCATACACTTCGTCGGCATTTACACCGTCTGCCAGAAGCGCGAATTCAAGCGTGTATTTCGGTCCCTTGCGCAGGGACCGCTTGCCGGGGAATTTCTGGGTATCCCAGAAATCTGCCCAGGATTTGGGGCCTTCGGAGAGCTTGTCCGCGTCATAGGCGATGGCCGTCGACCAGACGATGGCGCCGACGCCGCATTCGTGGACGGCGCTGTCGATGAACTTGTCTTTGCCGCCGAGCTTGCCCCAGTCGATGGTTTCAAACAGGCCGTCGCCGCAACCGAGCTCGAGCTCCTCTGCTTCCACCTGGACCACGTCCCAATTGGGAGCGCCGGCCTTCACCTTGGCCTGGAGAACGCCGTAGCCGCCGTTCCAGGCCTCGTCCAAAACGGGCTTGCCGAGCTTTTCGGAAAAAGGCTTGAAGTAGATTTCACGCTGGGCGTCCTGATAGGTACCGCCCCACGAGACGACCGTGAGGTCACGGGCGCTGGCTGCGACGGAACCCAGTCCCGTCGCAGCTGCCAGGGTGCACGATAGCCAGAGCATTTTCGATTTCGAGAGCATCTTGTCCTCCGCTTTTGATTGTTTCCGATGTTCAGTCTCGAATGCAGATTTTGCGCATGGTCGCCGTCAGGCGGGAAGGGCCTCCTTGGGAAGTGCTGCCAGCGCCTTGTCGAGGCCGGATTTCAGCCGTGCCACAAGATCGTCCACCTCGGCGGCGGTGATGATGAGTGGCGGGCAGAAAGCCATGGCGTCCGTCATGGCGCGGCTGATGACACCGGCTTCCTGCAGGTGAGCATTGACCAGCGCACCGAGCGCGCCGGGCGTCTCCAGGGCTTTCTTGGATGCCTTGTCGGTCACGAGCTCGACGGCTGCGATGAGGCCGACGCCCCGCACTTCGCCCACCAGCGGATGATCGGCAAGGGCGTTGAGCCCGTCGAGCAGGCGCTTGCCCATAGTGGCTGCGTTGCCCACGAGGTCGCGTTCCTCGATGATCTTCAAATTTTCCAGCGCTACCGCTGCAACGACCGGATGGCCGCTTGCCGTATAGCCATGGCCGAGCGTGCCGATGCGGTCGCTCTCTTCCATGATGGGCTGGAAGACCTTCTCGTTGATCATCAGGGCCGAAGCCGGCAGATAAGAGGAGGAAAGCTGCTTCGACATCACCATGATGTCCGGCTCTATTCCATAGGTGATGGAGCCGAACATGGTGCCGGTGCGGCCGAAACCGCAGATGACCTCATCCGCCACGAGCAGGATGTCGTATTTGCGCAGGACTTCCTGAACCTTCTGCCAGTAGGTGGCAGGCGGAACCACGACGCCACCGGCGCCCTGAACCGGCTCGCCGAAAAAGGCGGCGATGGTCTCGGGACCCTCGGCGAGGATGGTATCCTCCAGTTCCTTGGCAAGGCGGGTTGCGAATTCCTCTTCGCTCTCGCCGGGCATGGCCTCACGCCAGTGGTGCGGTGCCGTCATACGCAGCACATTGGGCACGATCAGGTCGAAGGATTTATGGTTGGCCGGCAAGCTGGTGAGGCAGGCACCGGCAATGGTCACGCCGTGGTAGGCGCGATTGCGCACGATGATCTTCTTCTTCTCGTGCTTGCCGAGCGCGTTGGACCGATACCAGATCATCTTCAGCGCGGTGTCGATCGCCTCGGAGCCGGAATTGGTGAAGAATGCCTTGCTCATCGGAACGGGCGCCATGCGATCAGCTTCTCGGAAAGCTCGATCACGGGGCCGTGCGACTTGTGGGTGAAGGTGTGATAGTAGGGCAGCTTTTCCATCTGCTGCGTGGCGGCCTTCACCAGGCGCTTCTCGTTGAAGCCCACGCCGACGCTCCAGAGGCCGGCCATCGCCTCGATATACTGCTTGCCGTTGTTGTCGTAGACGTAGATGCCCTCGCCGCGGTCGATCACCAGCGGACCGCTTCGAGATGCTTCTTCGCATTGGTATAGGGATGCAGGTGATAAGCGATATCACGCGCTTCGATGGAGTTTTGCTTGTCGTTCATCGCGGGCCCTGCTTCTGGATGATTTCACATGCTCGGCGCAAGACGTCCGGAACGGCATATTAGCCGCTCGTTCGAGCGCAGGACGATATGGGTATCATTCAAATTTGCAGGAGACAATTGTTTGCTCAAGATTTTGAACGCTTGCGAGTTGCGGTGAGGCGGTGTTCTAACGTGCTTTCGGGCCGGATTATATGAAATTTCCTCAATACCTGTTCTAAATCGTCATTTGGCGGCTTTCGCGTCCTGCGTGTTGCAACTTTGTGTTGCAATGGGAGATCGGAATTGCCGAATTTTGAGCAAAATTCCTTATTCGGCTAGGCTGCAGGCGCAATCCGTGCAAGAATCCGCCTCACCGGAGGGATATTTTTCCTTCGATGCAGGCGGTGCGGGCTGAGAATGATGAGTGACACAGGCATGGAAGAGTTCGACATCGGAGCGCGTCTCAAGGCGATGCGCACCGCGGTCAACTGACGCAGCGCCAGCTGGCGGAACGCGCAGGGCGTGCCCCATGCGCAGATTTCCAATATCGAGAAAAACAAGATCAGCCCCTCGATCGCTACGCTGCGCAAGGTTCTGGGGGAATGAGCGTCACCATGGCTGATTTCTTCGAGCCGGAACGCAAACCCAATCCGGGACCGTATTTCTCGGCGGATGAGTTGATCGATCTGACCTCGCGGGTCGTGATCAACTCGGCGGTGTCGCAGACGGGTCTGCTCTCCTTACGTCAGATCGGGGATGCCAGGCTCCACAATCTGCAGGTCTGCATGAGATCTACGAACCGGTGCGGATACGGGTGAAAGCATGCTGCAACATGCTTCGAGCGAGGGGGGTATGTGGTCGAGGGGGAACTCGCACTCAATGTCGGCGATGAATTCAGGATATTGAAAGCGGGCGAGGCTTATCTGTCGACAGTCGGATCCCGCATCGTTTCCGCAATCTTTCCGGCCAGCGCACCGTGGTCGTGTCGGCCTGTACGCCTCCTTATCTGTGAGGCGGAACCTTGCAGATGCGCGAGCGCGTCAGGAAACGCTTTCGCGCCCGTTGTCGAGTGAGAACATGCCTCCGCGCCCAGGCACCACGTCGATGATCAGGTCGGTATGCTTCCAGGCTTCGAACTGGCTGGCGCTGATATAGACCGCGTATCGCCAAGATTGCCGAGCAATACGTCTTGTCTCCGACAATGAAATCGCCGCGCGGATAGCACATGGGCGAGGAGCCGTCGCAGCAGCCACCCGATTGATGAAACAGGACCGGGCATGCTCAGCGATGATCTCGCCGAGCAGTTCCATGGCTTCAGGAGTTGCGGAGACCTTGTCGTGCAACGGGACGGCGTTCGTGGGGATTTCTGGCATGGCGACGATAAGTCCTGCTTTGGCCGCGGCTCGGAGAGACCCTATGCCGCGGCCAGCGCCTGGGAGGCGTTTGCGACGGTCTTGCCGTTTCGCGAAGACCGCCGCTGCGTTGAGCAGGCTATCCGGACGAAGTCGCCTTGCTCTTTTCCTGGCTCGTTGCGGGGAAGGGCAGTGGCCGGCTTTCCCGCTATCGAACCGGTTGGTGATATTCGCCCCCGCCGGATGGTTTCTTCCGGCGGGGAGTTAAGCGTCTCAGAAGAAGCCGAGCTTCTTCGGGCTGTAGCTCACCAGCATGTTCTTGGTCTGCTGATAATGGTCGAGCATCATCTTGTGCGTCTCGCGACCGATACCCGACTGCTTGTAGCCACCGAAGGCAGCATGGCGGGATAGCATGGTAGCAGTTCGTCCACACACGGCCCGCCTGGATGGCGCGGCCGAAAACGATAGAGGCGGTTTGCATCGCGGCTCCACACACCGGCGCCAAGGCCGTAGAGCGTGTCGTTGGCGATGGAGAGGGCTTCGTCCTCGTCCTTGAAGGTGGTGACGGAGACGACGGGGCCAAAAATCTCCTCCTGGAAGATGCGCATCTTGTTGTGGCCCTTGAAGACGGTCGGCTTCACATAGTAGCCGCCGGCAAGATCGCCCGGCAGATGAGCCTGTTCGCCGCCCGTCAGGAGTTCGGCGCCTTCCTGCCTGCCGATATCGATGTAGCTAAGGATCTTTTCGAGCTGTTCCGATGAGGCCTGGGCGCCGATCATGGTGGCGGGATCGAGAGGATCTCCCTGAAACGATGGCTTCGACACGCTTCAGCGCACGCTCCATGAACTCGTCATAGATGTTTTCGTGGATCAGGGCGCGGGCTCGGGCAGGTGCAGACTTCGCCCTGATTGAGCGCGAACATCACAAAACCTTCGATCGCCTGTCGAAGAAATCGTCGTCCTCGGCGGTTACATCCTTGAAGAAGATGTTGGGCGATTTGCCGCCCAGTTCCAACGGACCGGAATGAGGTTCTGGCTGGCATACTGCATGATGAGCCGGCCGTGGTCGTCTCGCCGTGAAGGCGATCTTGGCGATGCGGTTCGAGGAGGCAAGCGGCTTGCCTGCCTCAAGGCCGAAACCGTTGACGATGTTCAGCACGCCATCCGGCAGGATATCGCCGATCAGATCGGCCCAAAGCATGATGGTGGCGGGGGTCTGTTCGGCGGGCTTAAGGACCACGCAATTGCCGGCGGCGAGAGCCGGGGCAAGCTTCCAGCAGGCCATCAGCAGCGGGAAATTCCAGGGTATGATCTGGCCGACAACACCGAGTGGCTCGTGGAAGTGATAGGCGATGGTGTCGTGGTCGATCTCGGAGATCGAGCCTTCCTGGCTGCGCAGGACGCCTGCGAAATACCGGAAATGATCGATGGCGAGCGGCAGATCGGCGGCGGTCGTCTCGCGGATCGGCTTGCCGTTGTCCCATGTCTCGGCGAGCGCCAAAAGGTCCAGATTTTCTTCCATCCGTCGGCGATGCGATTAAGCAGCAGCGCCCGCTCGGCGGGGCTCGTGCGGCCCCAGGCGTCCTTGGCCTTGTGGGCGGCGTCGAGCGCCAGTTCCACGTCGGCGGCATCGGATCGGGCGATCTCGCCCAGCGGCCGACCGTTCACCGGAGAGAGATTCTCAAAATATTTGCCGGACTTCGGCGCGACCCAGCGGCCGCCGATAAAATTGTCGTAGCGTTTGGCGAAGGGCATCTTCGCGTGCGTGCGAGTTCCACCTGGTTCATGAAATCCTCCCGTTTGGATGCCGCCTCCTGCGGCACTCAGGAGAGGATGATACGGGTGCTTGCCTCTGTCAGCGGGGGCGCGATCGGTGGAGCAGGGCACCTGTCGCAGAGTTGCGACAGGGTTTTCGTGAAAAATCAATGTGTGCGATGAATTCCGAGGCGCGCCATCTTCCGGTGCATGGTGGCGCGCGAGATGCCGAGCCTGCGGGCTGCTTCCGAGACATTGCCGCCGGAACCGGCAAGCGCGCGCTGCAGGGCGCCGCGCTCGGCTTCTGTCAGGCCATCGCGTCCGACTGCCGGGCCGCCAGAAGATCGGCGGCGGGAAAGGGATCTGCCAGCGGCCCCGGTGCCAGGCCAAGCTGGCCGCGGGCGGTGCGTGTGGCGCCGATCACCAGATCATCATCGTCGACGGCTATCAGGGCCCCCGTTTCCGATCCGGGCAACAGCATGATCCGCGCCTTGGGAAATGCAAGACGGAAAGTCTCGGCCTCGATGCGGCGCACGGCGTCGTTGGCCGCCGTGGCGATCAGGTTCACGAAACCCTCCGTCAGGTCGGCCTGCAGGAGGAGACGTCCAGCGCTGCGGCGAGATTGCCCTCATGATCGTAGACCGGCGCGGTGGTGCAGGAGAGCAGGGTATTGCGTGAGTGAAAATGCTGATCCCTATGAATCGTAAGGGTTCTGCGCTCCACAAGGCAGGTTCCGATGCCGTTGGTACCCTCGCTTTCCTCGCTCCAGACGGTGCCGGTCCACAGTCCCCATTGGCGGAAAGTCTCGTCGTCCCGGGTGCGCCGCGCCGTTCCACGGGAATGCCGTCGCGGTCTGCAAGCAGGACGCAGCATCCCACACCGCCCACGGCGCTGAAGAGCTGATCCAGTGCACCCTGAGCCGAGCGGATCAACGGTTCGAGCTTCTGGCGCGCCGCCGCCAATTGGCTGTCCGAAACCGGCATGGCCCCTTGCGTTCATCGGGGTCGAGCTGGTGCAGGCGCGATGAACGCTGCCAGGACGCGACCAGCGCGGATTTTGCCGACTTGTTGGAGTCGATTGCAGCAAGCACCCTGTCGGAGTGGTGCAGGAAACCTGTCGATCCATGTTTTCCTCCCGGTGGCTCTTGATCCCGCCCGTTTCTCCTCATTTCGGGCAAGCGGCCATCTCTGCTCCAAGTCTCTCCGACTGGCGTTTCGTGTCAATACGCCCTGCGTCGAATGAAAATGAGCCGGCAAGGCTGCGATTCGAATGAAAAAGCCGGTTGGCAGAGGAAAGTGCCGGTTCAGATCGTGGCGGCTTTGTGCAAATCTCCGCCGGCGCCCATGGTTTGGGTGAGACTTGGCAGAAAGAGGTTCGCCTTGGAACTCGCATTCGAAAGTTCGACCATCGCTCTTCTGATTGCCGGCATGGCGCTCACAGGCATGATCGGCGGCATTCTGGCGGGGCTGCTCGGTGTAGGCGGAGGGATCGTCATCGTACCCGTGCTCTTCTGGGTGCTGAAGACGTTTCAATCTCGCCCGATCATGCGAGCCATCTGGCGGTGGCGACTTCGCTTGCCACAATCATTCCGACCTCGATCTCATCCATGCGGGCGCATGCCAAGCGGGGCACGGTGGACCGTGATCTATTGAGACTTTGGGCCCGGCGGTGTTTGTCGGCGCGCTGATCGGCGGCGGGCTTGCCAAGGTCGTTTCGGGGGATGCGCTGCGGACGATTTTCGGCGTCGTCGGCATTCTCGTCGCCGTGAACATGGCCATCCCGAAACGCTGGTCCATCTCCGAAAACCTTCCGTCGAGCGTTTTCGTGAACCGGCCATCGCTGCGGTGATCGGCGTTATCTCGTCCCTGATGGGCATTGGCGGGGGAACGTTGTCGGTGCCGACGCTTTCCGCCTTTTCCTTCCTGCGCATCGCGCGGTGGGTACGGCGGCTGCGCTCGGCTTTCTGATCGCGGTGCCGGGAGTGGCGGGTTTCATCTATGCGGGGCTCGGAGTGAAGGGCTGCCGCCCGGAAGCCTTGGCTATGTCAGCCTGCCGGCGGCGCTGATCATCGCACCGGTAAGCTATCTTTGCGCACCGCTCGGGGCACGGCTCGCCCACGCGCTCGACGCGCGCAACCTGAAGCGGGCTTTTGCCGTTTTCCTTGCGATCACCGCTGCCAGGATGCTCATGTCCTGATTGCGAGCCACTTTCCTGGCCAAGCGAATTCGCTCCATGGCCCTGTCGGAGCACATGAAGGAAAACTAGGGTCTGCCGGACCGAAACGGCCATTTCACAGGGGATTGAACATGTTCGCTTATTCGCTTTCGCGGCGCACCTTGATGCGGGGAACGGCGCTTGTGGCCGGTAGTCTCGTCCTGCCGCGTCTGGCCTTTGCGGATGATGCATCGCGCGGCGGCGACTGGTGGTGGCCGCGGATTCGGAGCCGCGCAGCCTTAACCCGGCCATTGTCGCCTCCAACGGCGTCTTCTTCATCGCCAGCAAGATTGTGGAGCCGCTGGCCGAAGCGGCATTCGGCAGCGAGAGCGGCCTTGCGCCGAGACTTGCCACCAGTTGGGAAGGGGCGGAGGACGGGTTGTCCGTGACCTTCAAGCTGCGCGAAGGGGTGACGTGGCATGACGGCAAGCCCTTACTGCGGAGGACGTGGCCTTTCGGCTCTGAACGTTTGGAAGCCGCTGCAAAATCTCGGGCGTGTCGTCTTCGCCAATCTTGAGACTGTCGATACGCCAGACGCGCATACGGCGGTGTTCCGTTTCTCCAAGCCGATGCCGATCCAGCTCATTCGCAACGCAAATGCCGTGGTGACAAGCGTCTTGCCGAAGCATCTCTATGAAGGCACCGACATTCCCGCCAATCCGGCCAATCACGCTCCGGTTGGAACGGGGCCTTTCCGTTTCGCAGAACACAAGCCGGGCGAATATTATCGCCTGGTGCGCAATGAGGGCTATTGGGGCGAGATCAGCCGAAGCTCGATGAGGTCGTCTATCGCGTCCTGCAGACAGGGCAGCGGCGGCCTCGGCACTGGAAGCGGAAGAATCCAGCTTGCCGCGTTTTCGCAGGTGCCGCTGGTCGATCTTGACCGCATTTCACAAGGTGCCGGTCTCAGGTGGTGACGGAGGGCTTGAGGCGCTGACCTATCAACTCGTTGTGGAGATCAATACCGCAATCCGATCCTTGCAAAACTGCCGTGCGTCAGGCAATTGCCCATGCCATCGACAAGCGGTTCGTGGTTGATACGGTCTTTCTCGCTATGCGGCCTCCTCCACGGGTCCTGTGCCGAAGAACGCGCCGGAATTCTATATCCGCAGGTTCCGGCCTATGATTTCGACATCGACCGGGCCAATGCGCTTCCTCGATGAAGCGGGCTATCCACGCGGGGAGGGCGGTACGCGTTTCTCACTGCGGCTTCTGCCAGCGCCCTTCTTCAGCGAGACGCGCCAGTTCGGCGATTATCTGCGCCAGGCGCTGGCTACCGTTGCATCGACGTGCAGATCGTCAACAACGATACGCCCGCGCATCTGAAGGCTGTCTATACGGACCACGCGTTCGACCTGACCGTCGGCTCGCCCGTTTTCCGTGGCGACCGGCGATCTCCACCACGATCCTCGTGCAGTCGGGCATTCCCGATGGCGTGCCTTTTCCAATCAGGGTGGATATGCCAATGCGGAACTCGATGCGATCATCGAGGAAGCTTCCGAGACAGTCGATCCTGAGGCCCGCACGGCGCTCTACAATGATTTCCAGACCATGGTCGTGGAAGAGCTTCCGCTCATCAACGTCGCCGAATGGGGTTTCACTTCGGTTGTGCGCGACAATATCCTGAATGTGGGCAACAATCCGCGCTGGGTGGTCTCCAACTGGGCCGATACTGGGTTCGCCCGATGATCAACGGGCGTGCTGAAAGCGGGAGAGCGGCGTTCGGCATGCATCGCGCGTGGACTTTGACGAGACGGCGTCTGATCGGCAGCATTCCGGTGCTGCTTATTGTCGTCATGGCACGTTTCTGCTCATGGAAATGGCTCCGGCGATGCGGTGGATGCCTATCTCGTTTCGCTTGGTGGAGGCGATGCGGGCCTTGCCGCGCAATTGCGGCAGAGCTACGGGCTCGACCAGTCGGCTTTCAGCAGCTTCTTTCTATCTCGGATCGCTGGCGCGTTTCGATCTCGGCTGGTCCCTGGCCTTCGACCGTCGATCCTTGGCCTGATCGCCGAGCGCCTGCCCAACACGCTCTGGCTGATGGGAACGGCGACTGCGCTCGCCTTCATGCTCGGCAGTGCGCTTGGCGTCGTGGCCGGCGCGCGGCCGGGTAGTTTGACGGACAGGTTGCTGTCGATCGGCTCGCTGGCGCTATATGCGACGCCCAGCTTCTGGCTCGGGCTGGTTCTTATCCTGATCTTTGCCGTGGACCTGCGATGGTTTCCTACAGCGGGCATCGAGACCGTGGCCTCCGGCAAGGTGGGCATGGCGCGCGTTTTCGACGTCGCATGGCATCTCGTCCTTACCGTGGCTTCGCTCGGCTTCATCTATCTGGCGTTGTTCC
>JACADM010000175.1_pt1 | contig 22798 bp, 41 predicted proteins | sample 7512371 | NCBI WGS metagenome assembly JACADM01 (sample SAMN14389041, study PRJNA612141) | algae metagenome | isolation source: non-axenic algae culture | place: India: Navi Mumbai | collected 2017-01
GACTCTCCGAGCAGCGTGCCAACTCGCGCCACCGCCACGAACGACGGGTCCACTCTCGCTCTCGATGAGCAGTAGACCGTGACCGACCCGGCAAGGGTGTCACGCTCCTGGCGTCCTCCGGAACGCCGATGTCCTCGTTCCAGAGGCCGGGGTGTTCCTCAATGAATCGGCTCATCAGTTCGATGCAGCGGTCGTCGTTTGCCAGAATCAACTCGATCCCTCCCGATGAAGCAGGTCTTCGCCGCCCAAGAACGTCCGGTTTTCACCGATCACGATCCTGTGCAGCAGGCTGGCTCCTGTGCACATGATGCACGGGCTCGTCGTGGCCAGGTGAGACGTTGCCAGTCGCGCTGACGCCCCGCGTTGCGAAGGCAGACCACCTCGGCGCGCTGTGGAATCGCCGGTCTGCACGCGCAGGTTGTGCCCCAGAGCCAAAACCGTGCCGTGTTCGTCCCCGAGGGCTGCTCCGATCGGTATTCCTCCTTCAGTTTCTCCGCTTGAGCGATCGCGGCGTCGAGTAACTGCCGATGGACTGCAGGAAGTGCCGTCATGACGGGATGTTCCTCCGGATCGGCCGGGACAAGTCGGGCGGAACGGGCGGTACATCCGAGTTCGGTGACGACTTTCGGGCAACGCCCGCTGTTGCGTGGACATTCGGCAGCGGCCGATTAGGCTTTCGGAGGCCTCAAATGCAACGCTCTGAAAGGACGAAGGTTACATGGCACGCCCTCTGCGAACCGGATCCGCGACCGGCGGGATTCTCGCTTTCATCCTTGGCGGCAGCCTTGCGGTCGGGGCCTCGCCCTCGTTTCGCCCTGCCCCGCAGGCGACGGACGACGCCCCGCCTCAACCGCGCTCGAACTGTCTGCAGACGCGGTCCGGAACCTCAGCGTGGGCGGGCAGACGCAGATGAACAATGTGGTCCTTCCGGAGGGGCCGCAGGTCAATCTCCGGCTGGAGCGGTTCGAGGTGCTCGCACCCAACGCGGAGGTTGTCGTTGCGGGAATCGACGGCGAGCGCCCGCTCGACGTCTCGGGACCTCGCACTGCTCCGGGCCACGTTGTCGGCGATCCGGAATCGCGCGTGTTCGTGTCTTTATCAGACCACGGCGTGCAGGGCTTCATCTCAACGGCGGGATCGGTGTACTCGCTTTCGAGCGGCCTCGCGGTCGACGGATTCAGCGCCCGAGGATCTGCGGATCACCAAAGTTGAGGGTCCGATGGCCGGGCTGAACATGCCGCCGGTCACATGCGGTGTCGTCCCCGGTGACCCGAACTGCATCCCAACGGTTTCGAACGACCGATCGAAGCGGACCAGGTCGAGGAGTACGGTCGCGGAGCCGCCGTGCCGCGTTGCCCGACTGGCCATCGACACGGACTGGGAGTACTCGGAGCCTGCTGTTCGGCGGCGATACCGATGCCGCGGCCGCTTACGCTGACGCTGGTCGCCGGAGTCGGTGAGATCTATCAGAGCAACGTCAATGTTCAATTCACGGTCAGTTACCTTCGCGTCTGGGAGACGAACTCCGACGCGTACAACCAGGGCGACGACCTCCTCCAGGAGTTCCGCAACCACTGGAACGCGACGCAGGGCGGTGTGGAGCGCGATCTGCGCACCTGCTGTCTGGTCGAAGTGACCTGCCGTACGGCGGCGTGGCCTACCTCAGCGTCGTTTGCAGCCCGAACTTCGGGTATGGCCTGTCGGGGTACCTCAACGGCGCCTTCCCACCCCTGATCAACAACAACGGCGGGAACTGGGATCTGGTTGTGCTGGCCCACGGTTCCGGACACAACTTCGGGACCGGGCATATCCCGACTCGTACAACCCGCCGATCGACAACTGCGGCAACGGCGACTGCACCGGTGCGGGCGACGGCACGATCATGAGTTACTGCCACACATGCCCCGGCGGGATCAGCAACATCACGCTGAACTTCCACCCTTGGTTCGGAATCAGATTCTGTCGTACCTCAATTCCGCCTGCGATCTGACCGCGAACGGGACAACGGCCGTGAACGATCAGGCCGCGACCTACCGACGAACCGATCCTGATCGATGTGCTGCTTAACGATCAGGCCGCGAAACGTGACGCCGTCGATCTGGTCGGCGACGCGGTCAGCGCCGAGGGCGGTGAGGTCGAAGTTGTCGTCAACCTCGGTGGGAACGGACGGGCATGATCCGCTACACGCCGCCGACCGGCTACGCCGGTGCCGACTCCTTCTCGTACACGATCAATGGTGGTGCGGTCGCGACCGTGGATGTGGACGTCCTCAGTCTCCGCCAGCCCGACGAGCCCGGTGCGACCACCCCGGCGTCGGAGTCGAGTATTACGCGCTCGCCAACCCGTCGGTCCTTCCGACTTCGACGCTCGACTCGTACGCCTCGGACGACTTCCCGTCGATCAACTTCCCGTCCACGAACGGGAACTTCGCCACGAGCGGTCGCAACGATGATGTCGGTGCCGTGTTCATTTCGTCGAGTGCCCGCCGGCGGCATGTACGTTCTTCACGGAGTCCGGACGACGGCTCGCGTCTGTACATCGGTGACGAGATGATCGGGACAACGATGGTCTCCATGCGATGCAGGAGCGTTCCGGCGAGATCGCTCTCGCACCCGGCAAGTACTCCATCCGTCGAGTTCTTCGAGCGGGGGCCGGCATTATCGTCCGCTCAGGCCGAATATCTCCAAGCGTGTCATCGAGCAGTCTCGCTGGTCGCAGGCGGTCGACTGCCCCGCAGATGTGACAGGGGACGGCTCGGTGGACCTCGCCGACCTGAACCTCGTTCTGGCCAACTTCGGACAGTCGACCGACGCTGGTGACGCGAACGGCGACGGCGTGGTGGACCTTACCGACCTCAACGCGATTCTCGGAGTCTTCGGCTCGGGCTGCGAGTAAAGGGGCCCGGTTGGTCTAGAATGCCCCGTGACAAGCGCGGGCAATCATCCGAACGTACCCGCCCTGATGTCCTCGGGCGGGTCATGCTCCTGACCGATCTGGTGTCGCATCAGCGGGATGCACGATCCCGCAAGTCCAGCGCGAGCCTGCGAAGACCATGGCCGCCGTGGCAGGGCTATCAGCCCTCGCGTCGCGGGCTCAGGCCGGGCGACTACAAGATCACCGGAACGGTCCTGTCGCCGGCCGATCGCGAGCGGGGCCGTCGGAACCCATGGAAACACTGGGACGAGCTGCCGACGCACTCCGGCGGCTGGGCGGGCGACATCATCGCCGGGGACTTGCCGCATCTGGAGAACAATCTGCAACTCACGGGGACCCGGTCTTCGGCGACAGTCTCGCGGAATTCCGGTCGGCCATGGTGATACCGCTGTTCGACGACGGCGAGGCGCTGAACTGGTCGATCGGCCTCCATCGCGAGCCGCACGCGTTTTCGCCGGATCTTGTCGAAGAGTTCATCCTGCGGGGAACTCATCGGTCGCGTGACGCGAAACCCATGATCCAGAAGGAACTCGACGAACTCACGCAGTTTTCCGAGCAAAATGCAGGAAATCGCGGCGATCCAGCGATCTCTGCTTCGGAAGTGACACCGAAGGTGTCGGGCCTTGAGATCGCGACGTTTCCATCTCACCAGCAAACACGCCGGCGGCGACTATTTCGATTTTTCTGAAATGGAGGAGAATAAGTTCGGCGTGATCATCGCAGACGTCGTGGGCACGGGGCTGCGGCCACGGTGGTGGCAATCCTCCAGGCGTTGCTCCATTCCGCCTACGCAGGCGACCACGATCCTGCCGCGACCTTGGGCGCGCGTCAGCAAGGAACTGGTACGCAAGAAGATCGAGAACAACTTCGTCACCGCCTTTGGCGTCTTGACGCAGCGAAACGGCCTCGAATACCCAACGCCGGTCACAACCGGCCGCTCGTGCGCGCAAAGACGGCAATGTCGAGGAGGTGCTCGGCGCGGCTTCGATCCCGCTGGGCATCACGACCGACATCGGCTACGAGACCGATCGGCTGCAACTCGGAGACGGCGACACTCGTGCTTTACACCGATGGCATCGTCGAAGATTCGGCCCTCGCGACGCTGACGGTCAGCGAGAGATGTTCGGCAAGCACCGGCTCATCGAGACGCTGAAGGACTGCACCGGCGAGCCGGATTGTGTGATCGGTTCGATCCACCAGCCGCCTGTTCGAGCACACCGGCGAACGCACCCGTGATGACGACCAGACCATCGTCGTGATCCGCGTGAACGGGAAATGAAGTGAATCAGGATCCGATGGAAGCGAGAGCCGGAGTGGTTCGACGACGAGCCGAGTGCTCGAGTGCACGCCTGCGGCCAGTGCTGCACCGGCCCGAGCGGGTTCGTGCTGTTTTCGGCAGGAGGGCGAGGCGATCGCCCGTCGCCTCAGGATCTCCTATGCGGTGTTCTACGAGCGATACACGCACGACACGCCGGCGGGGCGCTCGCTGCGTGAGACCCGGCACATTAATCCTGACGGCACCGCAGACCACGATTGCGTCTTTCTGATCGGGAACTGAACCCGGTTCGCTGATCTGCTCGCTCTACGAGGACCGGCGCAATGCCGCACATTCCTGTTCCTGGCCAGAGCATATGGGGTCGCGCAGGTCGTGGAACCTGCTCGGCAAGACGTGCGAAGGCGTCGGTCGTGGCGGATTCGTGCCCGCGAGCGAAATCCGAATTCAGCGCCAAGCAGGATCGCAGCCGAGGAGCCAGGCGAGCCTTGACCCGGACGACGGAGTCTGAAGGGGACTACTTCTTAAGAAGACGCTCCAGGAAATGGATGTCCATCCCGCCCTTCTTGGAAGCTCGAGTTATCCATGAGCCTGCATGCAGGCCGATTGTCGTGGGATCGGCCCGATCCGCATTTCAGACAGCGCACGCTTGGCGCTGATGCACGCCTCACGCGTCGGTGCGTGCACGATCGCCTGGCGATCATCGAGTCGTAGGTCGGGGGCACGCGGTAACCGGTATGACGTGGGTGTCCATGTGACGCCGAGTCCGCCCGGGCGGCGAACTGCTCAATCGTGCCCGGAGACGGAGCGAAGTTCCGATCCGTTTTCGGCGTTGATCCGGCACTCGATGGCGTGTCCGTTGATCGAGATGTCTTTCTGCTTGAACGGCAGCTCGCCGCCGGCGACGCGGATGCCGGTCGCGACGATGTCGACACCGGTGATCATCTCCGTGACCGGTGTTCGACCTGCACGCGGGTGTTCACCCGAGCAGGTAGAAATTCTGCTTCATCCATCAGGAACTCGACGGTCGCGCGCCCGAGTAAGCGGCGTTCTTGATCAGTCGGGCCGCGGACTTGCAGACATCATCACGCTTCTTCGGGCCGATTCCCGGCCCGGTGCTTCTTCGATGAGCTGATGCCGGCGCTGGGTGGAGCAGTCGCGTTCGTAGAGGTGAACGGCGTTGCCAGGCTGTCGCCGATGACCTGGATTTCGACGTGGCGTGCGTGCTCGAAACTTCGACGTATACCGCCGTTGCCGAAGGCCGCGGATGCTTCCTGCGTGGCCTGCTTGATCGCCCGCGAGCGCGGCCTCTGGTTCGCACGACACGCATCCTCGTCCACCGCCGCCCGCCGCGGCCTTCACGATGAGCGGGAAGCCGATCTTTTCCCGACCTCGATGGCTTCGGGTCCTCGATCGCGCCGTCCGATCCGGGAAGACGGGACCTTGGCCTGCGCGCCATCTGCTTGCAACTGATCTTGTCGCCGAGCAGGGCCATCGCTTCGTGGGACGGCCCGATGAAGACGAAATTGAGTCCTTGCACACTTCGGCGAAGTGGGCGTTCTCCGCGAGGAAGCCGTAGCCGGGATGGATCGAGTCACAGCCGGTGATTTCTGCCGCGGCGATGATCCGGGGATCGAGAGATAACTCTGGCTCGCCGGCCCGGGACCGATACACACGGCCTTGTCGGCCGCCAGGTAGTACTCGGCGTCCGCCTCGAGAACACGCAGACGCACTCGATGCCGAGATCGCGACATGCGGATGATCCGGAGAGCGATCTCCACGGTTGGCAATCAGAACCGCTTGAGCATGGGGCCGCCGTGCGCTTCGTGGGGATCAGGACGGGCGAACGAGGAAGAGCGGCTGGCCGTATTCGACTGGCTCAGCGTTCTTCACGAGGATCTTGGCGATCTTGCCCGAGCACTCGGCCTTGATCTCGCTGAACACCTTCATCGCTTCAACGATACAGACGGTCGTCTCCTGACTGACGTTGTCGCCCACTGAGATGTACGCTTCCGGGTCCGGCGACGAATAGAACGTGCCGACCATCGGCGAGATGATCGGGACAAGACCCGCGTCCTCATCGTCCGGACCGGAAGCGGCCCTGCGCGGGTGCCGCCGATTGCCGGCGGGCTGCCTGTTGAGGAGTGCGGCGGGGCCGAAGCCGGCATCATCGCCGTCCCGCTGGCGTAGCGACGCAGCGAGACGATTCCTGCTCGTCCTTCAAGTCGAGTCCGAAAGGTCGTTCTCGACCATCAGTTTGACGAGTTCTTTGAGCCTACGAATATCGATCATAGGGTCGCCCACTCCATGTCGGTCGGGAGGCTGCAGAGGTCTTTTCCCGCCGCGGGTCACGAGGATATCGTTTTCGATGCGGACTCCGCCAATCCTGGTAGATGCCCGGCTCGATCGTGATGACCATGCCCGGCTGCAGTTCGGTTTCCGAGGTCTTGGCCACACGCGGGCCCTCGTGGACATCCAGTCCGATGCCGTGCCCCAGGCTGTGCCCGAACGCCCGCCGTAGCCTGCGGCGGTGATGATGTGCGCGCGACGGCGTCCAGTTCCCTGCCGGTCATGCCGGGCGAACGGCGTCGATAGCAGTCAGGAACGCCTCGTGGGTGATCTCGTAGATCGCGCATCTGCCGCGACCACTCTGCCCAGCGAGAAAGTGCGGGTCATATCGCTGCGATACCCGCCGACCGCGCCCCAGTCGATGAGCAGCGGTTTGCCCTTGGCGAGCCTTTGTCTTGCCCGGTACAGCGTGTGGAGCAAGAACCGTTCGCCTGGGCGGCCACGATCGGTCCGAAGGCGGGCTTCTCGAGCCGCGGCACTTCATCTCGAACTCGAGCAGCACACTTCGAATTCGGTCTGCCCGGCGCAACGGTTCCAGCGTCGCGACGAGCGCGTCCTGCTGCACCTTGATCGCCTTACGGATCGCTTTGACCTCGTCCTCGGTCTTGTAAAGCCTGGAGCTCGCCGACCAGGTCGGAGGTCGAGCGGAGCCGCTTCGCGCCCCCGCGACCGAGTTCCTTGATGAGCGTCGCGCGAGGGTTACGTACTCACCCTGCAGACCAACCGTCCGAGCCCCAGCCTGTCGAGATGTCGGCCGTCGCGAGCGATCGAACCGGACCGCATGACGACCTTGACCCGGTCGAGGCGTTCGAGTTCTTCTGCGAAGCGAAAATCGCTGACGATCGCCAACTGGCGTGACGCGACGATCGCGTAACTGTCCTCGCCCCGGAAACCCGTGAGGTAACGGATGTCCGCGGGTTCGTGATCAGTGCGCATCGAGCTCGCGCTGGCGCAGGATCGCTGGTTGTTTCAGCCGCGCCGAAAATGGAGATGCTGATTGTTCTCGTTTGGCCATAGACGGGCAGTATATCGGGACAGTCTCGAACCCGCCGACAGACCGGTCGCGCCCGCGATTCAGAGGATCACGCCGCCGTCGCCTTCTGGTCTCGCAGAGACCGGCGGAGCCAGCACCTCGCTCACGGCGTAAAGGGCCGCAAGGCTCGGCTTTGGTCTCTGGTCCGCGCACCCCGGAGCAGGCTGTGCACCTCGCGCCCGAGAGCGGGACTCGCGTCGCTCACGAGAATGGACCGATTGCCCGCGGGCTTCGGGCGCGGCTCCATCGGACTTGAGCTGCTGGTGCCTGCTGAGCGATCGAGGTTGATCCAGCGCCGCCGGGCGCCGATTCGCGCATGGCTTGCTGGATGTTGATGGTGTCCGACACCACCGGAGTCTGAGTGGGGGTTCGATCCACGATCGGCGGCGATTGCTGTGAACTGCTTGCTGGGCAGTCCTTGATTCACGACGCTGCCGGTCCGGGCACGGCACGGCCCGCGGGTGCCCCAGACGATCTCTGCCCGCTGCGGGACCGCGCCGGTTCGCCGGGATCGGTACGGGTGCGGTCTGGTGCCGCCGGTCTGCTTCTGCGCTGACGTGCCCTCAACTCACGGAGCTGCTGCTGACGCCGTTCGGCGAGGCGCCAACCGCTCGCGCGATCTTCGGCCTTCGACTGAAGCCTTCGAGGTCTTCGTCGCCCGCTACGCCCGGTCCGCAATTCCTCATCGCGCGCCGTTGGTTCCCAGACGCATGCTTCTGCTCGGCCTTCTCTCGCAGTTGCTGGACAATCCAACTCGCCGCCGGGCCACCGAAGGCCAGCAGGATGATCAGCAGGTTGATCCAGTTGTTGCCCATGCGGTCTCCCTTTGCGGCAATGAGGGTGCCACCGGTTTCAGCAATTGAGTCTAGCACGCTCCGAGTGATCCGGAAGCAGCCCTCCGTACAGCGGGCGAGGTGCGCCGCTGCCGAATCCCCGAATCGGCACCCGAACAATTCTTCCAGCACATCCTGCTTGAGGACCTCACTCGGAGGCCCTGCTTGCACCGTGCCGCCCCGGCCCAGACAAACCACCCGATCCGCGACCGCTCCCGCAAAACCGACATCGTGCACGACCAGAACGCTCCGAATGCCTCGACCGGACGCCTTGCGGATCTGATCCGCGATCACGATCGCGTGGCGGGGATCGAGCGCAGCCACCGGCTCATCGGCCAGCAGTAGCGGGTCCGATCGGTTGCAGGACCGTCGAACTGGGCAAGAACCCTGGCGAACGCCGCGAGTTCGTCGCTGCCCGATACCGAGATGCTCGAATCGGTCGTTGAAGCGATCGACGAGTCCGACGCTCGCGAGGGCCCGCCGAACCGCATCGCGATCGGGGGCACCGCACGCCCCAGCCCGACGACCTCCGCGACGGTCAGGGTGGCGACTCGCGGCGTTCGTGACACATACGCCATCCGACGAACCCGATCAGCGACGGGTATCTCGCTGGAGCGCCCACCCGTCCAGTTCGATCTTGCCAGCCTGGCCGCGACTGTCTGCAACGCCCGCGAGCAGCGCAGCAGCGTCGACTTGCCGGCTCCGTTTGGCCCGATGATCGCGGTCACCGCGCATCGAACGCAATGGAGACATCGCGCATGCGCCGCGTTTGCCGGTGGAGTACGTGTAGCCGAGTTGATCGCAACGGAGTGTCACGATTCAGATCCTCCGTCGGACCGGCGAGTCTCCGCGCATCCCGCTGAGAAGCATGCCGATGAAGACCGGCGCGCGATGATGCCGTCAGGATCCCGACCGGATCCGCCCTGTGGCGATGACCGCATCTGAGGACGCCGTCCAGATGGAAATACACACCGAGGCCAGATCCGAAGCGATCACGAACCCGGCTCCGACCAGCGCCGACGCGAGCACCAACCGGCGATGCGTTGCTCCGACCAGCAGCCGTGCGATGCGGGCTCACCAGTCCCACGAAGCCGATCGGCCCCGCCAGCAGAACCGTTCCGGCCGTCAGGACGCCGGCGATCCCGAAGCACACCGCGAAGCCGGTCGGGGTTCACGCCGACCGATCGTGCCTCGTCATCGGGCAGGGTTGCGGCGTCCAGTTGTCGACCGGAGCCATTGCGACCAAGACGCCCAGGAGGGTCAGAACGCCCATTCCGCCGAGCACCGGCCACGGCGTCTGTTCGCTCACCGTCCCGAGCATCCAACGACTGAAGCGGGCCAGACCGCGGTCGGGGAGGAACTGCTGCAACAGCATGGTCAGCGCCCGAAGCACACGCTGATCATTACGCCGATCAGCAGGGCTGCGACCGGATCGAGGAGGCCGCGACGACGAGCGAGCGAGTAGACCAGCCCGAGCGCCGTAAAGGCGCCGACCATCGCCCGACTGACTCAAGCCCGTACCCGAGCCTCCGGCGACGATCACCGTGACCACGCCCAGTGATGCCCCGGAGGTCAGCCCGAGCACCCAGGGCGACGCGAGCGGGTTGCGAAGCGTCGCTTGAAGCAGCGTGCCGCTCGCGGCCAGAGCGGCGCCGATCACCGCGGCCGAGCACGCGGACAGCAGCCGGAGTTCTCGGATGACGCTGTCCGCCGGAACGCCGAACCCAAGCGGTCCGGACCAGTACGCGCACAGCGAACAAAAGCGTCGCCCCGACACCCAGACACGCGACCACGATGGCGTCTGACGATTCATCCGACGCTCAGGGTAGCCGACGCCGCCGTCAGGAGTCCGGTGCCGGTCCCAGCCGCTGTGCTTCGGCCCGGATACGCTCGATGAAATCAAGCATCGCCGTCAGAAGGGAGCATGCACTTCGGATCGGTCACCACGATCACGCGCGCCGGCCACCGCCTCCATACCGATGGCCGATGCGCGCGCGAGCAGTTCCCCACGGGTGCGTCCGGATTCTCACCGCGCGAGCACCACGATCGTGTCAGGAGCCAGAGCCGCGAACGACTCCGCGTCGAGGGTCAGGGTACGCAGGACCGGAAACGGGAACCGGTTCGCCGCCCGCACGGACGATCTCCCAGTGAAACGCCCCGGTCCGATGACGCCAGCGGCGCAGCCGAAGCCACGATCGCCGTCTTTCCGGCGCGAGGTCGGGTTTCAGGGACCGTCTGGTTGCTCGGCAGTTTCGACCCTGCTTCGCCGGAGCCGCCCGCCAGAGAGTCGAGCACTTCGATCGAGGCGATCGAGTCGTCCAGCGTGAGCAGTTCATGAATCGTCCAACCCCGCTCGCCCGCGATGCTGTGCAGCGTTCGGTAAGCCGGTTTGCGTCTGCTGCGATGATGTGCGTCGGCGGACGAGAAGCAGCGTCTCGTAATCGATACCCGACAGGTCGCCGACGGCAGGCACATCCTGATCCGTGAACCGGTCGAACTGCTGACGCCCGACGATCAGTTCCGCGTGTCCGAGTCGGTGAAGCGTGTCCGCGAGCCGCGGGTGAAAGCACGGCGAGCCGGACCTCGCCTTCCGATGTCGGCTCCGCTCGCCCGCACCTGACGGAACACGCCAGACCCGTGAGCAGCACGCAAAACTGCACAGTTCCAGCAGATTGTGAGCGAATCGCATATCCGACGATGGTAGTCCACAGGGCGTGAAGGATCACGCGGGCTACGACAGGAGGTTCCAGGCAATGAGTGTGTTCGCGAGATTATTCAGAAAGTCGGGCCGACCAAAGGGTTCGCAGCACGCGCACAGATCTCCGGCGTCGAGGTCGAGCCGAAACCGGTCAGGACGAGCCAGAACAGCGATCTGGACGATCAGGCCGCCCGCCCGCGCCGCGGTTGCTTCGACGAAATCCGGTCAGGTCTCCGTGGCCGCGTCCGCTCAGGAAAGCGCGTTCGGCCTCGATGACTCGGGCACCTGGGAGAGCGATCGACGGCTGCCTCGGCGGTTGACGGCGATAGTCTCGGTCTCGCCGGACGCCGACGAGATTTCCGCCCCAAACCCCTGCCGCTGGCGAACAAGGCCAAGGCCCCGCGCAACAAGCAGGAACTGATCGAAGAACTTCACCGGAACTACCGGGAAGTCCTCGGCCTCGCGAAAGCTCGACAATCACCTCGACGACGCCCGGGAGCGTTCAGAGACCATTGCCGAGGTGTCAAAGCGGTACGAGGAACTCGCACCAGCGATCCAACACCTGCGCGAGATCCGTAACGCCGCCGAAACGATCAACGCCGACCTTCGAAGAGCGGTGGGGATGAGGCAGCGCGACCCGGAGTTGCTCGACCGCATCGAATCCGCGATCGTTCATGTCGGAACGGACATCGAGCGGTCCACCGACCAGCAGGGTCAACTGGTCCAAACCATGGCCGAGTTCCGAGAGACTTTGCTGGACCTGTCCCGCTCATCGACCGCGGCATGCGAGGCCGTTCGCGACTTCGAACAGCGGGCGGTCGAGCGCGACAACGCCATGCTCGGCCAGATCCGCCGACGCGCTTCTGGCTCATCGGCCTGACGGTCGGGGGGGTCATCGGCGTCGCCGGTTTGATACTCGGCGTACCGCGCTCAACAGCCTGATCCCGCCGACTTCCGCGACGATCCGCGATGCCAGATCGTCGACGCAGCAGGGGTACAGAAACGCCGGCCAGTCTCGACGCGATTCGAGCTCGCGCCCGTCCCGCTCGGCTTGGCAGTGCGGCCCTCAAGTTCGTCGAGATCTCTGGCGTGCGTCCCGCCACGATGCGAGCCAGCGGTGCATCTCGAAGTATTGATCCCGCCGCTCGTCGCTCGCGTAGGGCAACGCGGCGATCCGCTCGCAGTATCGATGCTTCGTTGCGGCCGCGTCCGTATCTCCCCGAAAGTCCTGGGTTGTGTGCAGCGGCATGCGAGCCAAACGGCTGCATCACGCTGTGCTTCCGTGACCGAACGATCCGCCTCGACCGGGATCGGACGATAGACATCCGCGGTGATCGACACCGCAGGCGGCTCTCGCCCAGCCACTCTTCTATCCAGACGTCGGTGATCCGGTCGTACGTCGCGCCGCCCGTGCCGTGCACGAACAGATCGCAGAATTCCATGCAGGATCGCCGTCATCCCGAGCGCCCGGGGCGAGTCGGTGCGATCGAAGAGCTGCTGCTCGACCATCTCGTGGTAAAGCGGACGACGCCCCATCTGCGTCGATCAGCCAGAACGGGATCTCCCAACGGTGATCGCGGTTCTGTGCGAACAGCATCGAAACGCCGGCATCGGGAAACGCCCGCACCGCTCGGTTGTACGCGAACGCTGCCCTCCGGATCATCGATGCAGCGTTCGAAGAACCGCCCGAACGCCTCCGTACGCGCGAGATCGGTCACCGTGAACTCGTCGACCCGGTGCCATTTGTGCAGCAACTCCTGTTCGCTCGAGCGCTCTGGACGGCGAGTGACTCCGCGCCATCGGATCTGCCGAGCGCTTCGAGTGCCCGGCCCAGCGTTTCGATCCGAATCGATCACCCCGAGTCTTGTGTCGGCGCGCGCAGCGATCCCGGATTCGCGGCGGGCGAAGGTGCGACCGAGCCGGGTGACGGCCCGCCCAGGGTGATCTCGCTCCGTGAGGCGCGACCGCCTCGGTCTCTCACCGCGTGCAGCGTCAGAGGGTCCGCCGGTCGTGGTCGACGACGACCGCCGCCGACGCTCCGTCGATCGCCGATGCCACCGCGTCAGCCGCGATGTATTTGGACAGGATGCCGGGATGCCAGAATCCGGACTGATGCCCGGTCATGACGATCGGTCGATCCGTGGGAGCCCGAGTGCCCGGGCTCTACGCCGATCGTCCGGCACGCTCGAATCGGTCCCGCGCCAATCGCCCCCACGCGTCGAGCGCCGGCTCGGACCGAGACCGGACGCGCAGACTCACCGGCAGCAAACCCCGGCGATCAGATCCTGCAGCGTTCGAGGGCAGCGATGACTCGTGCCGGCGCAATTCGCGGTGCAACACGGTTCGGTAGTGCTCAAGCGCACCGAGTCATCGTTCAGCGGTCCGCCGAAGGTTCGGTCGGGGTCGTTGTAAATCGCCGACGGGGATCTCGCAGACGCGATGACCCTTCGCGATCGACTGCACCCAGAACTGCATCGGGAAAGCGTAGCCGTCTTCGTCGAAGACCATGTCGCGGACAGCGTCGACCCGGTACGCCTTGAAGCCGCAGAACGCGTCGGTGATCTGCAGCCCGCTCGGGCCGAGTCGATCGTTCAGTTCCGCGGTGATCTTCCTGTTGATGGCCGCACGGTTCGGCGGCGGGGTCGTCGGCAGCCACCGGCTCCAGGTAGCGGGATCCGCTGATGATGTCGCAGTCGTCCTTCTCGATCCGATCGAGAAACGTCGGGATGGCCTCTGGCTCGTGCTGTTCGTCGCAGTCCATAGTGACGACCCAGTCGTAGCCGTCCACCGCCGCCCAGCGAAACGCGTCCTGAAGCGAGCGACCGTAGCCACGGTTCGTGCTGTGCCGGATGACCTCCACGGGGAACGACGGAAGCATGCAGGGCGTGCTGTCGGTCGAACCATCGTCGATCACAAGCACATCGGAGTTCTGCTCCAGCACCCGTCCCATGACGCGGTTGATGTACTCTCTTCGTTGTAGACGGGATCGCGACAAGGACTTTGCATACTGAGGTGCCTCTCGATGGGTTCCAGCACCGGCGTTCTCGCCGGGCGGGCGTGCCGCAAGTCTAGGCCGGTCCTGCGTTCGGACCAGATCGCCGTCGCCCGCGATTATCGGCCGGGTGCGTTGAGCGGCGTGGTGATCTGGCCAGCCTGCTCGATCCGCCAGCGACCGGTCACCAGGTCCAGAATCACGCGTTCGGCGGGAATATGCCGGCCGGTCTCGGCGTCGAAGAAGGTGACGCGATTGCCCTCGAGCGCTGAGGCGATGATCCGCTCGGTGAGGCGGCTGTAGGTCAGCCGATCGGCGACGACCTGACTCTCGCCGTGCGTGGCGAGCACCGCGCCTTCGGCGTCGACGCCGTCGAGCACGTACTGCTGCTCTGCGGATCTGGCGTCGCCCTCAACGAGCGTCGCCGTCAGCCGCTCGGTCTCGACGACCGTGAGGACATCGGTCCCAAGGTGACGGTGACGCATCTTGACATCGCGGCTCATCAGTACTCGTCCCTCGTCCTGCAGCGCATCGAGCGAGCCGCTCCAGTCGAACACCGTCGTACCCCGTCCATCGGCCGGTAGTTCATCCCCGTCCGAGTCGGACGGACGCCGATCCTCGAACACAAGCCGCCCTGCACTCGGCACCAGAACCCGCCCGGTATCCCGCTGGACGATGATCTCGTCGCCGGTCAGCCGCCGCCGTTTCGAGCGACCGGTCCACGGCGCGGCCCGGCGGAATACTGACGCCCTCCGCGATCGCTCGCCCCTCGACACCCGCCTCGAGCCGGATCGCGAGCACCACGTCGTTGGCCTGAGCGCCTCGCTGATCGAGCGGCGCGACTGTTCGTCCACCAGGTCCGAAGCGTCAACGCGAGACGCTCGCCCTCGATCGAGTACTCCGATCCGTTCATCGCTGCGCTCGCCGTCACCCGCCGACGAGCTCCGGCGCTGCCGACGCGGTCGTCGAACCACATCGAGCGTTGCCAGCGGACGGAACCCGTGTCGTAGCCGCCGAATTCGCGTTCTCGGCGGCGTAACTCAGGACGCCTCCACCGAACACCGTGAGCACCCGGGCCCACGGTCGAAACGGATCGACTCACCGGTGATGCTGAAGCCCTCGGCAAAGTCTCCGGTGGCACTGGCGCCTTCCCGGACGCATCGGCGTACAGCCCAGCGGTCGCGGGATAGCCGACCAGCGTCAGCGTGCCGGTCTCCTCGGATGCGTGCATTGTGCGCGCAAGGTCGATGCCCTCTCGGGTCGGCAGAGTGACATCGCCGAAGCGTCGATGCTCTGTACGCGTACGCCGGTTTTCGCCAGCCAGCAGCACGGCATCGATCGTCTCGCCCGCCAGACGGTCACCGTTCACGGTAGCCACGGCGTTGCCGCTGGCCGATGCACGGTCGGCACGATCCGGTCACGCGCTGAGTCGCGATCCCGGACCGACGCGAAAAGCACATCGAGTGACCCGCCCTGATGTCCGCTTCAACATCCCCGTCTCGGATCACCGCCGAAGCGCGATCGCGGACGCTGACGCGGTTTAGCGCATTCTTCGCCTCGCCACGGGACACGCGGCTGCTGAAGTCGGCTCGAAGGAAGTCCCCTTCACCGTCGCGCTGCCGTGCGCTCTATCTCGCCGGTTGCGGTCAGCCAGCGAACCAGCGGACGCGACGCCAGGCGAGACGCCTGAGACGACGTGTCCAGAACCACGTCCGCCCGCTGCGTCCACTCGATCGCGGTCCGTTCGTCTTCACCGGTAAGCCCCGCGAGAATCTCGACGCGCCCCGCGGGAACGCCGCGATGCCCGCGTCCAGATCCACATCGACGCCGGTACGGACCGTGGCTTCGCCTGGGAAATCAGTTCGACCCCAGCGCCCCGCCGACACCGCGCACCGCGAGCCGACGCGAGGTGAAACCCCAGGTCAGCGAGCCATCGCATCTCGGCACCGGATTCGTCGTCCCGGAGCAACACGGCGGGACTGCTGGTTGCGCGGAACCGCGTCGCGAGATCGTCGGCGGCGAGCGCGACGGCTCTTGGGCCAGCGGGACGATCTCGATTGAACCGGCATTCTCGAATCGGATCGGTCCGGTCTCATTATCCGCAGTCTCCTGCATCGGAGTCGCCGATTGTCGGGATCCGAAGCCGACGGCTTCGCATCGGACGCGATCCCGATGTCGAGCCGCGACGTCGCGGGTGCGAGTCCGGTCGCGCAGTCGAACCCAGACCTCGGCCTCATCGAAGCGATGCTCCGGGCATCCTGGGCGATGCACCGACTCGAGAACGCGATGCGATACAGGTCGATCAGTGTGGGCTCGTCGCTCGTCTCGCGTCGGCCCCTCGCGTGACGCGGTCGTGTCGCTCTTTGGTTCGTCGCTGCCTCCAAGACGATCGGGCCAGACCGTCGTGCCACGGTGCTCCTCGACCCGCAGATACTGAAGCCGGCGCTGCACTCGCTGATCCGGGCCGTCAGCCCGCGACCTTCGAATTCGATACCCGGCTTCAATCCGACCACCTCAGAGCGTTCAATTCGCCGAGCACGCTCTGAAAGAACAGCTCCTGCGTCGACAGCGTGCCCAGGACCTGCCCCGGCATCGGTCGAACCAGTTCGCTCACGCCACAACCACATCTCCGCTCAGGCTGCCGACTCGGCTCCCTGTCGCGCGATGGCCAGGAGCAGGCGTCCGCGGTGGCGCGAACCTCGACAACCGAGTCGCCTGTGTAGAAAGTGGCGACCGGCGCGGTCACTCAGTAGCGACCTTGCCCCACCGGGTCGAGCGTTTCCCACTCGAGTAGCGCAACTTCCCGGATTCCGGGTCGAAACTCTGGAAAACAGAACTGTTGACCGAGCCGACACCTTCCGTCGGCCCCGGCTGGATGGCGGGGCCGTCGATTTCGGGTGTCGGTGCGGACTGGCCCGGTCCGCGTCAGCCCGTAAATGACCAAGCCCACAACGACCGCGAAGACCGCCGCCGCCAGCAGTTTTCCCCGTTGCCGCTCATGACTGCTGCCCCATCCGACGCATCTCAGTCCGACGCATCTCAGTTCTGCACCACACGAAGCGCGATCAGGTCCTGAACATCCAGCAGTCCGACGGGGCCGCCGGCCTCGTCGACCACCAGGATCTCGTCCTGCCGGAGCTCACGCACCATCCGCACCGCATCGCGAACCAGCTGCGTCCGAACGCAGCGTTCGCGGCGAACGTCATCACCTCGCCCATGGGCTTGGCCAGTTCGTCCGGCGTCCGCATCACAAGGCGACGCAAATCGCCATCAGTGAAGATCCCGAGACAGCCCCGTCCGCATCGGTCACCAGCAGCGCGCTGGGCGCGCCCCCGAGTCCGCCTCTCGAAGCGTCTGCGACCGTCGTCGTCCGAGCACTACCGGCAGGTTCTCTCCCACGCGGAATCGGAGCACATCAAACACCGGCCGGAGCAGGCCGCCCAGCGAGCCGCCCGGGTGGCGGGCGAAGTCATCCGCGGTGAACGCGTCGACGGGCGATCGTCAGCGCAGCGCGTCGCCGAGCCAGCGTCGCCGTGGTCGAGCAGGTCGGGGCCAGCGCGAGATCGCTCGCCTCGGTGATCTTGCCGAGGTGCAGGGCAACGCTCGCCAGCCCGCGAGCGTCCCGCCACCGTTGCCGCTTGTGCCGCCGGTGATCGAGATGATCGGGACGCCGTCCTGCTTCAACACGGAAGCCAGCGTCACCAGTTCCTCGGTCTCGCCGGAGAAACTCAACGCGAGCACGACATCGGCGGGCGAGATCCGCCCCAGGTCGCCATGCATCGCCTCGGTCGGGTGAATGTCGTGCGACGGCACGCCCAGACTCGCCAGTGTCGCCGAGATCTTCCGGCCGATGAGTCCGGATTTTCCACACCGGCCACGAGAATTGAGCCGCCGCCCTCAACACACTTGAGCATCAGGCCGATCGCCCGGTCGGTTCGTCGGCCGAGATATGGTCACCGAGCCAACCGCCTCGGATTCGGCCTTGAGCACGCCACGGAGAAACGCCAGATCCCCGATCCGGCTTCGCTCGACCAGCCGGGTTGCGAAGATGTCGTAGAAGTCCCGCTCATAGCACACAGGGTACACTCATCGAAGCGGTCTCGACCGCCCCGGAGGTCAGACGAGATCCGGATCGACCCCTGTGCCATCGGAGGGCCACCCCGTGCAACCCTACACCGTTCGCTTGGACGCCTCGAGGTCCGCTCGACCTGCTCCTGCACCTGATCCGCGTGCCGGTTCGATATCACCGAGATCTCGCTCAGCAACGTCACCGACCAGTACCTCCACCACATCGAGCACCTCGCCAAGGTGGACGTCGAGGCCGCCGGAGAGTTCGTCGTCGCGGCGACCCTCATCGAGATCAAATCACGCCTCGTCAACCCCGAGAGCGAGAAGGCGGGAGGCCTCCCGCTCGAGTCGCTCGGACGAGGACGAGATCAACCCCGCCGCGGAACTGCTCGGGCAGCCTCGAGTACCGCTCATTCCGGAAGCGGGGATGCCCCGAGTCACGACGCGAGCACTGGGACCAGCGATACCCCTCGGGACGCCGCGGCGGACAAGCAGGCGCTGAAGCAGGCCGTCGCCCGGCCCGAGGGCGAAGACCTCGAAATGGAGGAGCTCGATCTCTACCAACTCGTCGCGGCCTTCCAGAAGATTATCGAGACCGTCCAGTTCGATCGCCTCGGCGAGCACCAGATCCGACGACGACACCCCATCGAATCCTCCACGCCGCCGATCTCGTCGATCGCCTGAGAAGAGACGGCCGTCGACGACGCGACCGGCGAACGCTCCACATACCCTCGCGCCCTCTTTGAGGGACGCAAGAAGGGCGAGGTCATCGGGCTGTTCTCGCGACGCTCGAACTTCGTTGCAGGTGCCGTCGCCGCTTTTCAGGACCGCATCCACGGCGAGATCGTGCTGAAGCTCAACGATGACCAGATCGGCGACGAAGTCGTCTCCGAACTCAGCGTCGACTACCGCTAGGCGGTCGCTTGTCACCGCCGACTGAGTCAGCGGACGGTTCCGAATCCGCACGCTGACGGACCACGATTTCCGGCGAGCCGCCCGCCGTTCGAGCCGCCTGAACCGGCCCGCCCGGTCCGCGATCGCCTGCATCGCGTTGCCATCTTCGCCAGATCGCGCCCGAGAACCGCTTCGAAACGCTCCACTACCGCAGCGATCGCTGGCGGCAGTTCCGCGGTCTCTGCCGATTCAAGAATCACTGCGCACGCGCGTTTTCGATCAGTTGCCGAGCCGTGGTCAGCACGGCCTCCATCACACGCACGGTCCCGGCGTGCTCGAGCAGGTCGGCGGCGCGCGTGCACAGGTCACGCGTGACCCGTTCGGCCTTCTGCGGGACTCTGACAGCGGGCGACCAACTCCTCGATCTCCGTCTGCCGGCTCTTCAGTTCCAGTTCTCGACGCCTGCACGGTCGAGCACCGCACCGACCGAGCCGTCCAGTTTGCGCTTCGTGCGTTCGGTCGAACAGCGCGATCGACCCGTCGAGCGACTCGCTCAATTTCGCTGATCGTCGACTGGGCCTGGTCGCGAAGCGAGCCGAGGCGCGCACTGACCATTCCGCGTCCTCGCGGGTCTTCGTCGCCTGTCGAACGAGATCGCCCAGACTGCCCGCCGACGGCTGATTCGGGTCCGCGTTCGGGTCCGCTGGGTTCCAACCGACCAGCCTTCGAGGCGATCTCGCAGTCCGCGTTGTTCCAGGGTGTTGTCCAGCGACTCGCCTGTTTCACCCGCGAACGCTTCTCGTTGCTCTCGCAGTTCGACAAGCGTTTTCTCCGCATGTTCCCGCTCGTTCTGATAGTGACCGCCCGACGTCGGCGGTCGTCTTCTCGCGCGTTCCTGAGCATGGACTCGATCTCATCGGCTTGAGCGGACAGACCAGTCTGCACGAACACCCGGTGCGATTCGATCTGCTCGCGCACCGCGGTCTCCTCCGCGGCCACGCCTGTTCCAGTGACGTCGTCCGGGTCTCAAAGCCGTCCTGCAGTTCCCGCAGCCTGCGCTCGTAATCGGCTCCGCTCGGGACAGCGCTCTTCCGCCTTCGCTTCGAACACACGCACCTTCGCGTCGATGGCGTTCTCGACACTCGACTCGGCTGAACGCAACGCATCGAGCCGCTCGTCCAGCCTCGAAAGCGTGGCTTCCACTTCCGACGATTTCGCGGTTAACGCCTTGAGCGCCTTGGTGGTCAGCCCCAGATGCTGCCGGTACCTGTCTTGAGACCCGGACAGGTTCTTCGCGGTTTCCGATGCCGTATCACCGGCCGCCACGAGTTCCGCCTGTGCGCCCGTACCTGGTCGATCATCGATCGCAGTTCCGACGAGAACTGCGAAACGCCTGCTCGTCGACGACGCGCGGGCTGACGAAACCCGGTCGGACGCCGATGAGAGCCCGAGCCACCGGTCGTCGGCTTGGTCAGTGCGGAAGGGCGGCTTTCAGCGGTCGGCATCGGCATCTCCTCAATCGATGGGGACCCGTCGCGTGGGGTAGGTCCGTCTCCGGATATCGGCCAACACCTCGCCCGAGCATGCGAAGACGCGTCTCCGGTGGCCTCCGCCGCCCGAGTACAATCCCTCAGTCATGCCCCCGTAAGAACACAAGCGATGCAGTGCGGCCCGATTCCGAGACCGCCGTACGCCTGCACAAGTTCCTCGCACGCCGGGTCGGCTCGCGCTTGGCGAGGACCTGATCGCCGAAGGCCAGGTCCGCGTGAACGGACGCGTCGTGGACACCCCCCCGCATGGGTCGAGCCCTCCGACGATTCCGTCACCGTCCGAGGCCAGCCGATCGCCAAGACCGAGCGTCACATCTACGTGATGCTCTACAAGCCGCGCAACACCGTCTCGACCGTCTCGGATCCCGATGGCGACGCACCGTCACCGAACTCGTCAACCACCCTCGGGCGTCCGGCTCTATCCCGTCGGGCGACTCGACTACGACTCCATGGGCCTGATGCTCGCGACCAACGACGGTGACCTCGCCAACGCCGTCACCCATCCCGCTACGGCATCCACAAGACCTGCGTCATCGTCCGAGGCGAACTCACCGAAGAGCACATCGACCGCCTCCAGCCGCGGTATCTTCCTCGCCGCCCGCGAGCGGCGGACCGTCGGTGCTCGTGTCGCGCGCCGCCGACCGTCGTCGTCCGCAGCGAGCCGCACCATCGTCGACATCACCTCACCGAGGGACGCAACCGCCAGATCCGGCGCTGCTCGCGAGCGTCGGCTGCCACGTCAAGAAGCCGACCGAACCAAGATGGGCCGCTCTCGCTCAAGGGCCCGCCATCGGCGAATGGCGAGAACCACCAAGCCCGAACTCGACGCCCTGCAAGGCCACTCGACGCCCGGGAGGTAACATTCCAGAAGAAGCAACCAACAAAGTCCCGTCGCCTCCAAGCGAGCCGGACGAGATGGGTAAGTTCCGTCGCTTCCTCGACAGCCTGCTCAGCGACTCCGGCGAAGAAAGCCCTCACGCCTCGAACGCTCAACACGCTTCGGCTACCTGCTCGTCTTGCACGCCGGCAAGCGCCTTCAGTGCGCCATCGCGCCCCGTACTTCGCCGCGGCTCTCGCCTACCGCACGATCTTCCGCTCGTCCCGGTCCTCGTCCTCATCCTCGTCGTCCTCACGCCACCTTCGACAAGGCCGCGATCGAGCGAGCCTTCAACCCGTTTTCGAATACACCGGCCTCGCCGACATCCAGGTTCCCGCATCGGCCCCGCAGATAAACGACCAGGACTCGAACCCCTCATCCTCAACGGCTCGACCGGGCCGAGGGCCCGCCTCCACCCGATGACGCCGATGCTTCGGACGAAACCACCGAAGCGAACTCGGAGCAGGCTTCCGCGTCTGAAGCCGATCCCGACAACGATCCGAGCACCGTCGCCCCTACCGAGTACCTCTCGGAGTTGTCGAAACGCTGCCGAGCGAGTCACCAACCTCCTGGCATCATCACGATTTTCGGTTTGGGCCTGTTTCTCTACGCAGCGATCTCGTTGCTGATCCAGGTCGAAGCGGCCTTCAACGTGGTGACCGGCGCACGCCGGGGCCGACGCATCGCCACCCGCCTCATCAACCATTGGCCGTGCTCACCCTCGGCACCATTCTCATCGTTGCCTCGCTCGCCCGTCGGTCAGATCTACCAGAATCGCCTCGACACGCTGCCGACGTTCTCGCCGCGCCCTCTCGGTCCTCGGCCGGTTCGGCGCGACGTGGCTGCTGCTCGTCCTCGCCTACATGCAGATGCCGACCGCCCGCGTCTTCATCAAGCCCGCGGCCTTCGCCGCGATCGCCGCGATCGCCTGGGAATCTTCCAAGCGCTCTTCTGGATCGTCGGGGCTCACCGAGTAGACCGCGATCTACGGATCGCTCGCCATCCTGCCGCTCGCCCTTCTGTGGATCTACATCACCTGGTTCATCGTGCTCTTCGGCCTCGAAATCGCCTACGCCTTCCAGACCGTTCGCGAGGTCGATCTGCACCACGCTCGCTCCGGGGCAAGATCTTCGATGACGACCCCATGGTCGACGCGTTCAGCCCGGTCATCCTCATGGCCGAAGTCGCCCGCCTTCAAGTCCGGCAAAGCCGTTCCGATCACCGATGTCCGCGACCAGGTCGCCGAACCCGACGACGTAGTCTCACGCATCGCCCGCACACTTCCGGATGCCCACTT
>JACADM010000036.1_pt1 | contig 22683 bp, 29 predicted proteins | sample 7512371 | NCBI WGS metagenome assembly JACADM01 (sample SAMN14389041, study PRJNA612141) | algae metagenome | isolation source: non-axenic algae culture | place: India: Navi Mumbai | collected 2017-01
GGCATCTCGCGCAAGATCACGACCCCGACCGACCGCAAGCGCCTGAAGAAGATCGCCTCCGAGCTGGAAGTGCCGCAGGGCATGGGCGTGATCCTGCGCACCGCCGGCGCCAGCCGGACCAAGGCCGAGATCAAGCGCGATTTCGAATACCTGATGCGGCTTTGGGAGAATGTGCGCGACCTGACGCTGCAATCGTCGGCGCCCTACCTCGTCCTATGAGGAGGGATCGCTGATCAAGCGCTCGATCCGCGACCCTCTACAACAAGGACATCGACCAGGTCCTGGTGGCCGGCGACGAAGGCTATCGCGAGGCCAAGGACTTCATGCGCATGCTCATGCCGAGCCATGCCAAGAACGTCCAGCCCTACAAGGACGCGACGCCGTCTTCTCGCGCTTCATGGTCGAGAGCCAGCTCGATGCGATGTTCTCGCCGCAGGTGACGCTGAAGTCGGGCGGCTACATCGTCATCAACCAGACCGAGGCGCTGGTCGCCATCGACGTCAACTCCGGCAAGTCGACGCGCGAGCACAATATCGAGGACACCGCCGTCCAGACGAACCTGGAAGCGGCGGAGGAAGTGGCGCGCCAGCTGAGGCTGCGCGACCTTGCCGGCCTGATCGTGATCGACTTCATCGACATGGAGGAGAACAAGAACAATCGGGCCGTCGAGCGCAAGCTGAAGGACTGCCTGAAGAACGACCGGGCGCGCATCCAGGTCGGCCGCATCTCGCATTTCGGCCTTCTGGAAATGTCGCGCCAGCGCATCCGCACCGGCGTTCTGGAAAGCTCCATGACCCCCTGCCCGCACTGCCACGGCACGGGCATGATCCGCTCGGTGGAATCGGTGGCGCTGCATGTGCTGCGCTCGCTTGAGGACCACCTGCTGAAGGGCGCGACGCACAATCTGATCGTCCGCACGACGACCGAGGCGGCGCTCTACATCCTGAACCAGAAGCGCGGCCACCTGGCCGACCTGGAGGCCCGCTTCGGCTCGAGGTGACGGTCCAGGCCGGCCACATGGACAGCGGCCAGCACTACGTGCTGGAGCGCGGCGAGCCGGTCGAGGCGCGCCCGGACGCGACGCCGCGGATGATCCAGCCCTCCACCGTCATGCCGATGTCGGTGGGAAGAAGCCGAAGAGATCGACGAGGTCGAGATCGAAGAGGACGAAGAGGAGACGCCGCGCGGCACCTCCTCCGCCCGCGACCGCGACCGCGACGAGAGCGACGACGAGAATGGCGGCCGCAAGCGCCGTCGCCGGCGCCGCCGCCGGCGGTCGGGCTCCGACGACGACCAGCAGCAGGCCCGCCAGGCCGATGCCGATGACGGCGACGACGACGGCGAGAGCGACAACGAAGGCGAAGCCAGCGCCGCGGAGCGCCAGGAAGACGGCGATGACGACGAGCGCTCGCGCCGCAAGCGCCGCCGCGGCCGCCGAGGCGGTCGCCGCAGCCGCCGCGATGGCGAGAACGGTGAAGCCGGCGAAAACGGCGAGAACGGCGACGCGGTCGCGCAGGGCTCCGATGACAACGACGGTGCCGGCGATGCGACCGGGGACAACGTGAGCGAGGGCGACGCCCCCGAGGCGGTCGCCGAGCAGGCGGCGAGCGCGGACGAAGCTCCGGCCGAGGCAGCCATCGAGACGCCGGCCGAAGCGCCCGCAGAGCCGGACACCTCTGAGGCCACGGAAGTCTCTGAAGCCTCCGACGCCGGGACCACGGCCGACGACGCGCCGGCTGCCGAGGCGGAGACGCCCGCGGACGTGGTGGCCGAGCCGGCTGCCGAGGTCGCGGAAGCTGCTGAAGAGACGCGCGAAACCGCTTCCGAAGAGCTCCGGTCGAGGCTGCCGCGGAGGAGGTTTCCGAACCTGCCGAGCCCGAGGCGCCTGCCGAACCGGCGGCACCGAGCGAACCGGTGGTGGTGCGCGAGACCGTCTCCAGGGACGGCAGCACCGAGGAAACCGACCCGGACGGCCCGAAGCGGTCCGGCTGGTGGCAGCGCCGCGGTTTCTTCTGATCCTGCTTTGATGCACTGACAACGGCGCCCGGGGATATCCGGGCGCCGTTGTCGTTTTTGCGGAATTTCGAGAAATTTCGAGACGGATTTTGCAAAATCCCGTCTCGAAATCGGCGAAAATCGAGACGCGGTCGCAAAATCGGCAAGCCGGCCGGAGCGCTCGGCGGCGGGGACAACCGCCCCTGCCAGCCGCCCTCCTCGGCGAGTTGTTCCCGGCCCTGCAAAACTTGTCCCCGCGCCCCCTGTCAGGGCTTAGCATCTTCCGCGAAGGCCACATCGGCGATGAGGCCGGGACCGGCGGGCTTGCCGGAGGCGCTGGCGATCTCGGCCAGCGAGACGGAGGCGAGGTCGCCGTCCGGCGCCAGATGGTAGCCCTTGGTCGCAAGACGCTGCGCCAATGCCTGCGGCGTCAGATCGAAGAGCGGGGCGACCTCGGCGACGGTGCCGTTCTCGATTGCCGACAGGGCGGCACGCATCGGGTTGCCGCCGCTGGTGGCGGTCAGCGCCGGCACGGCGAAGGCTAGCGAGGCAGCGATGCCGATGACAGCGGGACGAGAAGCTGGCGGCGCTTCAGGTAGCCGGACAAGCCGGGCCAGTTGCGCCACAGATGCACGACGACGGGCGCGAGCAGCAGCATCGACAGCCATTCGTGCATGCCATGGAAGGCGGCGGAGCCCCAGTGGAAGAACAGGGCGACGCCGGACACGGCGGAGACGGCGAAAAGAACGATGGTGAAAGTGGTTCCGTGGGTTTTCAGGACGCGAAGCATGATGCTCTCCGAACTGGTCTGCCTCCTCTGCGCCAAGGCGTGCCAGAGGCACGGGACACCGGCAACGGGCAAGCTGTAACGGTCTGTCGCAAGGCCGGGCGCCGCGACAGATCCGGACAGTTTTGGCGGACGGAGGGCGGTGGCGACGCAGCACCTGCGCTCAGACCTCTTCTCCGCGTCTTCCCGGACGAGGCCGTAAGGCCGACGATCCGGATCGGAGAGCCACGGTGGGTGTGGGGGTGTTCCGGAGTGCCTTCACGGGGCCCTCGGCTCTCCGGTCCCGGGTCGCGCTTCGCTTGCCCGGGATGACGAACCGAGAGGGCAGTGCGAGGGAGAAGAACGCCGTCCAGCGGATCAGCCGCGCCGAAGGCGCGCTGCATTCGGCTTTTGACGAAATGGAAAACGCGGGCTGGCGCCCGCGGCTGATGTCTGGATGCCGGATCGCGCGATGACGCTACCGCGTCCCGCGGTCCGGCATGACGGGAGCGTGCGGGGGCAACGGGTGGGAAAACAGCAGGTGAGCGGTAAGGCGATCCCCAATACTCGAAGGGCAGCCTACCCCTCACCCCGCCTTGGCAGCCAGTCGGCGAGCCGTTCGACCGCCTCGGCGATGACCGCGTGATCGCCGGCGAAGGAAAAGCGCATGTAGGAGCGGCCGTTGACCGGATCGAAGTCCGGGCCGGGCGTCGCCGCGATGCCGGCTTCCTCCAGCAGGCGCGAGGCGAAGGCCAGGCTGTCATTGGCGAAGGGGCGGATGCCGGCATAGAGGTAGAAGGCGCCGTCGACGGGGAGCAGCTCGGTGAAGCCGAGCTGCGGCATGCGCTCCAGCAGCAGCGCGCGGTTGCGGGCGTAGCCGGCCTTCACCGCCTCCAGCTCGTCGCGGGCGCCGAAGGCGGCGGCGGCCGCCCGCTGCGACAGTTCCGGCGGCGAGATGTAGAGGCTCTGGGCGATGCGCTCGACCGGGCGCACCAGGTCCTCCGGCAGCACCATCCAGCCGATGCGCCAGCCGGTCATGCAGTAGTATTTGGAGAAGCTGTTGATGACGATGGCCTTGTCGGTGAAGGAGAGCGCCGTCTCCTGCTCGCCGTCGAAGACGAGGCCATGATAGATCTCGTCGGAGATGAAGCGGATGTCGAGTGCCTCGCAGGCATCGCTCAAGGCCTTGAGCGCCTGCGGCGTCATCATCGTGCCGGTGGGATTGGCCGGCGAGGCGACCAGCACGCCTTTGAGCGGCGCCTCGCGATGGGCGGCTTCGAGCAGCTCCGGCGTCAAGGCCCAGCGGGTGTCGGCGCCGACCTCGATCTCGACCGGCACCAGCCCCAGCGCCTTGAGGATGTTGCGATAGGCGGGATAGCCCGGCGCGGTGATCGCCACCCGGTCGCCGACATCGAAGGCGGCGAGGAAGGCGAGGTTGAAGCCGGCCGACGAGCCGGTGGTGGCGACGATCCGCGACAGCGGCACGTCGAGCCCGTGGGTGTCGCGATAGTAGCCGGCAATCGCCTGACGCAGGCCGGTGATGCCGCGCGCCTCGGTATAGCCGATGCGCCCGCCCTCCAGCGCCGCACGAGCCGCCGCGAGCACGGGCGCGGGCGCCGACGCTCCGGGCTGGCCGACCTCCATGTGCAGGATGCGCCGCCCCTCCGCCTCCAGCGTGTTGGCGCGCGAGAGCACGTCCATCGCAAGGAAGGGCTCGACTTCGGACCGGCGGGAGGGATGCGACATGAAAAACGTCCTGTGTTCGGTCTGGGCGGCAATCTGCGGCACGCGGCGCCGCCTGCCCATCTCGCGCCGCATTTGCCGCGTCTAGACGAAAGGCAGGAGGCTTTGCGGGGCGGTTGACCGCCCCTCACGGGCTCCCTACCCTTCGCACGCGCCGCTGTCGAGGCTCGGGATGGACCGCGGTTGCGGATTTTGCCCGCCGGCAGGCGCGGCGCGGCAGGCGAGACACTGAACAGGCACGAGATACAGGCAAGAGGCAGAAGATGGGGTCCTTCCGCTCGCTCGACCGCAACCGTCCGGGATCGCCCGCGATGCACGCCAGCCCGGCGCGCAAGCTGCTGCGCACGGGCGCGGCGCTGGCCATGGCCGGCGTCCTGGCGCTCACCCCCGTGGGCACGGCCGCGCAGGCGCAGGGCGGCATTCCGCTGGTGCGCGACGCGGAAGCGGAAGCCCTGATGCGCGACTATGCCGGGCCGATCTTCGACGCGGCCGGCATCGCCCGCCAGCAGGTCGACATCGTGCTGGTCAACCGCAACGACTTCAACGCCTTCGTCGCCGACGCGAGGCGCATCTTCATCAATATCGGCGTGATCACCGACGCGGAAACGCCCGGAGAGGTGATCGGCGTGCTGGCGCACGAGACCGGCCACATCACCGGCAACCACCTGGTGCGGCTGCGCCAGGCGCTGGCCAATGCGCAGATCATCGCCGTGATCGGCGCGGTGCTGGGCGCGGGCGCCATCGCCGCCGGGTCGAGCTCCGGCTCCAGCGGCATCTCGCAAGGCGGCGCCGGCGCGCTGACCGCAGGTGCGGGCCTTGCCCAGCGGTCGCTGCTGGCCTACCGGCGCGGCGAGGAATCGATTGCCGACCGCGCCGCCCTCACCTTCCTGCAGAAGACCCGCCAGTCGGCGCGCGGCATGCTGAAGACCTTCGCCCGCTTCGCCGACCAGACCCTGTTCTCGGCGCAGTACACCGATCCTTACGCGCAGAGCCACCCGATGCCGCGCGAGCGGCTGACCCAGCTGGAGACGGTGGCGCGGCAGAGCCCCTACTGGGACGCGCCGGAAGACCCGCAGCTGCAGGCCCGCCACGACATGGTGCGCGCCAAGCTGATCGCCTTCACCGCCCATCCGAACACGGTGGCACGCGACTACCCGCGCTCCGACAGCTCGCTGCCGGCCGAATACGCGCGCGCCGTGGTGACCATGCGCACCCGCAGCCGCAAGGAAGCGGTGGCAGCCATCGACAAGCTGATCCGCAGGCAGCCGGACAACCCCTATTTCCACGAGCTGAAGGGCCAGGCGCTGCTGGAATCGGGCAATCCGAAAGCGGCGATCGCGCCGTTCCGCCAGGCGCTGAGCCTGCGCCCGCGCGAGGCGCAGTTCCAGATCTGGCTGGGCTTCGCGCTGGTGGCGGCGAACGACAATTCCCTGCTGCCGGAGGCGGAGAAGATCCTCAAGGCCGGGCTGCAGGTGGACGAGAATTCGCCCATCGGCCATTCGCAGCTGGCCATCGCGCTCGGCCGCCAGGGCAAGACGGCGGAGGCGGACGTGGCGACCGCGCGCGGCCTGATGGCGCGCGGGGATTTCGAGGCCGCCAAGCGCTATGCCGCCCGCGCACAAAAAAATTTGAAGCGGGGCACGCCCGCATGGCTGCAAGCCGATGATATCGTGTCCTATAAACCCCCGAAGCTCCCCGGACGGTCGTGACCGCGCCGCAAGGATGCAAGGCACCGATGCCGGCAGGGTCCGGCCGCTGGAGATCCGAATGAAGAAACTCGTACTGGCCGCCGCCGCGACGCTGGCGCTCCTCCTGTCGCCGATGGCACTCGCCCAGGACGCGCCGCTGAAGCGCGGCGACGTCGAGACCATCGTGCGCGACTACCTGATCCAGAACCCGGAAGTGATCCGCGAGGCGCTGGAGGAACTGGAGCGCCGCGAAGTCGCCGCCGCCAGCAAGGCCCGCACCGACGCGCTGTCGAGCGTTGCCGACATCCTGTTCGATTCCACCCGCCAGGTGGAGCTGGGCAACCGCGAGGGCGACGTCACGCTGGTCGAGTTCTTCGACTACAATTGCGGCTACTGCAAGCGGGCCATGGCCGACATGGAGCGCCTGCTGGAGGAAGACGACAAGCTGCGCGTCGTCCTGAAGGAATTCCCGGTGCTGGGCCAGGGCTCGGTCGAGGCGGCGCAGGTGGCCGTCGCGGTCAACATGGTGGCGCCGGAGAAGTATCACGACTTCCACCGCGAGCTGATGGGCCTGCGCGGCCAGGCCAACAAGGCGGCGGCGCTGGCCGCGGCCAAGAGCGCCGGCATCGACACGGCCAAGGTCGAGGAGACGCTGGGCAAGAGCGAGGTGAACACCACCATCGAGGAGGTCTACATGCTCGCCAACCGGCTCGGCCTCAACGGCACGCCGACCTATGTGATCGGCGACGAGGTGCTGATGGGCGCGGTCGGCTACGACCAGCTCAAGGGCAAGATCTCGGCCATGCGCAATTGCGGCCAGGCGAGCTGCTGACCTGGCGGAGTGAAGGCGCGCGGGTTGAGGAAGCCGGCAAGATCAGGTCTTTTCCTCATCCGCGCGAGTGCCTATAAGAGGCGGGATGTCGTGACGCGGCGCCAGGGTGCGGCGCGTCGCCCCTTGTCGGGCTTGCGGTCCGGGCTGTCGACAGCGACAGGTTCGCCGCGGGACCCTTGAAGAGGATTGCATGTCCGCCTCGATCTACGTCCTCAACGGACCGAACCTCAACCGGCTCGGAACCCGGGAGCCTTCCACCTACGGAACGGCGACGCTGGCCGATATCGAGCGGCTGTGCCGCGATGTCGGCGAAGACCTCGATCTCGACATCGAGTTCCGCCAGTCCAACCACGAGGGCGTGCTGGTCGACTGGATCCAGGAGGCGGGCGACGTCGCCCAGGGCCTGGTAATCAACCCGGCGGCCTACACCCACACCTCGGTGGCGCTTCACGACGCGATCCGGGCGGCACAGATCCCGACCGTCGAGGTCCATCTGTCGAACGTCCATGCCCGCGAGGCGTTCCGCCACCGCTCCTACGTTTCGCCGGTCGCGCTCGGCGTGATCTGCGGTTTCGGCCCGACGGGCTACCGGCTGGCGCTGGAAGCGCTGTCGACCGTCATCAGGCCATGACCTGCGGGCGCATGACGCCCTGACAACCACGAAAAGATTAAGACAAGCCCATGTCGGAAAAGAAAAACCAGCTCGACCAGGACCTGATTCGCCAGCTCGCCGCCCTGCTCGACGAGACCAACCTGACCGAGATCGAGCTCGAGCGTGACGACTTCCGCGTCCGCGTCGCCCGCCAGGTCACCGTCGAGGCCCCGGTCTCCATCGGCCGCGCCGCAGCCCCGATGGCCGCCGCCGCGCCCGCGCCGGTCGCTCCCGCCGAGGCCGCGAACCATCCGGGCGCCGTGACCTCGCCGATGGTCGGCACCGCCTACCGCTCGCCGGAGCCGGGCGCGCGCACCTTCGTCGAGATCGGCGACACGGTTGCTGCCGGCGACACGCTGCTCATCGTCGAGGCGATGAAGACCATGAACCAGATCCCGGCGCCGCGCGCCGGACGGGTGACGGCGATCTTCGTCGAAGACGGCCAGCCCGTGGAGTACGGCGAGCCCCTCGTCGTCATCGAGTGACGGGGAGCCAGCCCATGTTCTCCAAGATCCTGATCGCCAATCGCGGCGAGATCGCGTTGCGGGTGCTGCGCGCGTGCAAGGAGCTTGGCATCCAGACGGTGGCCGTGCACTCGACCGCCGATGCCGATGCCATGCATGTGCGCCTTGCCGACGAGAGCGTCTGCATCGGCCCGCCGGCCGCGCGCGACAGCTACCTCAACATTCCGCAGCTGCTGGCCGCCTGCGAGATCACCGGCGCCGATGCGGTGCATCCGGGCTACGGCTTCCTGTCGGAAAACTCCCGCTTCGCCGAGATCCTCGAGGCGCACGACATCACTTTCATCGGCCCGACGGCCGAGCACATCCGCATCATGGGCGACAAGATCGCCGCCAAGCAGACGGCGATGGAGCTGGGCATCCCGGTGGTTCCGGGCTCCGACGGCGCGGTGAAGCCGACGGACGACGCCCACGCGATCGCCCGCGAGATCGGCTACCCGGTGCTGGTCAAGGCCGCTGCCGGCGGCGGCGGACGCGGCATGAAGGTGGCGCTGACCGAGAAGGACCTCGACACCGCGCTGTCGACGGCCCGCTCGGAAGCCAAGGCCGCCTTCGGCGACGATGCGCTCTACATGGAGAAGTATCTCGGCAAGCCGCGCCACATCGAGATCCAGGTGCTGGGCGACGGCCGGGGCAACGCGATCCATCTGGGCGAACGCGACTGCTCGCTGCAGCGCCGCCACCAGAAAGTCCTGGAGGAGGCTCCCTCCCCCGCGCTCAACGCGGCGCAGCGCAAGGAGATCGGCGAGATCGTCGCCAATGCCATGCGCAAGCTGAAGTACCGCGGCGTCGGCACGATCGAGTTCCTCTACGAGGACGGCAAGTTCTACTTCATCGAGATGAACACCCGCCTGCAGGTGGAGCATCCGGTGACGGAGATGATCACCGGCATTGACCTGGTCAACGAGCAGATCCGCATCGCCTCGGGCGCCGAGCTGACGCTCCGCCAGGAGGACGTGCTGTTCGAGGGCCATGCCATCGAATGCCGCATCAACGCCGAGAACCCGCGCACCTTCGCGCCCTCTCCCGGCCAGATCACCTACTACCACCCGCCCGGGGGCCTGGGCGTGCGCGTCGATTTCCGGCGTCTATCAGGGCTACCGGATCCCGCCGCACTACGACAGCCTGATCGGCAAGCTGATCGTGCACGGCCGCAACCGGGTGGAGTGCATGATGCGGCTGCGACGCTGCCTCGACGAGTTCGTCGTCGACGGCATCGAGTCGACCATCCCGCTGTTCCGCGACCTGGTGGACAACCAGGACATCGCCAACGGCATGTACGACATCCACTGGCTCGAGAAGTATCTCGCCGCCAAGTCGGACGACTGACGGGACGGACGGCGCCGCCAGCCGGCGCCGTCCCCCAACGTTTGCCGGCGCCCGAACGGGGCATCCGGCAGGAAAGGCAGCCATGGCCGGGAACACGCACGATCCGCTGGTCATCACGCCGCAGGTGCTGCTCAAGGCCTATGCCTGCGGCATCTTTCCCATGGCCGAATCGGCCGAGGACCCCAACCTCTTCTGGATCGAGCCGGAGCATCGCGGCGTCCTGCCGCTCGAGAGCTTCCACATCCCCCGCCGCCTGCGCCGCACCATCCGCCAGGACGTGTTCGAGATCCGTGTCGACCACGACTTCCAGGGCGTGATCGACGGCTGCGCCGCCCCGGCGAACGGCCGCCGCAAGACCTGGATCAACCGCGAGATCCGCCGCCTCTACGGCGCGCTCTACGAGATGGGCTACTGCCATACGGTGGAGGCCTGGCGCGGCGGCGAGCTGGTCGGCGGGCTCTACGGCGTGTCGCTGGGCGGGGCCTTCTTCGGCGAGAGCATGTTCGCGCGCGAGCGCGATGCCTCGAAGGTGGCGCTAAGCCATCTGGTGGCGCGGCTGATCGGCGGCGGCTACCACCTGCTCGATGCGCAATTCGTCACCGAGCATCTGGCCCAGTTCGGTGCGGAAGAAGTGCCGAAGGCGATCTACGACAAGCAGCTGGGCGCCGCGCTCAACCACTATGGCGACTTCCTGGCCCTGTCCGACCGCGTCACGGGCGCGGAAGCGCTGGCGCTCATCGACGGCGCGCAGGACGTCGCGGATGGGGACTGAATCTTGGTAAGCTTCAGCAGGCTGATCTGGGTCTCTCGCTGATCTCAACGCTTGTCACCCTTGCCATGTTCCTGAAGGTCGCCGCCGATCTCGCATTCTCCCCGGCGGAGACTTCGCGGCCTTCAGCAGCACCTTGAAAGCAATGATCGTCGTGCTGACGACAGCTTTCTGTCCCGGCTTTCTGGTTACAATGGCATATCTGCCCTATGCCTATGGCCGACTTCACGGACGCGCGCAGTCTTACGCATTGGAAATGCTGGCCATTGCCGCCGCAGCCCTGACCGTCTTCGCCTATTATGGCGTTTAAAATCTCTGAATGACGGCGCGCAAATCGCTTCGTTCAGGCACAGTCTGACGCCGCTCAGGCCTCGAGGCCGAGCAGACGCGCGACCTCTTCGGCCAGCAGGCGCGTCTCGTCCGCGCCCTTGCCGCGCGCATCCGTCTCCAGGATCGTCAGCCCCTCGCCCATCGAGGCGGCGAAGGCCGTGCGGTTGCCGAGCCGGGCATTGGCGACGTTGAAGCCGTTCTCGCCGATCAGGCCCATCACTTCGGAGGTCAGCGCGGCGCGCGGCGGCACGCGGTTCAGCACCACCAGCGTGTCCGTGCCCTCGCGCCGGGCGATATCGACCGTCTGGCCGGTGGCCCACAGGTCGACCGGCGTCGGCTGCACCGGAATGATGACGAGATCGGCGGCCTCGATGGCCGGGCGCACGTCGGAATCTGTCTTGGGCGGCGTGTCGAGAATGACGAGGCCATGGTCGCGGGCGAGCGAGCGGGCCTCGCGGCGGGCGCCCCAGCCGCTGGAGGTGCGGAAGCTGAGGCCGGTCGCCCCGTCGCCGAGCGCCTCCTCGCGGGCCTCGTACCAGGTACCGAGCGAGCCTTGCGGGTCGATGTCGACCACGGCGACCGGAAAGGCGCCGCGCGCGGCCAGCGCCACCGCCAGATGCGCCGCCAGCGTCGTCTTGCCCGAGCCGCCCTTTTGCTGCGCGACCGAAATGATACGCCCCGTCATAGACTGCTCCCGCAGGTTCCGTTTCGCCATTGTTGCATTGCAAAAAATCAAAGACAATCGCCATCATCGTGGCTGCCGGACGCTGCATGCGCAAGCGCTCTCGCCGCCTCGGCAGGCTCTGGACCGCCCGGAAACAAGGGCGTAAACAATGGCCCCCGGCTTTCCCGAGACATTCATCAGGGAGACTTCCCCGTGACCGACTACGTGATTGCGCCGCCTGCCGCCGCCGATGTCGCCGTGGCGGGAACCGATGCGCGCTTCCCCATCCGGCGCGTGTTCTGCGTCGGGCGCAACTACGCCGCCCACGCCCGCGAGATGGGCAAGGATCCCGACCGGGAGCCGCCGTTCTTCTTCACCAAGCCCGCGGATGCGGTGTGCGATGCGGGCGGCACCATCCCCTATCCGCCGCTGACGCAGGACCTGCATCACGAGGTGGAGCTGGTCGTCGCCATCGGCCGCGGCGGACGCGACATCGCGCCGGAAGACGCGCAGATGCACATCTGGGGCTACGGCATCGGCATCGACCTGACCCGCCGCGACCTGCAGCAGCAGGCCAAGGACCTCGGCCGGCCCTGGGACTGGGGCAAGGCCTTCGACCGCTCCGCCCCCTGCTCGCCGCTGGTGCCGGCCAGCCGCATCGGCCACCCGACCAAAGGGCGCATTTCCCTGTCGGTGAACGGCGAGCTGCGCCAGCAGGGCGACCTTGCCGACCAGATCTGGCCGGTCGACGACATCGTCGCGATCTGCAGCGCCTCGGTGGAGCTGATGCCGGGCGACCTGATCTTCACCGGAACGCCGGCCGGCGTCGCCGCGCTGAAGCCGGGCGACCGGCTGGAGGGCGAGATCGAGGGCGTGGCGCAGCTCAGCCTGACCATCGGCGCGCCGCTGGACCGGAGCTGATCCCATGGCTGCAAGCGGGGAGCCGATGCCGACTGCAAGCGCCTGGACGCCGCCGCGCGCGAGCGCGCTCGTGGTGCTGCGCTCGCTCGTGTTCCAGGGGCTGGTGATCGCCAGCCTGGTGCTGCTGCTGCCGATCTGCCTCTTCATGGTGCTGCCGCGCGCGGTGACGCGGATGGCGGCGCGCATCGTGGTACATGGCTGGCTGGGCCTGCTGCGGCTGACCGTGGGCCTTGCCTACGAGGTGCGCGGGCGCGAGAACCTGCCCGACGGGCCGTGCCTGATCGCCGCAAAGCACCAGTCGGCCTTCGAAACGCTGGCGCTGCAGGTGATCCTCAAGGATCCGGCCTTCGTGATGAAGCGGGAGCTGAAGCTGATTCCGGTCGCCGGCTGGGGCATGGCCCGGCTCGGCCACATCGCCATCGACCGCTCCGCCGGCGCCAGCGCGCTGATGAACCTGATCCGCCAGGCGAAGCAGCGGATCGCGGAAGGCCGGCAGGTGGTGATCTTTCCCGAAGGCACGCGCAGCGCGCCGCTGTCGGCCCCGACCTATCGCCCGGGCGTCGCCGCGCTCTACCGGGCGCTGCAGGTGCCCTGCGTGCCGGCGGCGCTGAATTCCGGCGTGTTCTGGCCGCGCAACAGCGCGTGGAAGTTTCCCGGCCGCATCACCATCGAGTTCCTGCCGGCGATCCCGCCGGGGCTCGCCTCCGGCCCGTTCATGGAACGGCTGGAACAGCAGGTGGAAGAGCGCACCAGGGCGCTCGTCGTCGAGGCGGAGCGGACGGCCGGCTGAGGCAGAACCTCAGGCGGCCGCGGCTGCGCCCTCCAGACGCCAGGTGCCGGAGGCGACGAACGTCCGCACGATCCGGTAGATCTCCGGCGCGTAGAGCATCACCTGGGTGATGTAGGCCGAGATCGTGACGATCTCCTGCACCGTATAGATGTAGTAGATCGTGTATTCGGTGACAGGCAGGTCCATCCCCTTGACCAGGAACAGCGCCACATAGAGCCCGGCAAGGCCGGCGGTGAAGAAGGACGCGGCGCGGCGAAAGCGCGTGTAGCGCGAGCCAAGGCGCAGGTAGCTCGGCCGGCCCGTGTCCGGCAGGCGCATCAGCCGCGTGGTGATGATGCCGCTCATCAGGATCGCCAGCGCCTGGAACACGAAGAACAGGTAGCTGCCGAGCATGTGCAGGTCGTGGTCGTGGCGGAAGGTGATCTGGGTGCAGATGACCATGCCCGTGGTGCCGAGCGCCTGCATGACCAGGAACAGCGCCATCATCCGCCGCAGGCTTGCAGCGACCTTCGGCATGTGCCCGGCCCGCGCCGAGATCGCCCCGTAATAGGCATAGGCGATGGGAACCGCCGCCAGCGCGATGACCACGGCGACGGCAACGATCGCCGCCGCGAAGGGATCGCCGATATAGGGGTCGGTGATCGCCCGGCTGACGGTCGGCGCGCTCTGCTGGATGTAGTCGGGATGGCGCTCGTAGAAGGTCCAGCGGGCCCAGACCATCATGTAGATCGCGGAGCCGGGAATCAGCACCACCGGCAGGCTGGCCGCGAGCCCGGCAAGACGGGCGAAAAGCGGTGCCCTGTCGTCGCCGCCCCGCGCGGTGCCGCCTGCGCCCTGGCGCGTATCCGTGTGCAAAGACTGTGTCATGCGCGCCTGCCGCCTCGACCGTTTCCGCCCCGAAACGCCACGGCCGCTGCCGTCGCCGATGGCGCAGAACGTGAATAGTGGACGCGTCCGCGCGCCGCAAGCCGCACGAGCACCCGCGGGGCAAACGGGAGCGTCTCCGTATTTATTCCAATCCTCGTCCGACTTGATGCCGACGCTGAACCGGCTTAACCCTTATGGCTGCCAAAAACACACCGAAAACAACGGGTATGGGGCTGATATGGAACTGACGGCAGAGGGGTTGGATGCCGCAACACTCGAGCGGCTGCTCGAGCTGGTCGCCAGGGAAGGAATGGTCGAGCGTGAACAGCTTGTCGCCGATGCCACATTCGAGGATCTCGGGATCCAGTCGGCCGACATGGTGGTGATCCTGATGGCGATCGAGGAAGAATTCGGCGTCTACATTCCCGTCGACGGCGACCTGGCGGAGGCCCGCACGCTGGGCGACTTCGTCAAGGTGCTGGCAGCACGGATGAAAGAAGGCGCCGCGTGACCAGCGCAACCCGGCGCGTCGTCATCACCGGCATGGGCGCGATCACGGCGGCGGGGGCCGGCGTGGAGGCGCTGTGGGAGGCCGCGCGCGAGGGACGCAGCGGTGTCTCCGAGCTGCGCTTTCCGCGCTATCCGCGCCAGCGGGTCTCGCGCTCTGCCCATATTTCCGGCTTCGATCCGGCCGCCCATCTGAGCGAGCAGGAGCTGAAGACCACCGACCGCTTCGCCCAGCTGGCGCTGGTCGCCGCAGAGGAAGCGATGCGGCATGCCGGCCTCGACACGCAGGCCCCGCTCGGGGCCCGCTGCGGGGCGATCATCGGCTCGGGCATCGGCGGGGCCTGGACCTCCGACGACGGCCACTACAATTTCTACATGCACGACGCGCGGCCCGACCTGCTGGCCATCGCCAAGGTGATGCCGAACGCGGCCGCCTCGCAAGTCAGCATGCGCTATGGCGCGCGCGGGCCCTCGCTCGCCATTTCCAGCGCCTGCGCCTCCGGCACCCAGTCGGTCGGCTACGGCCTGCAGATGATCCGCGCCGGCATGGCCGACATGATGCTGGTCGGCGGCAGCGAGGCGCTGCTGACGCCGGCGAGCTTCCGTGCCTGGGAGGCCTTGCGGGTGATGGCGCCGCAGGCCTGCCGGCCGTTTTCCGACAAGCGCAACGGCATGGTGCTGGGCGAAGGCGCGGCCGTGCTGGTGATCGAGGAGCTGGATCACGCGCTGGCGCGCGGCGCGACGCCGCTGGCCGAAGTGGCCGGCTACGGCACCACCAGCGATGCGGGCGACCTGCTGCGCCCGACCGTCGAGGGGCCGGCCGCCGCCATGGCCGCCGCGCTGGCCGATGCGGGCCTTGCGCCGGAAGAGATCGGTTATGTCAACGCGCACGGCACCGGCACGGTGCTGAACGACATCGCCGAGAGCGAGGCGCTGCGCCGAGTCTTCGGGGCCGGCGTCGAGACGCTGGCAGTGTCCTCCACCAAACCGATCCACGGCCATGCCCTGGGCGCGGCGGGAGCCATCGAGCTGGCGATCACCGTGCGGGCGCTGCTCGACGACATCGCCCCGCCGACGATCAACTGGTTGGAGGCCGACCCGAAATGCCTGGCCGACCCGGTGCCCAACACCGCCCGGCCGACGCGGATCGATGCGGCGCTCAGCAACTCCTTCGCCTTCGGCGGGATCAACGCCACCATCGCCATTCGGAAGGTCCGGGCCGATGGCCGAGGCTGAGTGGACCCGCATCGCCACACTCGACCTGTCGACGGCGCGCGCGCAGGTGGCAGCCTTCGCCGCCGCCCTCGCCGCGCCTGCCGACCCGGTGCCGGCGACCTATGCCTTCACCGTCTTTTCCCATCCCGACGTGATGGCGACGGTGGCGGGGCTCGCCACTGAGCGCTCCGCCGTGCTGGTGCACCAGGCACAGGACTTCGTCTATCACGGCACGCTGGAGGCGGACCGGCACTACACCGTCCTCGTCGACTGGAAGCCGCATGAGGGACGGCCCGACCGCATCACCCTGCGCGGGCGGGTGCAGCACCTGCGGGGCGAGGCATGCGAGACGCCGCTGCAGGAGTTCCGCGCCGAGATCGTGCTGTTCGAGAACCGGCAGGAGACGCCATGAGCCCGCTCGCCGTCGGCCATCGCTTCGCCGACACGCCGCTCGCGATCCTCTCGGCGCAGGACGTTGCCGCCTATGCGGAGGCCTCCGGCGACCACAACCCGATCCACCTCGACGAGCAGGCCGCACGGGCAGCCGGCCTGCCCGGCACCATCGTCCACGGCATGCTGATCATGGGGCGGCTGGAGGGCGCGATCCGCGGCTGGCTGCCGCAGGCCCGCCTCGCGCGCCTCTTCACCCGCTTCGTCAAGCCGCTGGCGGTGGGCGACGGCATCGCCATCGGCGGGCGCGTCGTCCGCGTCCGGCCGCTGGAGGACGGCGGCAGCGAGCTGCTGCTGCGCCTGACCATCGCCAATGGCGACGGCGCGCCGGTCTGCATCGGCGAAGCGGCGCTGAATCTCGACGCGGAGGCGTGAGGCGATGCCCGTCGCCATCACGCTGACCGTCGACGAGGAGGGTGCGGGCGCGGTCCGCGAAATGTGGACGCGGCTCGCCGAGGCCGGGCTGGAGAGCACCGCCCGCAACTTCGCCTATCGCCCGCATGTGACGCTGGCCGTGCTGAACGAGGACGAGACGGACGGCCGTGTCGAGGAGTTCGCCCGCGCGGCGGCCCGCGAGTTGGGCGGGCGGACCCCGCCGCTGCGCCTGACGCTGGCGAGCCTTGCGGTGTTTCCCGGGCACCCGGCGGTGCTCTTCGCCGCGCCGAAGCCGACGCGGGCGTTGCTCGACCTGCAGGCGGACCTTGCCGAGCTGATCGAGGCCGAGGGGCACGGCGCGCGACAGACCCCGCATACGCGGGCCGAGGCCTTCGTGCCGCATGTGACGCTGTGCGAGGCTGTCGAGGATATCGGCGCGGCCTTGGGCGCGCTCGCCGGGACCGAATGGCCGCTGCGCCTCAGCCTGTCGTCGCTGGATGTGGTGCGGTTTCACCCGGCCACGGTGCTGGAGAGCGTCCCGCTGACCGGCTGAGCCCTACGCGTCCTCGGGAACGGGTGCGAGCGCGGCATCCGCCCAGCCGGCGATCGCGTCGACCTCGGCCGGCAGCCGGGTCGCCATGTCGCCGCAGAACTCCAGGAACTTCGGCAGGTTGAGGCCGTTGACGCCGACGATCACCGCCATGTCGGCGGCCAGCGCCTCGGCGATCACGTCGCGAAAGCCCCTGCCCTCGGCTTCCTGCTTGCCGAACTTGTTGACAAGAAGAACATCGCCGCCGGAGGCGAGCCGCGCGGCGGTCTCGCCCACCGCCTGCTCAAGCCCCTGCGGGTCGAGCCGGCAGCCGCGCGACTGGGTTCCCAGCGTCTGCGAAATGCGGATCAACGGGCCGTCGGGCAGCACCTTCACGTCCATGTCGCAGGGACGGTCGTCGGCGCAGGCGGAGTTGATCTGCACGACGCCGAGCACCCGCAGGCCCCGCCCTTCCAGCCGCTCGGCGACCCGGGCAAGCACCAGGTCCATGTCGCCGCGTCCGGGCGAGGTCGTGTAGGCGAGTTTCATCGCAGGTTCCGCTTACCGTTCACAGGCTGTCGATCCGCGCTGGCGGCGGATCCCCTTGCAAGCGACAGGTATCGCAGACCTTGGCCGGCCAAGGCAAGGGCGCCGGCGTCGCAGCCGGTTTGCAGGTCTTCGAGATATCATTCAACTTTTCGGTTGACTCATTCGCCCGGACAGCGTTTATTCAACCTCATGGTTGAACAAGAAACACAGCGGCTCGACGCCATCTTCCAAGCCCTCGGCGATGCCACCCGCCGGCAAATGCTCCTTGCCCTTTCCGAGGGCGAGCGCAGCGTCAGCCAGCTCGCCGAGCCCTTCGACATGTCGCTGGCGGCGGCCTCCAAGCACGTCAAGGTGCTGGAAAAGGCCGGCCTGATCCGACGCGAGGTGCGCTGGCGCACCCATACCTGCCGGCTGGAACCGGGGCCGCTGGCCAGCGCCCACGACTGGCTCGGCTTCTACGAGCGCTTCTGGACCGATCGTCTCGATGTGCTCGACGCCCTGCTGCGCGAGGAAAACGCCAACAGGAAGAAAACCCCCAAGGAAGGAGACAAGACATGACCATCATGGAAAAACCCGGTGCCCACGGCACGCTGATTGCCCGGACACGCTGGAGATCCGCCGCGTGCTGCCCGCCCCGCCCGAGCGGGTCTGGGCCTGGCTCACCGATAGCGAGCTGCGCAGGAAGTGGCTGGCCGCCGGCGAGATGACCCTGGTGCCCGGCGCCGAATGCGAGCTGGTCTGGCGCAACGACGAGCTGACCGACCCGCCCGGTACGCGGCCCGGCGATATCGGCGACGAGAACCGCATGACCTGCCGGGTGATCGCCGTCGACCCGCCGCGCAGCCTGTCCATCACCTGGGGCAAGGCCAGCGACGTGACCTTCACCCTCGCCCCGCGCGGCGAAGGCACGCTGCTCACCATCGTCCATGCCCGCCTGCCGGACCGGGCCTCGCTGCTCGGCGTCAGCGCCGGCTGGCACGCCCATCTCGGCGTGCTGGTTTCCCTGGTGGAGGGCAGCAAGCCCGCCCCCTTCTGGGACGCGTTCACCGCGCTGCGGACGGACTACGACCAGCGCCTGCCCTAAGCACGCATACGAGGAAAGGCAAAGCCAATCGGCCGGCGGGGCAGACCCTCGCCGGCCCCCTTGTTCGCACAGGCGAATCTTCCCCTACGACAACCTGCAATCGACCTTCCCGAGACTTGACACCCCCTGCGTTCTCGCGCCCCATCGCCTTACGGTTGCAGGGGCGGGAATCGGCCCTGCGGAAGCCGGAAGAAAAGGGAGGCTGTCATGTTGCGTGCACTTTCACGTCCTGCCGTCGTGCTGATGGATCGCTATCTGCCCGACCCGTTCATCTTCGTGCTGCTGCTGACCATCGTCGCGGCCGCTGCCGCCATGCTGTTCGAGGGCGCCGGCCCGATTGCCGTGGTGCAGATGTGGGGCGACGGGTTCTGGGGCCTGCTGTCCTTCTCCATGCAGATGCTGCTGATCCTGGTGACCGGCTACATCCTCGCCTCCTCGCCGCCGGTGAAGAAGTTCCTGGCGCTGCTGGCGGGCCTTGCCGGCTCGCCGGGCTCCGCAATCGTGCTGGTGTCGGTGGTGTCGCTGATCGCCTCCTGGGTCAACTGGGGCTTCGGCCTCGTCGTCGGCGCGCTGTTCGCCCGCGAGCTTGCCCGCCAGATCCGCGTCGACTACCGCCTGCTGATCGCCGCGGCCTATTCCGGCTTCGTGATCTGGCACGGCGGCCTGGCCGGCTCGATCCCGCTGACCATCGCCACGCCCGGCCACTTCACCGAGGCGCAGATCGGCGTCATCGGCACCGGCGAGACGATCTTCGCCAGCTTCAACCTGATCATCGTCGCCATTCTCTTCGTGGTCATTCCGCTGGTGAACTGGCTGATGGTGCCGCGCGAGGACGAGAGCGTCTACGTGACCGCCGAGCAGCTGGGCAACGACGAGCGCGAGGCCTTCGTGCCGACGCGCCCGGCCGAGCACCTGGAAAACAGCCGGCTGCTGATGTGGGTGGTCGGCCTTGCCGGCCTCGTCTTCCTGGCGCACTACTTCTTCGTGCGCGGCGCCGGGCTCAACCTCAACATCGTCAACTTCCTGTTCCTGATGCTGGGCATCGTGCTGCACGGCACCGCCCGCAACCTGCTCGACGCGCTGCAGGAAGCGGTGAAGGGCGGCGCCGGCATCGTCATCCAGTTCCCGTTCTATGCGGGCATCATGGCGATCATGACCCAGTGGCCTGGCGCAGGCAGAGCATGTCGGAGTGGTTCGTCTCGATCTCCTCCGCCGCCACCCTGCCCTTCTGGACCTTCATCAGCGCCGGCATCGTCAACCTGTTCGTGCCCTCGGGCGGCGGCCAGTGGGCGGTGCAGGCACCGGTCATGCTGCCGGCGGCCGAGGCGCTCGGCGCGGATATCGCCCGCGTTGCCATGGCGGTCGCCTGGGGCGATGCCTGGACCAACCTGCTGCAGCCGTTCTGGGCGCTGCCCATGCTCGGCATCGCCGGGCTGAAGGCCAAGGACATCATGGGCTTCTGCCTGATCCATCTGGTCATCACCGGCGTTATCATCGGGACGCTGCTGGTCGTCCTGTAAAGACGGCCCGCCCGCCGCATGCCGGCCGGACCGACAATGGCCCGGCCGGTTTTCGGAAGTGAACCAGTGAGGGAGGAAGACATGCTCAGCCATGTGATGGTGGGAACCAACGACATCGAACGCGCCAAGCGCTTCTACGACGCGGTGCTGGGGCTGCTGGGCGCCGGCGAACCGGCGCGCAACCAGAACGCCTCGGGCCAGACCCGCCTGTTTCTACCGCCACGACGGCAGCACCTTCGCCGTCACCGAGCCGCTCGACGGCCAGGAGGCGGTGCCCGCCAATGGCGGCACCATCGGCTTCAAGTGCAACTCGCCGGAACAGGTGCAGGAATTCCACGACGTCGCCGTGGCCCATGGCGGCACCTCGGTCGAAGGCGCGCCGGGCCCGCGCACCGGCCCGATGGGGACGCTCTACCTCGGCTATGTGCGCGACCCGGACGGCAACAAGCTCTGCGCCCTCCACCGCCCGGCCTGATAGGACGACAGCCCCCGCCGCAAACGGCGGCGGGGCACCTAGCAAACCGGATATAGTAGTCTTGCGCCTTGTTTCGCGCGCCGCGCCGGAGGCAAAACAAAAGCAGGCGTCATGAGCGAATTTGCAATGAGATTATTTGAAGTATTTGAATTTACCCTTATTAAATTAATATAATTTATTGGACCCGCCATACGAGTAATCTTAGATTTCAGGCGATTTAAAGCAAGATATGGAAAGCGGACGTTTTTCCAGTATCACTTTCGCCATGGTCGCTCTGAAACAGAAACTGAAGATCCAACTCCGTTGTTCATGCTTAAAACTGCAGGCATGCTTATTTGGATGGGCTATTTCACGATATTATTTTTTCCATAAGCCGTCGCGCAGCAAAAAACGCGTGAAGCCGAAGGCAGACTCTTCGCCATCTGAAGGTGCCCCACAGCGTCTGGCACCAGCTTCAAGCAAACCGACGAGGACCGCAGATGGAAGGCAGATCGCCGCAAGAGCGCTTTCCGCTCATCGGGACAGTCAGAAATCCGGCCCTCTTCTTCGACGGGCGGGACCTGTTGTTGTGCTACGCGGTCGCGCCGGTCGCCGGAGGCGGAGCGGTCATTCTCGAGTTCGGCGACGTGTTCAGCTTCGAGAAGAACGCGAACACCGCCGAACGGCCGGACGCCTCGGTTCATCCGCTCCGCCCATGGCACTTCACGGAAGTGACGGGGAGCGAGGCGACCGAGCGCTGGAAGCCCCTGCCCGTACGGCTCTGGACCATATCGTTCAACGACATGGCGGTCGAAGTCGTCTTCGCCTCAGTCCGTAAGGTTCACGAGACCCGCGAGACATCGGAGCCGCACAGCGCCTTGCTGGACTTTCTGCGCAGGCACGACTGAGCGGGGCCGCCCAAAGCCTTCCGGGCCGGCGCGCCGCGACAGTCACCAGGACCGGCGAGCGCCTTTTCCCTCCATGCTGCTTGACATTGATTAGGCGCCATATTATCAGCCGCCACATGACAAAGATGCTGGAACAAAAACACCTGGCGCTGCTGGAAGAAGCAGAGCGCCGGGCCGTCGCGCCCACGCACAACATCCGTGCGTGTTTCGAACTTTTGGCGCTGACCGGTGCCATCGACCGCGACTGCGCCGTCCGTCTCGCGCGGCACCGCCTGTCCGAAGGCAAGTTCGTGCTGCTGTTCCTCCTGCACGACAAGCCCGAGGGGCTGTCGCCGCATGAACTGGCCGAGCGCGCGGGCGTGACGCGGGCGACGATCACCGGGCTTCTCGATGGGCTGGAACGCGACGGGTTCATCGCCCGGCGCAGCGGTCTCGACGACCGGCGCAAGATCGCCGTCTCGCTGACGCAGCTCGGACGCGAGACCGCCCGCGACCTGTTCACCGAACATGCCGACTGGGTCGCATCGCTGTTCCACGGCTTCACCGACGACGACCGAAAGGTGCTGAACGCGCTGCTGCAACGCATCTGGCAAAACCTGGAAGCGAACGGATGCAAGGCTGGCCCGGGCAAGGACGCCCGCACATGAGCGCGGCAAAGGCCGCCGGGCGCGGCATCAAGGACATCGATCCGGATCGCCTCGCCCGCCTCAATGCCGGCGAGATCGAAGCCGCAACGCTGACCGAATGCCTGGCGGTCGATTTCGCCGTCCTGATGCGCCATGTCCTGCCGGAGATCGGAGCGGTTGCGCTCGATGACATGGAGCGCGGCGCCGCGACGGGCATCTCGAAGCGCATGTCGCTCGCGGCGCGCGTGATCGGGGACGAGCTCGGCTCTGCCGCCCTCGACCGGCTTGCACACCATCGGTCGGACACCGCGCGCGGCTGGGCCTGTTTCGTGATCGGCGCGGCCGAGATGCCGCTTGCCGAAAGGCTCGCGGCCATCCGCCCCTATGCGGACGACCCGCATTTCGGCGTGCGAGAGTGGTCGTGGATGGCGGTGCGTCCGCATCTGGCCACTGAACTTGCCGGCGCCATCGCGCTGCTCGGCGGATGGACCACGGCCCCTTCCGAGCGTCTCCGCCGTTTCGCCTCGGAGGCGATCCGGCCGCGCGGCGTGTGGTGCGCCCATATCGGCGCGCTCCGGGCAGAGCCCGAACTTGCGCTT
>JACADM010000089.1_pt1 | contig 22354 bp, 23 predicted proteins | sample 7512371 | NCBI WGS metagenome assembly JACADM01 (sample SAMN14389041, study PRJNA612141) | algae metagenome | isolation source: non-axenic algae culture | place: India: Navi Mumbai | collected 2017-01
GCCTGTCGCCGCAGGCCATCGTCGACCGCGGCCTGATCCACGTGCCGGAAGGGCGCCACATCTTCCCGAACCTCGCCGTGCGCGAGAACCTGGAGCTCGGCGCCTATCGCCGGGCAAGGCGAACCGGGCGCGCAACCTGGAGCGGGTGATGGAGACCTTCCCGCGGCTGCGCGAGCGCTCAGGCCAGAAGGCCGGCACCCTGTCCGGCGGCGAGCAGCAGATGCTGGCCATCGGCCGCGGCATGATGGCCGAGCCGGACCTCCTGATCCTCGACGAGCCCTCCATCGGCCTGTCGCCGCTGCTGGTGGAGGAAATGTTCGCGCTGATCGGCAAGCTGAACGAAAGCGGCCTGCCGATCCTGCTGGTGGAGCAGAACGTTCTGCAGTCGATGGAGATCGCCGAGCGCGCCTTCGTCATGGAGAACGGCGAGATCCGCCTGTCCGCCCGACCGCGCAGCTGATGGACGATCCCGAGCTGAAGCGTTCCTATCTGGGGCTTGCCTGATGACCGCCTCCCCCACCACCCTCGCCCAGAAGATCGTCGCCCGCGCGGCCGGCAGGGCCAGCGTCGCGCCCGGCGAGATCGTCACCGCCCGCGTCGACCTTGCCATGATCCACGACAGCGGCGGCCCGCGCCGGGTCGAGCCGATCCTGCAGGACCTCGGCGTCGGCCTGTTCGATGCGAACAAGGTTGTGCTGATCTCCGACCATTTCGTGCCCGGCGACACCGACGAAGGCGCGCGGATCCTGGAGCTGACCCGGCAATGGGCGGCGCAGCGCAAGGTCGCCTTCCATGACGGCGAAGGCATCTGCCATGTGGTGCTGCCCGAGCGCGGGCACCTGGCACCCGGCATGCTGGTCGTCGGCGGCGACAGCCATTCGCCCACCGGCGGGGCGTTCGGCGCCTACATGTTCGGCGTCGGCGCGACCGAGATGGCCGGCGTGCTCGCCACCGGCGAGATCTGGCTGAAGGTGCCCGAGACCATCCTGATCGAATGGCGCGGGCAGCTTTCCGACGGGGTCACCGCCAGGACATCATGCTCGCCCTGTGCGGCCGGCTCGGCATGGACGGCGGCAAGTACCAGGCGGTCGAATATACCGGTGAGGCCATCGCCGCGCTCTCCATGCAGGAGCGCATGACGCTCTCCAACATGGCCGCGGAGCTGGGCGGACAGGCCGGGCTGATCGCCCCGGACGAGGTGACCGCCGCCTTCCTGCGAGAGGCCGGCAGCGACCCGGCCGGCTGGGGCGACTGGCAGGGCCTGCGCACCGATCCCGGCGCGAAGCTGCTGGAGCATCACGTCTTTGCGGCCGGCGATCTCGCGCCGCAGGTGGCAGCCCCGCATTCGCCTGCCAACAGCGGCCCGGTCGGCGATGCCCCGGCAACGCCGGTGGACGTGGCGTATCTCGGCGCCTGTACCGGCGCCAAGTACCAGGACCTTGCCAATGCCGCGCGCATCCTGAAGGGCCGGCGCGCCGCCTCCGGTGTCGAGCTGCTGGTTGCCCCGGCCTCGCGCCGCGACCAGGACCGCGCCGCCCGCGACGGCATCATGGCCGTGCTGGAAGAGGCCGGCGCGAAGCTGCTGCCGAACGCCTGCGGCATCTGCGCGGGCTACGGCAGCGCCCGGCTCGGCGAGGACGTCACCTGCATCTCCTCGACGGCCCGCAACTTCAAGGGCCGCATGGGCGCGGCAAGCTCCAAGGTGTGGCTCGGCTCGCCGCTGACCGTGGCGGCCTCCGCCGTGACGGGCCGGATCACCGATCCGCGCCCGATGCTGACCGAGCGCGCGGGAGGCACGGCATGAGCGGGCGCGTCTTCCTGTTCGGCGACGACATCGACACCGACCAGCTGGCACCGGGCCAGTACATGAAGGGCGGGATCGCGGCCCTTGCCGCCCATGCCTGGAAGGCGTGCGGCCGGACTTCGCGGCCAGTGTCGCCCCCGGCGACGTGGTGGTGGCGGGCAAGAACTTCGGCATGGGCTCCTCGCGCGAGCAGGCGGCCGAGGCGCTGAAGCATCTCGGCGTTGCCGGCGTCGTTGCCCTGTCCTTCGCCGGCATCTTCTACCGCAACGCGATCAATCTCGGCCTGCCGGTGCTCACCCACCGAGCCTTGCCGACCTCACCGATGGCGAGCGCGTCACGCTCGATCTCGACAACGGCCGGATCGAGCGCGCGGGCGAAAAACCCGCCCTCCCCCTCGATCCGCTGCCCGACAATCTCAAGGCCCTGCTCGCGATGGCGGGCTGGTGCCGCATCTGAAGAAGCGCTTTGCGCAAGAGCGCCAGAAGGAGCAAGGCCGATGAGCCTGGAAACGCCCGCCACCCCGCCGCTGCCGGATCTGAAGCAGCGGCTCGCCGGCCCGCATCCTGCTTGCGCCCGGCGTCTACGACGCGCTGACGGCCCTGATCGCCGAGCAGAGCGGCGCGGAGACCGTGTATCTGTCGGGCGCCTCCATCGCCTATACCCGCTTCGGGCGGCCGGATATCGGCCTCGTCTCGATGAGCGAGGTCGCCGACACCATCGCCGTGATCCGCGACGGGTGCAGCTTCCCATCGTCGTCGATGCGGATACCGGCTTCGGCAATGCGCTGAACGTCCAGCGCACGGTGCGCGTCTTCGAGCGCATGGGCGCCAACGCCCTGCAGCTGGAGGACCAGACCAGCCCCAAGCGCTGCGGCCACCTGAACGGCAAGTCGCTGATCCCGGCCGGCGAGATGGCCGGCAAGATCCGCGCCGCCTGCGACGCCCGCGCCAGCGACGGCACGCTGATCATCGCCCGCACCGACGCCATCGCGGTGGAAGGCTTCGAGGCCGCGCTCGACCGCGCCGAGGCCTATCTGGAGGCCGGCGCCGATATGCTCTTCGTCGAGGCACCGCGCTCGCTGGAGGAGATCCGCGCCATCCATGCCCGCTTCGGCGGACGAGTGCCGCTGATGGCAAACATGGTGGAGGGCGGCAAGACCCCCATCGTCAACGCCGCCGGGCTGGAGGAGCTGGGCTTCAGCTTCTGCATCTTCCCCGGCGGGATCGTCCGCGCGCTGGCCGCCACCGCGCGCGACTATTACGGAAACTTGGTCGCGAACGGCTCCAACGAGGCGTTCCGCAACCGCATGTTCGACTTCGCCGGCCTGAACGGCGTCATCGGCACGCCCGAGATGCTGAAGACCGGCGAGCGCTACAACGGGAGCCGCCTGATGGCGATCGATACCGTCACGCTGGCGATCCTCAAGGGTCGCCTGGAACAGATCGCCGACGAGATGGACGCGACGCTGTTGTCCGCTCCGCCTTCAACCCGATCATCGCCGAGGCTCATGACGCCTCGCACGGCATCTACGATGCCACGACCGGCGAAACCTGGTGCAGGGCAAGTCCGGCCTGCCGATCTTCGTCGGCGTCATGGCCTTCGCCGTGAAGGCGGTGATCGACAAGGCGGCGAAGTCCGGCGGCGTCAACGAAGGCGACGTGTGGATCTTCAACGACCCTTACGACGGCGGCACGCACCTGTCCGACTTCCGGCTGGTCAAGCCGGTGTTCCGGGGCGGGAAGCTGTTCTGCTTCCTCGCCTCGGTCGGCCACTGGCACGATGTCGGCGGCAACGTGCCGGGCAACTACAACCCGGCCGCGACCGAATGCTTCCAGGAAGGCATGCTGATCCCGCCGGTGAAGCTCTACGACCGCGGCGAGTTCCGCCAGGACGTGGTCGACATCCTGTCGGCCAACTCGCGCCTGCCGCTGTCGCTCTACGGCGACCTCAACGGCCAGATCAACGCGCTGGAGCTCGGCGAAAAGCGCATGCACGCGCTGCTCGACGACTATGACGATGCCACCGTCGCCACCTGCCTCGTCGAGCTGAAGGCGCGCGCGGCACGGATGATGCGCGCCCAGATCGCCGAGCTGCCGCAGGGCACCGTCTCGGCCGAGGACTGGCTGGACAATGACGGCATCGTCGACACGCCGCTGAAGATCGCCCTCGACCTGACCATCGACGGCGACCGCATGGTGATGGACTTCTCGCGCTCCTCGCCCGCCTGCGCCGGGCCCGTCAACATCTCGCGCTCCACCGCCATTGCCGCCTGCTATGTGGCCCTGAAGCACATCTTCGGCGAGGTGCCGGCCAATGCCGGCGTGCTGGAGCCGGTGGAGTTCCGCATCGACGAGGGCTCGCTGCTGGCGGTGCGTGCGCCCAAGCCCGTCGGCGGCTACACCGAGACCATCCTGCGGCTGATCGACGTGGTGTTCCAGGCGGTGGCGAAGATCGCGCCGGAGCCGGCGATGGCCTGCGCCTATGGCACGATCAACGCCCTGTCGCTGGCCGGCCACCGCAAGGACGGCCGCCGCTGGGTGATGTTCTCCTTCTTCGGCGGCGGCCACGGCGCCCATGCCGGCGGCGATGGCCTCAACCACGGCAACGCGCCGATCTCCACCGCGACGATCCCGCCGCTGGAGATCCTGGAGGCGGCCTATCCGGTGCGCTTCACCCAGTGGGCGCTCAGGCCGGATTCCGCCGGTCCCGGCGAGACGCGCGGCGGCCTCGGCGCGACCTACGAGATCGAGCTGCTGGAGGAAACGCCGACGTCTTCCTGTTCGGCGAGCGCGGGCGCCATGCCCCTCCCGGCGTCGTCGGCGGCGGCGCTGCCGCCCTCAACCGCTTCTCCTTCGAGCAGGCCGACGGATGGCACGAACCGCCGATGGCCTCCAAGATGGTCGGCATCCGCATCGCCCGCGGCCAGCGGCTGCGGCTGGAAACGCCCGGCGGCGGCGGCTACGGCGCACCACACGCCCGCGACCCGCAGGCCGTCGCCCGCGATGTGGCGCAAGGCTATGTGACCCGCGACAGCGCGCAGGCGGATTACCGCGTCGCGCTGAACGAGGACGGCAGCATCGATGCCGCCCGCACCCAGTCCCTTCGTTCCCGGGAGGCCGCCGAATGAGCGGATCTGCATTTGTCATCGGCGTCGATGTCGGCGGCACCTTTACCGACGTCTTCATCCTCGACGAGGCGAACGGGCGCATCACCACGGCGAAGGTCCCGTCCACCCGCGGCGACCAGTCGAAGGGCTTCATCGAGGGCATCGCCTCGCGCGTTGCCGACTTCGGCGAGATCCGTACCGTCGTGCACGGCACCACGGTCGGTACCAACGCGCTCTTGGAGCGCAAGGGCGCGCGTACCGGCATCATCACCACGGAAGGCTTCCGAGACGTGCTGGAAATGCGCCCGCCGCGACCGGCCGACGACCTGGGGCCTGAAGGGCGCCTTCACGCCCGTCGTCGCGCGCACCGACCGGGTCGAGGTGACTGAGCGCGTGCTCGCCGACGGCTCGGTGCTGCATGCGGTCGACGAACGGGAAGTCGCCGCGCAGGCGAAGGCGCTGGCGGAGGCGGGCTGCGATGCGGTCTGCGTCTTCTTCATCAATGGCTATGCCAACAACGACAACGAGCGCCGCGCCGTCGAGGCGGTGCGCTCGGTCTGGCCGAACCCCTATGTCACCGCCGCGACCGAGATCCTGCCCGAGATCCGCGAGTTCGAACGCCTGTCGACGGCGACCCTCAACGCCTATCTGCAGCCCGTCGTCTCGTCCTATCTCGACCGGCTGGAAACCGGGCTGAAGGCCGAGGGCTTCACCGGGGATATCCTGATCGTCCAGTCGAACGGCGGCGTCATGTCCATCGACACCGCCAAGCGCTACCCGGTGCGCACGGCCCTGTCCGGCCCGGCAGCCGGCGTGATCGCGGCAACGCGCATCGCCAGCGCCGCCGGCTTCGACAACATCATCACCTGCGACATGGGCGGTACCTCCTTCGACGTGTCGCTGGTCGCCGGCGGCGAGGCGGCGCTGGCCGCCCAGACCGCCATCGACTTCGGCATGGTCGTGCGCACGCCGATGATCGAGATCACCACCATCGGCGCGGGCGGCGGCTCCATCGCCGCCGTCGACAAGGGCGGGCTGCTGCAGGTCGGCCCGGAATCGGCCGCTCCGACCCCGGGTCCCGTGGCTTACGGCCTCGGCAACACCCGGCCCACCGTCACCGACGCCAATGTGGTGCTCGGGCGCATCAACCCGGACCGCCCCATCGGCGGCAAGCTCGATCGGCTCGACATCGATGCCGCCCGCACCGCCATCGACAGCCATATCGCGACCCCCGCTCGGCCTTTCCGTCGAGGCGGCGCCGAGGCGATCCTCAAGCTCGCCAATGCCAAGATGGCCGGCGCCATCCGCCTCGTCTCCATCGAGAAGGGCCACGACCCGGCGAAATTCGCCGCCATGCCCTTCGGCGGCGGCGGCGCGCTGCATACCGGCGCCCTGATCAAGGAAGTCGGCTTGCCTCGGCATTGGTGCCGCGCTTCCCCGGTGTCACCTCGGCGCTCGGCTGCGTCGTCGCCGACATGCGGCACGACCGGGTGCAGACGGTGAACCGGCTGCTCTCCGAACTCGATGCCGCAGAGCTCGGCCGCGCCATCCTGCGCGATGCGGAGGAGACCCGTGCGGTGCTCGGCAGCGCCGGCTCGGCTTCTCCGCCATCGACCGCCTGGTCGAGCTGGACATGCTCTATCTCGGCCAGACCCACACGGTCGGCGTGCCGCTGGAGATCGGCGACGAGGACCTGACCGCCGACGCGATCCGCGAGGCCTTCGAGACCGCCTATCGCAGCGCCTTCGGCCGGTTGCTCGACGGCATCCCGATGCGGGTGATGAACTACCGCATCGCGGTGATCGGCCGCCGGCCGCAGCTCGACATGGCCCTGTTCGCCCCCGGGCGGCAAGCCGGCCGCCGAATGCCGCACCGGCACGCGGCGGGTCTATGCGGAAGGGGCCTGGCACGAGGCCGGCATCTACGAGCGCCTGTCGCTCGCCGTCGGCGCAAGGGTCGCCGGCCCTGCCCTGCTGGAGCAGGCGGACACGACGATCTTCGTCGATCCGGGCCTCGTTGCCGAGGTCGATGGCTTCGGCAATCTCGTGATCTCGCGGGCGGGCTGAGCCATGCACGACGCCCCTCTCGACATCGCCCGCACGGGCCTGCTGATCGTCGATCTTCAGAACGACTTCCTGCACGCGGACGGCGCCTATGCGCGCGGCGGCCAGACCAGCGCGGACATCGCCGCTTCCCGAGCGCGTCCTGCCGCTGGCCGACAGCCTGCGGCGCAAGGGCGGCTGGGTGATCTCCACCCAGTTCACCCTGGTGCCGGGCAAGGGCGGCGAGCCCTTCATCTCGCCGCATCTGAAGGCGCTGCGCCCCTTCCTGCGCAAGGGGGATTTCTGTCCCGGCGCTTGGGGGCACCAGCTCGTCGACGAGCTGCAACCGGCCGATCTCACCGTGGAAAAGGTCGCCTATTCGGCCTTCTACATGACGCGGATGGAGTGGGTGCTGCGTAAGGCCGGCATCGACACGCTGATGGTCTGCGGCATCGTCACCAATGGCGGCGTCGCCTCGACCGTGCGCGATGCGCATGTGCGCGATTTCCGTACGATGGTGCTGAGCGACGGCTGCGCCGCCTTCTCGCCCGAAACGCATCAGCGGGCCATCGGCGATCTCGGCACGGTCGCCCGGGCACTTACCTGCGCCGAGGCGCTGGCGCTGGTCGAGGCCGCGTGAGATGAGCGGCGCAACCCCGGCAACCGCCCCCGCGATCTCGCGGGAGATCCCGGCCGCGCCCGACATCGAGACCGACGTGCTGGTGATCGGCGCCGGCGCCTGCGGCCTCACCGCGGCGCTGGCCGCACACGATGCCGGCGCCGAGGTGGTTGTGGTGGAGCGCGACGCCTCGCCCTCCGGCTCCACCTCCATGTCCTCCGGCTTCATTCCGGCGCCGGCGACGGCCGCGCAGCGCGCGGCGGGGATATCCGACGACGATGCCGCGCGCTTTGCCGCCGACATCCAGGCCAAGGCCAAGGGGACAGCCAATGAGACGCTGGTCGCCCTTGCCGCCCGCGAGATCGGGCCGGCGCTCGACTGGCTCGCCGACGCGCACGGCCTGCAATGGCAGGTGCTGACCGACTTCCTCTACCCCGGCCACAGCCGCCACCGCATGCACGCGGTGCCCGAGCGCACCGGCGAGGCGCTGCTCGCCCGCCTGATCGCCGCCGTCGAGGCCGCCGGCATCCCGCTGGTCACCGAGGCGCATGCGCGGTGCTGCATCTGGACGAGGCCGGGACGTTGCGCGCGGTGACGCTGGCCCGGCCGGGCGGCGGGCGCGAGACCATCGCCTGCAAGGCGCTGGTGCTGGCCTGCAACGGCTATGGCGGCAATCCGGAGCTGGTCGCACGGTTTATCCCCGGCATGGCCGGCGCGCTCTATTATGGCCACGCGGGCAACACGGGCGATGCCGTGTTGTGGGCGAGGCGATGGGCGCGGCGCGCTGGCAGTTGAGCGGCTGCCAGGGCCATGGCTCGCTGGCCCACGCACGGGTGCTGATCTCCTGGGCGCTGATGATGGAGGGCGCGATCCAGGTCAACGCGGAGGGACGGCGCTTTTCCAACGAGCATGGCGGGTATTCCGAGCAGGCCGTCAACGTGCTGGCCCAGCCCGGCGGCATCGCCTGGAACATCCTCGACGCGCGGCTTCATGCCTTCGCGCAGGGCTTTCCGGACTATCGCGACGCGGTGGCGGCCGGCGCGATCCGCGAGGCGCAGGACATCCCTACCCTTGCCGCTGCTACCGGCCTTCCCGAAACCGCGCTGCGCGAGACGCTGGAGACGGTCGCGGAGTTTGCAGCAGGCCGCAAGGCCGACCCGTTCGGCCGCGACTTCACCGGCCGGCCGGCGCTGCAGGCGCCGTTCTTTGCTGTGAAGGTGACCGGCGCGCTGTTCCACACGCAGGGCGGGCTCGGCATCGACGAGAGCGCAAGGGTGCTGGCCGAGGACGGCTCGACCTTCCCCAACCTCTTTGCCGCGGCGGGGCCGCCTGCGGCGTGTCGGGCCCGGATATTTCCGGGTATCTGTCCGGCAATGGGTTGCTGACCGCCATCGCCTTCGGGCGTGTTGCCGGCCGCTCGGCGGCTAGTGTGGTAATTTGAAAACGCCTCCCTTGGCAGCACCCCAGGAGCGTATTTCAAATTCGAAACCACACTAGAAACATATATTTGCTAGTCACCCTTTATGAATCTGAAGTTCGTTCAGAGCCTGACGTGAAATCTGACGAACTTCAGATTCGGGTGACTAGCCTCAGGAGCTGAAGCGGCCGGGATCGAGCGCGGCAACGACCGCCGGGGCAAGCGCGGGCGTGCGGCCAAGGATGAGGTCCGCCGCCAGCCGCGACAGGGCCGGCGAGGTCTGGATGCCGTAGCCGCCCTGCCCCGCGAGCCAGAGGAAGCCATCCGCCTGGTCCGAAAAGCCGGCGACCGGCGTGCGGTCGGGCGCAAAGGACCTGAGGCCCGCCCAGCTGCGCTCGACGCGCGTGACCGAGACGGTCGTCGCCTTCTCGAACCGGTCGAGCCCTTCGGCCAGAACCATGTCGTCCGGCCAGGCATCCTGCGGCTCCAGCGGATCCTCGTCGGCCGGCGAGACCAGCAGCTTGCCGGCCTCCGGCTTGGCGTACCAGCGTTCGGAAGCGCTGACCACCGCCGGCCAGGAGGAGACATTCATGCCCTCCGGGGCAGGCAGGATCGCCGCCGAACGCCGGTAGGGCTGGATGCCGAGCGGCGACAGGCCGGCAAGACCGGCAATGGTGTCGGCCCAGGCGCCTGCGGCGTTGACCAGCACCGGCGCCTCATAGGTTTCGCCGCCCGCCTCGACCCGCCAGACATCGCCCTTGCGGGAAATCGCCGAGACGCGCGCGGAAGTGACGAGCCGGCTGCCGGCATGACGGGCGGCGCGCAGATAGGCCTGCAGCAGCCGGTCGACGTCGATATCGGCCGCGCCCGCCTCATGGGCGGCGGCCACATGATCCTCCGAGAGGATCGGGAAGAGCCGCCGCGCTTCGGCGACGGGGATTTCCTCAAGTCCGTCGGCGCCCTGCAGATAGGCCGAAAACCGCTCCATCTCGTCCGCCTTGGCGACGACCAGCTCGCCGCGCGGGCTGAGGAACCCGGTTTCGGCAAAGCCGCCGCCGCCGGACAGTACCTCGACCGAGGCACCGTTCAAGGCGCGCAAGGTGGCATTGCCGTAGTTGCGGATGAAGATCGCCGCCGAGCGGCCCGTGGCATGGCGGCCGGGCGCGTCTTCCATCTCCAGCACCACGGTGGAGCGCTCCGCGCCCAGATGCGCGGCGAGACCGATGCCGGCAATGCCGCCGCCGATGATCAGGCAGTCGCAGGTGATGGGCATGGCGAAGCTCCTTGGGCAAGATTCGGCCATGATACTGGCACGCATGAACAATTCCGGGAAAGGGGCACTGGGAACCGGGGCACCTCACGTCGCGTCGGCAGGCACTTCCAGCGCTTGAAGGAAGGCGCGGGCGGCAGGGGAAAGGTGCCGGGCGCGGTGGCGCAGCACGAAGAAGGGGCGCGGCGGCAGGCTGAGCTCCAGCGCCGAAAGCTGCCCCGAACGCACCGCCCCTTCCGCCACCAGCGAGGACAGGACGGCCGCGCCCGCCCCCGCCTCGACGGCGCTGCGCAGCGCCTCGTTGGAGGGCAGCTCCATCGAAATCCGCAGGTCGGCGGGCACAAGGCCGAAGCTTTTCGCCAGCCGCTCCAGCATCAACCCGGTGCCGGAGCCGGCCTCGCGGGCAACGAAGGTCAGCGCCGCCAAGGCATCGGCATTGACGATCCCGCGCCGGGCAACGGGATGGTCGCGCGGGAACACCAGGACCATGCGGTCGTGGCCCACCTCCACCGGCGACAGGTCGGGATCGGCCACCGGCCCCTCGACCATGCCGAGATCGGCTTCGCCCTCACGGGTCCAGGCGGCGACCTGCTCGCTGTTGCCGATGGCGAGCGACACGCCGAGATGCGGATGCGCCTCGCGGAACGCCTTGAGCCGGGCGGGCAGCCAGTAGTTGCCGACGGTCTGGCTGGCAGCGATGCGGACGCTGCCGCGCCTGAGGCCCGCGAGATCCGCCAGCACCTCGCCGGCGGCCTCCGCGCGGGCAAGCACGGCGCGCGCCTCAGCGAGGAACACGCGGCCGGCCTCGGTCAGGCGGATGTTGCGGCCGACCCGGTCGAACAGGCGCACATCGTGGCGCGCCTCGAGTGCGGCGATGGCCGCGCTGATCGTCGACTGGGTGAGATTGAGGGCTTCGGCCGCGCGGGTGACGTGCTCGCGCTCGGCGACCGCCACGAAAATCCGCAACTGCTCCAGCGTCATGGCGCCCTGCCCGAAATGGTCACATCCAGACGGTCACCATTAGCAGGGAGAGCGCAGCGATGAACAGGGCGGCAATGGCGGCAAGCAGCAAGGGGCGGGCGCCGCGCGCGCGGATTTCGCGCAGATCGGTGGAAAGACCGAGGCCGGCGAGCGCCATGGTCATCAGGAAGGTGGTCGCCTCGCCCGCCCCGGTGCGGACCGGATCGGGCAGCCCCACGCTGCTGGCGACCAGCACCATGGCCAGGAAGCCGAAGACGAACCACGGCACGGGAAGACGGGTGGCAACGCCCTCGCCCGTGGTGTCGTTGGTCCGGCCGCGCCGGCACCAGGCGGCGAGAACAAGGACCATCGGTGCGAGCAGCAGGACTCGCGAGAGCTTGGCGACCATCGCCGCCTCGCCGGCTTCCGCCGAATGCCGGAAGCCGCGCCCGCCACCTGCGCCACCTCGTGCACCGAGGCGCCGACGAAGAGGCCGTAGCCGGCGGCATCCAGCCCGGCGAGCGGCGGTACCAAGGGCATCAGGACCATGGCGAGCGTGCCGAAGAGGGTGACGCAGGCGACCGCATAGGCCGTATCGCCCGCCCCGGCCCCGGTCGCCGAGCGGGTGGCGGCCACGGCGGAGGCGCCGCAGATCGAGGTGCCGGCGGCGATCAGCCGGGCAAGGTCCGGCGCAACGCCGAGCAGCCGGCCGGCCCACAGGGTGAGAGCGAAGGTGGCAACGAGCGCGGTCGTGGTGACAGCCAGCCCGCCGAGCCCGAGCGACAGGAGGTCGGCCAGCGTCAGCTGCAGGCCGAGCAGCACCACGGCGGCCCGCAGCAGCGTTACGGCGGACAGGCGCACGCCCGGCATGACGCCCGCCGGCAACGGCATCGCCGCACGGATCCCCATCCCGAGCGCCATGGCCAGCGCCATCGGACCCAGAAGGTCGAGACCGGGGACAAGCCGCAGGCCCTTGCCGGCGAGCGCGAGGACAACGCACAGCAGGACGCCGGGCAAACCGGGACCGAAATTTGCGACGGATTTTGCAAATTTCGTCTCAATATTCGAGAATCCGGCGAAACTCATACCTTGCCTCCTGCAATTCTCACGCAGGATGGCAGCGAAGCTTCATTCGTACAAACTGATTGTTTTCGTGATTATAATCGATAAAAACGATTGACCTGCAGGATTGGGAACACCCAGCCGCGCTCACCGCCTGTCCGATGAAATTATCCCCGCCGGCCGGGACTTGCGGCAGCCTGTGCGGGCGTCTTCCCGGACAAGGCGAAGCCGGAGAGCCGGGAGGAGCGCGGAGCCGGGAAACGAAATGCCGGCCGGCGCGGTTCACCCCCCTCTGTCGGCTGTGCCGACATCTCCCCCTCTTTTCTTCTTCTTGGAGGGGGAGACGGGTGCGTGGGGCATGACCGGCGCGCTGCTGCTGATGCCTCTCCTCGCGTCTTCCCGGACGAGGCCGAAGGCCGATGATCCGGGACCGGCGAGCCGCGGCGGGCGCGGCATGATTCCGGAGCGCACCTCATACGCCCTCGGCTCTCCGGTCCCGGCTCGGCGCTGACGCGCCGTCCGGGATGACGAAGGAGAGGTGGCAGAGTTTGAGTGGTCTCCCGGGCTGAACCTCCGGAGACCATTGGCACCCACAGCAGGCGTGAGGCGAGAGGTGCGGGCCACGAGACCGTCATTCCGGACGGCCTGCGGCGCAGCCGCATGGCCAGATCCGGAATCCAGCGGATCAGCCGCGCCGAAGGCGCACAATCTGTTTCTCCGAAGTTCGGAAGCGCGGGCTGACGCCCGCAACAGATATCTGGATGCCGGATCTCGCGATGACGCTACCGCGTCCCGCGGTCCGGCATGACGGGGTGCGAGCGGAGCTCCTGCGCTCCAAACTCCCCTTTCGTCTTCCCGGACGAGGCGGTCCCCTCCATCCCGACGCCGCGAAAGGCGGACCTGCCGCCTCCCGCCGGTCGGTCTTGGCGCAGCTACTCGGCCGCGTTCATGCCGCGGGCCGGACGGCGCTCCAGCACCTCGCGCAGGAAGCGGCCGGTGTGGCTCGCCTCCGCCTCGACGATGTCCTCCGGCGTGCCGGCCGCGACGATGGTGCCGCCGCCGTCGCCGCCTTCGGGACCGAGGTCGATCACCCAGTCGGCGGTCTTGATGACCTCCAGATTGTGTTCGATCACCAGCACCGTGTTGCCCTGCTCGACGAGTTCGTGGAGCACTTCCAGCAGCTTGGCGACGTCGTGGAAGTGCAGGCCGGTCGTCGGCTCGTCGAGGATGTAGAGCGTGCGGCCGGTCGCCCGCTTCGACAGCTCCTTGGCCAGCTTGACGCGCTGCGCCTCGCCGCCGGACAGCGTCGTCGCCTGCTGGCCGACCTTGATGTAGCCGAGGCCGACGCGCGTCAGCGTCTCCAGCTTGTCGCGCACCGCCGGCACCGCAGAGAAGAAGCGCGCGCCCTCCTCCACCGTCATGTCGAGCACGTCGGCGATGGACTTGCCCTTGAACTCGACCTCCAGCGTCTCGCGGTTGTAGCGCTTGCCCTTGCAGACGTCGCAGGTGACGTAGACGTCGGGCAGGAAGTGCATCTCGATCTTGATGACGCCGTCGCCCTGGCACGCCTCGCAGCGGCCGCCCTTGACGTTGAACGAGAAGCGCCCCGGCTGGTAGCCGCGCGTTTTGGCCTCGGGCAGGCCGGCGAACCACTCGCGGATCGGCGTGAAGGCACCGGTATAGGTCGCCGGGTTCGAGCGCGGCGTCCGGCCGATCGGCGACTGGTCGATGTCGATCACCTTGTCGAGCTGCTCCAGCCCGTCGATATGGTCGTGCGGCGCCGGGGTCTCGCGCGCGCCGTTCAGCCGCCGCGCCGCCGCCTTGTAGAGCGTGTCGATCAGGAAGGTCGACTTGCCGCCGCCGGAGACGCCGGTGATGCAGGTGAAGGTGCCGAGCGGAATGTCCGCCGAGACGTTCTTCAGGTTGTTGCCGCGCGCACCCGCCACATGAATGCGGCGGTGCTTCTTCGGCTTGCGGCGCTCGGCCGGCATCGGGATCGCCATGGCGCCGGACAGGTACTGGCCGGTCAGCGACTTCGGGTTGGCCAGGATCTCCGCCGGCGTGCCTTCGGCGACCACCTCGCCGCCGTGGATGCCGGCGCCCGGGCCGATATCGACCACATGGTCGGCGGTGAGCACCGCGTCCTCGTCGTGCTCGACCACGATGACCGTGTTGCCGAGGTCGCGCAGATGCTTCAGCGTGTCGAGCAGGCGGGCATTGTCGCGCTGGTGCAGGCCGATGGACGGCTCGTCGAGCACGTAGAGCACGCCCGTCAGCCCCGAGCCGATCTGCGAGGCGAGCCGGATGCGCTGGCTCTCGCCGCCCGACAGGGTGCCGGAATTGCGCGACAGCGCCAGATAGTCGAGGCCGACATCGTTGAGGAACTTCAGCCGCTCGCGGATCTCCTTGAGGATGCGCAGGGCGATTTCCGACTGCTTGTCGGTGAGCTGGTCCGGCAGATCGGCGAACCAGGCGGCGGCATCGCGGATCGAGAGCTGCGAGATCTCGCCGATATGGCGCGTGGCGATCTTCACCGACAGCGCCTCGGGCTTCAGCCGGTAGCCGTTGCAGGCCGGGCACGGGCGGTCGGACTGGTAGCGCGACAGCTCCTCGCGCACCCACTCGCTGTCGGTCTCGCGCCAGCGCCGCTCGATATTGCCGACGACGCCCTCGAAGGTCTTGGCGGTGCGGTAGCTGCGCACGCCGTCGTCATAGACGAACTCGATCTTCTCCTTGCCCGAACCGTTGAGGATCGTCTCGCGCACCGCCTCCGGCAGGTCCGCCCAGGGGGTGGCCATCGAGGCGCCGAAATGACGGCAGATGGCATCCAGCGTCTGGGCATAATAGGGCGAGGTCGAGCCGGTCTTGGCCCAGGGCAGCACCGCGCCCTCGCGCAGGGTGAGCGTGTGGTCGGGGACCACCAGATCCGGCTCGAAGGCGAGCGTGGTGCCGAGCCCGTCGCAGGTCGGGCAGGCGCCGAACGGGTTGTTGAACGAGAACAGCCGCGGCTCGATCTCGGAGATCGTGAAGCCGGAGACCGGGCAGGCGAACTTTTCCGAGAACACCATGCGCTCGTGGGTCTCGTTGCGGTTCTGCAGCACGGCGCCGTCGGCGGGCGCGGGCAGCGCCTTGTCGGCGAACTCGGCGATGGCGATCCCGTCGGCCAGCGACAGGGCCGTCTCCAGCGAATCCGCCAGCCGGCCGGCAATATCCGGGCGCACGACGATACGGTCGACGACCACGTCGATGTCGTGCTTCAGCTTCTTGTCGAGGGCGGGCGCGTCGGCGATCTCGTGGAAGGTTCCGTCGATCTTGACGCGCTGGAAGCCCTTCTTCATCAGCTCGGCGAGTTCCTTGCGGTACTCGCCCTTGCGGCCGCGGACGATCGGGGCCAGCAGGTAGAGCCGGGTGCCCTCCTCCAGCGCCAGCACGCGGTCGACCATCTGGCTGACCGTCTGGCTCTCGATCGGCAGGCCGGTGGCCGGCGAATAGGGAACGCCGATGCGCGCGAACAGGAGGCGCAGGTAGTCGTAGATCTCGGTCACCGTGCCGACGGTGGAGCGCGGATTGCGGGACGTCGTCTTCTGCTCGATGGAGATGGCCGGGGACAGGCCGTCGATCTGGTCGACGTCCGGCTTCTGCATCATCTCCAGAAACTGGCGGGCATAAGCCGACAGGCTCTCGACATAGCGGCGCTGGCCCTCGGCATAGATCGTGTCGAAGGCGAGCGACGACTTGCCGGAGCCGGACAGGCCCGTCATCACGATCAGCGCGTCGCGCGGCAGGTCGAGATCGACATTCTTCAGATTGTGCTCGCGCGCGCCGCGAACGCTGATCACGCGCCGGTCGGCGGCGGAAGCGGGCGGCGTGGAGGTCGAACGCGGCTTGGACATGCGTGCGGTCCCTGGATGACGGCCTTGCGGCATCTGGAGGGCTGCCGGACCCGGCGCGGGAGGGCGCGGGGGGCGCGGCAGCTTACGTGAAACGGCCCGGCCGGGCCGGGAATGACAGGCGCCCCGGCGGCCCGGGAACGCAAAGTGCCCGGAACGTCCGGGCGTGGCATGGGGTCCGGAGCGGGCAAGACGCCTCGCCCTTCTACGACATGCGCCGGCCTCCGTCGATTCCGGGATTCCGGCGACGGATTCCGCGGAAGGCGATTCCGCCCGAGCGGCTGCAAGAGCTCAAGCAGCGCCGCACCCGGCACCGGAGCGCAGGTCGTTTTCCGGTTGTTTCTACGCAGGCAGTCCCGAATCCGATTGCGTGAACATATCAGGAACATATACTGTCGCGCAAGATCGCCGGCATGTGGGGCGCGCGAGGCCGCGGGGCAAGGGGCGACGTGATCCGGGGCCGGGCCGCCGTGTGCGCCTGCGGCGAGGGCCGTATGCGCCTACGGCAAGCGCCGTGTGCGCCTGCGGCAAGCGATTGTGGAAAAGCGGGCTGCGTGTGCGCAAAAAGCGGGCCGAGGCGGCAGTTCGCCGGTCGCGGGCCTTTCGCCGGCCTCCCGCCCGGGGCTAAGGTCCACGGGATGATCTCGGGCCCCGGGGCGCGCCACGGCGTGCCGCCGGCGCGCCGCATGCACTCAACAGGGCCAGCCGCAGCGCCGGCGGGCAACATCGAACCAGCGGGACCGGCCGGCAGCGGCCGGCCCGGCGACAGGCCGGCAACGACCGGCAGGCAAGGAGACGACAATGTCGGGAAGCGTCAACAAGGTGATCCTGGTGGGCAATCTGGGAGCCGATCCTGAGGTCCGCCGGATGCAGGACGGCCGCCCGGTGGTCAACCTGCGCGTCGCCACCTCGGAAACCTGGCGCGACCGCAGCTCGGGCGAGCGCAAGGAGCGCACCGAATGGCACCGCGTGGTGATCTTCAACGAGGGTCTGGCCAAGGTCGCCGAGAACTACCTGCGCAAGGGTTCCAAGATCTATGTCGAGGGCCAGCTGCAGACCCGCAAGTGGCAGGACCAGTCCGGCCAGGAGCGCTATTCCACGGAAGTGGTGCTGCAGGGCTTCAACTCGACGCTGACCATGCTCGACGGCCGCGGCGAAGGCGGTGGCGGCGGTGGCGGCGGCGGCCGCTTTGTCGAAGGCGGCGGCGGTGGCTATGACGGCGGCTCCGGCGGCGGTGGCGGCTATGGCGGCGGATCTGGCGGCGGCGGCTATGGCGGCGGCTCCGGTGGCGGTGGCGGCTACGGCGGCGGCTCGGGCGGTGGGTCCGGCGGATCGGGTGGCGGCTTCGGCGGCGGCCCGGACATGGACGACGAAATCCCGTTCTGATCGGCTTTCTCTCGCCCCATCGGGGCGGATACGACACGGCCGCCCCGGTTCCCGTATCGGGGCGGCGCCTATTGCTGAAAAGCTATTCCGAAAGCCGTCCGCGAGGCGTTCCGGACGTCGTGCGGGGAACCTCTCCGCAGAGCCGGGCGTTTCCTTCCGGCCCTCGGGCCCCACGCGCGGCGGCACTGCCGCCTTGGCCCTGCCGGGTTTGACGTGCACACTCGGCACTCGATACTCGGCACCCTGTCCGGCGGATGGTCCGTCCGCTCCCTTCCCGCTCCTTCATGGAGGCTCCCATGCTGCAACTCGACCAGGATGCCACCCGCGACGCGCTCGAATGGCGGCCGCTGATCGAGGCGCTGCGGACGATGTTCCGCGAGGGCTGCGAGAGCCCGGTGCGGCACCATCACGAGTTCCGGATACCGGGCGAGGCCGACGGCACGCTGCTGTTGATGCCGGCCTGGGTGCCGGGACGCTATCTCGGCACCAAGCTGGCGACGGTGGTGCCGGGCAACGGCACGCGCGGCCTGCCGGCAGTGATGGCGAGCTACCTTCTCAACGATGCCCGCACCGGCGAGATGGTGGCGATGATCGACGGCGGCGAGCTGACCGCGCGGCGCACGGCGGCGGCCTCCGCCCTCGCCGCCGACTATCTGGCGCGCCAGGACGCCCGCCATCTGGTCGTGGTCGGCACCGGCCGCCTGTCGCGCAACCTCGCCGCCGCCCATGCGGCGGTGCGGCCGCTGTCGCGCGTCTCCGTCTGGGGCCGCGATGCAGAGAAGGCCGGGCGGTCGCCGAGGAGATCGGCGAGGAGCTCGAGATCCTCGCCCAGCCGGCGGACGATCTGGAGGCGGCCGTGCGCGATGCCGACATCGTCAGCTGCGCCACCCTCTCCGAAGCGCCGCTGGTGCAGGGCGCCTGGCTGCAGCCGGGCAGCCATCTCGATCTCGTCGGCGCGTTCAAGCCGACCATGCGCGAGAGCGACGACGAGGCCGTCTCGCGGGCCCGCGTCTTCGTCGACACCCGTGAGGGTGCGATGAAGGAAGGCGGCGACATCGTCCAGGCGCTGGCCTCCGGCGCGCTCGAGCCGGACGGCATCGAGGCCGACCTGTTCGATCTCGCCCGGCGGACCCTGCCGTTCCCGCGAGATCCCGAAGACATCACCCTGTTCAAGTCGGTCGGCGCGGCGCTGGAAGATCTCGCCGGCGCGATCCTCGCCTTCGAAACCGCATCGGCGCGGACCGGCCAGTCGACCTCGCCGCGCATCCTGCCGGTGATGTGACGGGCACCGTCGCCGCGGCGGGGAGTGGCGGATGCTGAGGATTGCGGGCCAAACGATCTGGGTGCTGTTTCTGACGCTGCTGACCCAGATCGGCGGACTGGCATGGCTGATCGCCCTGCCCTTCCGCCGGCGGCTGGCGGTCTTCGCCCTCGCCTATGCCGGGCTGAGCGTCGGTGCGCTGTGGGCGGCCCCGCTCATGGGCCGCGTTCCGCTGAGCTGCCTGGCGGACGGGCCGCTTCAGGTCGGCTCCTGGATCTATTGCGCCCTCAACCGCAACTATGTGACGCCGGCGATGAAGACCGTGCTCGTCGACACCGCAGAGGCGGTCGATGAGGCGTATCCCGGTACGCAGACCCTGGTCCTGGATGCGAATTTTCCGTTCCTGAACGGCTTTCCGCTGCTGCCCCACCTGTCGCATGACGATGGCGAGAAGGTCGATCTCGCCTTCTACTACCGCGATGCGTCCGGCTACCTGCCCGGACGAACCCGCTCGCCCATCGGCTATTTCGCCTTCGAGGACGGCCCGACGCAGTGCCCCGAAGCCTTGCTGTCGCTGCGCTGGGATCTGGCCATGCTGCAACCGCTCTGGCCGGATCTTGCACCCGAGCCGGAGCGGCTGCGCTTCGTCGTCGGGCAGCTTGTCGCGGACGAGCGGGTCGGCAGGATTTTTCTGGAGCCGCATCTGGTCGAGCGCTTCGCCCTCGCCGATCCCAAGATCCGCTTCCAGGGCTGCCGCGCCGCCCGCCACGACGACCATCTCCACTTCGACCTCAGGGGCGAGCGTTAGTTTCGCTCAACACGCCGCAGCCGGCCCGCCTGCAGGAACAGGGCCTGCCCGCGCAGACTGCGGAAGGGGGCACCGGCAAGCTGCTCGCCCGTCCTCCTCCCGCATGATCGGGGCTATTTGTAGCCGTCGCTTTTCAGCTTCTTCACCCACTTCTCGAAATTCGCAGACCCGCCGGCTCCAAGTCGCTTTTGAGGTCCCGACTTGAAGAAGGAAACTCGTTCGCTGATGAAGCAGCCCGCATTCGAGCAGTTCAGGGTGTAGGATTTCCCGTCCTTCTTCAAGACGGTGTTCCCCGCCAACGCAGAGGCAGGAATGAGCAGAAGAAAGAAGACAAAAGCAATTTTTCTCATTTGACCATCCATTATTTGAAATTACGAACACGTTAACCAAAAGACACGCGCTCGCGGGTGTCAAGGGAATTGGGAATCACTTCCCCTCGCCCCCGCATTGCACAACTCGCAGCCGTCCCGCCTGCAGGAACACCGCCCGGTCGAACAGGGAAAGATCGAGCGGATTGGGCAGGCGCAGGTCGACAAGGTCCGGCAAGGGTTTCAGCGCCGGATCGAAGGTGCGGTCGACCTGCGAGACGAAGACGAGCACCGCGCCGGACCGCCGGGAGAAGGCGGCAAGCTCCGCGACCTGCGTCTGAAGGTCCGGCGTGTCGCGTCGCTGGTCGAGGATCTGCAGGTAGTCGATCACCGCGAGCGTGCCGGGGGCGCAGCCCTGCAGCCGCCCGGTGATGCGGGCCGAGCAGATCTCGTCGGAACAGTCGAGCGCAAGGAGATCCTTGAGCGCCCCCCGCGCGCCGAGCCGCTCGAGCCGCGCCTCCACCTCGCGCTCTACATATTCCAGCGTGAAGACGGCGGCGCGGTTGCCGGCCTTCATCGCCTCGACGCCGAGCTCGAGCGCCAGCAGCGTCTTGCCCTGACCGGGCCGGGCGGCGACGAGGATCATCTCGCCGGGGCGAAGGCGGGGATGGATCAGCGCGGCGGGCGAACGCTCGGCGGCACGCTGCGCCAGGAGGCTCCAGCGGGCATGGCCCTCGCGGGCGGCGATGCGGTCGAGCGCGGCGGCAAGGGGAATTCCCGCCTCGCGGGACAGAAGGCGCGCCTCGCGCTTGAGGCGGTAAAGGGGTGCGGACAGGTGCATGCCGGATAACTCCGTCTGCGGGCGATGAGCGCAATCCCTCCTCATGCGGCGCCCGAACGGGTGGTCCGGTGATGCGAAAGGCCCGGCATGGCACATGCTTTCCCGAAGCGGAGGGGGGAGGCGCGGGCAGCACCCGACTCGCAATCTAGCCCATTCGCCCCCGCCATGGAAATCGCCTCGAGCCGCCGCCGCGATGGCCGGGCGAGCGGCGAGGCACCGGCGCATGGCCCGCGGCCGTGCTTTCCCCTCTCCACACGCCATTCATCAAGATCGACGCGGTGCACGGCAAATTGCGAGAACCCCTTTGCCGCGAGGGCACGCATCGCCTAAGTATGGGGAACGAGACCGGGCCCGGCGGCCCGATTCCGTCTTCATGAAGGAGCTGATCTTGCACATGACCATCAAGCCGAACGATGTGCCGAGCCGCCTCGACGACGAGGACGACGACGAGAAGACCAAGACGCCGCCTTCGATCCAGGTCGACAAGCATCTGTTCGACGCCCGCACGGTGCTGATCACCGGCCCGATCAACCAGGAACTGGCGCGCGACGTCTGCGCCCGCCTGATGGCGATGGCGCAGGTCTCCAACGACCCGATCACCGTGATCGTGTCCTCGCCCGGCGGCCACGTCGAATCCGGCGACATGATCCACGACACCATCAAGTTCATCGGCCCGGAAGTCCGCATCCTCGGCATGGGCTGGGTGGCGAGCGCCGGCGCGCTGATCTACATCTCGGTGCCCAAGGAGCGCCGGTACTGCACGCCGAACACCCGCTTCCTGCTGCATCAACCGTCCGGCGGCGCCGGCGGCCAGGCTTCCGACATCGAGATCCAGGCGCGCGAGATCCTCAAGATGCGCGACCGCCTGAACAAGCTCTTCGCGGCGGCCACCGGCCAGCCGATGGAGCGGATCGAGAAGGACACGGACCGCGACTACTGGATGGGTCCGGACGAAGCCGTCAACTACGGCCTGGTCGGCAAGATCGCGGCCTCGGTCAGCGACCTCGACTGATACCGGCCGGCGCCCTCCTTCGCGAGAGGCGGCGCCGGTCCAAGCCACCGGCCCGGCCGACGCTCCCCCTCCCCTTCAGGAGGGGCGAGTGTCCGCCGGGCCGTTTTCGTTTGCGGGGTCCCTCCCCGCCTTTCGCGACTTCCGGACAGGAGCAGTGCCATGAACCACCATCTCACTCTCGGCGGCATCGACATCCCGTGCTGGGGCTCGGGACCTGGCCGCTGAAGGACGAGCCGTGCCGCGACATCGTCCGCGCTGCGCTGGAAAGCGGCTGGGACCATGTGGACACGGCGGCGATGTATGCCAACGAGAAGGCGGTGGGCGCGGGCCTGCGCGCCTCGGGCCGCGCCCGCGACAGCTATCACGTGACGACCAAGGTCTGGCACGACAACCTGGACCCGGAAAAGCTGATCCGCTCCTGCGAGGACAGCCTCGACCGGCTGGGGCTCGACCATGTCGACCTGTTCCTGATCCACTGGCCCAACCCGCGGGTGCCGCTGAACGAGCAGATCGAGGCGCTGCTGGAGCTGCGCCAGCGCGGCTGGACGCGCGCCGTCGGCGTCTCCAA
>JACADM010000172.1_pt1 | contig 22321 bp, 39 predicted proteins | sample 7512371 | NCBI WGS metagenome assembly JACADM01 (sample SAMN14389041, study PRJNA612141) | algae metagenome | isolation source: non-axenic algae culture | place: India: Navi Mumbai | collected 2017-01
TAGAACCAGAAGTTTGTACAATTACATGGTCATTAAAGTTTAACCATTCCTCAAGAAATTGGGCCATACTCACTTCAAAATCATCACCTTGCTCCATTAATCCATCAGCAAAATTGAGTATTTCCTCTGCATTGCTAAAGGCGAGTCCGTTGAGCTGAAACTTCAAGTGGATATGTGGTGAGGTTGGTTTCATTGTTTTAGGATTCCACTGTTGGTGTTCAGATTGATTCTGAGGCGGAGTTACTTTACCAAAAACCGTTCACGCCAATTGTTCCATTTATACTTCCAGGCCATAATACCCAAAAATATGGGATAGATGATCAAAACGGGAAGCAAAACATCAGATCCCTGCAGTAGGATCTGATATATCTTTTAAAATTGAATTTGTTTGAAATGCCGTCCAGTCTGCAGTGACCAGCAAGGCAGCAATCAAATTATTACCAGCATGAAAACCGAGGGCTAGTTCCATTCCTTCATCCATTAGCGTCATAATACCCAGCATCGTGCCAGTTCCTATATAGAAAATCATAATTACATTGCCCAGTTTAGCTACTTCGGATTAAAGAAATGCAAAACCGCCAAATATCACTGAAGTGACCAATAATGGAACCCATCGATTTCCAGCCATCACCCAATTCCCTGCATTAAATATCCTCGAAATAGTATTCCTCCAAAACTGGTTTGAAGAGGTATCAATAAAATGGCAATAACTGCCAAGATCAGAGAGTCCCAATTAAATTGCACGACATAGTCTTCGGATGGGCATAGTAGTCCAAAATAGTTGTGACTACGGTAACGATAGCTATTAGCGAAAATCCGAATGCAAATCGGCCCCAGTCAATTTTCTTTCTGGACGTCGTTAAGAGGTCATATCCTGTTTATGAACAAACCGCACCCAGAGATAGATACTCAAAGGCCAAAAGCAAACGCAACAGCATCGAAAAGGGTTAGGTTGGAGTCTAAAACGGACATTATCTTGTTCGGGTCTTCTCCCAAGAAGGAAAGATCACCTCCTTCAGAAATTACCTTATAGGCTGCTGTCTGACCAGCGGAAATGATCCTAATTGCCAAACAAAAGATAACGATACATCCTACGATGTACCGCCATGCCTCATGTAAAACGATATGCTTGTTGGATATACATATTCTAATTAAATTCTTTAAGTGCATTTAAATTCCATGTCTCTCCTGGTTGATAACGCAATACACCTGCTTTACTACCAGCGGAGAAGGTATGTTGTTGAATACAAGCTTCCTGTTCCCAAACCTTGGGCAATTTACTATTTTTGTAAAGGTGTATTGTGCAATGGCGTTTAATCTACATTGCTTTCCCAAAGCTGAAGTGATCCACCAACCTATTCGTTTTTTTCATGAGTTCAATCCATTCATCACTCCTTAAAGCCCCCAATAAAACTGGGTTTAAGAATGATGTAGTGTGGTTTAATGGTATCGAGCAATGCTTCTTTCCGCTACAGAAAAATTCCGATGAGTTCCTCATCAAGGGCAATGGGAATAGGACTTTGATTGCATAAACGTGCCATTTCCTCCCATTGGTCCACTGGAATAGTTGCTCGATGGAATGAAGGTGTAAATCAGACAGCCTTTTAATTTCTCCAGGGCATCCCAGGTGAAAAGCTCCATTGGCATCAACCCTTAATTCAATTTCATCTTCTGAAAACTCTTTACGTAAGCCTTCAACAGCGCAAGTTCTGTTTGAAAATCAATAGCACCAATTTTCATCTTGATACACTGGAAACCTTCCTTCAAGCGATTTTATTTGATTCTTCATAAATCCCTCATCTCCCATCCAAATAAGACCATTGATAGGAATTCCCATGGCACCTCGAGTAAATAGAGAGGAGAAAAGTTCAAACGAATCATCGCTTTTTAAAGAAGTGAATGCCATTTCAAACCAAATTGAAGGAAGGATACTCTGTTAATTCTTGATATAACTCCTCTAATCCAAGATGTATGTGTTCACATGTCCACTGAAGTTTTGTTCATAATTTGGTCGGTCATCAACACTCAACCCCCTTAAAAGGCCACATTCCCCAATGCCCCAATCCCCTCATCCTCGAGAATGATAAACCAAGTTTCCTTGGTTTCAAAATGCCCCGGGAGGTTCCACTGGGTTGTTTAAAATTGAGTATGTACTGTTGGTAGCTTGCTTTCATTAAAGTTCAATGGATTCCCAATATCCAATAACATCAAATCCTTATCTGCTTCGTAAAACTTCCTTTGGCCTCATCATGATCGATTTCTATATATCCGAAGGTATCATAGTGTACACCCAAAATTTTGTCACATGCTACAAATTCACTGGCAATAATAGCATCATCAATTCCCATGGTGAAGTTATCCCCGATAGGCAAAATGGCCAAGTCAAGTTTGGTGCTCATGGGAATCAGTTTCATGTCCATGGTAAGCGCCGTATCACCTGCGATATATATGTTTTATGTTCACCTCAATCACAAAACCTCCTGGTTGGCCGCCGTAGGTTCCATCTGCAAAGAAGAAGTATGAATGGCATTCACATATTTGACTTTTCCAAACTCGAACTCCCAGGAGCCTCCATGATTCATTGGGTGGACATTAAACCCTTTGTTTTCATAATAGGTTGCAATCTCATAATTGCTTACGATGGTTGCACCAGTCTGCTTTGCTAGGGCCTCTACATCAAGTGTATGGTCCTCATGTGCATGGGTCACCAAAATATAATCGGCTTTTAGCTCCTGCAACGATATGCGATCTTTTACAAAGATTCCCTGTTATAAAGGATCAACCACTATATGGGAATCCCCAATTTTATAGCCAATGTGTTCTGACCAAGAAAGGTAATTTTCATAGACGCTTAGATTTCCATAAATTTAAGAAGCATCCCAATTATAACAGAATTTTATCAAAAGAATTTTTAAAGAAGTGCGAACAACAGAGCAAATAAAAATGTGCTGAGGGCTACTTTTTCAATTCCCATCCAATTTCGAAGGCTCCTTATTCTGAAATACCACACGAATATTCCACAATAGTGGCAAAAAGGCTATTACGAAGATGTAGCTTTGATTTCTTCGTGCTGAAGCAAGTTGTATACTAACGCTGTTATCATCCCCGTAACCAATAGTGTGACATGGTAGCCTTTAGCCCATGGCATTCCCAATTTCACAACTAGGGTCCTTTTTCCCACCGCTGCATCCGTATGTATATCTCTTAAATTATTAAGATTTAGAACAGCCATGCTAAAAACACCCACAGAAATTGGTAAGATCATGTGCCAATGTAAGGTTTGTGAAAACAAAAGGCACTACCCAATACACTTAACATTCCAAAGAATAGAAAGACAAACACATCCCCAACCAGAGTATCCATAAGCCTTTTTCCAACGGTATAGCGGATTGCGGCTAAAATGGCAAGGAGGGTCGTTAAAAAGATGAATGCCGTAAATAGACTTTGATACCCGAAGGCCATAAAGATAAGTAAGGATGCCATCAAAAAGTGATGGCTCCAGTGATAAACATCCCAATCTTCATTTGTTTCGAGTAATCATTCCGGAAGCAACCATCCGTTTCTCGCCTGTTCGATGCATATCCGTACCACGGATTCCATCACCATAATCATTCGCAAAATTGGATAACACTTGAAACCAATGGTGACCACTAACGCTAGCCAAAAAAGGGGAATTATAAAATTGTTTCGAGCCTGAATATTGGACCCCAGCCAGGGCTTGATCAAGTTCTGGGTTGTTTTGGGAAACGAGAGCCTTCCATCCTAAGGAGGAACCCACAATAATCCCGATACCGAAAGTGGCAACGTTCGTAACCGAGCAGCTGCCAACCAAGCTTTGATTTTTTCATACACCTTAAAGTCCGTCAAAATTACTGCAAAAACGGCAGCCAAAATTTTGAAACATCCGCTCAATAAAATAATTGTTATGCCTAAAATTAAAGCATTGCATACTACCCTAATTTTCCTTTTTAACGGAGCATTGATAGTAGCCGTTCTTTAAAATTAACCTCTTTAATCAAAATTAGTTACCTTCGTATTACTCTTAAATCTACCATTATGAAAGAAATATCGATCTAGGCTTGCTTATTCTGCGCGTTGGGGTTTCCGTTTTATTATTGACTCATGGGTTTCCAAAATTGCTTAAGCTCTTGGAAGGAAATACCGCTGTTGTTGGGGATCCTATTGGGCTTGGCGGACTCATATCCTCCATTTTGGTGATTATCGGGGAAGTCATTGCTCCTGTATTGATCGTAATTGGTTTAAAACGCGATGGCTGCTGTAGTAGCTGCCATCACCATGGGTGGCCGCATTTATTGTTCACGCCAATGATAGTTTGGGGCAAAGGAAAAGCTTTATTGTTCTTTATCGCCTTTATTGCTATCGCTTTGATGGGCGCTGGAAAAATTTCTGTGGATAAGAAATAATCAATCAAATATTTTAACCAACAATTCCTTTAAAAGGTCTCCATCCGAGGTTTGACCAGAATTCACTCCTTTCCCTTTGACATCGGTGGTCCGGATTTCAGAGATAATGGCGCTTACTTTTTTCATGGGAAAATTTTAGCGGCTCGTTGGTAATCCTTAATGAAATAGGGATTCACCCCTAGCGCCTTTGAAGCCAAGGACTTATCTGTTAAGGAGTGATACATTAAAAGTTTCGAGAAAAACTATACAACAAGGCATTGGTCATCACGAGCGGATGACTTTTGGATTTTGGGCAAAATGTTGAACTATTCCAAAGGCCTTTTAATATCCCGGTCTCCAATGGCGTTTTGCAATTCAAAATTATTGTAATCCTTGCTAATCCCAATATTCTCTTCAATGATGTGCGGGTGATTTCAGTACCTTTTCTAAAATCAATTCCAATTTCTCCAATTCATTATTGACCTTGGACAAATCATTGCCTAAAAACTCTGTAAGCATTTGAGCAGACTTATGGAAATTGCAAACCCCTACCCTTCATGACCCGTCGAATCCAATTTGGAACCTGCTCTTCATATAGCTTCTTACTCTCAAAAGCACGCCCCCTTTTCTTTAAGGGTCTTGGAAAGCTTTTACGTGCATCCAACTTTTATACTTGTAGCAAATGACAAGGACCGTTGAAGGTTGAGGGTTTTGGGCATAGGCAACAAAATTTTCTATGGTTCGGGATAAATCCGAGCTTCCTTAACGATCACCACCTGCTTTTCGGCCATCATGGGAAACCTTTAGCCCGACTGATTACTTCATCGACCGTGGTGTCCCTTCCATACAAGACCATTTGATTGAATCCACGCTCTTCTTCCGTCGTGATATGGTGCTCTATAAAGTCGCTGATTCCATCGATATAATAAGGCTCCTCCCCATTAAAAATAAATAGGAGCAATGTTTCCTTGTCGGATATCGGTAATGATTTGCTTGACCTGTTCTAGCGCCATAATCGATTATGAAAAAGGTAGGGAAAACGTTACTTTGTACTATGCAAGAATTGAACTTCCCAGCTTATAAGTTCCGCATCAAAAATAAGGAAAACAAACGGTTGATCTTTGATCCCATCCGAAAAAATTCGTAGTTCTTACTCTCGAGGAATGGGTCAGCAACATGCCATTCAATACCTCATTTCTGAAAAGAACTATCCCTGTTCCCTCATCAATGTAGAAAACAACTCATGCTTCATGGAACCATTAAAAGATATGATGTGATTGCTTTTCAATCGGATGGATCGGTACATCTCATCATTGAATGCAAAGCCCCCATGTTACGATTACCCAAGATACGTTTGATCAAATTGCCTGCTACAATATGGTAACGGAAGCTCGGTTCCTTTATGTGACCAATGGGATTCATCATTATTGCTGTACCATGGATTTTCAAAATGAACAGTATCATTTTCTTGAGGAACTTCCTGCCTTTAAAAGCATTACCGAACTCTATCGGACTTAAATTTTTGTAGCTTTGCACTTCGGAAAACAATACGAATGAAATTCAAAATCGTTAGTGATTTTACCCCAACCGGGGATCAACCGAGGCCATTGCACAATTGGTTGCTGGTTTGGACAGTGGGGAGCCCTATCAAACCCTATTAGGTGACCGGAAAAAACCTTTACCGTGGCCAATGTGGTGGAACAAGTACAAAACCCACTTTGGTACTCGCCCACAATAAAACCTTGGCAGCTCAATTGTTCAGTGAGTTTAAGCAGTTTTTCCCAAACAATGCGGTGGAGTACTTTGTCTCCTATTACGATTATTATCAACCCGAAGCATACATTCCTTCCAGCGGTACTTATATCGAAAAAGACCTTTCCATCAATGAGGAAATTGAAAAGTTACGTCTGAGCACCACCTCTTCCCTCTTATCGGGAAGGCGGGATGTGATTGTAGTGGCTTCGGTTTCTTGTTTGTACGGTATTGGAAACCCCGTGGAATTTCAGAAAAATGTAATAAAACTGGAACAGGGGCAAGTACTGTCACGCACCAAGTTACTGCACCGACTTGTTCAAAGCTTATACGCACGAACGGAACATGATTTTCATAATGGAAGGTTCCGAATTAAAGGGGATACCGTAGATGTATTTCCAGGATATGCAGACCATGCATTCCGAATTCATTTTTGGGGACGAAATTGAAGAAATTGAAGCCTTCAACCCGGTTACCAATGAGGTGATTGAAAAGTACGACCGGCTTCGCATTTATCCTGCGAATATGTTTGTTACTTCGCCCGAAGTACTGCAAGCAGCGATTAAGGATATTCGGGATGACCTCTTAAAACAAGTAGATTATTTCAAAGAGATTGGAAAGCATCTGGAAGCCAAAAGATTGGAAGAACGCACCAATTTCGATTTGGAAATGATAAAGGAACTTGGATATTGTAGTGGAATTGAAAATTATTCGCGATACTTGGATCAACGTCTACCGGGGACACGACCCTTCTGCCTCTTGGATTATTTTCCGGATGACTATTTAATGGTCGTAGATGAAAGCCATGTATCCATACCGCAAGTCTCTGCGATGTACGGCGGAGATAGAAGTCGAAAGGAAAACCTGGTGGAATACGGGTTTCGATTACCTGCTGCCATGGATAACCGACCGTTAAAATTTGAGGAGTTTGAAGCCCTGCAAAACCAAGTGATTTATGTAAGTGCTACCCCAGCCGATTATGAGCTTGAGAAAAGTGGTGGAGTGTACGTGGAGCAGATTATTCGTCCGACGGGATTACTTGACCCACCCATTGAGGTGCGCCCTAGTCTCAATCAGATTGATGATCTCCTGGAAGAAATCCAAAGCCGTGTGGAAAAGGATGAACGTGTTTTAGTAACCACCCTTACGAAACGGATGGCCGAGGAATTGAATAAATACTTAACCCGAATCCAAATTCGGAGTCGATACATCCATAGCGATGTAGATACCTTAGAACGTGTCGAAATCATGCAGGATCTTAGACTCGGGCTGTTTGATGTACTCGTTGGTGTGAATTTATTACGGGAAGGGCTAGACCTCCCGGAAGTTTCCTTAGTTGCTATTTTGGATGCCGACAAGGAAGGTTTCCTAAGAAGCAACCGTTCCCTCACACAAACCGTAGGTAGGGCAGCACGGCATATCAATGGAAAAGCCATCATGTATGCAGATACGATTACTAAAGTATGCAGGCCACCATTGATGGCAACGAATACAGAAGGGGCAAGCAAATTGAATACAATAAAGAGCATAATATCACACCAACAGCTATTAAAAAGTCTTTGGAAAATGCCTTAACCAGGGAAAAACCAATAAATATACTTTTGATACAGCGGAGTCCATTGCAGCTGAGGAGGCAGATACCTATTTAACGAAACCTCAATTGGAAAAGAAAATTAGGGATACTAGAAAGGAAATGGAAAAAGCAGCTAAAGAACTTGATTTTATGATGGCCGCTCAATTGAGGGATCGAATTAAATCCTATCAAAAGCAATTGGAAGAAGCCCAATGAAACACTGGAGGTTTTATGTATCTTAATTATGGTGGTCGCGTGTAAGCAATCCCAAGATCCTATAAAGATGGAAAAAAGACGATCATAGCACACCGTGGAGCTTCTGGTTACCTCCCAGAGCATACGTTGGAATCGAAAGCTATGGCTTTGCCATGCAACCAGATTATATTGAGCAGGATTTGGTGTTGAGTAAAGATAGTATGCCCATTGTAATCCATGATATTTATTTGGAGGATGTCACGGATGTAAAGACAAGATTTCCCGACCGAAACGGGAGGATGGAAGGTATTATGTCATTGATTTCACATTTGAGGAATTAAAAACCCTTCAAGTGCATGAACGCATCAACACTGTTACTGGGGAAAGGGTGTTTAAGAATCGATTCCCCTTAAACCATTCCAGGTTTGGTTTACATTCCCTTTCCGAGGAAATAGAGATGATTGTGGATTAAACCAGAGTACGGGAAAACAAATTGGTATCTACCCGAAATTAAAAACCCCGAATTTCATAGGAAGGAAGGCTTGATATATCGAAGATTATTTTGAAAACGCTGGAATCTTATGGATATGCCAGTAAAATGATTTATGCATCCTACAGTGCTTTGATAAGGGAGAATTAAAACGAATCCGACAAGAATTGAGTTCAAATTTATTTCTTGTACAATTGATGGAGGAGCCATCCGAAATAGATGAAATTTCTGATTATGCTTCCTATGCCGATGGAATTGGACCTTGGATTGGATTGCTTGAACAAGGAAATCTAATGAAACAGGCTAGCAAACATGACCTTGTTGTTCATGCATATACCCTACGTCAAGATCAGATAGGCAAATACCGGTCCTTTGAATTCATGCTGGAAGATATATTGCATCATAAAGAAGTTAATGGCGTGTTTACGGACCACCCAGATGTAGTTAAAGCTTTTAAACCCCAAGTAATGCCAGAAGATGCTTCCATAAGAATCAACAAAGCGATTGGTGACAGCGGGTATTGCTCCCGTCGTCGCTGATACCCTCATTGAGAAAGGGCTTGTCACTATAAACGGGAAGTTGGCCCAACTTGGCGATAGAGTGCTTCCAGATGACGTTATCAAGATTGATGGGAAAACGATTACCAATGATGTGCGGGAGGTATATATTGCCTTTAACAAACCTGTTGGAATTGTATGTACTGGTGATAGCCGTGAAAGAACAACGTGATTGACTATATCAATCATAAAGAGCGCATTTTATATCGGTCGGTTGGACAAGCCAAGTGAAGGATTATTGCTGCTCACCAACAATGGGGATATTGTCAATAAAATACTGAGGGCAGGGAATAAACACGAAAAGGAATATATTGTAAGGGTAGACCGCCCTATCAATGAGCGGTTTCTAAACAGGATGAGAAATGGTGTTCCGATATTGGATACGGTTACTAAGAAATGTAAAGTGGAACGGATCAGTCGGTTTGTTTTCAAAATAATCCTTACAAAGGACTTAATCGTCAGATCAGACGAATGTGCGAATATTTAGGTTATGAAGTTGTTGCCCTTCAAAGAACACGCATCATGCACATTGAATTGGGAAACCTTCCCGTGGGAAAATGGCGTGAATTGACACCAAAGGAAGTGCAAAAATTAATGGCCATGTTGGAAACTTCCAAAATGCGCCTTTTCAACATCAAAATAAGGGAAAAATAACCGCATACCGATTGAGTAGTATGCGGTCTTTCAACTAACTAACCAAATTAATTTCAATTATGAAATCTCAACCATGCGTTTAATGTTTTGGCTTCCTCTACTTTTGGAAGCTCGATGCTCAATATCCCGTCTTCATATTTTCCTTTGATCGCATCCCTGTCAACCATCTCTGGTAATGTGAAGGATCGCTCAAAAGATGCATAATTGAATTCCTTTCGGGTATACATCGTTTCTTCTTTCTCTTCTTTGACTTCTTCAGTCGTGGATACGTTGGAAGAAACTTTCAACACATCTTTTTCTATTTCAATAGCAATTTCTTCTTTCTTAACTCCCGGTATTGCCAATTCGATTACAAAATTCGAAAATTCTCTTTAATATTAACAGCAGGAGTGCTAAACTTTCATAATTTATTGAGTCCAAGCGGTTTTCGTGAAAAACTCACTAAAAATCGATGGAAACAAACCGTTATTATTCTTAACTAGTTTCATAGTAATTTATTGTTTAGAGTTCTACTTTTTTCAAACAATAAAGCAAATAGGATTCCATTTCCATTCTGAGGACATTATGTCGATTCTCAGTAAATAAAATGACAATTTGTCCCGAATTAATTGTAGTGCCCGAAAATGGCAATCATCACCTCTGATGGGATGATGTGATCATCATACTCCTCTTTTCAAGGATTTGATCAATTACTCCTTGCCGAATCCCCATTTTGAGCCCGAAATTACGCAAAGCGATCAACTCTTTTCATGCAATTCACCATCCACGTACATGACCAACAACAGCTTATGGAAGTGGGTGATTCGTTCTAATTCAGTGAATAATGGTACAGAAGGTTCGGGATGGTCAAAAGTCGATCGATTTCGTGTATTTCCAGTCCCATTCTTTGCCCGATACGATGAATGAAATCATGCTCGGATTCATCAATACGCCCATCTGCTTTTGCCAGAAAAATAATATCGCTCAATAACGACTTTGCATGCAGTATTCATAAGCTTCTAGATATAAAACCCCGATGGATTGCATCGGGTTAATAGTGTTTATTCTAAAATTAGAAAGCACCATCTGAACTTTATCAGCGGCTTCCTTAAATTCGATAGCAGACTGTACATCGAGTCCACTACCATCAATCAATTCCTTTGCAATATCAGCATTGGTTCCTTGAAGGCGAACAATGATAGGAACGTTGATATTTCCCATATTTTTGTAGGCATCTACAATCCCTTGGGCAACGCGATCACATCGTACAATACCTCCAAAAATATTGACCAAAATTGCTTTTACTTTTGGATCTTTTAAAATCGGTTAAAGGCTGTCTCCACACGTTCGGCATCGGCTGTACCGCCCACATCCAAGAAGTTGGCCGGCTCCTCCTGCTTGTTTAATAAGGTCCATTGTAGCCATGGCTAATCCTGCTCCGTTTACCATACACCCCACATTTCCGTCAAGGTCAACATAGTTCAACCCAGCAGCTTTGGCCTCAACCTCTACTGGATTCTCCTCTCTTATATCCCTCATGGATGCATAATCCTTATGTCTAAATAGGGCATTATCATCTATGGTCACCTTCGCATCCACAGCAATAACTCGGTCGTCGCTGGTTTTCAATACCGGGTTGATTTCAAAGAGTGATGAATCAGATTCGGTATATGCCTTATACAGAGCGGTAACAAATTTTACCATTTGCTTGAACGCCTTTCCTTCCAATCCTAAATTGAAAGCGACCTTTCTAGCTTGGAACCCTTGTAACCCAACAGCTGGATCTATTTCTTCATGAAAAATAAGATGAGGTGTTTCTTCTGCAACCGTCTCTATATCCATCCCACCTTCCGTGGAATACATGATCATATTCTTTCCATTTGCGCGATTCAACAGCACGCTCATGTAATATTCTTCTGGTTCACTATCCCTGGATAGTAGACATCCTCAGCAACTAACACCTGGTGGACCGTTTTACCTTCCGCAGTAGTCTGTGGGGTGATTAATTGCATGCCCAGAATATCATCTGATATTTGTTTTACTTCTTCGATACTCTTGGCAAGTTTAACGCCTCCTCCTTTTCCGCGTCCACCTGCATGAACTTGTGCTTTAATGACGTGCCATCCGGTACCCGTATCCTTTGTAAGCTTATTGGCAGCAGCCACTGCTTCTTCCGGAGTAGTCGCTACTATTCCACGTTGATTTCAACGCCAAAACTATTTAATATTTCCTTTCCTTGATATTCGTGTAAATTCATGTGTATCGATGTTTTTTCGGCAGGACAAAAATAAGAAATGTATGTTGGAAATCCTCACGATTTAAGATTTTGAAAGGACAATTTGCCATTTTTAGCATTATTCGTTGAATCTTTACCTTCCTTTGCTACTTTTGCTTTTTTAAAATTTTAATGCCATGCAGCGCGAAGACCTTTTGAATCTGGTAGAACAATACGGAAGCCCTTTATATGTTTATGATGCTTCTAAAATGAAATCACAATATGAACGACTGACCAATGGATTCAAACAAATAAAGAACCTTCGCATCAATTATGCGGTGAAAGCCCTATCCAATATTTCCGTGCTTCACTTTCTCCATTCATTGGGAGCGGAATGGATACAGTTTCCATCCAAGAAGTACGAATGGCCTTAGAGGCAGGTGTAGACCCGGAAATGATTATTTATACACCAAACGGAGTTTCATTGGAAGAGATAGAAACTGCTATGAACCTCGGGGTACAGATCAATATTGACAACCTTTCCATACTGGAACAATTTGGAACTAAACATCCCAACACACCCGTTTGTGTTCGAATCAATCCTCATGTAATGGCTGGAGGAATACGAATATCTCCGTAGGTCATATTGATAGTAAGTTTGGAATTTCCATTCATCAAATGCCCCATGTACAGCGTATTGTAGAGAATACGGGGATGACCATCAATGGAATTCATATGCATACCGGAAGTGATATCCTCGATGTGGATGTATTCTTATATGCTTCTGAAATATTATTTGAGGCAGCGACACACTTCAGTGATTTGGAGTTCATTGATTTTGGAAGTGGATTTAAGGTTCCCTAAAAAAGGAGATGTGGAAACCAATATTGAAGAGTTTGGTGAAAAATTAACGGAACGGTTCAATACGTTCTGCAGCAACTATGGCAAAGAACTAACCTTGGCCTTTGAACCTGGGAAATTTCTGGTAAGTGAAGCCGGACAGTTTTTGGCGAAAGTGAATGTTGTGAAACAAACTACCTCAACGGTGTTTGCTCAAATAGATAGTGGTTTTAATCATTTGATTCGCCCCATGCTGTATGGAAGTCAGCATCAAATAGAAAACATCAGTCACCAAGGAAAGGAACGGTTTTACAGTGTGGTAGGATATATCTGCGAAACGGATACCTTTGCCAACAATAGAAGAATCAACGAAATTCGTGAAGGCGATATCCTTGCATTCAAAATGCAGGTGCGTATTGTTTTACCATGGCCAGCAACTATAATTCCCGCTACCGTCCTGCGGAAGTGTTATGGATCAATGGTGAAGGAAAACTTATTAGAAAGCGCGAAACCATAGACGATTTGCTTCGGAATCAAGTGAGGGTTGAACTATAAACTTAGATCAGATAGTTCCTTTCGAGCGATTTCATATTCCTCAAGCATTTCAGAAACGATGGTAGCTGCAGGTTTGATATCATGTATCAATCCGGAAATTTGACCGATTTCCAATTCGCCTTCCTCGAGATCCCCTTCAAACATGCCCTTCTTGGCCCGTGCCCGACCCAGAAGTTGTTTTAATTCTTCTACTGTAGGACCTTTGGCGTATAATTTTTGGATATCGTGATAGAATTTATTTTAATGAGTCGAACAGGCGCCAATTCCTTCGTGGTGTTCTGTATCCCCTTCTTTCGCATCCACCACCACCCTTTAAAAGCCTGGTGGGCACTGCTCTCCTCAGAAGCCACAAAACCGACTCCCAACTTGCACAGCATCAGCACCTAAAATCATCGCTGCCAGCATCCCTCTTCCTGTTGCAACCCCACCTGCAGCAATCAATGGTATGTTTATTTTTCCTTGACCATGGGGATCAAAGTGAAGGTCGTTGTTTCCTCTCGACCATTATGTCCGCCAGCTTCAAAACCTTCGGCTACAACAGCATCACACCGGCTTCTTCAGCTTTTAAGGCAAACTTTACACTACTCACCACATGAACTACCTTGATTCCTTTCTTTTAAAAGAAGTATAGGTTTTGGGGTTTCCGACGTAAAAACAATTTCCACTCTTCTTCAACAATGATCTCCATAATTTCCTCGAGGTTCGGATACAACATGGGAACATTGACCCCAAAGGGATTTTGGGTTGCTTTTTACATTTCTGAATATGCTCACGGAGCACTTCCGGATACATCGACCCCGCTCCTAGAAGTCCTAACCCTCCGCATTACTCACTGCGCTAGCCAATCGCCAACCACTGTTCCAAATCATTCCAGCTTGTATGATAGATACTGTATTCCGAATAACGATGTGATACGATTCGCCACTACTTCTTAATTTAAAGGCATTACGTTGATTATCCGCTTGAATGTTCGCGATATATATTCTGGAGGTAAACCAAGATCAATAGAAGGGTCCTCTCTATGAATCTCCTTGGCATAAACCGTTTTCCAAAACACTATAGATTTCTAAGTAGCCCTTAGTTGTAGCCGCTGGAAAATTAATATTCAAAATATCTGAAACAGGATTCGGGTAAATTGCAGATTTCCGAAGAAGCTGTTCCTGTTGCCCCAGTATTTGCAGGGCTCCAAAAGCTTCTTCAAAATTTGGGATACCATACCCCATTTCGTTGGTGGGGCATTAAACAAATGTGCCGATTCCCGAACAATTTGCATGAGATCTGAATTTCTTGTCTGTGGTCGGGATTGCCACAAACAAGCCACTGCACCTGTCATAATTGGGGAACTGAAAGAAGTTCCACTGCTAAAGTCTAAATTCCCATTCTGATTGATTACGGCAGCCGACTGGCCTTGAGCCATTACATCGCTTGATTCTACCGTCTACTGTAGGCCCCTAGAACTAAAACTAGCGTAAAACCCATCTGAATCTACCGCTCCTACTGACAAAACCCCTATGGCATCTGCAGGAGTGGCAACCGTTCCAAATCCATTACCATCATTTCCAGCGGAAGTTACGAGTAACATTCCTTTTTCAAACGCAATATTAGCGCCTCGTGCTGAAATAGTAGTGGCCCCATCTAAATCTTCATAGGTGTGATCGTAATTTGAATTATCATAATCTTGATAACCCAAAGAGGTGTTTACCAAGTCCACTCCAAGACTATCGGCCCGCTCTAAGGCCTCTACCCACCATGCTTCTTCCCTTGGGTTTCTTCTGGTCCATATTCTGTTCTAAAGAGATAAAAGGAGGCGTTGGGAGCTGTACCCACAAAATCCCCATCAATAAATCCACCAATATCACTGGTTGTTTTATTCCATGGGACCCCGTACCTGTAACATCTGTAGTCCTGCTGAAAAATCATAGGTTCCCAATAACTTATTATTATTGACAATATGACTAAAAGCTGGGTTGGTAGAAAAATGAAATCCACTGTCCATAACGGCTATTATTATTCCGTCTCCAGTAAAATCCTGTTGGTGAAGGAAATCTCCTTTGATCATTTCAATTTGATTCGCTGCAATGCCATAATCATATATGATCCGATTTTCCTCCACGGCAAATTTATTCGGAGTAGGTGATGGTTGTGGGAAATTCAAATCTTTATCCATCCATTCTATACCTGTAACAAATGATAGGTTCTCCAAGGCCTCAATATTGGATTGCGTTCCTTGAACATATACCGCATTTAGCCATTTGGACTTGGCCCAAACCGTTATTCCTGTAGCATTTTTTATATCATTGATATAAGATTCATTCACAGGAACATCCGTTCGTCAACTGGAATATTATGCAATGCTTTTCGGTCCAATGCACTTTGGGTGAGTATACTTAGGGGATTATTGATGGATGTTTGAACGTTTTCCTTATCAGCAAAAATCATGCATCCTGTGTCTGCGCCATACCTAATTGCACAAAACAGGGTAATAATTATAAATTTTTCATAGTAATTTTAGGATATTACACCACTTCAACAGTTCATCCTCATGATACCATGCAACAAACTGACCTTCTGTTATCGCAGATTGTGGTTTTTCAAATATAACATATAGTCCGGTAAACGTTTGATGTAGACATGCTTTTCCAAAGGCTGACGGTAACGGATCCGTGCCATTACTTCCATCGACTCTCCTTCCGAAAGTCTTAAGTCTTCCCGTACCCAATGAATCTCCTCGTCCTTCACAAATAATCCTCGATACAATCCTGGATGCTCTTTTCCTTGCCCTGTATAGATAATGTTATGTTCTACATCTGTATCAATAACGAATAAGGGTTCTTTGGTCCTCCTACTGCCAGGCCTTTGCGTTGGCCTTTGTGAAAAAATGTGCCCCTGATGTGTTCCCACCACTTGGCCATCTTCGGGATGGTATACTGGTTTTTGATAGAAATTGCCATTTTGCTTCTTCCGATTCAAACTTTTGGGGTGTATTGTTGTACAAATCTATTTCAGAAGGTACTTCAATGATATCTCCTTCTTTGGGTGCAAGTTGCTGTTGCAAAAATCGGGCAATCGCACCTTACCGATAAAACATAAGCCTTGAGAATCCCTTTTCAGCAGTAATTAGATTTTGCTCTGCAGCAATATTGCGAACTTCAGCTTTAACAATTCCCCGATGGGAAATAAGGTTTTGCCAACTGCTCCCGAGATAATTGACATAGAAAATACGATTGATCTTTGTTAGATCTTTTCCCGCCAATAGCCTATGAATCTTCACACCGTCGATTTCAGTATCTTTTCTGCAATAATGCCCAGTAGCTACATAATCTGCACCCAGACTCATCGCAATATCCATAAAGACATCAAACTTAATTTCACGATTGCACAGCACATCTGGATTGGGTGTTCTTCCTTGTTCGTATTCTCGGAACATATAATCTACAATCCGTTCCTTGTAGGTTTTACTGAGGTCCACAGTTTGAAAGGGAATTCCTAGTTTCTGTGCTACCAGCATGGCATCATTGCTGTCTTCCAACCAAGGGCACTCATCGGAAATGGTAACAGAATCATCATGCCAATTCTTCATAAATAGACCGATGACCTCGTATCCTTTTCCTTTAAAAGATACGCAGCAACACTGGAGTCCACACCTCCACTTAAACCAACAACAACTCTTTTATTCCGCTCCATAAATTAGTGTGCAAAATTACAAAAAGGAGGCACTATTGTTTTGATAGGTTTGGGGTAGGTTTCTTCTAATTCCAGAACTCCATTGCGGTAATATTTCCAGAGTCCATGTTTCTTACCCTCCTTGTAGAACCTGTAATTACCAAATTTCCGGATGCATCGTAATAATTTGCCTTGCCATTCAACTCATCATCAACGTAATTCAGCTCTTTAATGACAGTACCATTCAGACCATAAAAATATTCGGTCCTTCTTTCTTTCCATGTACGTATTGAATTTCCTCTGTTTTCTTACCATCTGGATAATACGTAGTTTGGGTTCCATGAAGTTTGCCATTCTTGTAGTATTCGCGGTTCATGACAATATCAGAGTTTTCATGGTAATACACCCATTCCCCTTCTCTTTTTGATCGATCATCTCCCTTCACTCACCAACTTACCTTTGATTGTGAAATACTGCACTAAAACCGCTGGGTTGTTTTTCTTGAAAGTGCGGGTTGCTGTAGGTTGACTTCCACATTCCTTTGCAATAGAACTTGAAAACACCAACTTCCTGTCCATGTTCAAAGGTTCCTTCATATCGCAACTGTTCAGTACCCGGATAGGTCTTTTTCCAAACCCCATGACGTTTCCTCGATCATCGAATTGATTGATGCCACCTTGTGACCAAAGCGTCGAAGAAATCAATAACAGAAAAGTATTTATTAATATTCGTGTAGGCATACGCTCTTTATTCTTTGAAACGCCTTCTTTAATCCAAAATTGTACCAATAAAACCCTTCCGTTCTATTTGATTATTTCTTCCGCTGATTTTTCTTTTGTTGCTCTGCCTGTTCCATCATCTCAGCCATTTTTCTTTGGAATCGATTTTGCTTTTTGCTTTTTTTCATTTGAACCTTATGTGAATTTTTTCTTCATCAATGATAAAGTTTTTAATTACCAACATGATCGCAATGGTCAGTAAATTAGAAGTAAGGTAATATACTGAAAGCCCACTGCATAGTTATTGAAGAACACCAACATGAATAAGGAGAAAGGTACATCAAGAACTTCATATTCGGCATTCCCGGTTGTTGTTGCTGTGACATTTGCTGACCTGTACTCATCATCATATAAATAAAGATGGCAATGGAAGCCAAAATGGGGAACAAACTCACATGATCCCATAAAGTGGAATATGAAATGGGAGTTCCGCTACTACATCATAACTGGAAAGATCTTCTGCCCATAGGAAACTCTTCTGTCTTAGATCGAAGGCGGTAGGGAAAAAGGTAAACAAGGCATAAAAGACCGGAATTTGCATCAAGGCGGGCAAGCAGCCCTTTAACGGACTGGCCCCAGCTGCGTTCTGCAATTTCATGGTCTCCTGCTGAATCTTCATCTGGTTGCCTTCATACTTTTTCGAATTTCATCCATTTCCGGCTTTAAAACCTTCATCTTGGCTTGAGAAACGTATTGTTTATACTGCACAGGTGAAAGTAGGAGTTTGAACAGTATGGTAAGTACGATAATGGCCAGTCCAGCAGGCAACCAATCACTCAATATCCCAAATAAAGGAATGATGGCATACTTATTAATAACTCCAAAAATCCCCATCCTAATGGCATGGCTTCATCTAAATTTCGATCGTAGGTTTTGAAGATTTCATAATCCGTAGGGCCATAATACATATCCATGTCATAGGAAAGACCTCCAGCTGTTGGCTCCAAGAGCATACGTGCTCCATACTTTTTGTATAGACCGTATCGATTTCCTCGTCTTTCACCAAATCTTCTGAAGTGAACTTCACTTCGTCAAATGGGTGTCGGTAAACAGCATCGAACTGAAAAGTGTTGCAAGTTCATCCAACTTACATCTTCTTCGGTTTTCATCTTCACCTCCAGGAAAGCTTATCATGGTCGTTACCGTTTTCAAACTCGTAGTAAGTCGGGTATAACGATTTTCATACGTTATACTCTTCGCTTGTCGATACCCTTTAAATTCCAATCCAAATACATGGGCTGTGAGGTGTTCAACACTGTCCAAACCTTGGCTTTTATACTGAATTCCAGCATATACTCACCTGGTTTCAATTCATACCTATATTCAATAAAGGCATTTTCTGAAGCTTTTAATTTCATGGAGAGGACTTCATTTTCACCGCTTTTAGTAAGAGTTGGTTCAAAATAGAGGTCCCTAGAATTCAGCATTCTATTCTCTGAGGTAAATTGAAGGTTAAAGTCGTTATTCCCATCACGAATGAGATACACCGGCTTCCCAAATACTGCGTGTGTTCTTTTAATCTAGCTTCAACAATGTAACCCCCTTTATTGCTCACTTTCAATTCAAGCACATCATTTGATACCGTCGTTGTACCCTCCGTTGCTGAAGGCAAAGTACCGGAGTAGGCAAAGGAGCCCAAGCGGGTTTTAAGTCCTTCCAGGGCTAAGGTGTCATTCAAGGCAACTGCATTATTTTCATCGTTGGTGGGTTCTCCACCACCGGAACATCTTGTTTGGATTCTGAAGGGGTTTCGGTAAGCTGTTCCGTTTTGGTTTTTCAGCTTCAAGCTCTTCGAGTAGGCTGATTTTGGTAAAGCATATACAATAGGATTCCACCAATAAGCAGAAATCCTATTATAGAATTAAAATCGAATTTTTTCTTCCATGTTCTAAATTTCTTCCAATTGTCTTCGGAAGTATTAATACGTTTGGTTCAGACAATAATCCCGCCTAATTTAGGCAGTCGGACAAATTGTCTCTATTTCTTTGCATGTTTAAAGGCCGCAGCCACAAACCCTACAAATAGGGGATGCGGATTTGCCACAGTACTTTTATATTCTGATGGTATTGAACCCCACAAACCATCGGTGTTCCGGAATTTCAACAATTTCTACAAGTCCGGTATCTGGATTGATTCCTGTGGCGCGCAAACCAGCCTTTTCAAATTGATCCCTGTAGGTGTCATTGTATTCATACCGATGACGGTGTCGCTCCATGATGTTGTCCACTCCATATCCTTAGCGATACTATCCTCAATCAAATCACATTTCCACGCCCCAAGTCGCATGGTCCCTCCCATATCGGTGATATGTTTTGCTCCTCCATCAAGTCGATTACTGGATGTGGAGTGTCCGGGTCCATTTCCGTACTATTGGCACCTTCCAAATGTAAAATATTCCTAGCATATTCAATTACAGCCATTTGCATTCCAAGACAGATTCCGAGAAAGGGCAGGTTGTGTTCCCTGGCGTAGCGCACTGCTTCAATCTTACCTTCAATTCCTCGTTCACCAAATCCAGGGCTACCAAAAGGCCATCAAGACCCTTGAGTTTTTCAGCTACATTTTGTTTTGTTGATATATTCTGAATGAATGGACTCTACATGCACATCCACTTCATTGGCAGCACCAGCATGAATAAAGGATTCAAGAATGGATTTATAGCTATCCCGAAGTTCAAATATATTTACCAATAAGCCCTATGGAAACTTTGCCTTTAGGGTTTTATGGCGTTGAAGGAATTCATTCCACTGTGTCAAATTTGGTTCAGTCTGATCGTCCAATCGCAACTTCCGAAGTGCGACAACGTCCAGCCCTTCTTCCAACATTAAATTTGGCACATCATAGATGGTGGAAGCATCAATGGATTGTATTACGGCATCTTTTTCCACATTGCAAAACAATGCCAATTTGGTTCGAAGGTCATCGTGGAGTTCATGTTCTGTTCTACAAACTAAAATATCAGCTTGAATTCCGCTTTCCATCAAGGTCTGAACCGAGTGTTGGGTTGGCTTGGTTTTGAGTTCCCTGCTGCTGATAAATAAGGGATTAAAGTCAAATGAATGAATAAACTATTGTGCGGTCCAAGCTCCCACTTCAATTGACGAACGGCCTCTATGTAGGGCAAAGACTCAATATCCCCAACGGTACCCCCAATTTCTGTAATGATAATATCATATTCACCACTTTGTCCTAGAATTTGAATGCGTTCTTTGATTTCGTTGGTGATATGTGGTACAACTTGAACCGTTTTACCAAGGAACTCCCTCTTCTTTCCTTATCGATAACACTTTGATAAATCCTTCCGGTGGTAACATTATTGGACTGCGAGGTTTTTACATTTAAAAACGCTCGTAGTGCCCCAAGTCTAAGTCGGTTTCAGCACCATCCTCCGTAACATAACACTCGCCATGTTCGTATGGATTTAAGGTTCCTGGATCTACATTGATATAGGGGTCTAATTTTTGAATGGTTACGCGATACCTGGCTTGTAGTAATTTAGCCAATGAAGCTGCGATAATACCCCTTTCCTAATGAAGAAGAAACCCCGCCCGTAACGAAGATGTACTTTGTGGTGCTCATGAAGTGATGCTTGTTGTTACCTATACGGGATGCAAAGATATAATTTTATTGTGGAGGAGACTAGCGATTTTCTAAATAAGAAGTAGAACATTAATCTTTCATTAGTTTTTAAACTTTCATTGACCGAACACAAAGAACCAGTAATTTGAGCTTCAAATTAACCAACCAATTATGAACCGGCTTATCTCCAACAAAAACAAGGCGAAATTTTCATTCACTTACTTATCCATATCCATTGGTCTTGTATATCTGTGGTTCGGGGCCTAAAATTCTTCCCACATATGAGTCCCGTAGAGGACCTGGCTAAAAATACGATTGACGCAATAAGTTTTCAAGTGATCCCTTCAAACATAGCCATCATTTTACTGGCGGTATGGGAAACACTGCTGGACTTTTATTTATCACAAATTGCTGTAGAAAAATTGCGGTTTGGGCAGCATTCGTACATATGATATGCACCTTTTTTCCGCTTTTCTTATTTCCAGAGCAATCTTTCGCCGGTAACTTTTTCATTTACACTTCTAGGTCAGTATATCGTCAAAACCTAATAATTGTTGGGGCACTTTGGGTCTTGTATCAGTATGATACTACCAGAAAACTAGTCTCAACCCAAATCATGTAACTTCACCTTTTTCATTTACTTTGCATTCGTGAAAGCAGCGATTGTAATCCCGAATTGGAATGGTAAAGAATTATTGAGGCAATTTTGCCATCGGTGATTAAATATACACAAAGGCTTCCATTTATGTTGCGGACAATGCCTCTACTGATGGAAGTTCTGAGTTTGTCAAAAGCAACTTTCCTCTGTTGGTCTAATTGAAAATCCTATAAATGGCGGATATGCCAAAGGATATAATGATGCCCTTAAAACACTTTCCGAAGACCTTTACATCCTACTTAATAATGATGTAGAAGTTACCCCAATTGGGATCAAGGTTTAATTAAAGCCTTCAGAGCATAAGGATTAAGTGCTGCTCAACCAAAAATACTGGATGCCACACGTAAGGAATATTTGAATATGCTGGAGCCGGTGGTGGGTTCTTGGATATGCTTGGCTATCCCTTTTTGTAGAGGCAGGATTTTTGAA